>Ga0114916_1002297_pt1 | contig 10087 bp, 10 predicted proteins | sample MalvirAntarct_66_FD_83501 | JGI IMG/M metagenome (GOLD analysis project Ga0114916, IMG submission 83501) | Marine viral communities from the Global Malaspina Expedition - Malaspina viral metaG Antarct_66 | ecosystem: Environmental > Aquatic > Marine > Oceanic | place: West Anvers Island... | reverse complement strand
CCATAAATACTAAGAATGTAAAACAATAAAACATCTTTATATTTTATGATCTCGTAAGGATGCCAATTTTCATCGTGATTAATATAATTTAAACAAGCTTCATATTTTCTTTTAAATATTGATTCTGGAATTTCATCTAAAGATCTGATTTCCTTAAGTAAGTTATCTTTAGACCCACTTAAAAGATCGGCTAACTTAGTACAACCTGAACCTGTTCTACCAGTAATACCAATTATGGTAAAGTCATGTCTCAGTGAATATAATTCTTTTAAATCCATTTTAGGTCAATTTATTTTTTAAACGCCCTCTTTAAAAGGCTATTACCCTGACAACAAATGTCAGGACTTAATTCATTTCTATTTAAAACTTCCTTTCTTCTCATTATACCAGTTCCCCTTTAAACACCCGTTGTAGTAATGAAGAGAACAACTCCTCAGCTTTCTTCAAACTCTCCTGTACTTGTGCTTTTTGTTTTTCTATTTCTTGAATGCGCTCTGCAAATTGATTTTGAAGATCTATGGGAGCAGCTAAAAAATCCAAATCCCTAAGAATCGCCAAGTTAATATTTTTTTGTGCAGATTCAGGCGCTGAATCTTCTATGATTTTTTGTAAAAATGACATCCAATATAACACGTAAACATTATTTGATTTTTCATTTGGTACAAAACCAACTATACTATCAGGAAAGCAAGCGTCGAAGTCTAAAATACCCGTTTTAGCAATATTTGCAGCTATGGTTATACACAAAGTTCCTTTTGGCCATTTTTTACTTTGTTTCAGTCCTATATCAGAATACGTACTTTTGTATTTTGTCAAATAAACTCCACAATTTGCTAAATCTCCTGTTTGAATTAATGGATGATCTCCTCCTAATAATTCTGGAGCATTCCTTGGTCTATGTTTTGACTTTCCTCTATCTAACTTTCCTACTTCTGAAAACTTAACCTTCTCCCACCCCTTCGGATTCGTCACCGGATCACCAAACATCTCCAAAAACAAACTCTGTGTCAGTTCATCGTATTTTTGAATAAGCGCTTTGGTCTTTTGGCGGTAAGCATCTGCTGCATCTAAAATGGAGGCAATCTTTTTTTGTGTTTCGAGGGGAGGAAGAGGGATTTTCAGTTCTTTTAAAACACCAACTCTTATAGCCTTAAAAGTGCTTCCTGTACCTAAAGAAGCTATTTTATTTTCATTTCCTCTTAAAAAGTGAAGTAAATACATCGTATCTACATCCTTACATCTTATTGCAGCAAGTCCTCTTCCAATACAAGCTTGAATTCTATTAATATTTGTAGGTCCTACTGGCGCCCTCAATGAAAATAGAATATCGTTTGGTTGAGAGATCTTTTTAGGATTATCACACCAATAACGTACTGTAGGGTAAAGTTCTCCAAAGTCAGCTTTTCCTTGAAAAAATGGCATACCATCACCATTCTGGTTATACGTTGACGAAGGTGGAGATTGACCAGCAATCACTTCACAACATTTCCCTATTTCTATCATTTCCACACTCATCTATCCTAACAATTCTTCTAACATTTTCAACGCCTCATTCCGCTCCTTATCCAATTGCTTAATATCCTTAATAATCTCCGACGGCGGTGCATATTCAATTTCTTCGTAGACAACTTCCTTGTATCGGTTAATGGATAAATCCCAGTCGTTTGTTTTTATTTCTTCGAAAGGGACGAGGAAGGATTTGTCGGTACGGCCTCGACTCCGCTCGGCCGGCCCTCCATCCGCTAATGAATGGAAACGTTTGATGATATCTGGTATGTCGTTATTCTTTATGGCTGCTCTTTTATCATCGAGGCTGTAGCCATCGGCTTCCATGTCGTAGAACCACACGTTGTCTGTTCCACCGGAATTGGTTTTGGTGAAGAACAATACTGCTGTGCTCACGCCTGCATACGGTTTAAATACACCACTTGGCATGGAGATTACCGCGTCTAGTTTGTGATTTTCTATAATTTCCTGGCGAATGGCTTTGTGAGCGTTTGAGCTACCAAATAAAACACCATCGGGTACAATCACTGCTGCGCGTCCGCCTGTTTTGAGCATACGCAAAATAAGACTCAAGAATATTAATTCGGTCTTTTTGGTTTTGGCTACGCTCAATAAGGAAGGCTCTACACTATCGTAATCCAAACTACCTTTAAACGGCGGATTGGCTAAAATCAGCGAATACTTATTTGTAATTTCATTGGCATCGCTTAAGGAATCAACACCAATCAATTCAGGGTTTTCAATTCCGTGCAATTGCAAGTTCATCGCACCAATACGCAACATGGTATTGTCAAATTCCAGTCCACTGAACATCTTGTTATTGAAATGGTCTCGGAACTTTTCATCCAGGAACCAGTCTTCGTGCTTTTCGTATAAATACTCTCCCGATGAAACCAGGAACCCAGCCGTACCACAAGAAGGATCACAAATCGTATCATCTTTCTTCGGTTCAACCATATCAACCATCATACGAATAATGTGGCGTGGCGTACGGAACTGTCCATTCGTTCCCGCAGAAGCAATCTTGGAAAGTAAATATTCGTACAAATCCCCCTTCGTATCACGGTCGTCCATCTTGATCTTATCAATCATCTGCACCACCTGATCCAATAGCTTCGGTGTCGGAATCATAAAAGTCGCTCCCTTCATGTATTTTGCAAACACCCCTGCTCCTTCTCCGAGTTCTTTCATGTGATCGAATACAGTGAGTGGTCTGTCTTGAGTTGTCTTGGTAAACAAGTCAAACATGGAATTTGGCTCCAAGTTCTTAAAATGATGCCAACGTAGCTCCTGCTCTTTTTCTTTGTAAAAAAGGGCACTGAGCGGAGTCGAAGTGCCGATCATATTGGCTTTCTTCTCTTCCAAGAGCTGCATTTCATCCAGTCGTCGTATAAACAGTAAATAGGTAAACTGTTCAATAACAGTCATGGGATTAGAAACTCCTCCTGTCCAAAAGGCTTCCCATACTTTATCTACTTGTGATTTTAACTCGCCTGTGATCATAGTTTTTCTAATAATTTTGTTTTGAAGCAGACGTTGGTTTTACCAATACCCAAATCGCATTGTAAAGGTATTGTCTTATATCTGATAGTGTTAGTTTGTTTTTACTCATTGTTTTAGTTAGTAGCTTTCATTAGATGGTTGTTTGTTGTCAAATATAGTAAATTGTTTGAAATTGGCTTCTTGTTTGCTTTTTGTAATATGGTGTGATTAGTGTGGGTGGGGTAAATAAATTATAGAGTTACAAGTCTGTTCCAATTAATTCTAACAAAGCCTAAGAGTAACGCTTTAACAACATATTAAAAAAAAGGTGTATATAAATATATTATTGGTTTAAAATATTAAACCTAAATTTTGTACTTTCGTAGATGAAAGTAGCTCGTAAAAAAGCTATAAAAAAAAGCCCAGCTAAATGAAGCTGAGCCTTTTCTCGAGAAGAGTGAGTTTACGTAACTCAAAAAGCAAATGAAGCTTTTGTCTGGTACGAAAGCAACTATTGCAGCAAACGCTCGCTCTTCCACTACAGTATTTTAATAAGAAGGGGCGAATCGTCGTCCCTTTTTATATTTCATACTCAAAGATATATCGAGTTTTCAACACTATCAACTAAAGTAATTCACAATTTCTTTTTTCAAATGTGAATAACTATTTCAACCCCTTACCTATCAAGCTCTAACAGCACTATTAACATCAATTTAAAAGATATTCACAGCAATTTAATATTGATTTATCGATAATTATCATCACTTTATCCAATAACTTGCACAATCAGTGTTTTAAGCAAGAAACATTTAAAATTAAATGATATTTTGTGGAACAAGTATATTTTTTTGTCGAGGTTTCGAACAAAAGAATGTTGAATGACTCTAAAATTAAAGACTGGATGGCTCTATTTAAGGGAAGTAGAGTTTTTACAAAAAACATTAAAGGATTGGTTTCAATCTTAATCCCAACTTCACACCACACAACATATTCTTAAATTTCGTTACATTTGAAAACAAAAACTCCATCACATCAATGAAAGTCTTATTATCAATAAAGCCTGAGTTCGCCGAAAAAATATTCAACGGTTCAAAGAGATTTGAGTTTCGTAGAATGTTATTCAAGAACCGTGAGGTTTCAAAAGTGGTTGTTTATGCCTCTGCTCCTATCAGTAAAGTTATTGGCGAATTTGAAGTAGATAGTATTATTCAAAAAGGGCTGGATGATCTCTGGGATGAAACAAAAGACTTTTCAGGCATAACGAAAGACTATTTCGATAAATACTTTACGGGTAAAGAAAAAGGATTTGCTATTTCTGTGCGCAATCCTTCAAGATATAAGGAACCGATTAACTTAAAAGAAGAATTTGGAATGGTTCCTCCGCAGTCTTTTGCTTATATGCGGTGAGTGGTTTAGTAAAGCGCTCTGTTTACATCATACAATGCGTATTCCACATTACTCATTTCACTCTCTACGTCAGATACATTATACTCCCAATCTTCATAAGAAAAATCATCAACCTCATTTTTAAGATCAGAAATTGCATATTCTAGATTTTCAACAGTGCTTTGAATCTCTTCGATTTTTTCTTCGTAATCACTTATAATCTGTTCATGCTCTTGTATTTTATCTTCTTGCTCTTCTATATTGTCTAGAGCTTCTGACAATTCAATTTCGCAATTATAAAAATCATCTTCATAATTATACTCTTGATTACAACTGTTTAGTAGAACTACAATTGAAACAACAACTAAATTAAGTCTCTTCATCATTCATTCGATTAGATGACTAATTTAGCTAATAAAATCTCAAATCAAAAACATCGTTCACTCCCTCTCCACAACAAACGACTCCAAAAACGCATTCGCATCCCTATCATTTGGATCACTAGACACAACACCCGCAGAAACTATAAAATCGCCATCCGAGAAGCTTTGAATCGTAATCTTTCCCTCCTGCTGTAAAAAATCCTCGAAATCCGCGGTGACTTCCAAGCCTGTTAGGTAATCGTGTTTGAATTCTATGATTCGAGGGTTTTCGCCACCGTTATTTGAAACTCCCGAAAACAAACCGCTCTTCATGAGATAAACCAATCCGCCTTCAAAAGATGCGATTGAACTTTTTATTGAATCAGAGAGCTCTTGCACAGACAAGAAGTAATGATAATAATTCCCTTCCTCCATGCCCTGAATCGACCAATGTGTTATTTTGGTATCAGGGAAAACAGGATTAGTTACTTCGTTTTCAATCACGTGATCATTAAAATCGGGGAATACAATACCATAGTACAATTCAGCATCATCCGAATAAAGAATTCCATGATACAAATTCTCATCCTCCTCAATAGACATACAAGCGGAAAGCAATGGGATTATAAGAAGTATTCCACAAAAGTTAAGGCAAGACCGCTTTCCGAAGGTTTTGAATTGCATCATGACAGTAAAAATAACAAAAACAATAATTTGTTTACATTTGAATACGCAAAACTAGACTGATACCGACCCTCTCGAAATTGAATTTTATGAATGAGCAACCCAACACAACTACAATATTAACTTTAATTGAACCATTATCATTATGAACGAAAACATCTTAGATCAGGATTTAAATGATAAAAAACAAGTTGTCAAATTTAAAACGACACCTATAATTATATGGGGAGCCATCACTATTTTCGCCATACTGCTTAGAGCCATAGAATTTCCAGGTGGAGTTGCCTTACTTGTGATTTCATCCGCTATACTTTACGCACATTGCCTCGTTGGCTTTGTTATGTCGAGGCTTAGAAATACATTAAATACGACAATAAGTATTATCGGTACACTTTGGTTCTTGACGATAATAGGCGGAGTTTTCTTTAATAATGGCAACCCCTATAATGAAAGAGGGCTATTGATTTTCATAGGTATTAGCTTGGTTTATTTTACCATTTATTACTTTGTAATTAGAAGAAGATTGAGAAAGCTCAATAATTTATAGAAATCGAAAAGTAAAGGAGGTAATCCAAGAAATAATTATAGCGTAGCACGACACAGTTGGTGACGTGATTCCAAACAACAACCTTGATCTCTCCGTGCTATTGCACGTCGAGATGACGGTTGTTGGGGGCCGTAGTCGTTCCGCCGTCGGCGGAACGTAAAAAAAAATGACATTCGAATAAATTCATTTCATATTTTTCATTATCTTAGAATATATGAGAACCACCAATCGAAACAAAGTTTATATTTTGACCAACCAAAAACACACTGTTGTTTATGTTGGCGTTACGAGTAATTTAAGTCAACGTGTGCATCAGCACAAAACCAAATATTATAAAGGATTTACCAGTAAATACAATGTAGACAAGCTTGTTTATTTTGAGTCATTTCCTCACATCATGGAAGCGATCACCCGCGAAAAACAAATCAAGAAATACCGCCGGGAGAAAAAAGACGCGTTAGTAAATGCAGTTAACCCGGATTGGAAAGAGCTCAACCCTGACTTGGGTATCGATCAATTAACTTCAAACGTTTCGGCTGAGTCGGAACGATAGACCTCATTCCAAACCAGTGTCATTTCGAGGTGCAATAGCACCGAGAAACCACACTGGTTCAAACGTAAACGCCAAATCAATCCATTTATCACAGCATTAGCTCTTCACAAGCACACCCACACCCCTTCAAATCCAAACGCAATCAAATCCTATGCTATGTGAAGCCATCCAAACGCTTCGTTCATCCTTTCAGATGCACTCGAGACTTGTTCCAATGCACTTGGACGGTGTTCTGAACCACTTAGGCAGTTGTCCTGAACCACTTGGAAGGTGTTCCGATCCACTTAGGCATTTGTCCTGTACCACTTGAAAGGTGTCCTGAACCACTTGGAAGGTGTTCCGATCTACTTAGGTAGTTGTCCTGAACCACTTGGAAGGTGTTCTGAACCACTTAGGCAGGTGTTCTGAACCACTTGGAAGGTGTTCTGAACCACTTAGGCAGATGTTCTGAACCACTTGGAAGGTGTCCTGAACCACTTGGAAGGTGTTCTGAACCACTTAGGCAGGTGTTCTGAACCACTTGGAAGGTGTTCTGAACCACTTAGGCAGTTGTTCTGAACCACTTAGGCAGGTGTTCTGAACCACTTGGAAGGTGTCCTGAACCACTTGGGCAGTTGTCCTGAGATTCTACACTTAAAAAGCGGTCTCGAAATTTCGGGATCGCTTATTGTTGTTTGTTAGTACATTGATACGGAACTGGATTTATTCCTCATAACTTGATATCACAACTTTAATACTATCATATGTACCATTTTTCTTTGCATCTGTAATCGGGGTAATCTTTTCAAAATCTCCTACCTCCCTTTCTAACTTGGGTCTCTGAACATCTAAAATTCTTTCCGATTCTTTAATTTTCTGATCAAGGTTTTTATGTGCTTCATAGAGTTCTTTTGATACTTCGAGTGCTTGTTCAGTTTCAGGATTTGGCGAACAAGAAGTTATAGTAGCCAGGAATATAACAGTGAGCAAGCATTGGATAGTTTTTTTCATAATTGATAGATCGATATTGTTAATTGAGGGTTACTTCAATCCTTCAGGCGTATCAGCCTAATTTCTTGAAATTATTAGTATTCAGTGCTAATTAAGTCTAAAACCTAAAGGAAGTCTAACAATAATTGGTATAGGTTCACCATCTATAGTTGCAGGTTTCCAATTTGACATTTTTCTTACTACACGCAAAGCCTCAGCATCTAACTCTTTGCTAACACCTTTCAATATTTGGGGACATTTAACCTGGCCACTATCGTCCACTATAAACTCTGTAAAAACTTTTCCTTGGTCTCCCAATTCGATAGATGTTTCAGGATATATCAATGAACTATTAATGAACTGGTGCATCTCTTTTGGACCATTTCTAAAAACCGCTTCATTGTACTTTCCATCCGCATTATAAATATTTATTGGTGATTCAGGATCTTTTAAACTGTCTTTTAAGCTTTGACAGTTTTGTTCTTCAAAGTAGTTTTTTTCAAAATTTTCATCAGGGTAAACCCATAAAGTGTCCCTTTCAATTTTGTGCTTCTTCTTGAAGATATTAAAATTTCCGAAATAATTTTTCTTCGGAGATTGCCCCGTTAAAACAACTCTTTTTTTGTATTCAATACTGACCTCTCCGTTTTCATTTAATTTATACTCACCACTATTTGATCCGTTACCTTTAGCTTCTACCGTACAATCTATACACGGTTCAAATGTCAATGCATCCATAACAACAATTGTAATTTCCCTTGTCATACCTGTAAAAGCAATAACTTGAAAAAAAAGGATTAGAATGATTCGAAAGATGTTCATGGTGAATTGTTTTGTTCAAAAATAGTATATTTTTGGTGAAGCACGTTCCTAAATTAAATTGATGGGAAATCTTTAAAACTTAATTACTACTCTTTAGATTAACACTCCATAAAGCAATTTCTTCAATTTTCCTTACTTTTGAATATACAAAAAACCCAACAAAATTGAAAAACAAAGCACTCCTCATCCCCACCCTACTCCTTCTCCTCACCACAGCCTGTGGAGATAATCAAGAAGAATACGACGCGTGCTTTTGCGCTCCAATATTGAAAAGAAATATGAATTCAGAAGCTCCTGTACTTGGTTTTTATGAAACATACACATCAAAGGATCTTGGAGAGTTTTTGATTTACGCACTCGAAGATAGAATTCACTTTCAAGTTGACCCCATTAAAGTTGGCAACAATGAATACGCACCGATAAATGAATTCCACCAAAAATTTAGAGTAAATATCGATAGTGAAAATCGATTTGTCGACAGTCCTGAAATTGGCTATGCGTTGGCAAAAGACACTTCCAGAATCAATGAGATTCTAGCCTTTCAGTTAGAAGAACACTGGTTTGAAGTCGATAAAATTAAATTCGCCTGGAGCAAACATAGCACAACTTTCTACGACTTAGATGGTGAATACTATATCCTCTATGGTTTAAAATTGGATGCCAACGACGCACCTCGCATTTCGAGTAAGGACATTGATTCAGTGCAGAACTACGTTGATCCAGAAAGTAAAAAGAGTTTTATCTCTGTAATGATGAATGAAGCAGCAAAACTAAAGTGGGCGCAAATGTCCTTGGAAAATAGACGTAAATGCATCGCTATTGCTTCTATAGATAAAGTCTTAAGCGCCCCGACAATTCATGAACCCATCACGGGAGATGAGACAGTCATCTCAGGTGATTTCTCCCTTGAGGAAACCCAAGCGTTTGTAGATTTATTCAATTGCGATGCGTATAAGCGAGAGATAGGTCAGGCTGCTTTTGAGAAGGAGATGGCGGAGTGTAATTGATTCAGTCGCACCTCTCCATTAACACTCTAAATTCCGACTAATGATTTCTTTAGCTTTATCTTAAGTGATATTTTTATTTTAAATATTCTATGTTACTTTTAACTACATTTACAAAATTTTTTTTAAAAAACACACTATGAAGAAACAATTACTTAAATTGGCTATTGCAGTCATATTTCCATTGGCATCATTTGCACAATGTCCTGAAATCACATGTCCTTCAGACATTAACATATCTTCCGATCCGGGAAGTTGTGATGCTGTAGTTACTTATACCACGCCACAAGGTGCAGATCCTTGTGCGGGCAACTCGCAAACTTTTGGCTATACCGGTGGGGTACAAACTTTTGTAGTACCTTCTGGCGTAACCAGTATAGATGTAGATGTTTACGGAGCAGCTGGAGGAGGTAATGCAACTTCATTACCTGGATTAGGCGGTAGAGTTCAAGCCACTTATCCTGTTACAGCAGGGCAAACCTTGTATATTTATGTTGGTGGTGCCGGAGACCCTACAGGAATAGCTGGATATAATGGTGGCGGAAGTGGATTTGGTGGATCAGTAGCAACACCCGGTAGCGGTGGCGGTGGAGCCAGTGATATAAGAATTGGTGGTACTACTTTAAATGATAGAGTTATCGTTGCAGGCGGTGGTGGCGGTGCTGCTGACAATGGTGGTTATGCTAATGGTGCTGCCGGTGGTGGTTTGACTGGCGCTTCAGCTTCATGTAGCTCAAATCCATGGAGTTGCACATCTTTGACTGTTGCTACT
>Ga0114916_1002295_pt1 | contig 10092 bp, 11 predicted proteins | sample MalvirAntarct_66_FD_83501 | JGI IMG/M metagenome (GOLD analysis project Ga0114916, IMG submission 83501) | Marine viral communities from the Global Malaspina Expedition - Malaspina viral metaG Antarct_66 | ecosystem: Environmental > Aquatic > Marine > Oceanic | place: West Anvers Island... | reverse complement strand
GAGTTGCTCCATAAAACTGTCGATCAATTCTTCGTTATCGGGCGATACTTCAAGGTTTGCTAATTCCAAATTGATGGTGGCAGCATAATAACTCTCTACTTTTTTTAGGTCTGGGGAGAGGTCACCGAAACTAAATTCGGTTTTTTTCATCCCTACAGGGTCTGCACCTACCACAGTTGCATCGCTTTTATTCACTGTATTAAAATACAATAACCCAAAACCCACACTAAAAATAACGACTATCGATGCTGCTATGGTAGGCCACACTTTTGTTATTTTTTTATCAGCAGGCATTGCAACATCTAACTTCTTTATGAAACGTGCTTCATGACCATCTTTAAGGTCTAATTTTTGTGTCTCTTGATGTTTTTTGAACATTTCTCTAAGATCCTGTTCCATATTTTTTTACTTTTAATAGTTCTTTTAATCGCCCTTTTCCCCTTAATAATCGTGTCCTACAAGCGGACTCAGAAATATTCAAAACTTCCGATATTTCTTGATGATCATATCCTTCGACCAAATACATAAGAACAACATACTTGTATTTAGACTGTAATTCATCAATAGCACTATGTACGTGCTCTAAACTAATGTTTGAAGGCACGTTCCAATTATCATCCTCCTCCTCCAGTTGCATATAGCTTTCATCTAATGACACTAACTTTTCTTTTTTCGACTTTAATAAATCGATACTCTTGTTCACCACAATACGCTTTAACCACGCTCCAAAAGTTACTTCGCCCCTATACTGATGTATTTTCTGAAATGCTTTTATAAACGATTCTTGTAAAACATCTTCAGCATCATCAGCATTCTTCACAAACCGCATCGCTACAACATACATGCCTTCACAATATCTACGATATAGTTGTAACTGTGCAGACCTATCATTTGCTTTACATTTCTCTACAATAGTGCTTTGAAACATTTGTTAGATTGATTGGTTTTTGGATGTTGTTATTTTAAAGACGATAGAAAAAAAAGAATGTTGCAAAAATCTTTATTTTTACATCGCACATTTAATATTTCTATTTGAAACAAGTTACGATTTCCAATAAGTTTATGACCCTCATGGTACTTGATTATGGTGCCACGATACAAAAGCTACTAGTCAAGGGGAAGGATGACAATTACACCAACGTGGTTGTCGGTTTTAACCACCCAAGTAGATATCGGTTAGATGATAATGTCTTGGGAGCGAGTGTGGGACGTTATGCAGGGCGCATTTCTAAGGGCGGATTTGAACTAGACAGGGAACGGTTTCATTTATATCAAGAAGACGGTGTTCACCTACACGGTGGCAAAGAAGGTTTCCATCAGAAGTATTGGACCATCGAAGAGGTGGAAACAGATGAAAATCCTTTTATAAAACTTAGCTATAAGAGTAAGCATTTGGAGGAAGGTTATCCTGGAAATTTGATAGTGAGTGTTACCTATAGATTAATGAATAACGCTTTGCAAGTTATTTATGAGGGGATGACCGACAGAAGTACCGTCATTAATTTAACGAACCATTCGTATTTCAAACTTGATTCGAACCCATATATAGATGAATCTGTATTACAGTTAAATTGCCCATATAGACTAGAAACGGATAAAAATCTACTTCCGACGGGAGATATTATCCCAATTCGAAAGTCTGAATTTGATTTCTTATTGCCACGAAAAATCGGCGTACAAAGACTTAATACGATATTCATTAAAGATATCGGTAACGAAAAGGTGGCCGAACTTTATTCAAAAACATCTGGTATTACAATGAAAGTATATACCAATCAACCCTCGGTGGTGGTATATACTCCTTCAGATTTTCCTGGGATCTGTTTTGAGACCCAAAATTACCCAGATGCGCCTAACCAACCCGATTTTCCTAAAAGCGTCTTAAGACCAGGTGATATCTATAACAACATATCTATCTTTAAGTTTGATATAAACACCTAGATACGTATCTAAGAAGCATATCTTATAGACATATGAAGCTTTTAAAAAGAATCATCATTGGATTTGTGCTACTATTGGGTCTTATTTATTTTGTTGCCATTCCATATATTCATAGGGAAGCCAAAAAATTCAGTCCGGCCAAAACTGCAATTCTTAAGCTCGAAAGTAGTAAGTTGGAAGTCGATTATTCAAGTCCGTCAAAAAAAGGTAGGGTCATATTTGGGGACTTGGTACCCTTTGGGAAAATTTGGAGAACAGGCGCCAACGAACCAACAACATTTATGACCACTGAACCTATAAAAATAATCGACAAAACATTACCTGCGGGAAGGTATTCTTTATGGACAATTCCAAATCAAGATAGCTGGAGGGTGATTTTTAATACTGAAATTCCAGAATGGGGAGTAACTCGTGTTGATGGAAACCAAACCACTCATGAGAGTAAGCATGACCTTATTAGTGTCGATGTTCCCGTAACAAAATTAGAAGAACCGGTCGAAGATCTATCGATAAATTTTGAGAATGACGTGTTGAATCAAAAAACACAATTTTTTTTAAGTTTGGCTTGGGATACCACTAAAATCATGGTTCCCATTTACAAGTAGTACCTTTATAAACACCAACCATAAGCTTCGCAGCATATATGAATTTAGCCGAATTAAATATATCTGATATTCTTGAAGGTATTTTCACAAATAATGTGGCAATTGTTAGCAAGGCGATTACAATTATAGAAAGTACAAAGCCCGAACATCGAATTATTGCCAATCAAATTATTACCGGCTGTATTTCGAGGAAACATGATACCTTAAGGATTGGTATCACCGGTGTACCCGGTGCGGGCAAAAGCACCTTCATTGAACAATTCGGGAACATGCTTACGGAATTCGGCAAAAAAGTAGCTGTATTGACGGTAGACCCATCAAGCAGTAAAACAAAAGGAAGCATACTTGGTGACAAAACACGAATGCAAGAACTAGTAAAAAATTCAAACGCCTATATCAGGCCATCTGCATCGGGCGCTTCACTTGGCGGTGTCACTAGAAAAACTAGGGAAAGTATCGTAATTCTAGAAGCAGCCGGTTTCGAAATTATTTTAATAGAGACAATAGGTGTCGGACAAAGTGAAATCGCTGTTCATGGTATGGTCGACTTCTTCTTACTCTTAAAACTTGCCGGAGCTGGTGACGAGCTACAGGGAATTAAACGGGGAATTATTGAAATGGCAGATTCCATCGTAATCACCAAAGCTGATGGCAATAACGTTCAGCGCGCAGCGACGGCGCAAACGGAATTTACTAGAGCCCTACACATGTTTCCCCTGAAAGAAAATGGCTGGTCGCCACAAGTATTAACATGTTCTGCCTTAGAAAAGAAAGGTTTAGATGAAATCTGGCAAATGATTTACAAGTATTCGCAAACCATGAAGCAAACTGGATATTTAAGTAAAAACCGTCAAAAACAAAATGAAAACTGGCTCATGCAGCACCTTGAGCAAGAAATTTTACTGGAATTCTATCAAAATCCGAAAATAAAAAAAATGTTGCCACTATTAAAAAAAGAAGTCATAGCTGGTAGTACCTCTCCATTTTTAGCGGCTGAAAAGCTATTGAAGGCACTTAAAACTTCCTAAATAGTTTTATAGGTTACGCCTAGTCATGTCCACTTTCCTACGGATAAAAAACATAACTTTGCAGCTATTTAAAATACAACCTAATGCAACCTGTTACTACTTCCCTACTTTCGGTCGTTGTTCCTTTATATAACGAGGAAGAAAATGTGGCTCTATTGACACAGAAAATCCACGAAAGCTTGGTAGGCTATAATTATCAAATCATCTATGTGGATGATTTTTCGAAGGACAATACAAAAAAAGTAGTTAGGGCGCTCAAGGATGACAAAGTTCACTTAATTGAGCTTAAGAAAAATTATGGTCAGAGTTTAGCCTTGGCTGCTGGTCTTGATTATGCCGAAGGGGAGTATATTATTACTATGGATGGAGATTTGCAGAACGACCCATCCGATATTCCAGAAATGTTGACCTATGCCGTAAGTGAAGAATATGATGTGGTTACAGGTATCCGTCAAAAAAGGAAAGATTCATTAGTTAAAAAAATACCTTCCAAAATTGCCAACTTTCTGGTAAGACGTATCACTAAGTTAGATATTAAGGACAATGGCTGTGCCTTAAAGGTATTCACGAAGGATATTGCCAAAGATTTAAATCTGTACGGTGAAATGCACCGATTTATTACCCTTCTTGCCCATTTGGAAGGCGGACAAATAAAGCAGGTACCCGTAAAACATCATGCACGTCATGCTGGGGTTTCAAAATATGGTTTGGAGCGTGTCTTTAAAGTGGTAGCAGATATGATGTTATTACTTTTCATTCGTAAATACTTTCAGCGACCAATTCACCTTTTCGGAATATTCGGCTTTTTAATGATTCTTTTAGGAATTATCATAAATTTCTACCTGCTCATCGTAAAGATTGGTTTGGGAGAAAATATAGGAACAAGACCTTTGTTAATGTTCGGAATGATGTTCATACTTGCAGGAATACAATTATTCACCATTGGTATTGTAATGGAGCTTTTAATACGCACCTACTATGAATCTCAAAAGAAAAGACCATACCGTATCAAAAAAGTCAGTATAGGTGGCGAAATTAAATAAAAAAGCAACCACCGTTATAAAGGTACTTTTCAGTGCAATTTTAATTTACTTTATCATTACCAAAATCGATGTTGAAGAGATAAAGAATATTCTTTTAAGAAGCAATCCAGTTTATCTAGCTGTAGCTTCAGTCTTCTTTACACTCTCAAAAGTAATTGCTGCCTTACGGCTCAATCTGTACTTTCATCAGCTTAATATATTACTTACACATGTCAGTAATTTAAAACTGTATCTATTGGGAATGTTCTACAATCTTTTTCTACCGGGTGGTATAGGTGGTGATGCCTATAAAGGATATGTTTTAAAGAAGACGTTTGACGTACCCACCAAAAAGATGGTGAGTGTTTTGGTATTAGACCGTTTAGGCGGACTACTTTTACTTTTTATATATGCCTGTGCCCTATTGGCATATCTTGACATACACATTTTCAGCGATTATCGCTGGTTATTCATTGCAGCTATTCCCCTATCCATTGCTGTTTTTTGGATGCTGAATAAAAAATTTTTCAACTATGTACTTCCCATATTTTGGAAAACAACAACATTGTCGGCATTGGTTCAGTTAGCCCAATTATTAAGTATTTGGTGTATTTTGGTTGCTCTCGATATTGAATTGAATCAAATTGCGTATCTCATAATTTTTTTGGTCTCATCAATTGTAGCGGTAGTACCATTAACACTAGGAGGCATTGGAAGTCGGGAGGTAACCTTTTTCTATGGGGCTAAGCTTTTAGGCCTAGACCAAAATATTTCGGTCGGTATTAGTGTATTGTTTTTTCTAATTACAGCGCTAGTGTCCCTTATCGGCGTTTGGTATCACTTCAAAAAAATAAAATTAGAAGTATCACAAGCGTCAGCGGCCTAATCTATATTATTATTAGCTAGTAAATATGCAATAAGTGCATTTTACGTGTCACTTTTTTACGCGTATTTGGGTTCAGAAATTTACCTTGAAGGCGCGTAATTCTGAATTGGTCTACAGATATTTGAGAATCCCAGTCAAAGCCCTTACGCTGCAACATATTCATCTCTTCATCATTTACATACACCCAAACATCTTTCTTGTTCTTTAATAGTTCTGGAGTGGTGATCTGAACCGGATACTGATTATAAAAATCGATAGACCAGCTGTGGTCCTTTCCTACTTTATAAATACGATCTACCGGTATATCACGTTCTGCAATCACTTTAGACATAGAGGACCCTCCTTGGTATTCCAATAAGTTCGGATAAAAATGTAAGTTCAATACGGCATTTAAAAGCAACGAGGCACAAACAGAAATAGTTATAATCCTAGTATACGCCCCTTCTCTCCTTAAAGCAAAAATTATCGTTATACCTACAATTATCAGAAGTGATATTTCGACAACGATACTTTTTAATTCAAAAACATAGAAACAAATTAATGTCGAAGCAATAAACACCACACCAAGCATGAAGTATTGCCCAATTATCAAAGATCTTATTGTTTTGGCTTTATCAGATTTGTATAAATCGTATATAAAAGAAGCTGTCAAAACCGCAAATAGCGGTATGGTAATATTCAAATAATGAGGCAGTTTAAATTGCGCAAAACTGATGATGGCAAATATGCATGTTATTCCGCCTATAGTCAAAAATTCCAACTCAGGTTTGTACGCAAATTTTAATTTGACAAACCGCTTTGCTTTACTCCAAAAGGAAATTATCCCGATAATTGTCCATGGTAGAAATACCCATAAAAAAGTATGAAAAAAGAAAAAGAAATCGCTACTATTTTTTCCAACACCTTCCCCACTTAAACGCTCAAAACTTTGCTCCCAAAAAATAAAAAATATACCACTGCGATTGTCCTTACCACGAATCACCTTTTCAGGGTGTAAGTCAAATTGCAAATAGTATGCATATAACATGGGACTGATAGAAATTACAAATATGGCTATGGCCAGCACTACCTTCCAGCTTAAAAAGGCTTTCCATTTTCTTGTATATAATAAATGGCACAAAATGGGCAAGCCAATTACCAAAAGAGCAATCTGACCTTTTGTAGAGAAGGCTATTCCTGCCGCAAAAGCACCCAAGGCAATTGCGGAAATACTCCCTTGCTCAATATATTTGGTTAATTGCCAAATCGCCAAAACACTAAAACCTGTTAGTACTGCATCGGTACGAACATCTATTGCACCCAGCATTATAGTTTGGGCGGTCATGAAAACTAAAGCGGCCAATTTACCAACTTTCTTATTATACAAAAGGCTTCCTAAACCATAACAACTATACCCAGCCAGCAAGGTTGATAAAATGCCTGGAATTCGATATGCCCAATCATGTAATCCGAATATTTTATAAGAAATAGCCGCCAACCAATAATGCATATGGGGCTTATCGAGGTATTCTTCAGGACCTTTAAAAAGACTGAAAAAATCGTTCTCCTGAACCATTCGCATCGCCATTACAGAGAACTGGGCAGAATCATTCTCAAACAACGTTACGAACATACCCGCAACGTAAACCAATAAAATTAAAATAATCAAAAACCAGTACCTTAGATTAGATATCATAGGGAAAATTTGCGCAATGAAAATATAAATAACTTTACAAATAACCAGCCGAACAGCGAGCCAACCAATGCACCAGTGATAATGTCAAGCGGAAAATGGACTCCAAGATAGATACGGCTATAAGCTACCAAAGCTGCCCACAGGACCAAAAAAAGACCCATATTCTTAACGTCGGATTTTAATATGCCGCCAAAAAATACCGCTATCGCAAATGCATTTGCGGCGTGTGCAGAAAAATACCCAAATTGACCACCACAGTAGCTCTTCACTAAACGCATGTACGGCTCAATTTCAGGATCATGACAAGGTCTTAACCTCGCAACTCCGTATTTAAAGAAATTGCTCAATTGATCTGTAACAGTTATTAACAAAGCAATTGTAATCAACAACACCAAGGTTCTTTTACCTCCAAATTTTTGAAAGGAAAGAATCAGCAAAAAAAGATAAAGTGGTATAGCACTTAATTTATGTGAGATAAATTGAAATAAATTATCCCATTGAGGAGTACCAAGTCCGTTGAGGAATAAAAAAAAATCTTTATCGTATTGCAGTAACTCTTGCAGCATATGGGTCAATCTTCATATCTAGCTACTTCACGGTCATAAAATGCCGTGGCCGCCTCGATTAGGTTTTCAGCTTCATCTTCCAATTCTTTTTCGTCTTCTTTAGAAAATTCTTCAAGCCATTCTACCTCATCATTTTCAAGGTTGATGATAAACCTTGGAAACTCGGTATGTACAACAAATATCGCTGTTGGATAATCAGTATTATCACCCAATAAAAATTTTGGAAATTCCATATAAAATGTACTATATAAATTGAAATTCGATTGCTTCGAATAGAATACCTACCGTTCTCCGGCAATCAGTTTTTTAGTTAAAAAATTAAATCGAAGATACAACATAATCGCCGATGCCGTTAATCCTGTGAGTAAACCTATCCAGATTCCGGTACTTTTTAAATCGGTATACAGACCTAAATAGTAACTCACTGGAAAACCAATCAACCAATAAGAAATAAACGTAATTACCGTCGGTATTTTAACATCCTGTAGGCCACGTAAAGCACCTAGCACAACAACTTGAATTCCATCGGAAATTTGAAAGAATGCCGCTACCAATAACAACTCGGCCGCCATCACCAAAACTTCTGAGTTATCCGCAAAATTAGTCAAGTCATCGATATCTAAATATAAAGAGGGGAACCAATGTCTTCCTACCAAAAATAAAATGGCAAAGAATATTTCTAAGATAAAAGTCAATAAAAATATAGACTGCGCTATTCTTCTCAGATTTTTAAAATTGGTCAACCCCTTTTGGTTTCCTACCCTGATCATCGCCGCTACCCCAAGTCCCATTCCGAACATAAAGGTCATGCTACTTAAATTTAACGCAATTTGGTTCGCTGCCTGGGCATTTTTACCCAAGACTCCACTCAACCATATGGCAGATGTAAATATGGCGACCTCAAAAAACATTTGCAGGGAAGAAGGAAAGCCCAATTCAATAATCTTCCTTATTACCGTTTTTTCAATTTTCGCAAAATTGAATCCCGTAACATAGTATTTGAACTTCTCTTTAGTTTTTAAAATGAACCAGAGATAGAGTACCATGAAAAATCTCGAAACGAGGGTACCTATTGCAGCACCTACAATTCCCAATTCTGGGAAGCCGAAGTTGCCGAAAATGAGAAGATAATTTAAAAGAATATTAATGATGTTGGCAACCACGGTAGCATACATCGGATATTTGGTTTGTGACAACCCCTCTGAAAATTGCTTAAATGCTTGAAAAATAATTAACGGTACCAATGAAAACGCAACTAAATCTAAATAGGGCAATGCCAATTCAACAACCTCAACAGGTTGTTTCATGATATACATTATCGGCTTGGCCAATAAGATAACACCAAACAACGAAAGTCCTAAAACAGTACATAAAACCAGACCGTGCTTCAGCGAACTTTTAGCATTTTCCTTATTCCCTGCACCATCGGCTTCGGCCACTAAAGGTGTAATTGCGGTTGAGAAACCTATACCCAAAGACATGGCTATAAACACAAAACTATTTCCCAATGATACTGCCGCCAATTCAGCCGTACCTAATTGACCAACCATTATGTTATCGGCCAATTGCACGAATGTATGCCCTAACATCCCTAAAATAACTGGAACAGAAAGCTTAATATTATAACTAAATTCCTGGGTATACTTCTGTAGCAAATCTTTAACTGAAATTTTGTCAAAGGTACCTCTATTTAGATTATTTCGACCACCCCAAAACCAACTTAAATTATTGGCCGATGAATTTCATTAAACCTAGCAATGAAGTTCTTTTTTAGCAAAAAATAACAATTTTGAAAGTATCTTAGCAACACATGAATGTTAAACTCTAAAATTAATAGCATAGAGTACACTTTTAATTAGAATAAATACGTTACTATTTTTGCAACCTCTCTGCTAAACTTTTAAGCTTAGACACTATGAACGATAAACCATTGGTTTGGATAATTGATGATGATGATATTTCTAAATATCTAATGAAAAGAAATCTAAAGGAATTATCCATAACCAAAATTGTGGACTTTCCTGATTCCTTACAAGCGTTAAAATTATTAGAGTCCAACATTAATTCACCCGAAGAATTACCGGATATAATTTTTCTTGACCTCCACATGCCTATTTTAAATGGATTTCAGTTTATGGAAGAATTTGAAAATAGCACTAAAAATACAAGTAAGAACATTCAAGTGGCTATGCTAACTTCTTCTATTAATGCTGAAGACTTGAAGCGAGCAGAATCTTATCCTGCGATAACCGATTATTTTATAAAACCATTTAAACTCAGGGATTTGAAAAAGGTCATTGATAGAAAGCTACAGGAATAAAGGCTTCATCAATCTTGTGTTTTAGCCATATTCCAATAGACATCCATTT
>Ga0114916_1002294_pt1 | contig 10096 bp, 6 predicted proteins | sample MalvirAntarct_66_FD_83501 | JGI IMG/M metagenome (GOLD analysis project Ga0114916, IMG submission 83501) | Marine viral communities from the Global Malaspina Expedition - Malaspina viral metaG Antarct_66 | ecosystem: Environmental > Aquatic > Marine > Oceanic | place: West Anvers Island... | reverse complement strand
ATCCTTTCTTATTTTAATAAATATCTATTGTCATATAGCAATATTTTCAATATAAATATAGAATAAATTTGGCTTAATTTTCAAGTCTAGCCTTCTTGCCTATTTTCAATTCATAAATTGCACAGGAGATTATGCTCAAAGGATTAAAAGGAATACTAGAAAAAGGCTTACAAATAGCCGCGCCTATGTTTGGTGGTATGATTGGAGGCGCAGGGGGATCAGCGATGGCTTCCGGTATTATGTCTTTACTTGCAGGTAACAAGCCAAAAGATGCTTTAATGTCAGCGGCTGTGAGTGGTTTTGGCAGCAAAATGGGTATATTGCCAAATAAAAATCTGCCAGCAGGACAGGGTTACGCGAGCCAAGTAATGAATCAGTTTCCTCAGTTTAGTGGGCAGAATCAAAACCCAAATATGCTAACAGGTGGTGGAAGTGGAAAACGTCCGACCATAGTAGATTTTTTTAAAAACAACTTTGGTGGAGCATTTGCTCCAAGAGGAACAAAAGACAATAGACAACCAAGTTTTGGTATGTCAGCATTATCAACTATTGGTCCAGGAATATTAAGTTACTTAGCGGCGAAACAAGACGCAGAAAATTCAAAAGTAGACGACGCTTCTGAATACATGAGTGCTATTGATAAGGAATACGGAGGTCAGACAGCAAGACCTGGCGAAGGAAAAAGAATACAAGGTTTAAATGTTACTATAGATGAGAAAACAGGCAGACCAACTTATAGAGCTCAAGGTGGTATTATGAACGCTGGAATAAATGACAGGATAAGTTATCCTCTTCAACGATTTGCTCAAGGTGGTTATCCTCGTAAAACAGGATCTATAAATGGTCCTGGAACAAAGACTAGTGATTCAATCCCTGCTATGTTAAGTGACGGTGAGTTTGTTCAACGAACTGATTCTGTAAATGGAGCAGGAATTATGATGGGTGCAAAAAATGCAGAGGAAGCTAGACAAAAAGGAGCACAATTTATGTATGCTCTACAAGATAAATTATCAAAAATGGGTAAAAACGTATAATGGCAACTAATCAGACCCAAACTCAGATAGGAAGAGAAGCTCCTTTCATGGAGGACTACAGGAGACGTCTTTTAGATGGTCTTTACGGTGGAACGGAACTTTATACACAAGCTGAGATAGATGCTCCAGACTTTAAAGGTCCTCCTGGTACTAAAGTAGGTGACAAAAAAGATCCAGGAATTTTGGATAAGCCTATGCAAAGCTTTCAAAGAGGTATTGCAGGGTTTGCTCCACAAGAATCAGCAGCTTTTAATTTAGCGTCTTCTCAAATGGGGGTTGATCCTACGACAGGACAACAAACAGGATTAGCAGGATATCAACCTTATCTAGATTCAGCTAAACAAGGATTAGGCACAGCAGGAACAACAACGGCACTCGGCGGTCAAACTATGCAACTAGGGATACCATCATTACAGATGGCTCAACAAGCATATGACCCTACTTCATCAAATACGCAAGATTTCATGAATCAGTATCAACAAAATGTTACCCAAGAAGCATTAAAACAAATGGATTCTGAAGCAGCAAAAGCACAAAACAATTTAGATTCTCAAGCACAACAAGCAGGAGCATTTGGTGGAGCTCGTTTTGGTGTGCAGTCAGCAGAACTTTCTAAAAATTTACAAGATATAAAATCAAAAAGAGTTTTTGAAGATCTTTCAAGAAACTTTCAACAAGCACAACAAGCCTCTATTGGAACAACCGAAGCAAACAGAGGACGTCAATTACAATCTGCTCAAACCTATGGATCTCTTGGACAAGGAATTGGTCAAATTGGTCAAACACAAGCAGGACAAGCTCAAGCAATGGGCAACTTAGGAGCACAACAAGCTCAACTTGGATCACAAGGAATTCAATCATTGTTAGGTGTAGGGCAAGTAGGTAGAACTCGTGAGCAAGCATCTATGGATGAAATGTTTAGATATTCTACAGCAAACGCGCAAGAACCTAGCCGAAGAATTCAGTTTGGTGCTGATATTCTTGCAGGTACTCCTTCTGTTCAACAAAGAATTTCACAAAACCCACTACCTTATACTAACCCATTAGCGGCGGGCGTAGGAGCAGGTATTACAGGAGCTTCTGCTTTATCTAATTTCTATGGAAACAATTAAAAATGGTAGAGAGCGTATTAGCTAGATCAATGTTTGGGGGAGAAATTGTTCCTCCAATACAAAATCAAAATCAATTTCCACAGGGAAATAGCACAAAACCATCATCAACTATAACAGATAATTCTGTACCAAGTATTAATTTTAACGACCCACAATATCAACAACCATTAGGACTAGAGGACATCTACGCTAAAACCAGAGAAGTCTGGACTCCCGAAGTTATACGAAAGCAATACGAAGAATATGCAGGCGAAGCAAAAACATTTGATGATTTTGCTAGAATATATGAAGCTTCAGAAACCGTAGAAAAAGCACCAGAAGATAATATGAAATTTGAAAAGAATCTTGCTTTGGCAAGATTGGGATTAAATTTAATGAAACCTACACAGGGTGGACAACTGACACCAGCAATTGCGCAAGCAGGAGAAGTTTTTCTTAATGACTTAGCGGGCATGAATGAGCAAAAAAGAAAACAAAAAGCGGCCAGGTATGAAGAAGAAAAAGCCAGTGAAAGAGCTAAAAGAGAATATGTTCTTGAAGCTTTAGATAACCAACGAGATGTTCGTGACGCCGAAGAATTTAAAATCTTTGAAAAAGCTCTTCAGTTTAATTCAACTAACGAGGCGGCAACGACAAGATATCAACGAGACTTAGCAAAACAATTCTATGGATATCAATATAGTAATGACCAATCAGCTATAGAAAATAATTATAAAATGTTAAAAGAATTTAAAAAAGACCCTGTAGTATTTGCAATCCCAGGAGGAATGGGTGGAAACCCTGAATATAAAACGGGATATGTAGCTTACAATGACTTAGGAGAACCTGTTAATATGATTCCTCAAGTAAAAGATGGAATACAAACATATGTTCCTGATTACGAATTAGGAAAAAGTGCTATTAAAGCAGGATTCACATTTAACGATGCAGGCACATTAGATAAAAATTCTAAAATGCAGTTAGAAATAGCAGAGAAAATTAACGGTACGGCAAATGCTATACAATTTATTAAAGATATTAGAGAAACAATGAGAAGAGGAGGAGCTAAAGTAGGTGCTCCTGGTTATTTCAAAGGAATGGTTCAAGATATTAAGGGAACAGCTTTAGATCTTGTTGATGCGGCGGCGGCTAATAATTATATTGATGCAGAAAAGTATACGGCTGCTGTTAATAAACTGCAAGGAAGCACTAATAATGATTTAGCTTATAATTATTTTGAGGATACAGGACAAAGAGATTACACTGCTGATCCAGTGTATCAAGAACTTTTTAACTCTCAGAACTTAATTAGACAAGGCTTTGATGAGGACATTGTACAAAATATGATTCGTGTTAATTCTATTTATTACGCTTTAGCAAGATCACGTAAATCAACAGGTCGTTTAAATATGGATGATATTAATAATGCTAAAGACGCCCTACAATTATATAATGTTACTACGCCAATCAGTAAAGTGGCTGCATCTCTTAATACTGTTGAACAAGAATTAGCTAATTACCACCAAGCACAGAAACAAGCATTTAATGTTGTTGGAGGCGATGAAAATCTTTTAGTTAACTACAAAAAAAGTGCTTCATGGAATAATATAACAGAGGACAAACCTGCGGTAATAGGTGGTTATGACGATAATACATCTGAGGTAACAGACGGTACTGATGGCACTGATATTACTGATATTTCAGGCTTTGAAGAAATAATACCAGGCGTGAGTAACTAATGGGCTTCGCTAGAACAATTAGATTAGAACCTTCAAGAACAGGCATTGGAGATCCAGGAAATAGTAGCACTTGGTTACAGGTAAATGTAATGGAGGAGTTAACTTCGGGTAATCCAGGAACAGCTGCTTCTCGTAATCTCCCTGTATATATGGATAAATATAAAGAAATACGTGGAAAACGAGGGGCTGATGTATATAACCCACGTACTCCAGCAGAGAAAAGAAATATTGTTGGGGCAATTAATAATGCTAGAGAAAAAATTGGAAAAAAAGCAATCTCTGAAGAATTATTTGATTATAATAATGACAAATTTTTTACAGGTCTTGATGCTCAAATACAAGTTATGCAAGAAGATCGGAAAAGTAATGATCCTTATAAGTATTATGTTGATCATTGGAAAGGAAAGTATAAGTCAGAAAAAGGAAAAACAAAAGTAAGAGATGCAATGAAGAATAGTGATTCCATGTTTGATCTTGTCAGAGACGGACCAAAAGAATATTTAAAAAATAAAAAAACTGTTTTTGGTAGTTTTTTAAGAGATGTTATTCCAGGGAATAAAAATGATTTTGTTATGGCGGCTGATGTCATAGGTGGTTTTGGAGCTCTAGCTTTGACTAAAAGGGTCCCAGGAGCACCTAAAGTTACAAAAAGTTTAGGCCAAGAAATTATGGGTGGTCATGTAGGGGACACTGTAAGAACAGTGGCAGGTGCCACAGCAGGTGCCGCGTCGGGATCGCTTATTTATGATTTAATAAACTCCACAATTAGAAGAACCAAGGGTATCGCTAATCCTCAAGATGCACCCACTCCTGCTTTAGAAGCTTTAACGGCAGGGAGAAATGCTTTTAAGTGGACACTAGGAGCTGCTGGTTTAGCTCCACTAGCAGCGGCAGCAAGGCCTGTTCTTGGAAAAGTATTATTTGGTTTTGATGGACCTGCAATAGCAATGAGCGATTTAGCTGAGTTGTATAGAGCTCCTGTAGGAATAAATGTAGCGGCGGGCGCTAGTGCTCAAGGTGCGGGTATAAATATGTTTAAAGGTGCGGCAACAAAGTATAAAAAAACTTTAGGTAAATTACCTTTTTTTGGAGGAACTGCAATGCAAGAAAAACTTACTTTATCGTCCTTGCAATTTTCAAAAGCATTAAAAAATACAATCGGTAATTACGGTGATGATATGCCTATAGATGAAGTTGAAAAATTCTATAGAGAACAATTTAAAGGATTTCCAACAACTATTCGAACAAAGCTAAATAAAGAAGCTACAAATGCAGGGTTTAAAGGATATGTAGATATGCTTGAAGCGGAAGCGCGTGTTAATGAATTAGCACCTATTGAACATATGACAGATATTGGAGAATTATTATCTAAAAAAGCACAAGAGAGATATAGAAAATTTGCGTATATAAATAATATGCTTTACGACGATTTTGAGATCAAAGCAAAATCTATCTCAAAAAATTTTATTCCAACAAAAAACACAAGAATGGCAGGAGAAACGTTAAGAGCACAAATAGAAGAAATGAAATTTACTCTAAGAGACGGTGGGCAATTTGCTCCAATGTTAGGAGACATAGATGAGTGGATTCTTAAAAATATCACTAATCTTCCTGACTATCTAAGTGTAGCTAATGTTCGTGGTCTCCAAAAAGATATTAACATGTTGTGGTCGGACATTGCAGGGCCTCTTAAAAAAGATCAAGGAGGAGCAGCTATACTAGGAACAATCCGCAAAAATCTTACTATTGATATGAATGATTTTGCTAATTGGTCAAAAGAACTAAACCCTGAGGAATTATTAAAAGCAGAAGCGGCAAAAAAATCATTACTAATAGCTAATGATACTTTTTCAAAAATGGCACCAATCTATAAATCGCCGGTTGCAAAAGAATTTAAACTTGTTGACGAAAATATGTTTCAAGCAGGCCCTGATTTACCAGGATTTATGTACTCCGATGAAATTGGTAAAATGGTTTTTCGTAAAGGCATTTCACCCCAACGTGTAACGGACTTACATGATTTAGTGGGAACTCAAGCGTACACTACAGGTGTAAAATCTTGGATTAATCAAGCGTTTAAAAACTCTTTAGACTCATCAGCTCCTGTGGTTAGAGAGATAACTATGCCAAACGGAGAAAAAGTAATGCAATCTATGACAGAAGAAATATTCAATCCTAATAAGTTTCTTAAAAATTTAAATTTTGATGATCCTGGCATAGAGAGAATGATGGATCTTGCAGGGAAAGATGGTAAAGCATTTAAAAGTAACGTGGAAGCTTTAATAGATGTACAAGCAAGAATAATTGAACAAGGTCTAGGTGGAACTACTGCTCAAATGGCTGCACGTCGTCTATCGCTAGGTGGGCTTCAAAGTGGTCTGAGTATGTTTACAATGGGACTATCCGGAAGCCAAATAGTTGCGGGAGGAGGAATAGGTAATGCAGCTGTATATAGTACTGTATTGACAGGTCTATTAATGAGAAAAACAGCCGCTTTTTTAGCAGATCCTGAAGCTTTAAAGGCGTGGACAAGAATTGTAGAACCAAATGCAAGCGTTGGAGCACAACGTAATGCTTTTGTAAAGGGTATGAAAAGCCTTTTGGAAGATGACGATATGAGAAGTGATATTCCTAAAGAGTTTCATAAGATTAATAACGTAATGCAGCGCCCAGGTAAATTTTTAGATTGGTTGGTCGGATCAGGTTACAGTGCTGTGATGGACTCTATGAATGATGGCACAAGATCATCTTACAATCAGTCACGTTACGGATTAAATGACCAATTAAGTTTTTACGATGCTGCTCAATTACAACAAGAAGACGAATTAGCAAACATGATGAGTGAAGGATATATTGGAAGCGAGGTGGATGAAACACAAGTAACGGAAAATGCTCCGGAAGAAAATATTGTGCCTCCAATGAGCCAAGGAGGAGGAGGAGAAGAATCTATTTTTTCTGACGATGTTCAGGAAAGCGCTTCTGCACCGCAACCTCTTAACCAACAACAACGAGTAGCATTAGCAGGTGGTAATTTAGATGAAGCAATTGCTCTTGGAAATAGGAGAACATAATGGCTAACGGATCAAGCACACAAAAAAGAAGAGTAAAAGAAGTAAAAAAACAAAAAGCTAGCGCTAAAGATTCATACCGAACAAAGCGTTTTAAAGATCCAAAAAGAAATCAAGCTAAAAGACTTACAGGCGGTAATACAGGTCGTGAAAAAGGTTTAACAGAATCTAAATTTGGTAATCAGTCTGGGTACTCTATAGAGGGGAGCAAGATTAGTGATTTACAACAAAGTGTTGGAAGTTTAAATCGTCGTATAGATACGGCTCTTAGCAAAGGAGATGATGTTACAGCTAAAGATTTACGTTCGCGTTTAAATAAATTTACTAGTGACCTAGGTTATGCAAAAGCTGCCCAAGCAGGCGGCGTCGTACGGAATAAGGATGGAACGATTATGAGAACAAGTTCAGGTAATCCTATGATGGTTACATCCGGAAAAGACATCTTTGATGAAACAAAACAAGAAGATTTTGGAGATCCAACAAGAAGATTGCAGAATATGTATCCTGACAGATATAGGAAAATGTATCCTAATATTTTAGCTACAATGGGAGCAGGAATAGGTGATTATCTACAAAATGGAACGATATTGGGTAAAATATTAGGAGGATTTAATAAAGGTATAGATAAAGTTAAAGAATCTGATTTGGGCAAAATGACAAAAGATTTTGGAACTGTAGGTGGCCAATTAATTGATAAAGCAACAGGTCTTCCTTTTGTAAAAGAAAGTATAGAAACAGGAAAAAATCTTGCAACTATACCTGGCCGAGCAGTTGGTGCTGCAACAGGTATGGTACCAAAAGATTTACGAAACATGCCAGGAGGTATTAAGAACGCATTAATGAAAAATATTAATTTTCCTGAGTTAAATTTAAAAAATATCTTCCAACCTAACGATATTCCCTACCAAAATCCTATACTACCGGGCCAACGCTATCCACTAGATCCAACTTCTGGAACATACGACAACAAATCTTTTGCAGACCGTGATGTAGATGTGTTTGGTGAGGTTGATGAAAACATACTTGGACAATCATCGAATAATACTACTGGACAACAATTTGACTTTCAACCAGGAGACAGTTTATATTCACCAGAAAATTACCAAAATTCCAATGCCACTGTTAATCGTGATCAAGAAAACAATGACCGTCTAAATAATTTAAAACTAAACGAAATGACAGAAAGAATTTCTCCGCGCAATACACAAAATCAAACTCCAAATCCAAACTTTAATCCATATTTTGAATCCGCCAGATCTTTTTTAGGGGAAGCAGACAACCAAAATCAAAATCAAAATCAAAATCAAAATCCAAACCTAAATCCATATTTTAGTTCTCCAGAAGAAGCAATAAATTTTCAAGATAATACGATAGACCCTAATAATTTGTCATTTAATTTTGACTCAACGGGACTGGAACTACCACCGTTAAATCAAGAAGCCATAGATATATTAAATAGCAATGCAACAGGTTATAATCAAGGTGGAATCGCATCAATAAATACAGATCCTTATTATGATCAGTTAAAACAAACAAATAGTTTTATGGGTGGTTTTTAATGGATAAAGATTTTAATCTAAGGAACGTAGTTTGGTTTTCAATGATTCTAATAAGCGCTGGAGTTGTGTATGGCATGCTGTCACAAAAAGTAATAGCCATTGAGACAAAACAATCACAACTAGAAACAATAATACTCCGAGATATACCAGAAATAAAAGAACGGGTGATAAGATTGGAAATATTACTCGAGCGAGCATTAGCTAAATAAAATCTTTCTAGGATCTTCTCCCATTACCTGACTCGCTAAATCTATTTTAGCATTTAACGCTTTAACAATTTTCTCATCAATAGTATTCTCTGCCATTAAATCTACATAAGTTACTTTATTTGTTTGCCCTATACGGTGCGCTCTGTCTTCCGATTGCATGCGTATTTCTAAACTATAGTCGTTTGAAAAATACACAACAGTGTGAGAAGAAGTAAGAGTAAGACCATAACCTCCTGTTTTGGGATTTCCCACGAAGAACCGAAGAGCATCATCATTATCTTGAAAACGATCAACAATAGACTGACGATCAGAATCTTTGGTATCACCATAATAAGACGCCACACTTTCTTTACCATATAAATCTCCTATTGCTTTCTCTATAGCTTGTATATCATGACGATATACAGCCCATATAATTACCTTACCCCCCGTCTCATCCAAGACATTTAACAACTCTTGTAAACGGTTATTTTTTAATGAGATTACCTCACCATCATCCGTCTTCACATGACCACATGTAATCTGATGTAGTCTAATTATCTGTGTTAGCACTGTAGCTGCCGTCATCATTTTATTATCCTCTAGAAATGTTAACGCTGATTTCTTCATTTCCGTGTAAGCTTTTAATTGTTCGGGTGTCATAACAACATTTCTTTTTGTATATAATTTTTCAGGAAGATCTAAGCACTCACTCTTTAAAATTCGTGTAGAGAAGTGTGTTATTTTTTCTTGTAACTCGTCCAGGCGTTGATACTTAACAATGTGTTGAAACGAATGACTGCCCACGGACCTGGAAACAATGACAGCATATCTAGCTCTAAAACTATAATAACTTTGTTGATCTAATAAATAAGGATCTAAGAATTGAACTTGAGAAAATATATCAAGTGGTGATTTAGTTATAGGAGACCCTGTCATAATCCTTCTATACTTTGCTAAGTCTCGAAGTTTTAAAATGTTTTTTGTACGTTGAGCGTTGTGATTTTTAATGGTGGTTGATTCATCAATACACATCAATGCTTGGTTTTTTAATAGAAAACTATATGCAAAATCATAACCACGCTTGGTGGATAGTGATTCAATGTTCATAATAAAAATGGTTAAGTCATCAACGATCACGGACAACTGCTCAATTTCTTGCTTCTCTTCTTTTTTAGGGGAAGCAGACCAGATAGCCACTCGGTAATTAATATGATCGGATAAATGTATCTTTAACTCGTTACGCCAATTTCTTTTAATACCATTAGGTACAATGATAAGAGCCGAATTTATTTTACCCTTGTCATAGAGTATTGCAATATTGTCAATGCATACTTTAGTTTTACCTGTGCCCATCTCCATAAAAAGAGCCCAAACTTCTTTATTCCAACTTTTTTCCAAAGCATCTAATTGATGT
>Ga0114916_1002292_pt1 | contig 10115 bp, 7 predicted proteins | sample MalvirAntarct_66_FD_83501 | JGI IMG/M metagenome (GOLD analysis project Ga0114916, IMG submission 83501) | Marine viral communities from the Global Malaspina Expedition - Malaspina viral metaG Antarct_66 | ecosystem: Environmental > Aquatic > Marine > Oceanic | place: West Anvers Island... | reverse complement strand
GGCCTATGCGGGCGTCTCCGGCGGGTACTACCTCAACGAGAAGTGCAGCGTCCTTAATGCCGCGCAGAAGCGCGAGTACGAGTGGCACCTCTCGGTGCTGACCGCCGCTCTGTCGCGTCAGGTTCGCCCGGACATGCTGGAGAAGGCGCGCAGCGTCACCCGGCAGAACGTGGCCGAGCAGTTCAAGGAATGCGGCGACAAGAGCAAGCAGCTCGTCGGCGAGGCTTTCACGGCTGCCCAGCGCATGAACCAGTCGGTGACCGGCGCCACCTACAAGGGCAAGGAGAGCGATCTGCAGCTGGCGCTGAACAAATTCGGTGCGGTGACCATGGCGCTGACCGTCGAGCAGCGCTGCGAGCGCATTCCCGAGCCGACCCGCGGTCGCGTCTATTCGGCCCTGGACGAGGTCGGCGCGAGCCTGTCGAAGCAGGGCGCGGCGGATCAGGTCAAGCAGATCCGGAGCCGCGTCACCGGCCAGATCGAGAGTGCCTTCCAGAGCGGAAAGCTGACCAAGGAGCAGGCATGCGACGCCCGGTCCGCGCAGCAGCTTCAGCCGGTGCTGAGCGAACTGAAGCGCATGCAGTGCGAGATCGCCGGGTCCAAGGAGGCCTGCGCCGACCTGAAGTCCTGATCCGGGCTCCGCGGCTCGTCGCGGCTCTGGACCGGACCTTGCATTCGACGGGATGAGACGACCGCCCCGCGGGCAGACCGGCCGCGGGGCGGTGCGTATACCGAGACATCGTACGGGCGCCCATGCGCCGCGGGAGGAAAGTCATGTCCGCAAGCGCACTCGAACTGCATCCTTCGCCGCAGACCTGCCACTGGGGCGTCTTCGACGCGAAGCTCCCGCCCGTCATGGAGATATCGTCCGGCGACCAGGTGACGATCCACACGATCAGCGGCGGCCCCGACGTCACGCCCGGCCCCGACAGCGGCTACACCATTCCGCCCGAACTGACCGCCGTCCAGCGCGAGGTGCCGCGTCCCACCGTCGGCGGCGGCCACATCCTGACCGGTCCGATCGCGGTCCGCGGTGCGAAGCCCGGCGATGTGCTCGAGGTCCGCATCCTCGACGTCAAGCCGCGCATGGACTGGGGCTACAATATCATCCGCCCGCTCGCCGGTGCACTCCCCAACGACTTCACCGAGACGACGCTGATCCACATCGGCATCGACATCGAGCGCAACGTCGCCACCATGCCCTGGGGCAAGGAACTGCCGCTGAAGCCCTTCTTCGGCGTGATGGGCGTGGCGCCGCCGCCGGCCTGGGGGACGATCTCGACCATCCAGCCGCGTGCCCACGGCGGCAACCTCGACAACAAGGAACTCGTCGCCGGCGCCACCCTGTTCCTGCCGGTCTGGGCCGAGGGCGCCCTGTTCTCGGTCGGCGACGGCCACGGCTGCCAGGGCGACGGCGAGGTCTGCGTCAGCGCCATCGAGACCGGCCTGACCGGCACCTTCGAGTTCGTGCTGCACAAGGACCGCTCGCTGACCCTGCCGCGTGCCGAGACGCCCGAGGCCTATATCACCATGGCCTTCGACGTCGACCTGGACGAGGCGGCCCGCACGGCCCTGCGCCGCATGCTGGACCTGATCCAGGAGCGCACGAACCTGTCGCGCGAGCAGGCCTACACCCTCTGCAGTCTCGCCGCCGACCTGCGCATCACCCAGTTCGTGAACCAGCAGAACGGTGTCCACTGCGTCCTGAAGAAGGACATGCTGCACGGCTGAGGCCGCGCCGCCTTCGCCCTCCCTCTCCGCAGCCGGCCGGATTTCCGCATGGCACAGTCTCTCGTCGTCACCTTCGAAGTCGATCCGCGCGGTCGCACCGCCATCCAGGAGGCGATCGGCGATGCCGGCGAGATCACCTGGCTGGTGGATCTCGACCCGGCCGCCCGCAAGACCGCCATCGCCGGTGCCGACGTGCTGATGTCGCGCAACACCACGGACATGAAGGGCGACGAGCGCGGGCTGCCGCGCAAGGCCCGCCTCATCCAGTTCATGTCCGCCGGCATCGACTTCATCCGCCTCGACGGCCTGCCGTCCGGCCTGCCGGTCGCGTGCAATGCCGGCGCCTATTCCGAGCCGATGGCTGAACACGGTCTTGCCATGGCATTCGCCGCATCGAAGCGGCTGGTACACGAGCACGGTGAGCTGAGGGCAGGGCGCTTCAACCAGTTCAATTCGGTCCGGATGCTGGCGGGCGGCGTCTGCGGCATCCTAGGCTTCGGCGGGATCGGCATCGCCACGGCGAAACTGATGCGCGCCGTCGGCATGAAGGTCCACGCCATCAATCGCCGCGGCGGCGGCCACGACCATGTCGACTGGATGGGCACGCCGAACCAGACGGACGAGTTGCTAGCGGCGTCGGACGTGCTCGTGCTCAGCCTGCCGCTGACGCCCGCCACGCGCGGCATGATCGATGCGCGCGCGCTCGGCCTGATGAAGCCGGACGCGATCCTCGTGAACCTCGCGCGCGGCGAGATCGTCGACGAGGCGGCGCTCTACGACCATCTGGTCGCCAACCCGAAATTCGTCGCCTGCATCGACGCGTGGTGGATCGAGCCGATCCGGCACGGGCGCTTCGAGGTCGGCACGCCACTGCTCGACCTGCCCAACGTCATCGGGTCGCCGCACAACTCCGCGTCGGTGCGCGGCTGGCGCGACGTGTCGCTGCGCCGCGGGGCCGCCAACTGCCGCCGCGTCCTGGAGGGCGGCGAGCCCTGGCATCTGGTCCGTGAGGAAGACCGCGCCGCCTGAGCCGCCGACCTGAGCCGGCCTCAGCCGGCGATCTGCATCCCCGCCATGACCACCCCGGCGATGCTCTCCGCGGCGACCAGTCCGGCCGCCAGCACCGTCGTGTAGCGGTCCGCCCAGTCCGGCGCCGCCCGCCGCAGCAGCGCCGCGGCGACGGCACCCAGGAAGAACGAGAGCGCGTTCCAGGCCGGAATGACGAAGGCGAGGCCCATGGCGGCGCCGCTCGGCACCATGCGGGCCAGCCGCGCCGGCAGGAAGCTCTCTGCCAGCGCCAGCAGCAGGCCCGCCACGCCGGCCGCGGCCATCGCCGGGATCGCGGCGGGCGGCAGGGCGCCCAGTCCCTGCGCCATGACCTCGGCGACCGCCTTCCATGTCGCGACCGCCGGGGCCGGCCATTCCGCGGTCAGCAGCATGCCGGCCGGATCCGGGATCAGCACCAGATAGACGAGGCTGCCGACCAGGCTGCCGGTCAGCACGCCGAACACCTGGGCCACCGCCTGGAAGGCCGGAGTGGCGCCGACGAGCATGCCCGTGCGCAGATCCTGGAGCAGGTCGGCCGCCTGTCCCGCCGCCCCGCCGGTGACGTTGGCGGCCATCAGATTGGCCGTCGCGTCGCCCGGCGTGATCACGCCGAAGCTCAGTTGGGTGATCTTGCCGACGGCCCCGATCGGCGCGATGCCGGTCTCGCCCGCGACCCGTGCCGCAACGGCGGCGAGCACGAAGCTCAGCACGACGGCGAGTGCCGCCTGCCACGCGCCGATGCCGAAGATCGTCACCTGCGCGGTCGCCGCCAGCAGCAGGCAGATACCGAACGCCGCGGCGAACACGGGCAGCGGCAGTGTCGGCGACAGCGCCGGCGCGGCGTCCTCGCTCCGTCGATGCTTGCGGGCGATGCGGACCAGCGTGATCGCCAGCGAGGTCAGCGTCGCCACGACCATCAGGGTCACCCCTGGCCACAGCAGCCATTCGACCAGGACGCCGAACCACGGGGCGGTGGCATCGGCCGGCCCCGCTCCGGCCCAGCCCTGCGCGACGGCGAGCGGCCCGAGCAGCGCCCACGCCAGCACCGCCCCGATCAGCAGCGAAAGGCCGATCCGCAGCCCGACGATCGCGCCGAATCCCACCATCAGCAGCGACGGATCCAGCACGAACCCCAGGTTGGCCGCCGTCGGCGACGCCGCGCCGAAGCCCGGCAGCGCCAGCCGGGGCAGGGTACCCGCAGCACCGTCGACCAGCTTCAGCAGCGCCGACACCGCGCCGCCGCCCAGCAGCAGCCGCAGCCCGCGTGCCGCCTCCGGTCCGTCGCCGTGGATCTGGCGCATCGTCGCCGCCGTCGCGACGCCGGCCGGGAACTGCAGCTGCTCGCGCACCAGCATCTGGTTGCGGATGCCGGCCGCCACGACGATTCCGAGCGCGCTCACCACGAACACCCAGAAGGCGAGCAGCGGGAAGGGCAGGCTGCCGCCGGTGATCAGCTGCCAGGCCGGGATCGGCGCCACCAGCCCGCCGGAGATGATCGACGCCGCGGACGAGGCCGCCGTCTGGTTGATGTTGTTCTCCAGCAGCCCCCAGCGCCGGCCCAGCGCCCGCCACAGTCCGAAGCCGATCAGCCCGGCGGCGATCGACATGTTGAACGCCCAGCCGATCTTCAGCCCGCTGTACACGTTGCACGGCGTCAGCAGCGCACCGAGCAGCATGCCGGTGACGACGGCACGGACGGTCAGTTCGGGTGTGGAAGCGGCTGGAGAGGGGGTCACACGGCCGGAGTTTAAACGCCGACCGCCGCCCGTGGCCAGCCGCAGCCTCTTGCCGTGTGGCCGGGCGGCCCCTCAGTATGCCCCCCAATCGCCGGCGCGGTTCCGCGGTGCCGGCTTCGAGGGGAGCGAACATGACCGAACAGCCCATCCGCATCGGCCTCATCGGCGCCGGGCGCAACACGCGCGATCGGCACGTGCCGGGCCTGCTGGCCCAGAAGGGCGTCGAGATCGTCGCCGTCGCCAACCGCTCGCTGGAGTCGAGCACGAAGGCGGCCCAGGCGCTCGGCCCGCACGTGCGTCCCGCCGGCGACTGGACCGAGATCCTGGACATGGACGACGTCGATGCGGTCTGCATCGGCACCTGGCCCTACATGCATGCGCCGATCACCATCGAGGCGCTCGACAGCGGCAAGCACGTCCTGTGCGAGGCGCGCATGGCGATGGATTCGCTCGAAGCCAAGGACATGCTCGCCGCGGCGCGACGCAACCCGAGCCAGGTCGCGCAGATCGTGCCGGCGCCGCATACGCTCGCCTTCGACCGGACGATCATGGACATGATCGCCGCGGGCGAGATCGGCGAGGTCATCGCCCTCGACGCGCGCGTCACCGTCGGCAGCAACTTCCCGGACCCGAAGTCGCCGGTCCACTGGCGCCAGGACCGCGACCTGTCCGGCAATAACGTCATGGCCATGGGTATCTGGTACGAGGCGATGATGCGCTGGGTCGGTCCGGCATCGTCGGTCTTCGCCGTCGGCCAGAGCGTCGTGCGCCACCGTGTCGACGAGCACGGCCGCCGGGTGCCGATGACCATCCCCGACCACGTCGACGTCGTCGGCCGGCTGGAGACGGGCGGCCAGATGCGCTTCGCCATCTCCACCGTCGTCGGCCATGCGCCGATGGGCGCCGAGGTCTTCATCTTCGGCACCGAGGGTACCCTGCGCCTCAGCATCGACAAGGCGGGCAAGATGGGGCTGGAGGCCGGCAAGCGCGGCGGCAGCGGCCTGTCCGAGGTTCAGGTCGACCCGGCGAAACGCGGTGGCTGGCGCGTCGAGGAAGAGTTCATCAATGCCGTCCGTGGTACCGAGCCGGTGACGCACACCGACTTCGTCACGGGCGTGAAGTACATGGAATGGACGGACGCCGTGGCCCAGTCGCTGCGCCACGGCGTCGCCGTCAAGCTGCCGCTGGTCGAAGCCAGGGGCGGCTGATACGGCGCGCGACGGTCGCCGCGACGATGCGGCGGCCGTCCGCCTTCGTCTTCAGCCCTCCAGGCGCAAGATCGACAGCGCCACCGCCTTCGCACGCGGCACCATCGTGTCGAGGCGCAGCCATTCGGTCGGCGAATGCGCCTCGCCGCCGACCGGACCCGTCGAGCAGACCGTCGGCGCGCCGACCGCCGAGGTGAAGCCCGAGTCCGCCGAGCCGCCGGTGAACTCGCCCTCAATCTTCAGGCCGGACGCCTCGGCGGCGCAGGCCGTGTAGAGGTCGAAGACGTTCTTGCTCTCCGGCGTCTGGTTCAGCGGCAGGAACTGGCGGCCCTCGGTGATCGCCGTCGTGGTGCCGGGCAGGTGGGTTTCGGCCAGGATCGCCTCGATCTTCTCCGTGATCTCCACCCGGCGCTCTTCGGTCACGAAGCGCACATCGACCTGCGCCTTCGCCCAGGGTGCGACCGTGTTGACCGACGAGCCGCCCTCGATCAGGCCGACATTCACCGTTGTACCCGTCTCGAAGTCGGTCAGCGCGTGCAGCTTCTGGATCTTGCGCGCCAACTCCTCGATCGCGCTGACGCCGTCCTGCGGCCGACCACCGGAATGGGCCGCCTTGCCGGTCACCTCGAATTTGAAGAACCAGGCGCCCTTGCGGCCGGTGACGACGTTGCCGCTCGGACGTCCCGGCTCGGCGTTGAACACGGCGCGGGCGTTCTGCGCCTCGCGCTCGATGACGGGGCGCGAGCCGGGCGACGCGATCTCCTCGTCGGAGGTGTAGAGCAGGACGATCGGGTTGCGCGCCCCGCCGAACTTCTTGAAGGCCTCGGCGATGAAGGTGTTCATCACCAGCCCCGCCTTCATGTCGGCGACGCCCGGCCCATAGGCCATGTCGCCCTCGATGCGGAACGAGCGGTCGGCGACGGTGCCGTCGGGGAACACGGTGTCGCGATGGCCCATCAGCATGACGTGCCGGTTGCCCGCACCCGCACCCGTCGCCGGGATGACGGCGCGGATGCAGTCGCCGTAGGTGCCGTGCGGCACGCGCTCGGTCTGGATGCCGCGCTCGGCCAGATGGCGCTCGAACACCGCGCCGACGGCGTCGACGCCGGCCTTGTTGTAGCTGCCGGAATCGATGTTCACGACCTCGCGCAGCAGTTCGGTCATCGCCTCGCGCTGCCCGTCGAGCCAGGACAGGATCTGCTGTTCCGCACCGTTCGCCGTCATGAAGGTCCTCCGCCGGCCGTCACGCGGCCTTTCGTTCGCATCGCTCGGTTCAGGGCAATCCCATGCCTTCGCCTGCGGCGCAAGTATAGCGGCCCGGGGGCGTCTTGTGAGGCGCGTGCCCGGCGGACATGATGCCCGCCCATGTCGACGTCATCCCAGAGGTAATTCAGTCATGTCTGGTAACATCAGCGGCCGCGCCGTTGCGGTCTTCGCAGCCGGGTGCGTGCTCGCCGCCGGCGCCACCGTGCAGGCTCAGAGCCTGCCGTCCAACATCGCCTGGACCGCCTACGACGTCGGCTCGTCCGGCTATTCGCAGGCGGTCGGCATCGGTGCGGCGCTGAAGAACGAGCGCGGCGTCACCCTGCGCGTGCTGCCGGGCAAGAACGACGTGTCGCGGCTCGTGCCGCTGCGCGAGAAGAAGGTGCAGTTCTCGGCCTTCGGCGTCGGCGCCGTGCAGGCGATGGAGGGCACCGACACCTTCGGCTCCAAGGACTGGGGTCCGCAGGATGTCCAGATCCTGATGATGTCGAACCCGGATTCCTGCTCCCAGCTGCTGGTCGCGGGCGACGCCGGCGTCAAGTCGGTGGCCGATCTGCGCGGCAAGCGTGTCGCCTGGGTGAAGGGCGCGCCGGGCCTGAACCACAATGCCTACAGCATCCTGCAGTTCGCCGGCCTCGGCTGGGACGACGTGCAGAAGGTCGAGTTCGGCGGCTATGGCGGCTCGTTCGACGGCCTGATCGACGGTCAGGTCGACGCCGTCTTCACCGTCTCGACCTCCGGCGCGGCACTGAAGGTGTTCAGCAGCCCGCGCGGCGGCACCTGGCTCACCTTCCCCTACGCCGACGAGGCGGGATGGAATCGGATGCTCGAGGCGTCGCCCTTCTACTTCAAGCAGATGTGCAGGGAAGGGGCGGGCATCGAGAAGCCCTTCGAGGCGGTGGCATACCCCTATCCCGTCCTGATTGCCTACAAGTCCCAGGATGCCGACCTCGTCTACGCCATGACCAAGGCGATGTACGACACCTATCCCGCCTACAAGGACAGCGCACCGGGCGCCTCGGGCTGGGCGTTGGACCGGCAGGTGATGTCGTGGTCGATGCCGTTCCACGACGGTGCCGTCCGCTACTACAAGGAAGCCGGCACGTGGACGCCGGAGGCGCAGGCGAACAACGACGCGCTGCACGCCCGCCACAAGATCCTCGACGACGCCTGGACCGCCTATTCCGCCGCACCCGCCGACGACTTCGTCGCCGGCTGGCAGAAGGCGCGCGTCGCCGCTCTCGAAGGCGCCGGCCTTAAGCCGATCTGGCGCACCTGGTAAGCATCCCGGCCGGTGCCGGCCCCCGGTCGGCACCGGCCGTCCTCGTCTTCGGGGTGGCCTTCCGGCGGTCTGCCGGTTAGGACTGCCCGCGTGCAAAGCCCGCCCGAGAACCCGTCCAAAACCCCGTCCGTCGGCCGAATGGCCTTCTCGGATGCGTTCGTCGGCGAACTCGACGCGCTGTTCCGCTGGCGGCGGGATGTCCGCGCGTTCCGCACCGACCCGGTGCCGGAGGAGACTCTCGCCGAGATCCTGGCGGCCGCCGGGGAGGCGCCCTCGGTCGGCCTCAGTGAACCCTGGCGGATCGTCCGGGTGCGCAGCCCGGCGGCGCGCGATGCGGTGCGCGCCAGCTTCGACCGGACCAACGCGCGCGCGCTCGCCGGCTATTCCGGCGAACGGGCGCATCTCTACGCTTCGCTCAAGCTCGCCGGCATCGACCGCGCCCCGGAACAGTTCGCCGTCTACAGCGACCATGCCGACCTCCAAGGGCACGGCCTCGGCCAGCTCACCATGCCGGAAACCCGTGATTATTCAGCCGTCTGCGCGGTGATGCTGATGTGGCTCGCCGCACGGGCGCGCGGGCTCGGCATCGGCTGGGTCTCGATCCTCGACGAGGGCGAGATCGCCGCCGCCCTGGACGTCCCGGACGAATGGCGGCTCATCGCCTATCTCTGCCTCGGCTGGCCCGAGCGGGAGTCGGCGACGGCCGAACTGGAAACGGCCGGCTGGGAGTGCCGCCGCCGCGTCGCCGACCGGATCCTGGAACGCTGACCGGCCCGGCCGAGCGTCACTTCCGCCCGTAATGCAGCATCCCGCCGCCGCCCTTCGGCGGCCGGGCGCGGATCGCCTCCTCGTTCGGCTCGGTGCCCCAGCCGGGCGTGTCCGGGATGACGAGGTGGCCGTCCTCGATCGGCGGCAGGACCGTGAACAGCTCATGGTCCCAGTCCAGGCGGTCGATGTCGATCTCCATGATGCGCAGGTTCGGCACGGCCGCGGCGAAGTGCGCATTCATCATGGTGCAGAGGTGGCCGTAGAAATTGTGCGGGGCGACGTTCATCTCGTGCGCCTCGGCCGAGGCCGCGATCTTCATCGACTGCCACACGCCGTTCCACACCGCGTCGATGATCGCGACGTCCATCGACTGGTGCTGGAAATAGGGCAGGAACTCGCGCAGCCCGAGCAGCGTCTCGCACGAACTGATCGGGTGATGGCTGTGGCTGCGGATGTAGGCGAGCGCCTGGGCGTTGTAGCTGTCGATCTCGATCCAGAACATGTCGAGATCGGCGATCTCGCGCAGGATCTTGAGATAGCCCTCGGTCTTCGCATTGAAGTTCAGGTCGAGCAGCATGTCGACGTCCGGCCCGCAGCCGTCGCGGAACGCTTCCAGGTGGGCGCGCAGGTTGCGCAGCACGTGCCGGTCGACGTTCAGTTCCGGCATGAAGGGCGAAGCGAAGCCCGGCCGCCAGCCCTGCGCTTTTTTTCCGTCGTGAATGAAGATGTTGGTCTTGAGCGCTGTAAAGCCTTTGTCTTTCACCTCCGCACCCATCGCCTTCACGCCGTCCAGGTCGGTGATCGGCGGCTTGTAGTAGGTCGGGTGATTGATGCGCCACGTGGCGCAGTGCGACCAGTAGAGCCGGATCCGGTCGCGCACCTTGCCGCCCAGAAGCTCGTAGCAGGGCACGCCCAGCGTCCGCGCCTTGGCGTCGAGCAGCGCGTTCTCGATGGCGCGCAGGCCCTCGGCGACGACGCCGCCGGCTGCCGGACGAGTCAGGCAGTATAGTTCGGCGTGGATGCGCTCGTGGTCGCCGGCGCGCTGGCCGTTCACCCGCTCGCCCATCTTCTCGATGACGG
>Ga0114916_1002290_pt1 | contig 10117 bp, 10 predicted proteins | sample MalvirAntarct_66_FD_83501 | JGI IMG/M metagenome (GOLD analysis project Ga0114916, IMG submission 83501) | Marine viral communities from the Global Malaspina Expedition - Malaspina viral metaG Antarct_66 | ecosystem: Environmental > Aquatic > Marine > Oceanic | place: West Anvers Island... | reverse complement strand
AATATATACTTACATAGAATATATCTATAATCACTAATTACAATTACTATTATTGGATAAAATATTGGATAAAAAACATTCTTTAAAACAAAAAATCCAGTAAACATAGTGTCTACTGGACTTTATCTGCTCCCCCTCTTGGGCTCGAACCAAGGACCCTCTGATTAACAGTCAGATGCTCTAACCAACTGAGCTAAGGAGGAAAATAACCCGTTTTAGTTTCCTAAAGCGGGTGCAAATATAATAGTTTTTTGAAACCCTCCAAATAAATAAATGTTGTTTTTTTATTTAAATAACCATTTATAGACATCATTACCATTTGCGAACAGTAAAAGGGCTATTAAAATAAAGAACCCTGTGATTTGGGCGTACTCTAAAAACTTATCACTTGGCTTTCTACCAGTAACCATTTCGTATAGTAAAAACATCACGTGTCCGCCATCCAGCGCTGGTATTGGTAGTATATTCATAAAAGCCAAAATAATGGATATAAAGGCTGTTGTAGCCCAAAATGCAGGCCAGTTCCAGGTATCGGGAAACATACCACCGATGGCCGCGAATCCGCCCACTTCTTTATAGGCACCCGTATCGGGATTGAAAATCTTTTTCATCCCTTTGATATAATCCGAAAGTGTTTTGACCCCTTTGTTCCACCCAGCAGGGATAGACTCTAGAAACGTATAATTTAATTGCTTCACCTGAAAATATCCATTTGCAGCATAGTCCTCCAAATTATCATACCCTAGTAGCACCCCAATTTTTCCATCTTCAGTGATGTTTAAATCTAAAGGGATCTGTTGTCCATTACGACGAACTATCGCCGAAATTGATTTTCCTTTATTGGATTCCAAAATAGGAGCGACTTCATCTTGATATTCTACCGACTGGCCCGCAATTTCTATCAAGGCATCCCCTTTTTCAAAACCAGCGCTGGCGTTCGGAGAATCACCAGGTACTTTATTAATGATAAATGGCGCCCGTTGACGAATAAACCTGGCATTCTCCCTATTATCAGAAATGGTCTCTATAAAATCAACCGGAATATCTTTTTCTATAGTATTGCCATCACGTTCAATCGTAATTTTTTCACCATATACCACTTCTGGCATGATACTATTTAAATCTTCGATCTTTTTACCATCTACAGAAAGTACCTTATCTCCTGTTTGTATACCCAGGGCATCTCCCAAAGTGGTATCGGTAATCCACACCCCGTCTTTTAAACTATCATTTGCAATATATTGCTCGCCATAGGTAAAGGCAAGGCCAATGAAAATAACGACTGCCAAAATAAAGTTGACGGTAACACCGCCCAACATAATAATCAATCGTTGCCAGGCCGGTTTGCTCCTAAACTCCCACTCCTTCGGTTCTTCGGCCATGGCTTCTTTGTCCATGCTTTCATCGATCATACCAGATATTTTTACATATCCGCCTAAAGGCAACCATCCGATTCCGTATTCGGTTTCGCCAATTTTCTTTTTGAAAAGGGAAAACTTAACATCAAAGAACAAATAGAATTTTTCAACCCTTGTTTTGAAATATTTTGCCGGTATAAAATGGCCTAACTCATGCAATACGATAAGTATAGAAAGGCTTAAAAAAAATTGGATAGTCTTTATAATAATAGGGCTCATTCTTTTTTCCTGAAAATTAAAATCGCACAAAAGTACATTTTTACAACCGCTAAAAAAAAGAAACGCGTCGAGGTAATAGTATTTTAAGAATAATTTATCAGCCAAAGAAAGAATTGCACTTGACAGCTACCACGGCCTGGCGTACCTTTACCAAAAATAAATATGCGGTCTTTTTTCGCTAAATTCAAGTTTTTTGGTATAGTACTCTTACTGATTTCAGCGGTTATCGTCTACCTCTTTTACAATGCCCTGGTTCCCGTAAAATTACTTCCTGTTTATTCCCCCGCCATGGTAAATTCTGAATTGGTACCTGAAGAAATTCAGCACGTACGAAAATACCATACCATCGGGGATTTCTCTTTGACCAATCAAAATGGTGAAACCATTACCCAAGAAAACTACAAGAACAAAATTTACATAGCTGATTTCTTTTTTACTACCTGCCCCACTATCTGCCCAATAATGACAAAAAATATGGCAGATTTACAGCAAGCCATCGGTGATGACAATGACATCTTATTATTATCGCATTCCGTGACACCTGAAATAGACTCTGTCGAACAATTAAAAAAGTATGCTATTGAAAAAGGAGTCAACGATTTAAAATGGAACTTAGTAACCGGTGACAAAAAACAAATTTATGATTTAGCAAGAAAATCATATTTGGCGGTAAAGACCGATGGCGATGGAGGACCGTTTGATATGATCCATACCGAAAATTTTATTTTGGTAGACAAGGAGAAAAGAATTCGAGGCTTTTATGACGGAACAAAAAAGGAAGATATGGATAAAATTTTGGCAGATATTGAAATCCTGAAGAACTCCTATATGAACAAAGACAATTAACTCATACGACACTTGCTTTCTTTGGGTATTAGTTTTAAGGTAGATTAATTTCCTAATTGGATAATTTCCTTTATTTTTGCCTTACTTATAATGAATCTAAATAAAGATTGGAAACTACCGTTGCACACTTAAAGAGAGGTCAAAAAGGAATTATTAAAGAATTCACGGAAGATTTACTACCTATCAAATTACTGGAACTGGGTTGTTTACCAGGTAATCTCGTTGAACTGGTGCAGGTAGCTCCTTTAAAAGATCCAATTTATATTAATGTAAATGGTTCTCATATTGCGATCAGAAGGGAAATGGCACTTCATATAGCTCTTGAAATTATTGAAGACAATGTTGTTATATGAGCAAACAAATCAATGTTGCCCTTATTGGGAATCCTAATACCGGTAAAACATCGGTCTTCAATCAGCTTACCGGCCTTAACCAAAAAGTGGGTAATTACCCTGGTATTACCGTAGAAAAAAAAGAAGGTGTTTGTAAATTACCTCGTGGTGTAAAAGCCCATATTTTAGACTTACCGGGAACTTACAGCCTCAATACGACCTCATTAGATGAAAGTGTAGCCGTAGAACTTCTTCTTAATAAAAATGACAAGGACCATCCCGATCTAGCCATTGTAGTTTCTGATGTAGAGAACTTAAAAAGAAACCTTCTACTTTTTACCCAAATAAAAGATTTAAAAATTCCGACCCTTTTGGTCATCAATATGGCCGATCGTATGTCTCGAAAAGGCATTTCAATTGATATTGATTTACTCGAAGAAAAGCTAGATTCAAAAATCGCCTTAGTGAGTACCCGAAAAAGTACTGGTATTGACAAGCTAAAGGAACTTATTGCCGATTACAAGAATTTATCGACGTCTCAAAACGTAGATATATCCGTTATAGCACCTGATTATTTTAAACGACTCAGGGAAACATTTCCTAAAGAAGATGTGTACAAGTTATGGTTGGTGATTACACAAGACGTCAATTTTATGCCATTGGAAAAGAAGCTGATGAAAGACACCTCGTCTTTTGCCACCAAATCCAAGTCTGAACTTAAACGTCTTCAACAAAAGGAAACTATTTTACGATACCAATTTATAAACGGTATTTTGAAGGAAACCTATAAGGTAGACATTAATGCCGCCAAAGGCTTTAGGGCTACTTTGGATAAGGTGCTAACCCATAAGGTATTTGGCTACCTAATTTTCTTTTTAATTCTTTTAGTTATTTTTCAAGCAATTTATGGGTGGAGTGAATATCCGATGGATATGATAGATACCTTTTTTGCTTCCGCCACTGAATGGGTAAAAGATACCCTTCCACCAGGGGTCTTCACCAACCTTATCGCAGAAGGCATATTCGCAGGTATTGGCGGTATTGTAATTTTTATTCCCCAGATAGCCTTCTTGTTTCTTTTTATATCCTTATTGGAGGAAACGGGATACATGAGCAGGGTCGTTTTTTTAATGGACAGGATTATGCGCCCATTTGGACTAAGCGGTAAAAGTGTCGTACCCCTAATTTCTGGTACCGCATGTGCGATACCTGCGGTAATGGCCACCAGGACCATAGAGAATTGGAAAGAACGGCTTATCACTATTTTGGTAACCCCATTTACCACCTGTTCGGCACGTCTTCCGGTCTACTTAATCATAATAGCCTTGGTTATCCCAGAAGGAACCTTATTGGGTTTAAGCTACAAGGCCTTGACATTGATGTTATTGTACTTATTGGGATTTGGCGCAGCCATTTTTTCAGCTTTTATCTTAAATAAGATAATGAATATTAAGAGCAAATCGTTTTTTGTGGTCGAGATGCCCAACTACAAATTGCCCCTTCTTAAAAACGTTGCTTACACAGTTCTTGAAAAGACAAAAAGTTTTGTCTTCGGCGCCGGTAAAATAATTCTAGCGATATCTATCATTCTTTGGTTTTTAGGTTCTAATGGATTCTCAAATGAATTTATCAACGCGGAAACGATCGTTACCAGCAGAGTAAATGAAAAAGGTTTCAGCAACAACAGTGAAGTCTATTTTGAAAATAAAAAGAATGGATTAAATGACGGTCCGGAAATCGATGAGGAAACGGCCATATTACAACAGCAGGAATTGGAAGAACGGGCATTAAATCAAGAAATAGCGAGCTACAAATTAGAACATTCCTACATGGGCTACATGGGAAAGGCCATTGAACCAATTGTAAGACCCCTGGGGTATGACTGGAAAATTGGCATTGCCGTACTCACTTCTTTTGCCGCTAGAGAAGTATTTGTCGGTACCCTTGCCACCATTTATAGTGTAGGGAGCGACGAGGAAGAGACTATTAAATACAGAATGGCCGCAGAGGTCGACCCAAGAACAGGCAAACCGCTTTTCAATTTAGCCTCCGGTATTTCCCTACTTTTATTTTATGCCTTTGCCATGCAATGTATGAGTACGTTAGCAGTCGTAAAAAGAGAAACGAATTCTTGGAAATGGCCTGCCGGACAACTAGTTTTCATGAGTCTTTTTGCGTATATTGTTGCTTTAATTGCATACCAATTATTAAAATAAAATGGATATGATTCAGCACATATTAGTTTATATAACATTGGCTATCTCCGTAACCTATTTAGTCAATAAATTTTTTCTTCCGAAATCGATATGGCCGGGTAAAAAAAGTAAATCGAAAGCTTGCGGTCAAGATGATTGTGGTTGCCACTAACTAGGCTGGGTTGAACCCTCCACTTTTTTTTGAATAAAATATTCTCCTAATAATTTCCAAAACTGTAACGTTACTCGTTCAAGTTCGTTTAGAGTGCAAGGCATCTAACAGATCATTGGCATGAAATACCCTTTTCTATTCTTCCTGTTCATTTCTATCACCGCGGTTCATCAGCTAGAAAGCCAATATTTAAATGCAACTGTCTTGGATAGTAGCAACCAACAGCCTATACCATATGCAACCGTACAATTAAATGAAAAAGGGGTCATCACTAATGAAGATGGCAATTTCCGCTTTACCCTCGACGAAACTATTAAAGAAACAGATTCTATAATTATCTCATGTATCGGTTATGAACGTATGGCCAAACCACTTTCCCAGTTTAAAACAGCACGAATATCACTGATTCCTAGGGCCATTGAACTTAAGGAGGTGATTGTTTCGAATAAAAATTATACTGCCGATGAAATTATGGCGCTGGTGGAAGATAATTTAGAAAAAAATTACAGCAACGATTTAACAAAAAAAAGACTTTTCCATAGAACCTCTAGTTTTGACCGATGGATAAAAAGTGACTTTAAGGTCAAAAAATCATCCATACCTATTTTAAATCAACATTTCTTGGATAGCGTGATTGCTTCCGTGCCAAAAAATAATAGTTACTATTCTGAAATAGTTGGTGACCTCTATGGTAATTACTCTAAAGAAACCCAAAAATTAGATTTGTTAAAAGCCTCTAAACTCTTTGACAAAAGCAAAGAACTCGATGCAGAAAAACTAGAAGAAAAGTTTAACGAAATACTCAAAGATAATGTAAAACAAGGTTCGTACTTTAAGATTAAATCGGGCCTATTTGGCACAAAAGTAAATGCTGAAGAGGTTAGTGAGTATTTGGAAGATGAAGTTGATTCTACCGATGTAGCAGCAGTCAACAAACAATTGGCCGAGAGAAAGAAAAACAAAGAAGAAGAGCAAAAAAATTATGCCGAATGGAAAAGAACTGATTTGGCCAAAATTCTAAGTCACCTACCAACACAAGAAGATACGGATCTTAATTTTATAACCAAATCAAGAAAGTACGATTTCACATTAACCGAATTCACCTATTTAGGAAATGATGCCGTATACCTTATTAAATTTCAGCCCAGTGGTTCCTCAGATTTTGAAGGTACCCTATACATAAATGCCGATGATTTTGCACTCATACAAGTTGATTACACAAATGTAAAACCAGTTAAAAAATTCAATGTTTTGGGTGTTTCGTCCAATAAATACTTGTCGAAAGGAAAAATTATTTTTAACAAAGGAATTGATGGAACCTATGCATTACGCTACTTTGAATCGGAAACCGGCACTAAAATAGGTCTCAAAAGACCTTTAAAAATTATTGAAAAAAACAAAATTGTAAAAGGTAGGAACAAGCAAAACGAACTGTCTGGTGCTATGGATTTTGTATTTATCAATGTCAATAAAAACGAGTTGATTGTATTCGAATCCGAAAGTATAAGCCAAGCTTATTATGATGCTTTTATTGAAAACAATGCTATCTCACCAACATATATGCCCAAATATGACCCAAATTTCTGGAAGGGATATGCAATTATGGAACCCAACACGGCTATTAAAGAATTTTCGTCAGCCTCATCAAAATAGGCTATATCCAATTTTTGAGGAAGTAGAAAAACAGAAGACTCCATCCTATTACTAAAAATAAGCCCCCTAATGGTGTCACCGGGCCTAGTATTTTTAGTTTTTTGCCTTTGGATGCCGATATGCATAATCCATAAATACTAAAAGAAAACAGCAAAATTCCAAGAAGAAAGCAATAGATCATATTTCGTTCAAGAGCAGTATCTAGATTGAGATTAAAACTGAGCATTAAAAGTACAAGGGCATGATACATTTGATATTTTACACCAGTCTCAAAACTATTCAACTGTTCAACTGTAAATGTTTTTTTGAATAAATGCGCTCCAAAAGCACCAAATACCACTGCCAATATTCCTAACAAAGCTCCCGCCAACTGCGCTACCAAAACCATATTTTTTTATTTCAAAGATACTGTCATCATCTTTTACTTCATACATTTCCTAAACCATTCTCCCAGAATAATGAAAAAATTATTGCTGTATATCTCATCTACCTCCCTTTTTTTGGGGCTTTGGTGGCATATTATAAAACACTGTTTATACCGCCCAAAATAAAATTTATTTATATATCGAGCTTGTAGATAAGGGTAAGGGCTCCATATCCATATTTCAGTACATTCACCTTCTATGCTGCAAAATGAACCCTACATAATTAAAAAAGCTGTTCCGATGGACCCTGCAAAAAACCAAAAACCTTTATTCATTTTAATTAATGAATGGGAAATTCACTACATATCGTAAATGTAACAAGGTAAACTATTTGTTTGGGTAATGTCTCCTATGGCCCCCAGGGAGGTAGTGGAGCGATAAAAATTAATTTAGCCTAATATTCATTTCCATATTAGAATTCAAGGTAAATACACATTCCTCAAATTTTGGAGGTCCGAACATTTTCATTTTCCCCTTAGAAAAAGCAATTTGCTCTTTCGGAATACCCAATACATTGGTATCCAGGTTTTTATTTCCGTTGGCATCATGAAAAATTGCGATAGCATAATCCCCTTCTGGCAAATCTGTGATATTAAAAGCTGTATTTCCTTTTACAGCCTTTTCAGAACCCGATTTGTAGACTTTATCGAATTTTAAAAAAGAATTTTCATTGGTATATATGGCGAAACATATATTTCCTTTCTCTGATGTTACGCCGTTAATGTTCAAACTGAGATTATGTTGAGCGTTTATCACATTCGAACACATATAAAAGATACATAGTGCGAAAAAATTTCTACCCATAATACTTTATTCAATTAGAAAATATATGCAATAGTAATGTCATTTCAACTAGCAATTTAAAACAAGTTTTAAATTTTTGTTAGGGATAATCAATTCGGATCGATTGGTGAACTAATTTTCAATTTCAATCTATCCATTAACTGAATGGTTTCAACGGAATCTTTTAAATTAAAGTATACATAAGTAGAATCTTTATAGACCAGCTTAACTTTCTGTTGATGGATATTATCTACAAAAACGTGTATTTTTTTATCTGTTAACGAATCTTTGAACTGTCTAAACACACCCTTTTCTTTTTCCAAGGCCGAAAACCCATGCAAGCGCTCCATGGGCGGTATTCTATCGACCATGGCAATACTATCCATTTGAGTATAGGGAATCTCCACTGCATAAAGACCCGACCTCAGCCGCAAGCTGTTATCGTTATAACCGACCCAATTTTTAATGTGCAGTATCAATATAGAGGTACAAAAAATTACAGTTGCAATTAATACAATTGTCCATACCCAATTTTTCTTGGTAAAATGCATAACTAATTAAATATATCACGTTTATACCACTATGGCCATTAACGGTAAAATTGGTATAAAATTACCACGGCAACAAAAAACAGTACCAGTAAATTTTAAGTAATTGTTACTTCCTAGCCTAAACCAACATCTAAGGTCATCATGATAATAAATCCGCCTATAAAGCCCATCGTGGCAATATCGGTATATTTATCTTGCTGCGTTTCAGGAATTACCTCTTCTACCACCACAAAAATCATGGCGCCTGCAGCAAATGAAAGTGCATACGGTAAAATAGGTTGAAAGGTCATTACGGCCCATGCCCCAAGTACAGCGGCAACCGGTTCTACTATGGCAGAAGCCTGGCCGAACATAAAACTTTTTGTTCGGCTAAGACCGTGCCTTCTTAACGGCATGGCCACTGCAAAACCCTCTGGGAAGTTCTGTAGTCCTATCCCCATGGCCAAAGCAACTGCCCCGCCAATGGAAGCGCCATCAAAGCCAGCGGCTACCCCTCCAAATAAAACACCAACGGCCAAACCTTCAGGAATGTTATGTAACGTTATTGCCAAGGTCAATAAAGTAGTTCGTCGCCAGGGTGTCTTTACCCCTTCCGCCTCACTCTCTTTAAAATTGATATGCAAATGCGGTAGAACTTTATCTAATCCGAATATAAACATAGCCCCTAGAAGAAATCCAACAGCCGCAGGAATCACCTTAACAAAACCATCTCCCGGACTCATTTCGATACCGGGTGCCAATAAACTCCAAAAGCTTGCCGCGACCATAACCCCGCCCGTGAAGCCAAGCATACCATCTAATACGGCTCGGTTTAATGTTTTAAACAAAAAAACCAGTGACGCACCTGCCGCGGTAAGACCCCACGTAAACAGCGTAGCGTAAAAAGCAGCCAACACTGGGTCTATCGATTCAAAATAATTGATTATTTGGTTCATAAATTGAAAATATTAATGGTTTGGTGTATTAATCCTCATCTACAATCTGTAAAAATAAATTCGATGCTATCTGTTTAGAAATTCGAGTGGACCCAGTCCTGGTTGCTATAGTGACCGAACCATCAAACTCTTCCCGTTCCAAAATTTTAAAGGTATCCCCTAAAGCGATTTTATTTTTATCCAAAAATTTTAAAAAAGCAACGGATGAGTCGTTTACCCCTACGCAAACCCCTTCACTATTTACGGGCAATTCACTGATCAGTTTTTTCACCGATTTACTGAAAACCCCGTCTTTATTTGGAATGGGATCACCATGGGGATCTACTTTAGGAAATCCTAAATGGGCATCCAATTTGTCAATTAGCGCGTCACTTTTAATATGCTCCAATTGTTCTGCGACTACATGAACCTCATCCCATGAAAAATTTAATTTGTCCACTAAAAAAACTTCCCACAATCGGTGTTTTCTGATGATAGATAGCGCTACCAACCTCCCTTTTTCCGAAAGAGACACCCCTTGGTACTTTTTGTAATTGACCAAAGACTTTTCTGATAATTTTTTTACCATATCGGTGACCGATGATGGTT
>Ga0114916_1002289_pt1 | contig 10119 bp, 6 predicted proteins | sample MalvirAntarct_66_FD_83501 | JGI IMG/M metagenome (GOLD analysis project Ga0114916, IMG submission 83501) | Marine viral communities from the Global Malaspina Expedition - Malaspina viral metaG Antarct_66 | ecosystem: Environmental > Aquatic > Marine > Oceanic | place: West Anvers Island... | reverse complement strand
TTATAGGGCTACTTGATTAAATGCGTCGTACGGGCGTATTGCAATAAGCCCGTACGACGCATTTGTTCGATCCCCTCTCCAAATCCAAGTCCAAGTCATTTGTGAGAGTTTAGAAAGGAGAGATCTATTCATTCAAATAGGAGTGAAGTTTACTGATTAAATATTTTAATCACAAAAACCCTACTCCTTCTCTTCCAAATCCATCTTACAAACCGGACATGCACCTGGCTCATCATAGACTTTCTCACCTTCACACTTCATCGGACATTGGTAATTAACTTCCCCTTCAGCCGCATGCTTTTCATAGTGCTCGTGTTCTTCATCACCGTTATGATGGTATTTTCCATGCTCAGCAGGATCTGGTTGAGTCGTGTTTTCTTCTCCCTCACCGCAGCTTGAGAAAAGTAATCCTATTGAAAGTATAAGTGTAAGACTAAAAATTAATCGTTTCATGTTTATTTGTTATTTATTGTGTAATCATTATGAAAAGTAACAAAAAAATAACCGCTATCCAAACGGATCTTTTTACCCATATACCAACTTTGGATGGCGGCTTTTCATTTCCTGTTTTACAACATTCTTTCATTTTATTGTTTTCTTCGTTTCACCACATTTCAGCATCTTCTCCCCAAAATATGGGTTAAAAATTTCTTTTTCTTTACTCAGCCAATTTGCGCCTTGGTCATCGTTTACCATCGGACAATATTGCAAATAAATCGTTTCAGAAATCGGATCAAAAACATTAGTAATCTCAATCATCACATTCGAAATTTCAATAAAATTATCTCTCAACGATTTAATGGATTCATGATGGGAGATGTGTTCCAAATGAGATTTTAATTTTGAGGAATGTTTCATCCAGATTTCGTGCGCTTTGTCTTTAAAAACGGACATATCTATTTTACTAAGATCGCTCTTCATTTCAGCTCCGTGTTTTTTAGCACTTTCAAAATCATCATCTCCGAGTGCAGTTTTTAGCTTGAAGTAATTGTCAAAAAGCGGTTGCAATGCCTTTTTAGCCTTTTCGCTGATTGTTGCTTTTTCAGTCTTCGTTGATGAACTTCCTGAAGGACTTTCTCTTCCTCCACCGTGATTGTGTCCTTGCATTTGACTTCCACCTTCTGGATTCATCATACTTGGTTTTCCAGCCAATTGAGCTGCAGCGTCGATGCTGAAAGTTCCGTGTACCGCGATTTCTTCTCCTTGTTCTAGTCCGGATTCAACAACATAAGAATCTCCAAGTCCTGCGCCGAGTACTATTTCTCGCATTTTAAAGCTCACCATATTCTCTGTTTCATTTTTAACATAGACTACAGATCGTTTGCCCGTCCACATAACGGCAGATTTTGGAATGATCAGACGATTTTCTTTGTCTTCAATTTTTGATTTGATTGTTCCAGAAACAAACATTTCAGGTTTTAATTTTAAACCTTTGTTCTCTGCTACAATCCGAGCTTTAGCAACTCTTGTTTTCGGATTGATGACAAGATCCATGTAAGAAATTTTGCCCGTAAATGTTTCACCCGGGATAGAAGCAACGTTGTATTCAACTACATCTCCTTCATTCACCCATTGCAAGTCGGATTCATAGACGTCAAACATCACCCAAACTCTGGATAAATCGGCAATTTCATAAATAGGTTGTCCTTGTTTGACATATTGCCCGTGAGAAACGAGTAAGTCAGTAACATATCCTGAAAAATCAGCACGAATCGGAAAGGATTCGACTGGTTTATCCTGCGCTAAGATTTTTTCAATTTGATTTTCAGAAATCTTCCAGTTCTTGAGTTTATTCTTGGCCGATTCAAAAAGCATGGGTTGAGAATCTTTCACCTTTTGAGCTTCGAGTAACTCTTCCTGAGTCGATACGAGTTCCGGAGAATAAACATAAGCGAGTATTTGACCGTCTCTAACGAATTCACCGGTGAAATTCACCAACAACTTTTCAATTCTTCCTGGAATGTGTGAAGGTTGCGTATTTCTTAAACGTTCATCGACTTGAATCTTACCATTTAATCGAATGGATTTATCAGTCAAATCATCACCCACTTTTTGCGTTTGCACGTTGGCGAGTTTCATTGCTGTTGGGGACATCTGAATCGCATCTGGATCGAGTACATCGTTATTTTCTTCACTATCTAAAGGAACCAAATCCATTCCACAAATAGGACAGTCTCCGGGTTCATTCTTTTTGATTTGCGGATGCATAGAACACGTCCAAATTTGATTCTCAGCTTCGGTTGCTTGTTTTTCGCTCGCATCTTTTTCTCCCGAAGGTTTGATGATCCAGCCGATAAGAACTCCAACGAGAAGCACCAAACCAACTAATACATACTTGTTTTTCAATATATTCTTCATAATTCAATTATTTTTTCATCTGTTTACGTAAAAGTTGTGCGTTGATAGCAACAATTACTGTACTTAAGCTCATCAAAACTGCTCCGATTGCCGGACTCAAAACGATTCCGATGCCTGATAAAACTCCCGCTGCTAATGGCAAAGCAACAATATTATATCCAGCTGCCCACCAAAGGTTTTGCATCATCTTTCTATAAGTTGCGGCACCGAATAGAATCAAATTCGCAATATCTTTTGGACTACTATTCACTAAAATAATATCTGCTGTTTCTGCTGCAACGTCAGTTCCCGAACCAACGGCAATTCCAACATCTGCTTGAGCTAAAGCTGGAGCGTCATTGACACCGTCACCAGTCATTGCGACAAATTCACCTTTTTCTTGTAAGTCTTTTATTATTTTTTGCTTGTCTTCCGGAAGTACTTCCGCATAATAGTCGTCGAGTTCAAGCGACTTATTCACCGCTTTTGCAACTTTTTCATTGTCTCCAGTTGCCATTACGATTTTAATTCCTCTTTTCTTTAGCGTTTTTATAGCCTCAAAAGAATCATCTCGAATTTCATCGGCAAGTGCGATATAGCCGATCAATTCTTCATCAGAAATTACGAATACAACTGTTTCTGCTTCATCTTTAAAAGCGTCTTTCGGCTGTTCGTAGTTCTTTTCCTTTAAAAATCCTGGACTGACAATACTAATCTCTTTGCCATTGACTGTCGCCTGAATTCCTTTCCCTGTAATATTTTTAAAATTTTTGGGTTCGTCTAATTGGATTTCTTCTTCTTTTGCTTTGCAAACAATTCCCGCTGCAATTGGATGTTCTGAACTACTTTCAATGGAAGCAGCGATTTTTAAGAGTTCTTTGTCGTCAATTTTATCTGATAACGACTGAATTCGAGTTACTCCAAATTCTCCTTTGGTTAATGTCCCTGTTTTATCGAAAATAATTGTAGTTAGTTTACGCGCATTTTCAAACGCTGTTCTGTTTCGAATAAGTAAACCATTTTGCGCTGAAACAGAAGTTGAAATTGCTACCACCAAAGGGACTGCCAATCCAAGTGCATGCGGACAAGAAATTATCATTACAGTCACTGTTCTTTCGAGCGCATAACTAAACTCTTCGCCTAAACTCAACCAAACGATAAGCGTAATTATTCCAGCGCCCAGTGCGACATAAAACAACCAAGCTGCAGCACGATTCGCCAAATTTTGTGATTTCGACTTCGTTTGCTGTGCTTTTTTTACCATGTTGATGACCTTGGACAAATAAGAATCATCGCCAATTCCTTCCACTTTAATTTTCAGTGTTCCGTTGTCATTAATTGAACCAGCAATCACTTTATCGTCTTTCGATTTGCCAACGGGTTTAGATTCTCCCGTAAGCATTGATTCGTTGACATGACTTTCGCCTTCGATGATAACTCCATCCGCTGGGATTTTTTCACCGGGACGAACGAGAATTTGGTTTCCGTTCTCCAGTTCACCAATTTCAACATCTTCAGTTTCTCCGTTCTCTTTGACTCTTCTTGCTTCCGAAGGCATCATTTTGGCTAATTCTTCCAATGCATTTGAAGCTCCCATAACGGATTTCATTTCAATCCAGTGTCCGAGTAGCATGATGTCAATCAACGTAGCTAACTCCCAAAAGAAAATCTTTCCTTCTAGTCCAAAAACAACTGCGGAACTGTAAGCATAAGCAACTAAAATCGCCAAAGCAATTAAAGTCATCATTCCAGGAGATTTGTCTTTTATTTCATCTTTCAGTCCTTTAAGAAAAGGCCAGCCACCATAAATAAAAATGATGGTTGAAAGTCCAAACTGAACGTAACGGTCACCTTCGAAACGGAATTCGTATCCAACCAATCCCTGAATCATAGGAGCTAAAAAGATGATTGGAATGGTTATGATTAATGAAATCCAAAAGCGCTTTTTGAAATCTTCAATCATGTGTTTATGATGGTCTTGATGACTGTCATGATCGCCGTGATCGTGATGATCATGGTTGTGATCGCCATGTTTGTGCTTGTCGTGATTTTTTTCTTTGTGATCCATGATTATTTATTTTTTGAAGTGATATAATGAATTTCCTCAACAGCGATATGATATTCCACCAGTGCTTTGATGTTGAGTTTTTGATATTTTAATAATTGTTGCTGCATGCGAAGTACTTCTTCAAAATCTTTCCCCGTATTTTGATACGATTTGAGAATGAGTCGCATGGATTGATCTGTTCGCTGCGTTTGCTGATCGTACAATTCGATAAGTTCTGATTGTTGCTCTAGTTTAAAAAGCGCATTCTCGTATTGACTTGTGAGCTGATTATCCAGCGCCTCTTTTTGAAATTCATAAGCATCTCGCATTAGAAAAGCTTCTTTCTCCGCAGCCTTGTATTTCTTTCTAAAAATCGGAATTGACATGGTGACCATTGGCATTAAGACATCTTTACCATTGTCGGGAAGATCCATATCTGTTCTTTTTCCGACTAAAACGTAATCCAGTCCAACACCGATTTTTGGGAGTCCTTGCTTTTTGACGGCTAAAACTCTGGCTTCACTGGCTTTGATTTGTAAATCTAACTGTTCCATTAGCGGATGTTCGGTAAATAAAGAATCGTTTTCTTCAAAAGACTGCACCTTAATTGATGGAACTTCTGAAGGAATTTCAATTGAATCATTTTGATCTCGATTCAATAATTTGTTGAACGTTGTTTTTAGCGGTTTCTTTTTGCTTTCCAGGATGTGTAAGTTGGTTTTTACTTCATCAATCATCATGTCCACCCGCAAAAGATCAACCATGGTGCCTCGGCCGTTTTCGTATTTTGCATTGGCAATCGTTTTCAAGGTTTCAAGAATTTCTTTGTTTTCCTCTTCCAGTGCTTCAATTTGATACAATTCTAACAAAGGATAATAGGCAGCAGCCACTCTGTAATAAAGTTTATTCTTCGCATCGATAAATTCCTGAAATTGTGCTTCGGCATTTAAGGCAGCGACATTTCCTTGAGCTTTCAATGTTCCAAACCAAGGAAACATTTGAGTCAGTGAAAACTTAGCCCGTTGCGGACCGACACGTGTTTCCACTGGAGATATGAAAAATCCAAACGAAAATGTGGGATCCTGAAGAGAACTAACCTGCGGGATTTTCTCCATCGCAGCCTCGGCACGTTTGTATTTTGCTTTTAGTTCAGGATTGTTTTCCGCTGCAATTTGGAAATATTCCTCCAAGGTTTGAGCAAAGGAAGCGTTTCCAATACTGAACAACACGAATGATATTAAAACAAGTGTTTTCATTTTGTTTCTTTTTTAATTTTAATTTCTTCTCGCCACGAATAGAGTACAGGCACAATAAAATAAGTGATTGCTGCCATCAACATTCCTCCAAACGCAGGAATTGCCATCGGAATCATGATATCCGAACCTCTTCCTGTTGAGGTGAGGATGGGCAACAATGCAATGATAGTCGTTGCGGAAGTCATAATTGCGGGTTTAATTCTTCGTTTTCCCGCTTCGACAACAGCATCGCGAATTCCTTTTTGATCTTTGGTTTTGTTGCGATCGAAACTTTGGTCTAAATACGTTCCCATGACAACACCATCATCTGTTGCTAAGCCAAACAAGGCGATAAATCCAACCCAGACGGCGACACTCAAATTCACGGTTCCGATTTGGAATAAATCCCTAAAGTTTGTTTCAAATACTGAGAAGTCTCCGAACCATTCTTGTCCGTAAAACCAAAGCATTAAAAATCCACCGCTAAATGCTAGTGCGATTCCAGTAAAAATCATGAGTGCTGTCGTAACCGATTTGAACTGGAAATAGAGAATAAGAAAGACAATCACCAAAACAACAGGAACAATCAAAGACAAACGCTTTTCTGCGCGAACTTGATTTTCATAATTCCCCGAGAATTTATAGTTGATTCCCTCAGGAACGTCTAGTATAGCACTGTCGATTTTAGCTTGAATAGCATTTTGTGCATCGTTGACCACAGTTACTTCCGAGTGTCCATCGTTTTTATCGAATAAGACATATCCGACCAAGAAAGTCTCCTCACTTTTGATTGCTTGAGGTCCGCGGACGTATTCGATGTCTAGCACCTGACTCAATGGGATTTGAGCTCCTTCGGCTGAAGTGATTAAGATATTTTTAATGGTTTCAGGATTGTCTCTCAACTCACGAGGATAGCGCACTCGAACAGGAAAACGCTCTCGGCCTTCTACTGTCGATGTGATTTTCATTCCTCCGATTGCTGTTTCGATAGTTTGCTGTACATCGTCGATCGTTAATCCATAACGAGCAATTTTGTCTCTGTCGATATCCAAATGTAAATACGGCTTTCCAACAATTTCATCGGCAAAAACAGCTTCAGATTTCACAGAAGGAACTTCTTTTAGAATGATTTCTAGTTTATTTGCAAAACTTTGAATCGTCTCCAAGTCTGGACCGTAAACTTTTATTCCCATTGGTGCGCGCATTCCAGTTTGCAACATCACCAATCGCGTTTGTATCGGTTGCAATTTTGGAGCAGAGGTAACTCCGGGGATTTTTGTCACTTTCGCAATCTCTTCCCAAATATCATCTGAAGAATGAATATGTTTTCTCCAATTGCGATAGAAAAGCCCATCTTCATCGGGAATCAGGTCTTTCGATTCTAAATTTTGCTCAAGTCCTTCTTCATTAGAAAGTGTATCCTTTGATTTTGTAATGAAGTGATTGTTATCATCTACTTTAAATCGCTGACGATGTCCTTTTTTGTTGAGAATGTATTCAGACTTGTAGTTGATTATATTCTCATACATCGAAATCGGAGCTGGGTCAAGTGCAGATTCTACACGACCGAGTTTACCAACGGTTAATTCAACTTCGGGAATGTTGGTGAGTAACATATCCAACTGACCCAATACTTTTCGATTGTATTCCATTCCAGAGTGAGGCATCGAAGTCGGCATCAATAAAAAGCTACCTTCGTCAAGTGCAGGCATAAATTCTTTACCAATTCCAGGGAAAGTATGCTCCAGTGAAGACCAGGTTTTCGTAGACTTAACATCTACACCGACTTTCTCTAAGCCTGCTGGAATGAATCCAAATATTGTATTGAATCCAAGCCAGATAGTTACTCCGAGTAGAATTAAGAAAGTAGGGAGAATCAGGAACTTCTTTTTATTTTCCAGACACCATCTTAGAATGTTTTTATAGTAATATTCTAACAATGAGAATCCACCTAAAATTATACCGATGATTAATGCAACGAATACAAAATTGATAAAAACAGTCTTTCGTGGACCGAGTGGGAGCCAGTATTCAGCCAATAACCAGGAAACACCGATCAACATCACGAGTAATTCTAAGTTTTTAGTAATCCAAGTGAGTGTTTTGTTTAATTCTATTTCATTTTGTTTGATATACACTTTTATGACGGCAGTGATTCCAAAGAAGATGAGAAGTAATCCGGCCCATGTAAATCCGCTAAATAATGCAAAGACACCAATCGAGAATAATATGATATTTCCAACATATTTGAATTTATTTTTCTTGATTTTAAACCCAAAGAACCACTGTGCTAATGTTGGTAAAATTAAAAGCGAAACAAGTAAAGCAGCGATTAACGCAAAGGTTTTTGTAAAAGCTAAAGGCCCAAATAGTTTCCCTTCAGCAGCTTCCATGGTGAAAACAGGGATAAAACTCACTATTGTTGTCGTAACAGCAGTTAAAATAGCTCCAGAAACCTCTGCTGATCCTTTGTAGATCGTTTTTTGCAGTGTTTGATCTGGAGGAGCTTCGTCCATGTGTTTGACGATGTTTTCAGAGAGTATGACGCCTAAATCGACCATTGTACCAATCGCAATCGCAATACCAGACAGTGCGACAATGTTAGCATCCACACCAAAATAGCGCATTGCAACGAAAACCATGAGTACTGAAATGGGAAGTAAACTTGAAATTAGCAAAGAAGCTCGTAGATTGTAAATCATGACGATTACCACCAGAATTGTAATTAAAATTTGGAGTGATAATGCTTCTTCTAAAGTTCCGAGTGTTTCATTGATGAGTTCCGAACGATCATAAAATGGGACAATCGTAAGCTGACTTTCTGTACCATCCGCTAAGGTTTTTTTCGGTAATCCCGGAGCAATTTCTTTGATTTTGTCCTTTACATTTTGAATGACTTGCATTGGGTTAGCGCCATATCTAGCAACGACAACACCACCCACAACTTCAGCGCCATCTTTGTCGAGCGCACCTCTTCGTGTTGCTGGACCGAGTTTTACAACTCCGATATCTTTGATTGTAATTGGCACATTGTCTTGGACAGCAACAACCGCTTTTTCAATATCACTTAGTTTTTCAATATAGCCCAATCCACGCACCAAGTATTCAGCTTGATTGATTTCAATTGTCTTGGCTCCAACATCGCGATTCGAGTTCTGTACCGCTTTCATTACCTTGGTCAAAGGAATATTGTAAGCCTTTAAAGCATCTGGATCAACGTCAATCTGATATTCCTGTACAAAACCACCAATTGAAGCCACTTCAGAAACATCTTCCGCTGCATTTAAGCCATATTTCACATAATAATCCTGTACACTACGAATTTCATGTAAATCCCAGCCACCAGTTGGATTTCCATCTTTATCTCGACCTTCTAGCGTGTACCAATAAATTTGTCCCAAAGCTGTAGCATCAGGACCAAGTGTGGGCTGAACGTCATCTGGAAGTAATCCCGAAGGAATCGAATTCAACTTTTCGAGTACGCGCGATCGCGACCAATAGAACTCTACATCTTCATCAAAAATTAGGTAAATACTGGAAAAACCGAAGATAGACGAACTTCTAATAGATTTAACGCCAGGAATTCCGAGTAAATAAGTAGTGAGCGGATACGAAATTTGATCCTCGATATCCTGCGGAGAGCGTCCATTCCATTTTGTAAAGACAATTTGCTGGTTTTCTCCAATATCGGGAATAGCATCAACTGCTACAGGATTCGAAGGAAGTGGTGAAACATCCCAACCAAATGGAGCAGTGGCAATACCCCACGCAATGAAACCCACTAGAACCAAGCTAGTGACCAGTTTATTATTAAGAAAATAGTGAATTACTTTGTTTAACATATTGATATAAATTTTTTGACAACGGTATTTTCACCCAATTGCTTCAATCGGGAAATTGCATCAAAAAATTATATCATATTCTAAAAACCTGTTGTTGAACTAATATGTTCTGAGATAAGAGAGGTGGGTCGTAATAAGAGTAAAAAGTAGGTTTAGTGTCAAACTCAAAGAAAAGTTGACTCACTAAAACATATACTAAAACAGGACTGATTTCTTCTAGGTTAACAGTTGATTTATCCGTAAGTTTAAGGTCATTGTCTTGTTCAAACACAATTTGTTCATTGTGACAACAATCTTTTTTCTTGCTTTTCATTTTGCAATGAGAATACTCATTATTCTCATTACTACAACATTCACCCTTTGCTGATTCCTTTATTTCTTTTACCTTTTTTTGACATGACTGAGCTTCACCAAAAAAGTTGATGCTCTTTATCTGTCCGCCACAATAGTGAATATCAATCGCAAAACTAATGGACGAGGTGAATACCAAGAACGCCATTAATATTGACAGAGAACGATATGTTAATTTTTTACTCATTAATTGCTAATCAACCAAATGTAATGAAAAAGATCAACTTTTCAAACGACTTTAGGCAAATATGTAGAATCCCGAACTGTCATTTGCTTTGATTGATACATATTGTTGTAATTACTGACC
>Ga0114916_1002288_pt1 | contig 10123 bp, 10 predicted proteins | sample MalvirAntarct_66_FD_83501 | JGI IMG/M metagenome (GOLD analysis project Ga0114916, IMG submission 83501) | Marine viral communities from the Global Malaspina Expedition - Malaspina viral metaG Antarct_66 | ecosystem: Environmental > Aquatic > Marine > Oceanic | place: West Anvers Island... | reverse complement strand
GCCAAGGAGGCCTGCTCGAAGGCGCTCGGCACCGGCTTCCGGCGCGGCGTCTTCATGCGCGACATGGGCGTCGTCAACCTGCGCGGCGGCAAGCCCAGCATGGCGCTGACCGGCGGCGCGGCCGAGCGGCTCGCGGCCCTCACCCCTCCCGGAATGGACGTTCAGATCGACGTCAGCCTCACCGACGAGCCGCCGCTGGCACAGGCGATCGTCATCATCTCCGCCGTCCCGAGGATCGCGGGCGCTTGACAGACGGGCGCAGGCAGCCGCAAGGTCGCCCCGGCCCGCGTCGCAATAGGGCAGATTTTCAATGGCTTATGAGGGCGCGCGGGTGAAGGACGCGGGGGAGAAGAGCGGCTTCTGGGACAATGTGCGCACCATCGTCTATGCGGTGCTGATCGCGCTGTTCGTCCGGACGTTCGCCTACGAACCCTTCAACATCCCGTCCGGGTCGATGCTCCCCACCCTGCTGGTCGGGGACTATCTGTTCGTATCGAAATTCTCCTACGGCTACAGCCGCCATTCGCTGCCGCTGTCCCTGCCGCTGATCCCGGGCCGCGTCCTCTTCAGCGAGCCGGAGCGCGGCGACGTCGCCGTCTTCAAGCTGCCGACGGACGGCAAGACCGACTACATCAAGCGGATCATCGGCCTGCCGGGCGACGAGATCCAGATGCGCGGCGGCCGCCTCTACATCAACGGCACCCTTGTCGAGCGCACGCCGACGGAGATGCAGCTGGTCGACGAGGGCTACGGCCGGATGGTCCGCGTGCCGCAATATGTCGAGACGCTGCCGAACGGCCGCACCCACCTGATCCTGGAATCGAGCGGCGACGAAGGCCAGTTCGACAACACGAGGGTCTTCAAGGTGCCCCCGCGGCACTATTTCGCGATGGGCGACAACCGCGACAACTCGCTCGACAGCCGCGCCGGCGTCGGCTTCATCCCGGTCGAGAACCTGATCGGCCGCGCCGAGTTCCTCTTCTTCTCGGTCGACGGCAGTTCCAGCATCTGGCAGGTCTGGAACTGGCCCTGGGCGATCCGCTGGAACCGCATCTTCAACGGCGTGGGGCCTTGAGCGACCCGGCCGCACCCGAGACGCTCCCGGCGCTGGAAGCGATCCTCCAGCACCGCTTCCGCGACCCGCACCTCCTGCGCTCCGCCGTCGCCCACCCGTCCAGCATCGGCGGCAGCGGCGGCCCGGCCGGCTACGAACGGCTGGAGTTTCTCGGCGACCGGGTCCTGGCGCTGATCGTCGCCGAACTGCTGTTCGACCGCTTCCCGGCCGAGAACGAGGGCGAACTCTCGCGCCGCCTCGTCGGCCTCGTCAGGCGCGAGGCGCTGCTGCAGGTCGCCCAGGACATCGGCCTGGACCGGTTCCTGGAGGTGGCGGCGTCGCCGGCCGGCCGGCGCGACCAGGGCCTCGACACCGCCCTCGCCGATGGCTGCGAAGCGCTGATCGGCGCACTATATCTCGACGGCGGCATCGAGGCGCCGCGCCGCTTCATCCACGCCTGCTGGAGCGCGCTGGTCGACGCGACACCGCGTCCGCCGCGCGACGCCAAGACGGCGCTGCAGGAATGGGCGCAGGCGCGCCGGCTGCCGCTGCCGGCCTACGCGATCACCGTGCGCGAGGGTCCGCCGCACGCCCCGCGCTTTACCGTGGAGGTGCGCCTGTCCGGCGCGCCGTCCGTGACGGGCGAGGGACTGTCGAAACGAGCCGCCGAGCAGGCCGCCGCCGCGGCCCTGCTGCAACACCTGGAGGGCAATGACCGAGACCGAAGCCGACCGTAGCACCGACACGCGCTGCGGCTACGTCGCCATCATCGGCGCGCCGAACGCCGGCAAGTCGACGCTGCTGAACCTGCTCGCCGGCAGCAAGCTGTCGATCGTCAGCCCGAAGGTGCAGACGACGCGCGCCCGCGTGCTCGGCATCCGCATCGAGGGCGGCGCGCAGCTGATCTTCGTCGACACCCCCGGCATCTTCGCGCCGCGCCGCCGCCTGGACCGCGCCATGGTCAGTGCGGCCTGGGAAGGGGCCGGCGACGCCGATCTCGTCCTGCTGATGGTCGACGCCGAACGCGGCATCGACGCCGACGTCGACCGGATTCTGACCGGCCTGCGCGATGGCAATCGCAAGGCGATCCTGGCGCTCAACAAGGTCGATCTCGTCCGCCGCTCGAAGCTGCTCGAACTGGCGGCGAAGCTGAACGAGGCGGGCGTCTTCACCGACACCTTCATGATCTCCGCCCTCACCGAGGACGGCGTCGGCGACCTGCTCGCCCATCTGGCGAAGCATCTGCCCGAGGGCCCCTGGCTGTTCCCCGAGGACCAGCTCTCCGACGTGCCGATGCGCCTGCTCGCGTCGGAAATCACCCGCGAGAAGCTCTTTCTCCAGCTCCACCAGGAACTGCCCTACGCCGCCACGGTCGAGACCGAGACGTGGGAAGAGTTCGAGAACGGCGACGTCCGCATCGGCCAGGTCATCTTCGTCCAGCGCGACAGCCAGCGCGCCATCGTCCTGGGCAAGGGCGGCCGCCAGATCCGCGCCATCGGCGAAGCGGCCCGCACCGAACTACAGGAGATGTTCGAGCGCAAGGTGCACCTCTTCCTGCACGTGAAGGTCCGCGAGCAATGGGTCGACGACCCGGAGCGCTTCCGGGCGATGGGGCTCGATCACAACGCGTGAATTTCGCCCGACTGGCTGGATCCGGATGGCTGTATCCGGGTGGTGGGAGATCGTCAGCCGGCGCCTGCCAACGCCCAAGCAAAGACCAGCGCCGCGGCCGCGCCCAGTGCGCTCCTGACGTTGTGCAGTTTTCCCCACTGAACCAGCATCGTGCGGCTCTCAGCGCCCGCCTCGCTCACCGACATCGACATCACGCGCTTGTTGACGGGCATGATGACGACCAGCGTGAAGGGCCAGTTGGCGAGCAACAGAATGCTTCCGGCAAACCATAGCCAATCCAGCGAAAGGTACCCGACGATCAGCCCCGCCGCGCCCCCGGCAACCGCCAGCCCGGACTGAATGGGGAGCGCTCGCTTGTAACTGGGCTGCCACTGCGCCAGCAAAGGACCATTTTCCAATCCGAGACGCGCAGGATGTTCGACGAGGCTTATGTAGAGTGCGCCACCGGCGAACAGCGTAGCAAAAACGAGAGCCGCTATCGAAAGTTGGACCACCAAAACTCCTCGGCATTAGCCGGGAGGACGCAAAACCATTTAAGCGACCTCCCAAACGAGTTGGGTTGAAGAGGCCCGGATACCACCGACCTCACGTCCACGACAGCTGGTTCTTCGGCAACTTGCCCGTCGGGTCGTAGACCGTGACCTTGTGCGGCAGGTCCGGCCCCCAGCGCCAGAGCACGAGGTTGATGTCGTCGGCCATCGCACCGTGGGCAAAGCTTGGGACCAGCATCCCGGCATGGCCGTCGGCTAACAGTCGCCGCACCACGCCCCATGATGCCGGCTCGCGCCGCGCGATCAACGCATCGCCCCAAGCACAGGCGAGGTCGCTCAGCGTCACGTTCAGGTCGGCGCGGCCCGTCTCCGTGCGGAGGTCAGCCACATCCGCGCAGTCGACGTCGTAACTGCACAGCACGTAGGGCGTGAGGCGATGGGCGAACCCGGCGGAGACCTCGCGGAAGACCGTGTTGACGCCCAACGACAGATAGAGCGTTTCGAGTCCGGGCCAGTTGAAGCGGCGCCCCCTCAAGGCGGCACCCGCGCCCGACAGCGGGCTCCACGACCAATTGGGATCGTGAGCCCGGAAGCATTCTCCCCGGAACCTCACTCTTCGAACTCAGGCGTACCCGCCGGTCGCGAGATGGTCGAGATAATCGCGCACCGCCGTCGCCTGTCCCGACTTCACCAGCGCCTCTGCCGTACGACCGCCGAATGCCGGAAGCGGCTCGGCGCGATACCATGCCATCGCCTGCGCCGGGCCGCCGGCCCAGCCTTGCACGCGGTTGATGATCTCGAGCATCTCGCGGACGCGTCCTTGGGCTTTCGGCCCGTCGCGGCGGCTCGCCTTCTGGAACACCTCCCGCGCTAGCCCCGCCGTCTCGGCGAGCTGCGCCTTGGACATGGCGAACGTGTCGGCGACCTCCTCCATGTCCACGGCACCGCGCACGTCCATCAGCCTCGCGATCGAGAACCGCGCGGGAGCCCCCTCCGGGGCGACCTCGGACCCGCCCGCCCATGTGGAAGAGACGGCCGATTTCTTCGGCGCCTGGATCATGTGCCGCTCCATTGCCCGACAATACGGGCAATATACAGTCGGATCGAACGCATTCAACGCCGGTATCACTGTCCGTCCAACACCGGGCGCCCTCCGTCGTCCGCAAACTCCGAGGATATCCGTGTAGAATAGCCCCGACATGAGTGCAGGCCGATACGGTCCTTAGATTGCCAACGCATAAGATCCGCCCCTCCATACGGCCAACCGTCCGATGATCGAATGGACGGATGATGCCGTCGTCCTGTCCGCACGCCCGCACGGCGAGGGATCGGCGATCGTGCAGTTGCTCACCGCGACGCGCGGTCGCCACGCCGGCCTCGCCCGCGGCGGCTCGTCCTCACGCCAGCGCGGCACCTACCAGCCGGGGACCGAGGTGGCGGCAGTCTGGCGGGCGCGGCTCGCCGACCAGCTAGGCAACCTCACCTGCGAGGCGGTGCACGGCCATGCCGCCGGCTGGCTCGACGATGCGTTCCGCCTGGGCGGCATCGGGGCGGCCTGTGCGGTCGCCGAATCCGCCCTGCCCGAGCGCGAGCCGCATCCGCCGCTCTATCACGGCATGGTCGCCTTCCTCGCCTGCCTCGACAGCGATGTCTGGCCGGCCGCCTATGTCCGCTGGGAGATCGAGCTGCTGGCCGAACTCGGCTACGGCCTGGGGCTCGACGCCTGCGCGGTGACGGGCACGACCGAAGACCTGGCCTGGGTCTCGCCGCGTTCCGGCCGCGCCGTGTCGCGCGAAGCGGGCGAGCCCTATGCCGGAAAGCTGGTGCCGTTGCCCGGCTTCCTGGTCGGCGGCGGCGACCTCTCCGACGAAGACGTGATTGCGGGGCTCGATCTCACGGGCTATTTCCTGCGCCGGCACGTCTTCGCGCCCGCCGACCGCGACCTGCCGCAGGCGCGCCTGCGCCTCGCCGACATGTACGCCCGGCGCGTCCATCGCGCGGAAACGCCTGAAGCGCCACCACCGGAACCCGAAGGGTCTCCATGAGCGACGCCGACGCCGGCGACATCCGGCCCGTCAACTTCACCGACGCGCTCGGCGAGCGCTACCTCGCCTATGCGCTGTCGACGATCATGTCGCGCTCGCTGCCCGACGTGCGCGACGGGCTGAAGCCGGTGCACCGGCGGCTGATCTTCGCCATGCGCGAACTCGGCCTCGACCCGGCCGCCGCCTACAAGAAGTGCGCGCGCGTCGTCGGCGACGTCATGGGTAAGTACCACCCGCACGGCGACGCCTCGATCTACGAGGCGATGGTCCGCTTGGCGCAGGAGTTCGCCGTGCGCTGGCCGCTGGTCGAGGGCCACGGCAATTTCGGCAACATCGACGGCGATAACGCCGCGGCCATGCGCTACACCGAGGCGCGCATGACCGCCGTCGCCGAGGCGATGCTGGAGGGCATCGACGAGGACACGGTCGATTTCCGCGCGACATACGACGGCGAGGGCCGCGAGCCGGTCGTCCTGCCCGGCGCCTTCCCCAACCTGCTGGCCAACGGCTCGCAGGGCATCGCCGTCGGCATGGCGACCAACATCCCGCCGCACAATGTGGCGGAGATCTGCGACGCCCTCGTCCACCTGATCCGCCATCCGGCCGCCACCACGGCCAAGCTGATCGGCATCGTCCGCGGCCCCGACTTCCCGACCGGCGGCATCCTGGTCGAGGACGCCGCCACCATCGCCCAGGCCTACGAGACCGGCCGCGGTGCGCTGCGCGTACGCGCCCGCTGGACCACCGAGGATCTGGGCCGCGGCACCTGGCAGGTCGTGGTCACCGAGATCCCGTACCAGGTGCCCAAGGCGCGCCTGATCGAACGCCTCGCCGAGCTGATCGAGAACCGCAAGGCGCTGCTGCTCGGCGACGTGCGCGACGAGTCCACCGACGAGATCCGGCTCGTCCTGGTGCCGCGCGCCCGCACCGTCGAGCCCGACGCGCTGATGGAATCGCTGTTCCGCCAGACCGATCTCGAAACGCGCTTCAACATGAACATGAACGTGCTGGACGCCGACGCCGTCCCGCGCGTCATGCCGCTGCGCGACATGCTGGCCGCCTTCCTCGCCCACCGTCAGGAGGTGCTGCAGCGGCGCAGCCGCTTCCGCCTGGAGAAGATCGCCCACCGGCTGGAGGTGTTGGCCGGCTACCTGATCGCCTACCTCAACATCGACGAGGTGATCCGCATCATCCGCTTCGAGGACGAGCCGAAGGCGGTGATGATCGCGACGTTCGGCCTCACCGACGTCCAGGCCGAGGCGATCCTCAACATGCGCCTGCGCGCCCTGCGCAAGCTGGAGGAGATCGAGATCCAGCGCGAGCACGACGCGCTCTCCGCCGAACAGGCCGAGCTGAACGACCTGCTCGCCGACGAGGCGAAGCAGTGGCTGGCGATCGAGGGCCAGCTCAAGTCCCTGCGCGAAAAATTCGGCCCGAAGACCAAGCTCGGCCGCCGCCGCACCGAGATCGCCGGCGCGCCCGCCGCCGTCGAGATCTCGCTGGACTCGGTCATCGAGCGCGAGCCGGTCACCGTCATCCTGTCCGAGAAGGGCTGGATCCGCGCGATGAAGGGCCACATCGCCCCGGACGCGGAGGTGAAATACAAGGAGGGCGACGGCGAGGGCTTCCGCATCCATGCCCAGACGACCGACAAGCTGCTGGTCGTCTCGACCGGCGGCCGCGTCTTCACCATCGGCGCCGACAAGCTGCCCGGCGGCCGCGGCATGGGCGAGCCCCTGCGCCTGATGGCCGACCTCGCCAACGACGACGAGGTGGTGACGCTGCGCCTGCACCGCCCCGACGCGAAGCTGATCCTCGCCTCTTCCGACGGCCGCGGCTTCCAGGTGGCGGAGAACGACATCGTCGCGCAGACGCGCGCCGGCAAGCAGGTGATGAACCTCGCACCGGGGGCGAAGCTGAAGATCTGCACCCCCGTCGTCGGCGACCTCGTCGCCGTCATGGGCGAGAACCGCCGCCTCCTCGTCTTCCCGCTCGACGAACTGCCGGAGATGACCCGCGGCCGCGGCGTCACCCTGCAGAAATACCGCACCGGCAGCCTCGACGACCTCGCCAGCATCGCCGCCGCCGAGGGCCTGACCTGGCAGTCCGGCGACCGCCAGCGCCGCGAGATCGACCTCACCCGCTGGCTCGGCCGCCGCGCCGGCGCCGGCCACATGCCCCCGCACGGATTTCCGAAGAGCAAGCCATTCGGGTGAGGCGGGCGCGGCAACCCGGCCGCAAGACGAGTGAACGATGGCCTGACCTCCCAAACGATCAAAATGACGAGGGCGCTATGGATGACCTACAGAAAGGAATGAGAGTTCGCACTTTTTTCGATATTGAAGCGAGCGCTCTAATAGAGCAATATAAAATCATAGAAACACTGTTGCCAAGCACCGGAACCGCTGGCTCCGCCCATCGCGGAGAAGAAGGGCGTCACATAGAATCTATTTTGAGAAGTTTTTTAAACAAACATCTCCCCAAGAGCTTAAGGGCAGTTTCTGGATTTATAATTTGCCCGTCTACAAAAACCGGCACATCCAACACCGACCGTGTCACTAATTTCAATGATCGTCACTCATCGCAATTAGATATAATTATTTATGACTTCGATTCATATCCAGTTTACGAGCAATTTGAAGAATTTTGCATAGTTCCGCCCGAGGGGGTAATAGCGATCATCTCGGTGAAAAAGCGACTCTACAAGGATCAAATAAAAAAAGAACTTGAGGATTTGCAGGCTGCCATTCGCATATGCCATGATGCAAAGCGCAGAAGCCCCGTTACTGCTATCTTTTCATTTTCGTCCGATCCGACGCTATCGAATAACTTAGATGATAAAGTATTTCAGTGTATTAAAGACTTCTACAACCAGTCGAGCTTTGATGAAATCATCAATGAAATATGCATCTTAGATAAGACTGTATTATTCAAGGTTCGCAGCAGTGACTCTCCACCCAACAAAGCCCGCTTCGTTGGAGTCGACTGCATAGGCAAACCTCACATTCCCGTGCAGAGAATCCTAAATAGTATATTGTCTGTATACTACGACAACACGCGCGGATCGAACAAAGAGAGGCCTGGCTTTGTTTCATTCGAGAAAGCAATATTTAAAAAATCTCCCGACCTTGGTTTAGTTGATTACACCAAATTGCGATAATAAGATCGCGCAGATTGATGAACAAGCCGCACTTGGACCCCGCTCTTCCGAGCACCATAAGGGCTGTTAGGTCCTCCAAGCAGGGGCGATAGTTTCTCATTGAGACGCCGCCGTCCCTGCCGGCCCGCACCTCAAACCCTGATCACGAACCCCAGGTCCAGTTCCGACGCGGGCACGCCGCCCTTGAGGCCCCAGTTCTCCGGCGGCACCTCGATCAGCACCGTCTTCACCTCCGTCTCCGGCACGCCCAGCGCGGCGAGGTTGCGGACCAGCGCCGCGTAGAGGCGGCGCTTCGCGTCCAGCGAGCGGCCGGCGAACAGCGTCACCTCGACCCGGGTGAACATGTCGGAACGCGTGGCGCGGATGATGCGGCGGTCGGGGCCGTGGATGTCGAGGACGACGTCCCGGTCGCCCTCCGGGATCTTCAGGCCCTCGACCAGGGCCGCCTGCACGGCCTCCAGAACCTCCTGCCCGCAGGCCTCGGCCCAGGTGCCCGTGGAAATGCGCGTGCTCGGCATGGTCGTCCTCCCTCGATGATTTCCATGAGGGTATGCGAGGCCGTGTCAATTAGGATATCTAAACGTTCTAATATGTCGCTTCACGCGGACTAATGGATGGGAGTGGCATGATCCGCAACATCGACGTGGCGGTCGCCCGCGCCTTCCTTGCCGTGGTCGAGACCGGCAGCGTCACGCTGGCCGCGCGCCAGCTCAACCTCACCCAGGGCGCGATCAGCCAGCAGATCCGCCGCCTGGAGGAGCTTTCGACGGCCCGCCTGTTCCACCGCGATGGCCGCGGCATCGCGCCGACGCCCGAGGGACAACGACTCGTGCCGGCGGCCAAGCAGTTCCTGGCGGCCAACGACCAGCTGCGGGCGTCGCTGTCCCAGCCGGTGTTCGAGGGCGAGGTGCGGTTCGGCGCGCCCTACGACATCATGGGCAGCTATGCGCCGCCCATCCTGCGCCGCTTCAGCACGGCCTTCCCGAGCATCCGCGTCCGGCTCGTCTGCCTGGACACGCTGCTGCTCCTCGCCGAACTGAAGGCGGGCGAGATCGACGTGGCGCTGACGACCGAGATCGGCTGCGGCCGCGGCGGCGACACGCTGCGCAGCGACCGGCTGGTCTGGACGGGGGCGCGCGGCGGCAGCGCCCATGCGCGCGACCCGCTGCCGGTCTCCCTGGGAGCGGAGACTTGCGTCTTCCGGCCGGTCGCCGTCGCGGCGCTGAAGAAGGCGCGCCGCGACTGGCAGGCCGTGTGCGAGGTCAGCAACATGGAGCCGGTGCGGGCCACGCTGGAGGCCGACCTCGCGGTGGCACCACTGCTCAGCCACTCGGTGCCCGAGGGCCTCGACATCGTCGAGGCGGACGGGGACGCCCCCGGCCGCCTGCCGAAGCTGCCGATGTTCAGCATCAACCTCTACGAGGCGGATACGCCGAGCCCGATCGCACGGGAGTTCGCGGCCTGCGTCCGCCGCAGCGTCGCGGCGGACTGAGCCCGCTCGCCGCTCAGGTCGCGACCGGCGGCTCCACGCTCACCACCGTCAGCGCATGCTCGCGCCCGTCGGGCGCCCGCCAGCGGATCGAGTGTCCCGGTGCGAGACCGATCAGCGCGGTGCCGATCGGCGTCAGGATCGAGATGCGGTTGGCCGTGATGTCCGCCTGCGGCGGAAAGACCAGCGTCACCCGTCGCTCCTGCCCCGCATCGGAGCGATAGACCACCGTCGAGCCCATCCGCACCACCT
>Ga0114916_1002287_pt1 | contig 10123 bp, 10 predicted proteins | sample MalvirAntarct_66_FD_83501 | JGI IMG/M metagenome (GOLD analysis project Ga0114916, IMG submission 83501) | Marine viral communities from the Global Malaspina Expedition - Malaspina viral metaG Antarct_66 | ecosystem: Environmental > Aquatic > Marine > Oceanic | place: West Anvers Island... | reverse complement strand
GCGATTGCACATCGCCGGCCATCGAGCGGCAGCGCTGCTTGAGCGTCTTGTCGCCCATGATTTCCGGCAGGGTCTGCAGGAAGCTTGCGACGCGGGCGAGCGACATCAGGCTTTCGCGCACTTTGGCGACGGTGCGCTGGTGGCCGGCGATGACGCCGAGGGTGGCCTCAAGGTCTCGCGTGACGGCCTCGGGATTGTTCGCCGCGCCGCGCGAGAACACCTCGGTGGACAGCGCATCGATGAGGCGCGAACGGTGTTCGAGCACCTCGGCGCTGCGGTCGATCATCGCCTCGAGCAGTCGGGTCATCACATCGTGGCCGCCTGCATTGGCTATGATTTCACGATGCGCGAGCTCGCGGTGGGCGCTGGCGGCAAACATGGTGAAGGCCTTGGGCTCGGCATAGCGGATGGTGACCAGCCGATCGCCGGACAGCACGAAGCCGATGTCAGCGATCTCGGCGAAATCGGTGTCAGCCTTCCAGACCACGCTGGCGGTGAGATAGACCGCCCCGTTCTCGATGTAGAGCCGGCTCGAGGGTTCGATGTCGCGCAATTCGTCGCGGCTCGGCACCTCGACTCCGATCAGCGCCTCGACCTGCGCCTCTTCCTCAGGAGTCGGGTGCAGCATGTCGATCCAGCACACCGTTTCAGGCAGCGCAGCATCGTCCGTGCCGGGAGGGTCGAGGCAAACGCCCTGAGCGTCGTAAAGCCGGATCATCCAAAGATCATCCGGCCCTGCCGGCATCGAACACGTCGTCGACCGGGACCTGCAGCGCGGTGGCGAGCTGGTTGGTCTTGCCTGCCAGGCCGATGATCGCCAGCAACTCGCCATATTGCTCTTCGGTCATGCCCTTGGCGCGGGCCGCGGCGGTGTGGGAATGGATGCAATAGCTGCAGTTGTTGGCAACCGAGACGGCAATGTAGATCATCTCCTTGGTCAGCGGGTCGATGGCGGACGGCTTGCCGACCACCTCCTTGACCTCGGTCCAGGTCCGTTCAAGCAACGCCGGATCGACCGCGAGCCAGCGCCACATGTTGTTGATGAAATCGGTTCCGCGGGTGGCGCGAATGTCGTCGAACACGGCCTTGACGCGGGCGTCGGCCTCGGGGTTGTCGGCGGGGCTGTAGGTTGTCATGGCGTTTGGTTTCCTTTCGTACCGGGCCGCAGGCCGGTTGATGCTAGAGCTTGTATCTGCGTTCCCAGAGCACCCGGGTTTCGCCCTGGTCGCCGTCAACATATTCGCCGGTTGCGGCTTCGCGCTGGATCACATTTGCTGCCCCTTGCGCGAATTCGAAGGCGAGCTGGTTGAGCCGTGCCGCGTTGCTGTAAGGCGGTGCCTTAGGCCCGCCGCCGGCGATGGTGATCGCGCCGTCATCGGTGCGGGTGATCGGCCCCGCCATGCCGACGGGTATGCCGGTGGCAACATCATAGACCACGATGCTTGCAACAAACTGGGCGTTGTCCGGTCGCTTCTCACCGTTGATGAAGACATTGGCGCCGGTCAGCTGCTGAAGACTGGCGCGGCTGCGGATGAAGACCGAGCGAATCGTCACCACGGCCCGCGCCGGGCGGTGGCCACGCATCAGCGGCGTGAACGCATCGCGCACATGCGCCTTGACGTTCTCGGAAATCGCCTGCTCAAGTGCGACTTGCCTGTCACGCTGATTGACCACGCCGAGGCGGGTTCCGATCGCCCCGAGATTGGAACCGGAGACCGACTGACTGATCTCGCCATCCAGTTCAGCCACCAGCAACGGCCGCTCGGCGCGGGAGAAATCGACATCGATCTGGGTGATCTGGAACTGGTCAAGATGGGTCGGCCCCTGCTCCACCGGTACACTCTCGCAGCCTGCGAGGAGCACAGCCACCAGAAGGACAAGACCCGCCCCGCTCCACTGTCCTGCAGCTCCCGCCGCCCAAACCCGTTTCGCCATCCCCATCGCACCCTCTCCCTGGCCATAAATCCGTCCAGTTTCCATAGCGGATATGCGCCGCAGCGAAAAGCGTGGGATGGCATGAAGCGGCCGTCGGGGTGTTGCCGATGAAGCCTGCCCAGACGAGCCCGCAATGGCGGCGCCTCGCAAGTCAAGCAGGCAGCCGGCCAGGACCTGGAGAGGCCGGATGCAGGCGCGCCACGATTCGCATGGCGGAGCTAAAGATATCATTCACACCCGGACCTTAGACTGCGATCGACGGACACACGGCGCCGGATGGGCCAGACCTTGCGACGCTTGACACTAAGGAACGTGGAGAGCGGGCCAAAAACCCTCTTTTTCTATGGTGGAACATGATTTCGTTGTCTTTCGCGGATACTAATTTAATAGATTCACGTATCTGTATGGATTGAAATCGGGAGAACGAGCATGGCAGACAAACCAACCGTTACTCAGGCCATGATCCAGGCTTATGACGACTACACCCACCTGACGCTGGACCGGCGCGGCTTCATGGAAAAGCTGACCAAGCTCGCCGGCTCCGGAACCGCGGCGGCCGCAATCGCGCCGCTGCTGGCCGCCAACAGCGCGCAGGCTGCGATCATTGCACCGGACGACCGCCGAGTGGCATCATCCGAGGTCAGATTCAGAGGCGCCACCGGGGTGATGGCAGGCTATCTGGCCATACCGGCTTTTGCCACGGAACCGGTTCCGGGCATCATCGTCATCCACGAGAACCGGGGGCTCAACGACCATATCCGGGACATTGCCCGGCGGCTGGCGCTCGAAGGTTATGCGGCGCTCGCCGTCGACTTTCTCTCGCCGCTGGGCGGCACGCCCGAGGACGAGGACACGGCACGCGAGATGATCAGCGAGCTCAAGCCGGAGGACAACATCGCCAACGCGGTGGCGGCGCGCGGCTGGCTTTCAGGTCACCCCAGAACCACAGAGCGGGTAGCTGCCATCGGGTTCTGCTGGGGCGGCGGTCTGGTCAATCAACTGGCGGTGGCCGATCCCGAACTGCGCGCCGGCATCGTCTATTACGGACGCCAGCCGGACACGGCCGATGTTCCGAAGATCCAGGCCGCGATGCTGTTGCATTATGCGGGTCTCGACGAGCGAATCAATGCCGGTCTGCAGGAGTACCGCTCGGCGCTTTTAAGCAATGACAAGGTGTTTGGGATCCATGTCTATCCGCGGGTCAACCATGCCTTCAACAACGACACTTCGGCAGCCCGCTACAACAAGCAGGCGGCGGACCTGGCATGGGAAAGGACGCTTGCCTTCCTCAAGGGCACCATGTTCTGATCGGCACCGGCCACTTGCAGCCACTGGCAGTCGCTGGCAGTGGCCGCATAGGCAGGCCGGGGTGCAGTTTGCCGGTGATTTTGTGCCGAAATTCACTTCGGGCAGCTTGCATTGGCCGAATCTCGCGTTTACGCTTACGTTAACGTCATGCAGCCGGAGGATATCCCCTTGAACGATCTCGTTTCCCGTATCGCCACCAATGTCGGCATCGACCCCGACACCGCAGCAAAGGCGGTTGGCGCCATTCTCGAATTCCTGCAGTCGGAAGGTCCGGCTGACAAAGTCAAGGAAATGCTGGCATCGGTGCCGGGCGCCGAAGACCTGATCGCGCAGGCGCCAAGCGGCGGCATGCTGTCGATGGGCGGCGTGATGGGCCTTGGCCAGAAGCTGATGGGAATGGGCCTCGGCATGGGTGAAATCTCCAGCGTCGCCAAGGAAACAATGGGCTATGCGCGCGAGAATGGCGCCGGCGATTCCATCGACGAGATCGTCGCCGCGATCCCGGGCCTGTCGCAGTTCGTCTGAACGCTGTCCCCCAAGTTCGAACACGTACCGAAGCCCGGCGGCGCCCACCGCCGGGTTTTTCTTTGCGCCCTGTCTGGCCGGGCTGGCACACCCGCCAGGCCTGCTTGACGCATGTCAAGGCCTGGATGGCGGCAGGCTGGTAGGTTTTGCCAATCACCTGTTCATTGCCAGGGACGACACCGGACATGCGCGAAGCGTTGAAAGCGGCCGCAGCCTACTTCTGCACCACCTTTGCGGCGGGCTTCCTGCTCGGGACAATTCGGACCCTGCTGGTGGAGCCCAAGACCGGCGCGCTCGGCGCGGTGGCACTCGAACTGCCGCTGATGCTCGCAGTGTCATGGATTGCCTGCGGCTGGGCACTGCGCCGTTTCAACGTCGAGAGCCGGTTCAGCCCGCGGCTTGTCATGGGCCTGGTTGCGCTGGCGCTGCTGCTCCTGGCGGAACTCTGGGTCTCGACCGCGCTTGCCGGACGCAGTGTCGGGGAGCACCTGGCGCTTTATCAAACCGCGCCGGTGCTGCTCGGATTGATCGCCCAGCTGGCCTATGCGGTCTTTCCGCTGGTGCGGTTGCGCTAGCTGGCAGACAGACCGGATGAAGCAGCGGGGCGGCCACTCCCAGGCCAGCCCCGCGCTCCTCCCGTCCGTGGCCGAGCGCGCGTCACCGGTTTTCCGGACGTCCCCCCCGGGATCCGGAAACCGGCAACGCGGCGCATCAGGCCGGACGGATGGCCTTGTTCAGTTTCGCGGCAACGATCCAGGCGACCGGCAGAGCCACCAACGCACCCAGAACGGCCGCCACCGAGATCGATAGTGCGTCCATGCGGCCCATCGTCAGCACTGCGACGACGAAGCTGCCCGCCAGCATACTTCCCACGATGATATAGACCATTGCTGCAAGCTTGAGCATGATTGTCTCCTGTCTTTCGGGCCGAGAGCCGCACTGCTTCCGGCGTCCCTTGGAGCGCAGACTAGACCGGAGCCGGCCGCGGCATTTTGATCTGGCTCAACGAAATTGCCGTTTTCGGGCAGCCTTGCCAATCCCGTTGGGTTCCCGCCAGCCATTGGCCCGGCAAGACTGTACCATTCCGGCACAGGTGCAACTGGCACGGTTCCTGCTCCATGAGCCGCATGAGCAACACCCGTCACATATTGAACCGCCGCGCCCTTCTTTCCGGCCTTGCAGCCGCGGGCGCCGCGAGCCTTGCCTTGCCACTGCTGTCGCCGGAAGCCAAGGCCGGCGACCTGTTCAGCCGGATCGACCTGCGCGGCGGACATGACGCCGATCTTGCCGGACTGCTTCCCGATGCCTCCGACGACCAGAGCCGGCTGTTCCAGCGCGCCATTGACGAAGCTGCGGCGGCGGGCCGGATCCTGAGGCTGCCGCCGGGCAGCTACGTCGTTTCCAACATCGACCTGCCGGACGGCGCAAGGATCACCGGCGTGCCCGGCGCGACGCGGCTGATCTACGGCGGGCGCGGCCATTTCATGCTGGCCGAAGGCGCGCGGCGGATCGAACTCAGCGGCCTCACGCTCGACGGCGCCAACCAGCGGCTCGGCGGCCATGTCTCGGGGCTGGTGCACCTGCGCGGTGTCAGCGAGGCGGTTCTCGAGGACATGGCGATCGCAGGCGCCGACGGGCACGGGGTGACGCTGGAAGCCTGCGGCGGGCGCATCCATCACTGCGAGATCTTTGGCGCGCGGCTGGCGGGGATCTACGCGATTGAAAGCCGCGGGCTGTCGATCACCCGCAATCTGGTGCGCGACTGCGCCAATGGCGGCATCCTGGTGCACCGCTGGTCGGTGGGCGAGGACGCGACGCTGATCGACGGCAACCGGGTGATGCGGATTGCCGCGCGCGCCGGCGGCACCGGGCAGAACGGCAACGGCATCAACATCTTCCGCGCCGGCAACGTGATGGTGACCAACAACCACGTCTCCGATTGCGCCTTCTCGGCGATCCGGGCCAACCAGGCGAGCAACATCCAGATTACCTCCAACCAGGCGATCCGCTCGGGCGAGACGGCGATCTATGCCGAGTTCTCGTTCGAGGGCGCGGTCATCGCGTCGAACCTGATCGACGGCGGCACGGTGGGGATTTCGGTCGCCAATTTCAATGAGGGCGGACGGCTCGCCGCAGTCAGCGGCAACATCATCCGCAACCTCTCAACGCAGGGCCCCTACCCTGCCGAATATGCCGGCTTCGGCATCGGCATCGCCATTGAGGCGGATGCGGCGGTCAGCGGCAACGTCATCGAGGGCGCGCCGAAATGGGGCGTGCTGATGGGCTGGGGCCCGTTCCTGCGCTCGGTCAATTTCACCGGCAACACGATCCGCAGCTCAGGCGCCGGCGTCGCCGTCTCCGTGGTCGAGGGCGCTGGTTCGGCGCTGATCTCGGGCAACATGTTCGACGCCACGCCGGGCGGCGCCATCATCGGCTGCCGCTGGAACGAGGTGGTGACCAAGGACCTGGCCAAGGTTGGCGCGGGGCGGTATTCGCACCTGACGCTGGAGCGGAATGTGGTGGCTTAAGGGGTGTGGAGCGAGGTTTAGCGTGGCCAGGGGTCGCTTGCGACTACAGCCGACTCCATTAGGTTAGCCAGTGTCGTGACTTCATCGTCACCCCTATAGACAGAACCCGGCAAACCGGAGCATTCTGAAAAGGACCGTTCTCGAGAGTCCGTCTAATGTCTCAGAGTCCAGCGGACATGGTACGTACAATTCGCGCCGAAATGGATTTGGCCTGGGGCTGTTTGGGCGCCTGTGTTCAGCTTGAGAATGCCTGCCTAGACGCCAATAAACCTATCCATTGGACACGGCCTGACGCCTGTTGCCAACTGTCTCCACCACCTGATCGACAAAAGCGCGTGCATTGGCGAGCGCAGTCCGGCGCTCCGTGAACAGCGCGTGAACGGCTACATCGGGTACCGACCAACCGGGCAGCGGGTCGACAAGTTCGCCACTCGCGAGCGCTTCCCGCACTGCGAATTCCGGAAACAATGCAAACCCGCCACCTTCAAGCAGCATAGCGCGGATCATCGCGGCGTTGTTGATGGCCAGTCGCCAAGATGGTTTCAACATACTGTGCTTTCCACGCGGTCCAGTCAGTAAGAAGCGCTCCGGTGTGATAGGCGAATGCAACCACATGCGTTTGTCCAGGTCGCCCGGCTTGCGGATATGTCTGGCTTCATCGGGCGAGCAGCAAACCAATCCGCGTGTCACGAACAGTCTGCGTGCCAAGCGTGGATCATTGCCCGGATCACCGACCCTTATTGCCAGATCGACCCTGGAGGCGACCGGATCGACCGCCTTGTCGTCAAAGTCGATCTGCATGCGTAGATCGGGATGCTGCTGCGCGAAGCGCTGAACGAGACGGGTAAAGACCGGCGAGACCAATACTGTGGGTGCAGAAACACGCAAGGAGCCCGAAAGACCCAGTCTTTCTTCCCGGATATCAGCAATCCCTTCCCGAAACGCTTCAGCAAGCGTTGCGGCATGGATCAGGAATTTCGCACCTGTATCCGTGAGCGAGATGCTTCTGGTGGACCGGTACAACAACTGCCGTCCAAGGCGCGCCTCAAGATCGGAAATCATCTGGCTTACATAAGGGGCAGAAAGGCCAAGCCGTTCGGCTGCTCCCTTGAAGCTGCCTGCCTCAACCACCATTGCGAACGCCACGCTTGGGCGCAGAAGATCAAGATCATGCATAGCTATTGCAATATAGTATATTTGATAATTCGTAAATTGTTATCACCCCTCTCTCACTTCACATTGCTCCTGCAGTCTCAATCAGCCCTCAAGGAGTTGAACATGTTGAAGGAAATTATGCTTGGCGCGGCCGTTATCGCGGTGCCGGCAAGCGCAGGTGCACAGGAGTCGACAATGACCGGACCAATCTATGAAATCGCCATTCAGGAAGTGAAGAACGGCGACGTGGCCGAATGGGCCGCTGCCCGCGCACCGCTGCTGCAAGGCCTTGCGCAAACGAAGGGCGTGGAGGAGGACTGGACGCTGAAGGCCTTTTTTACCTTCCCCGAACCCGGCCCGTTGCCGGTCTATGTCGGCCTCACCCGCTGGTCGAGCATCGATGATTTCAACACCGCGTCTTCCGCGATGATGACGATGCCCCAGGTGCAGGAATTCTTCGGCAAGGTGAACATGCAAGCCTTCGTCCAGGTTGCGACGACTGATGGCAAGCCTTTCAAGTTGGAAGACTACATCAACAAGTCTGGCCAGGTCCTCGAGGTTGCCGTGCGCACGCCAAAGCCGGGGCAGGAAGAGAATTTCGAAGGGGCACGTGCGGGTTTCTTCGGCAAGGTCGCCGAACAGCCCGGATACATCTTCGATCGCGAGTTCCTCACGGCTGACGGCCAACGCGTGGTCATGATTGGCTGGGAAAGCCAGCAACAGTTCATGGCCGCCCTCGGCGAGCTGTCGAAGATGCCGGAAATGGGCGCCTTCTTCGGCATTATTGATGCCAGTGCCTATCAGGCGGCAGTCGTCGAGTGATCTATCCGATCAAAGTGTAAACATTTGAAGCAAAACCTCGATTGTTTCTCATGTCCTTCCTCGCGACAGCCCATTGGCGCGAGGAAGGCGTTGCTGAAATGGAGGGAATTCCACCGCCAATCGCGAAACTTGCCGACACAGCACTGTAGCGCCCACAAAACCAGTTTCGCCCAATCGAATTCCGCAAGCGGTCAGTCTCCTCCTGGCCTCGGCTCCATCATTCGTTCGCGGCCTACCGAAAGCCCGCTCTCACCCCATTGCGGACCTTTGGTCAGCGGCAACTTTCATTGCCTCCCGCAGCCATTCCGACCGACCGCCTCCCCAAACACCAAACGAGCGGGCATTTCTGCCCGCTCGTTGCCGCATCTCCTGAGTGCACCCAAGGCGCGCCCTCCCCGAGGCCGCCTTGGCTTTTTCATGCCCTACATCGACTTTTCGGCGATGAGTTTCTTGGCCTGGTCGATCAGGGCCTGGCCGTCGATGCCCTGGCCGTCCATCTCGGCGACCCAGCGGTCGATGACGGGCTGGGCGGCCTCTTTCCAGCGGGCGACCTCGGTCTCGTCGAGCTCGATGATGTTGTTGCCGGCGGCAACGCCGATGTCGCGTCCGGGCTGGTCGTAGGCCTCCATCACTTCCGCCGCGAAGGACGAGAGCTTGGCGCCGGATTCGGCGTCGAGGATGGCGCGCAGGTCCTCGGGCAGCGCCTCATACTTGGCCTTGTTCATGACCAGCACGATGGTGGCCGTGTAGAGCGCCTCGGGGCCGCCGAACTCGGTGTGGTTCTTGACCAGTTCCGTGAGACGGATCGAAGGCGTGACTTCCCAGGGGATGACGGTGCCGTTGATGACACCCTTCGACAGGGCCTCCGGAATGGTCGGCAGCGGCATGCCGACCGGCTCGGCGCCGAGCTCGGAGAGCATGCCGTTGATCACCCGGGTCGGGCCGCGCATGGTCTTGCCCTTCATGTCCTCGAGGCTGTTGACCGGTTCGTTGGTGTGGATCACGCCGGGGCCGTGGACCCAGGCGCCGAGCACCTTGAGATCCTTGTATTCGTTGTTCTGGAAATCGGTGTCGACCATTTCCCAGTAGGCGAGCGATGTGGCGATCGGGTTGGTCATCATGAACGGCAGTTCGAAGACTTCCGTGCGCGGGAAGCGGCCGGGCGTGTAGCCGACCACGGTCATGCTCATGTCAACGGCGCCATCGCGGGCCTGGTCCATCAGGTCGGACGGGCGTCCACCCAGCGACATGCCATCGAAATGCTCGATCTTGATGCGGCCGCCTGAGAGTTCGGCAAGCCGGTCGCCCCAGGGCTTGAGAATGTGCTTCGGCACGGTCGCCACCGGCGGCAGGAACTGGTGCAGCCTGAGCGTGACCTCCTGGGCGAAGCTTGTTGCGGGCAGTGCGGTCAGCGCGAGCGCGCCGGCCACCACGGAATAGATGAAGTTGCGTCTGATCATTTGGTTTCCTCCCTTGATCCTTGCCTTGATTTTGTCCGTCTCCCGAACCTCCCAGTTCAGGACAGTGCATTTCCCCTGTTGGTTTTCTCCAGATCCGGGGCCTCCTTCCCCGTGCCGGTTCAGACCGCGCGCGCGCAGTCCACCAGATTGTAGTCGTGTGCTGCGAGTTCGGCATGCGCGACGGGGCGCCCCGTTGCCAGCAGCCGGCGCGCGCTCATGTGCGCCGCAGCGGAATTGACGGTCTCGACGCTGATGAGCCGGCCTGAGGCGAAACTGATCACCACCAGCCCACCGGCTTCCGGCTCGATGGCGACCTGCTCGTCGGCGCCCGCGCCAAGGCCGGCGATCTGCAGCTTGAAATGGCTCTGGTCGCTCCAGAACCAGGGAACG
>Ga0114916_1002281_pt1 | contig 10141 bp, 8 predicted proteins | sample MalvirAntarct_66_FD_83501 | JGI IMG/M metagenome (GOLD analysis project Ga0114916, IMG submission 83501) | Marine viral communities from the Global Malaspina Expedition - Malaspina viral metaG Antarct_66 | ecosystem: Environmental > Aquatic > Marine > Oceanic | place: West Anvers Island... | reverse complement strand
TCTGGGGCAGCGACTGGCCGCACATCAACTACAACAGGGGCGTCATGCCGAACGACGCCGACCTGCTCGACATGATGCTGGACTGGGTGCCGGACGAGGCGGTTCGCAAGCGGATCCTGGTCGACAACCCGGCGAAGCTCTGCGACTTCCCGCCGCTCTGAGGGGCGGAAGACGCGGATCGTCAGCGCGGCCGCGGTGCCGCCAGCGTCAGATACTGCAGCCGCTTCACCTCGAGGTGGCTGCGGCTGACGCTGTGCAGGATCAGGCCGCAGGCGAGGCTGAGGAACGCCACGATCATCATGCCCGTGGAGAGAAGGGCGGTGGGCACGCGTGGCACGAGCCCCGTCTGCACGAACTCGATTAGGACGGGCCAGGCGAGGCCGACCGAGACGAGCGACAGCAGCGCGAACGCGGCACCGAAGAGGACGAAGGGGCGCACCTGCTTGAAGAGGAGGAGCATCGCCCAGAGGATCCGGAAGCCGTCGCGGAAGGTGCGGAGCTTGCTGGCCGAGCCGGCGGGCCGTTCGGCATAGTGTGTGTCGATCTCCGCCACCGGAAGGCGCAGTTCGAGGGCGTGGACCGTCATCTCCGTCTCGATGTCGAAGCCGTTGGTCACGGCCGGGAAAGACTTGACGAAACGGCGCGAGAAGACGCGGTAGCCGGAAAAGATGTCCTTGAAGTCGCGCCCGAAGAAGTGTGCGACCAGGGTGTTGAACATTTGGTTGCCGAAGCGGTGGCCCGGCGGGAAGGCGCGGCCGGGCGGTGCGACCCGCGTGCCCACGATCATGTCGAGATTCTCGGCGGTCAGCTGCTCGATCATCCGCGGCGCCATGCGCGCGTCGTAGGTGCCGTCGCCGTCGGCGAGCACATACACGTCCGCCTCGACGTCGGCGAACATCCGGCGCACCACGTTGCCCTTGCCCTGACGCATCTCGCTGCGGACGATGGCGCCGGCCGCCGCCGCCATGGCTCGCGTATCGTCGGTCGAGCGATTGTCGAAGACGTAGACCCGGGCGGTGGGCAGAACGGTCCGGAATGCGCGGACGACGTCGCCGATGGCGGCTGCCTCGTTGAAGCAGGGCAGGATTACCGCGATGGCGGGTGCCTGCGCCGGCCGAACGACCTCGACTGTGCCGCCGCGGAAATCCGTCTGCTCGCTTTCATACTGCTTCGCCGCCAGCATGCCCGCCTCGTTCGACCCTATGTCCAGCACGGGCAGAGTGGCCGGCGGATGACGAACGAGCGGTTAACGCGGGCAGGGTTAATCCATTGTTGCGGCTTTCGTCGGACATTCGGTCTCGTCGAAGCCGCATTCCCCGCGGCTGCTGCCGGGAACAACCGAACGCGATGGGCGAAGCGACGACGATGAGCGGGCGTTCCGCCCGCGCCGAACGCGCGGAACGCTGGCGCGCACAACTGCGGTTCCGCCTGTGGCACGCCGCGGTAGTCGGATGGCTGCTGGCACTCGCGATGATCGCCGGAATATCCGGTGCCGGCGAGGAGCGCCAGCTTCTGCCCGACACCGACGACACGATGCGCGCGGTCCAGGTACTGCGCTGGATCGACGGCGCCGGCTGGCGCGACCTGTCCGAACCGCGCCTGTCGCCGCCGGAGGGCGTGATTACCCACTGGGCGCGCCTGCCGGACATGCCGATCGCCGCCGTCGTCCTGGCGGCGGAGCCGATCGTCGGCCGTAAGGGCGCCCTTGTCGCTGCCGCCTACGTCGTGCCCGCCGGACTGCTCCTGGCCGCGATGGCCGCGGTCGCATGGGCCGCCGTGCCGTTCGGCGCGGCGACGGCGCGTGCGGCACCGGTGCTCGCGGCCTTCTGTCCGCCGTTTCTGGCGAAATTCTTCCCCGGCGCGCTGGACCATCACAACTGGCAGCTGATCCTGTCGGCGCTGCTGGTCGGTGCCGTCCTGCGGATCTGTGCGTCCGACCGACCGCTTTCTGCGTTTGCAGTGACAGGCCTCGCCGGAGCCGCGGGCCTTTGGATCGGGGGCGAGATGCTGCCCTGGATCGCGGTGGCCTATGGCGCGCTCGCATTCTGCTGGTGCGCCGATCCCCGTTGGCCGGCGCGCCGCGGGCTATCGGCCGCGACGGCGATCACCGTCGTGGCGGTGCCACTGCTCTGGCTGGTCATGCCGCCGGGGCTGGGGGCAGGGCACTGCGACGCCTTCTCGCCGGCCTATGCCGCTTATGCCGCAGCCGGCATTCCGTTCTGGCTGATGCTGGCGTGCGTCGAAGGCCGCGTCGGCGGTGTGGCGGGCCGCGTGGCGGCGACGGTCGCGGCGGCGCTCGCGGTCGTTGCGGTCTTCATGCTGTTTTTCCCCGAGTGCCGGGCAGGGCCCCTGGGCGCCATTCCGCCGGAACTGCGCGAGGCCTGGCTGGCACGGGTAAGCGAAGCGCGCGGCTTCGCCAGCGTGGTGGCGCGGACTCCGGGAATTGCCGTGCAACTGGCGCTGCTGCCGGTGCTGGGCCTGATCTGCTGTGCCGTGCGCGGCGCGAGCCGGCGTGCGGATGCGCCGCTGTGGCGTGTGCAGGCGTTCTTCCTGTTGATCGCGGTGGGACTGTGCTTTTCGCAGGTCCGGCTACTGCCGTTCGCGAACCTGTTCGCGCTGACGCCTGCGGTCTGGCTTCTGCTGTGGCTATGGGGCCGCCTGGCTGGGCACCCCGTGGGGGGCAGGGCGGTCGCGCGTGCCATGCTGCTGCTCGCCTTCACGCCCATCCCCTACGCGATGGCGCTGCCGAAGGGAGCGCCGGTGAAGGCACCGCGGATCTGCGACGCGCGCGCCGTCGGCGATGCCCTGGCGGGCGGAGACGCGCGGAACGCTCCCCTTATCGCCGCACCGATCGACATGGGCCCGGCGCTGCTGCTGCGGACCCCGGCATCGGTGCTGGCGGCGCCCTATCACCGCAACGTCGACGGCAACATGGACCTGATCGGCATCATGCGCGCACAGGTCGACAACGCCCGCGACATCGTCCGCCGGCGCGGCGTCGACTTCATGGCGGTGTGCACCTCGCTGGCGGAGATCGACGGCTACGCCGCCACCAACCCCCAGGGTCTGGCGGCGCGGCTGTCGGCGGGCGATCCGCCCCCTTGGCTAGCCCCCGTGCCGACACCGGGAGACGCTGCGCTGCGTCTCTACCGGATCCTGCCCGACTGAGCGCCTTGCTCAGTTCGCGCCGGTGTACCAGTTCGGCTTGCGTTTCTGCAGGAAGCTGTTGAGGCCTTCCGCGGCTTCCGCCGTCCCGCGTTTGGCGGCGTGCTGTCGGGCGAGGCGGTCGGCGAGGGCGTCGTCCACGACCTGACCGGCCATCTCCAGGGCGCAGGCCTTGGTCTCGGCGATGGCGTCCGGGCCGCAGAGCAGCAGGGCGTCGATGATCGGTGCCGCCGCCTCGTCGAGCTTGCCGGTCGCACACATCTCGCTGGCGAGACCCAGTTCCACGGCGCGCCGCGCGTCGAAGCGCTCCGACGTCAAGGCATAGCGGCGGACGTTCCCCAGGCCCATCTTGGCGTTCAGCTGCGGGATGATCGGCGCCGCCATCAGGCCCCAGCGCGATTCGGTGATCGCGAAGATCGCGTCCTCCGACGCCAGCACGATGTCGCAGGCGGCGATCATGCCGGTGCCCCCGCCGAAGCAGCCGCCGTGGACCAGCGCGATCGTCGGCTTCGGAAATTCGTTCAGCCCGCGGATCGCATTCGTCGTGTTCATCGAGATCCGCAGATTCTCCTCCGCGGACAGATGACTGACCGACTGGATCCACTTCAGGTCGGCGCCCGCCTGGAAGTGCCGGCCGTTGCCGCGGATCGTCACGATCCGGACCGCCGGATCGGCGCCGAGCTTCTGAAAGGCCGCGATGAGGCCCAGGATCATCTCGCCGTTGTAGGCGTTGTTCACCTCCGGCCGGTTCAGGGTCACCGTGGCCACACCTCGACCATCCACCTCGGTCAGTACAACGTCACTGCTCATCGCGCCGCCCCTCGTGTCCATGCTTCGTCCGGACTTATTAGCACCGGGTGGGGCAGGGGCAAACGCCCCGGCAGGTCGGTCGGGGCCTTGTTCCGTTGGCCCCCTGCGGCGACTATCGTTGCCATCTGTCTGCAGCCATCACGATCGGGGGCGTCCCATGGGCCATCGCGGCTTGAAGTTCGGCATCTTCCTCGCCCCCTTTCACCGCCTCGGCGAGAACCCGACCCTGGCGATGGCGCGCGACGTCGAGCTGCTCGAATGGCTCGATTATCTCGGATACGACGAGGCCTGGATCGGCGAGCATCATTCCGCCGGTTGGGAGATCATCGCCTCGCCGGAGCTGATCATCGCGGCGGCCGCGGAGCGCACCAAGCACATCAAGCTGGGATCGGGCGTCACCTCGCTGCCCTATCACAACCCGCTGCTCGTGGCGCAGCGGTTCGTCCAGCTCGACCACATGACGCGCGGCCGGGTGATGCTCGGCTGCGGTCCGGGGGCGCTGACGTCCGACGCCTACATGCTCGGCATCGAGCCGTCGACGCAGCGCCCGCGCATGGAGGAGTCGCTCGGCGTCATCCTCGAACTGCTGCGCTGCGAGGAGCCGGTCACGAAGAAGACCGACTGGTTCGAACTGCGCGACGCGCGGCTGCACCTGGCACCCTGGTCGGACCCGCGCTTCGACATCGCCGTGGCCAGCACGATCACGCCGTCGGGCATGATGGCGGCCGGCAAGTTCGGCGTCGGCGTGCTGTCTATCGGCGCCGGCCTGCCCGGCGGGCCGCAGAAGATGGCCGAGCAGTGGAAGATCGCCGAGGAGACGGCGGCGAAGCACGGCCAGACGGTCAGCCGCAAGGACTGGCGCATCGTGGTGACGGCGCATCTCGCCGAGGACGACGAGCAGGCCCTGCGCGAGGTCAACAAGGGCGAGCGGCTGGAGACGGTCACCTATTTCGAGGACACGCTCGGGCGGCCGCCCGGCCGCTCGGACGACCCGCTCCGCGAGGGCGTGGCGATGGGGTCGACCCTGATCGGTACGCCGGAGACGGTAATCAAGGGGATCGAGCGGCTGATCGGCTACAGCCAGGGCGGGTTCGGCGGGATCATGTTCCGCGCCCACGAGTGGGCGACCCGCGAGCAGACGATGCGCAGCTATGAGCTGTTCGCGCGCTACGTCATGCCGCGCTTCCAGGGATCGCTCGAGACGCCGGCGGCGTCGAACGCCTGGGCGATGGAGAACCGTAAGCAGGTCTTCGGTCCCTACGTCGCGGCCGTGAAGCGGGCCTTCACCGATGTCGGCCGCGAGGTGCCGGAAGGCTTCGCCGCCCGGACTGCCGGCGCCCGCGACGTGGAGTAGGCGCGGCCGGAGTAGGCGCGAGGGGAGTAGCCACACCGGCAGAAACTCCTGCGGACGGTTGAACGGTTTCCCGCCCGCAGGCATTGTCCGCCGTGACGTTTTTATGACGGTGGCGGATGCCGAACGGCGACAAGACGGGCGGCGGAAGGCTGCACGGCAAGGGTTGGGAGAGGCCGCTCCCGGAGCGTCCGATGGCGCGCAAGGCGACGCCGCTCGACAAGGACCTGAAGAAGATCGCGCGCCTGGAGCGGGCGACGGTCGAGACGGCGCGGTCGAGCACGCGCATCGGCATCGCGCTGCTCTTCATCCTGGCGGTCTGTGCCTATGTGGCGCTGAAGGGCGATGCGTTCGACAACACCGCCATAGTCCTGGTGGCGGGTGTCGTGGGCGCGTACATGGCCCTGAACATCGGCGCCAACGACGTCGCCAACAATGTCGGACCGGCGGTCGGAGCGCAGGCCCTGACGCTCTCGGGGGCGCTCGTCATCGCGGGAATCTGCGAAACGGCGGGCGCGCTGATCGCCGGCGGCGACGTGGTCGCCACGGTCTCGCGCGGCATCGTCGATCCGGCGGGCTTCGCCGATCCGGACACGCTGATCCTCGGCATGCTGTGCGCGCTGCTGGCGGCCGCGCTCTGGCTCAATCTCGCCACGTGGCTGGGGGCGCCCGTCTCGACCACCCATGCCATCGTCGGCGCGGTGGCCGGCAGCGGCATCGCGGCGGCCGGTATGGATGCGGTCAACTGGCCGGCGATGGGCAAGATCGCGGCGAGCTGGGTGATTTCGCCGGTCCTCGGTGGTCTCATCGCGGCGGGGATCCTGCTGATCATCAAGTTCACCATTCTCTACCGGGACGACCGCGTGGCGGCGGCGAAGCGCTGGGTCCCGATCCTCGTCGCCGTCATGGCGTCGGCCTTCTCGGTGTACCTCGTGATGAAGGGCCTCGCGCGGCTCTGGAAGCCGGGACCCGCTGCCCTCGGGCTGATCGCGCTGGCTTCTTTCGGCCTCGCCTGGGCTGCCGTGCACCCGATGGTCGCGCGCGCCGCGGTGGGTCTCGACAACCGGCGCAAGTCGGTGATGCAGCTGTTCACCGTGCCGCTGATCTGCTCGGCGGCGCTGCTCTCCTTCGCGCACGGGGCGAACGACGTCGCCAACGCCGTCGGCCCGCTTGCGGCGATCGTCGGCGTCTCCTCGTCCGGCACCGTGGCGACGGAGGTCGCCATACCCTTCTGGGTGATGCTGGTGGGCGCAGCGGGCATCACGCTCGGCCTCGCCCTGTTCGGGCCGCGCCTGATCCGCACCGTGGGTACGAAGATCACCAAGCTCGACCGGGCGCGCGCCTTCGCGATCGCGCTGTCCGCGGCGATCACGGTCATCGCCGCGTCGTGGCTCGGCCTGCCGGTCAGTTCGACCCACATCGCCCTCGGCGCGCTCTTCGGCGTCGGCTTCCTGCGCGAATGGTTGGATCGGCGGCGCAAGCGCGGCCGGGTGGCGCGCGCGAAATCATTGCCACAGTGGGCCGCCGACGGTCTCGACCGGGCCGAGGGTGCGGCCGAACTGGAGGACATGCTCCGGGCAGAGAAGGTCAAGAAGGCGCGCAAGCGCCGGCTGGTGCGGCGCAGCCACCTGCTGTCGATCGCGGCGGCGTGGGTGATCACAGTGCCGTTGACCGCGATCCTGGCCGCGGGGCTCTATACGTTCGCGCGCGCTGCCTGGAGCGGCTGACCCGGCAGCAGGTTCAGACGCCGAAGTCCAGTTCCGCGCCTTCGAGGCAGGCGCTCAGCCAGGGCCGCCGACCCTGCAGGAACGCCAGCGGCCCGTCCGGCGCGAACGTCCAGGCCGCACGACCGAACCGAAGCCGGCCGCGGGCACGCATCCGCGCCGACACCGGCGCACCCGCGTCCATATCCGCCTGGGCATCGAGCGCGGTCTGGACCGTGTGCAGTGCGACGCGCTGCCGCCACGGCAGGGCGGGTCCGGGCGCGAAACGGAACCCCGCGATGGGCAGGCCTTCCGCATCGGCGACCTCCGCCCCGGAATCCGGCACGCCGGAGAACCGGCCGGCGACCTTCGGGATGCTCCACAGAGCCCGGCCACCGGCGATGGATACCGGATGGTCGACCCAGATATGCGTGATCGCGACTGCCGGAAAGCACGGTCGGCGCAGCACCACCGCCGCCAGCGCCTCTCGGTATGCCAGAATCCCGTCCGCGCCGTAGTCGGCCCAGCCGGTCACGACCGCGACGCGTCGCCCTACCTGCAGCGGCAGGGTCTCGGCCGGAACGCCGGGGATCTCGGCCAGTGGCAGAAGCCAGACCGACGCATGAAGTCTACCATTCAGACTCCAGGGCGGCGGGGGGTACGGAACGCCGGGGCCTTTACGAGCGATGTGCGGTGGGCGCGACGGGACCGGACAACAGCCGGCAGAAGAGGGCCACGCAGCCAGTCCTGACAGGAGGTCGACAATTCGGCCCGCCGGACCCGGCGGGTGGCGGCTTCCAGCCGGTGGTGCGCGATCAGGCCGCCAGGCGGTCATGGCCGCGCACCGCCTTCGCCAGCGCATCCGTCACGACGTCCACACCCGCGCCCGGGTGGTGTGCGTTCTCCGACAGGTGACGGCGCCAGGCACGCGCACCGGGGCGCCCCTGGAACAGGCCCAGCATATGGCGCGTGATCGCCGAGAGCCGGGTCCCGGCAGCCAGCTCCGCCGCAATATAGGGAAGCATCGCCTCCACCACGGCCTCGCGGGCCGGCGGCGAGATCGCCTCCCCGCAGAAGCGACGGTCGACCTCGGACAGGATGTACGGGTTCTGGTAGGCCGCTCGGCCGATCATCACGCCGTCGACATGCGCCGTCTGGGCCGCGGCCGCGTCCAGGTCCAGGATGCCGCCGTTGATATCGATCCGCAGGTCCGGCCGCTCCGCCTTCAGCCGGTGCACGTCGGCATAGCGCAGCGGCGGCACCTCGCGGTTCTGCTTCGGGCTCAGGCCCTGCAGCCAAGCCTTGCGCGCATGCACGATGAAATGGCCGCAGCCGGCATTCGCGACGATGTCGACGAAGCGGCGCAGGTCTTCATAGGCGTCGCGGTCGTCGATGCCGATGCGGCACTTCACCGTCACCGGCAACGCCGTCGCCCGGCGCATCGCCGCGATCCCGCCCGCCACCAGCTCCGGCTCGCCCATCAGACAGGCGCCGAACGTGCCGCGCTGCACCCGGTCCGAGGGGCAGCCGCAGTTCAGGTTGAAGCCGTCATAGCCGTAGCCTTCGCCGATCCGCACCGCCTCGGCGAGGTCCGCGGGATCGCTGCCGCCGAGTTGCAGCACCACCGGCTGCTCCGCGGTATGCCGGCCGAGCAGCCGGTCGCGGTCGCCGTGCAGCACGGCACCGGTCGTGACCATCTCGGTATAGAGGACCGCATGCCGGCTGAGACGGCGGTGGAAGTACCGGCAGTGCCGGTCCGTCCAGTCCATCATCGGCGCTACGGAAACGATGTGTGCATTCATCCTGCGGTCGGCCCGGAACTGTCTCGTGGCTGCAGCCTGCCCGATATGGGAGGATCGCAGCGGTTCGCCAGCCCACCTCCGCGGCAGGTACGGCGCACGGTACATCATCCCGTGAGGAAGCGCCGATGTCACATGCCCTGCCGACCATCGCCTTCGAAGCCACCTGTCCGATCCTGCGCATCTTCGCCGTGGCGAAGGCCAAGGAATTCTACCTGGACTATCTGGGCTTCACGCTCGATTGGGAGCACCGCTACGGCGACGACTTCCCCCTGTACGCCCAGGTCTCGCGGGCAGGCCTGATCCTGCACCTGTCCGAGCATCACGGCGATGCCTGTCCCGGCGCCGCGGTCTTCGTGCGCATGCGCGGGGTGCGCGCCTTCCAGGCCGAACTGTCGGCCAAGAACTATCGCTATCTCAAGCCCGGCGTGGAGGATCTGCCGTGGGGTGCGGTGATGAGCGTGACCGACCCGTTCCACAACACCATCCGCTTCTGCGAAGGCCAGGGAGACGATTAGCGGGCGGCCGCGACATCGGCTTGGAACAACGCGGCCCTCCACCGCCTTCGTGGGCACGAGATGGAATCCGGACCTGCCATGACCCCGCCAGAACCAGCCAGCACCGCCACCTCCTCCAACACCACCTGCTCCGCCGGCGCCGACGGCCGCACCCCGCGCGTCGTCATCGTCGGCGCCGGCTTCGCCGGGATGGCCGCGGCACGGCGCCTCGCCGGCGCCCCGGTGGAACTGACCGTCGTCGACCGGCGCAACCACCATCTCTTCCAGCCACTGCTCTATCAGGTCGCGACGGCGGCTCTGTCGCCGGCGGACATCGCCGTGCCGATCCGCTCGATGCTCCGCGACCATCCCAACGTCCGCGTGTTGCTCGACGAGGTCGTCGGTGTGGACCCGGCGGCGCGACAGGTGCAGACGCGCGGCGGCCGCTCGCTCGACTACGACCATCTGCTTCTGTGCACGGGATCGGAATACAGCTTCTTCGGCCACGACGAATGGGCGCGCGTCGCTCCGAGCCTGAAGTCGATCGAGGATGCGACCGATATCCGCCGCAAGATCCTGCTCGCCTTCGAGCGGGCAGAAGCGGTCGCCGAAGAGGACATCCGGCGCAGGCTGCTGACGTTCGTGATCGTCGGCGGCGGCCCGACTGGCGTGGAAATGGCCGGCGCCGTCGCGGAACTGGCACATGCGACGGTGGCGCGCGACTTCCGGCGGATCGGCCCGGCCTCCGCCAGGATCATACTGGTCGAGGCCGCGCCGCGGCTGCTCGGCGGCTTTCCGGAGCGGTTGGCGACATAC
>Ga0114916_1002280_pt1 | contig 10145 bp, 10 predicted proteins | sample MalvirAntarct_66_FD_83501 | JGI IMG/M metagenome (GOLD analysis project Ga0114916, IMG submission 83501) | Marine viral communities from the Global Malaspina Expedition - Malaspina viral metaG Antarct_66 | ecosystem: Environmental > Aquatic > Marine > Oceanic | place: West Anvers Island... | reverse complement strand
TCTCGGCCCCGTTGGGCAGCCGCTTCGTCTTGCGTGCCCACCAGTTCAGGAAGGCGACCAGGGGCCCCGGCGAGGGCGGGTGGACGATGCCGGACGAGGTCATCTGGTGCAGCATGGCCCGGCCGCGCCGCGCCGTCCCGTAGCAGCCGATGTGGATCTCGCCCGACAGCGAGAGGACCGTCGCATCGTTGCGCTCGCCGAAATCGAGCAGCGCGTCGAGGAAACGCATCCATTCCTTGCGGTGCGTGCGGCTCTGCCACTGGTCGCGCAGGTCGTCCTGGTAGGACTGGTAGCCCGGCGTCGCCATGAGGATCCGCTCGATCGCCGAGAGGTCGACGTTGAGCGTCGGCACCGTCGAGACGATCAGCAGCTGGCGGCAGCCCTCCAGCCGGTCCAGCCCCGCCCGGAAGTCGGCCCAGGCGACGTCGTCCATGATCCGGCGCTGGGTGCGCACGCTGCGCAGGTCCGGGACGATCAGCCCGACGTCGCCGATCCGCCAGGCGCTGCCGAAATGCCGGCCGTCGCGGCGCAGGAAGCCGTCGGGCAGCGCGTCCGGCCGGGCGCCGAGCTGGAACAGGGCGAACGCATCGCGCGCCGCGGCGAACACGCCGCGATAGACCGGCGATTCCTGGCGGTCGGGCGGATGGCTGCCCCAGCCGTCCAGGATCTCGTGGTCGTCCCACATCATGATCGACGGAACGCGTGCCGTGATGGCATCCACTTCCGCATAGCCGAAGACGGTGGTGTAGATCTTCCGGTAGTCGGCGCGAACCGCCCGGTCCAGGCTCTCGCCGTACGGGGTCTCGGCCTGCCAACGCCGGGACAGGCGCTTCCACCGCGCCAGCGCCGGGATGCGCCGCCACATGCCGTCGGCATAGATCTGGTCGCCGCCCTGGATCAGCAGGTGGAAGGGCGCCCGCTCGTTGTGCCGGTGCAGATGCGTCCAGCGCTCGTTGCGGCCGCTCGTCCAGGCGCCTTCCTCGGTCTCGTCGCCGTTGCAGGCGGTGAAGGCGATCCTCAGTTCGCCGCCGATCGCGGGCACGGCGACGCGCCAGGACCGGTCGCCGATCGCATAGGTCGCCTCGCGCGGCTCAGGCCCCATGGCCAGGGTGAAGTCGTAGCGCCAGAGCGCATCGCCGGGCTCGTCGGTCAGCCGAACCGGCTGTGCCCGGCCGCCGTCGCCGGTGGTCAGCGGCGGCGGCTCGGCGGCGCTCGTCAGCGTCGCGGACAGACGCCACACGCCGCCGGCACAGCCGCGGAAATGGAGAAGCGGTCCCATCGGAAAATCCTCGTCGGCGCTCGGCGGCCCTGACGCGCAAACGAGGCGCCGGCGGAAGGGTTCGCCCCGTCCGCCGGCGGCATGCTACCGCATCATTCCTCGGTCAGCATCGCCTTGCCGGAGCGATGGTGGCGGATCTCCCGCACCACGGAGTAGATCAGCGCCGCCACCGTCAGCACCATGAACACCACCGTGATCGTGTTGCTCATGAAATACTGCATCGCCGACATGCCGCGCGCGTTGGCGATGGTCATCACCCGCTCCAGGTTGCTCTCGGCGAGCGGCCCCAGGATGATGCCCAGGATGATCGGCGCCAGCGGGAAGCCGGTGCGCCGCAGGACGTAGCCGATCACGCCCAGGAAGAGCATCAGCCAGACGTCCTCCATCATGTTCCGGTACGCGTAGGCGCCCAGGAACGAGAGGACGGCGACCGACGCGGCGAGCACGCCCTGCGGGATCAGCACCACCTTGGCGAGGTACTTCAGCCCGCCGAAGGCGGCGAGCGCGAAGAACAGGTTGGCGGCGAACAGGCTCAGGATGAACGGGTAGATGATCCCCGCCTGCTCGGTGAACAGCCGCGGGCCGGGCAGCAGGCCGTGGATCAGCAGGCCGCCCATCAGCGCCGCACTGACCGCGTTGCCCGGAATGCCCAGCGTCAGGGCCGGCACCAGGCTGCCGCCGACGACGGCGTTGTTCGCCGCCTCGGCGCCGACGACGCCCTCGTACGAGCCCTTGCCGTATTCCTCGGGGTTCTTCGAGAAGCGCTGCGCCTCGTTGCGGCCGATGAACGAGGCGATGTCCGCACCCGCCCCAGGCAGCAGTCCGACGAAGGTGCCGATGACGGCGGAGCGGATGTAGGTCGCCTTGACCCGCATGATTTCCGGCCACCCCGGCCAGAGCGAGCCGATCGTCGGAATGTCGATCTGCTTGTCCATACCCTTGCCATGGCAGAGGTAGAGCACCTGGCTGATCGAGAAGAGGCCGACGATGCCGACGATGACCGGGAAGCCCTCGTAGAGCGCCGGCAGGTCGAAGGTGAAGCGCAGAGAGCCGGTGAACGGGTGCGTGCCGACGGCGCCCAGGATCAGGCCCAGGACCGCGGCGATCAGGCCCTTGGTGACGGAGCCGCCGCCGATGGCGCCGACGGTGCTCATGGCGAAGACGACGATCCAGAAGAACTCCGCCGAGCGGATGTGCAGCGCCGCCGCGGCGACCAGCGGTGCGGCCACCAGCAGCACCAGCACGCCGATCTGGCCGCCGAAGAAGGATGCGGTGATCGCACCGCCCAGCGCCTTGCCGGCCTGCCCCTTCTTGGTCAGTTCGTAGCCGTCGAGCATCGTCGCGACGGCCGCGGGCGTGCCGGGGACGTTGATCAGGATGCTGGAGATCGAGCCGCCATAGATGGCGCCGCAATAGACGCCGCCCAGGAAGGACAGGCCGTGCACCGGCGTCATGCCGAAGGTGAGGGGAACCAGCAGCGCCATGCTGAGCGTGGCCGACACGCCCGGCGTGGCGCCGAACACCGTGCCGAGGACGGCGCCGGCGAAGATGAGCAGCAGATTCATGGGCTCGAACGCGTCGCCCATGCCCGCGATGATCAGATCGAACATCGGCGCCTCAATAGATCATGCCGTGCGGGAGGGGCACGTTCAGGAACCACTCGAACACCCCCCAGGCGACCAGCAGCAGCCCGGCGGTGACGGCGACCAGCCAGACCGGCTTGCGCACGCCGAGAAAAGACATGTGGATCAGCAGGAACGCCGCACTCGCGGTGAAGAAGCCGACCACGGGGACCAGCAGCGCATAGCCCGCGAGCAGCGCCACTGTGACGGCGACGCGGAAGTCGCTGGCGCTCATGACGGCTTTCGCCCCTTGAGCAGCGACTGGACGAGCAGCACGACCGAAAGGCCGATCAGCGCGCCCAGCATCCATTTCGGCCAGACGCCGGCCTGTTCCGGATAGCTGCTGGCTTCGATCCAGCCGAGTATGCCGAGAATGATGAGAACGACGGCGGCAATCGCATCGCTGCCGAGCCTGGGCATTGCAGCCTCATCGGAATGTGAAAGGAGAAGCGGGCGCCGCGTCCTGCGGCGCCCGAAACGTGGGCGGGCGCCGCGCGGCGGCCCGCCGTGCGGACTACTTCAGGTAGCCGCCCTGCTTGAAGTACTCGAGCAGGCGATCGACGTCGTCGCTGGTGCGCTTCATGATCGCGCCGAATGCGTCGCCGACCTTCGGCTCGACCAGGGTGACGTTGCGCTTCTTCGCGTCTTCCTGCCACTTCGGGTTCTGGGCGAACCGCTCGAACGCGGCACGGTACAGTTCCACCAGCTTTTCGGGCGCGCCCTTCAGGGTGACCCAGCCGCGGGTCGAACCGCCGGTGGTCACGTCCATGCCGGTCTTCTCCTTGAAGGTCGGCACGTCCGGGATCATCGCATAGCGCTCGTCCGCCAGGATGGCGGCGTCCACCGACGAATCCTTCGTCTGCATGTAGTCGATGACGTTGCCGACGCTGACGCCGACTTCCTTCGACAGGAACGCGCGGTTGGCCGGCGCCGAGCCGTTGTACGGGATGAAGGCGAACTTGGTGTCCGTCGCGTCCTGGATGGCGTAGACGCCGAGATGGTCGTCCGACAGCGGACCGTCCGAGCCGATGGTCACCGAGCCCGGCTCCTTCTTCGCCGCCTCCATGACCTCCTTGAGGCTCTTGTACTGGTCGTTGACGGTGATGACGTTCGGGTCGATCACGTCCACGCCGATCGGCACGAAGGTCTCGGTGTAGGGCGCGTACGGCACCTTCCGCGACGCCTGGATGATGGCGATGCTCGGCAGGTTGATGATGCCGATGGTGCTGCCGTCGGCCTCGGCGCGGGCCATCGTCGCCCAGCCGACCTCGCCGCCGGCGCCCGGCACGTTCTTGACGATCATGTTCGGCTTCTGGCCGCTCAGTTCCTGGATCGCCTGCTCGAAATAGGGCAGGGCCGTCCGCACCAGCACGTCCGAACTGCCGCCCGCGCTGTAAGCGACGACGACATTGATGGTCTGCGGAACCTTGACGTCCTTGAATTCCTGCGCCTGTGCCGCACCGGCGCACACGAACGCGGTCGCCGCAGCGGCTGCGGCGACGGACTTTATCATACGCATCTTCACTCCACTCCTCCCTCGATGTCCCTTGCGATGGGACCGGGTTGGCCTCCACGATGATTGGCATCTGACCCGGTCGGACGGGGCGTTTATCGTCCGCCGGTACGAGCGGCTATCATAGGGCGAGGGGCCGGCCTGTCCACGCCGCCGGCCCGCGCCACAAGGGGAGACGACGAGAATGACGGCCACGGAACTGGCGACTCTGATCCAGGCCATGCGCGACCGCGGCCGCCCCGAGGAGCCGACGGTGCCCGAGATGCGGGCGCGCTACGAACTGCTGGGCGAGAAGTTTCCGGCACCCGGCGATGCCCGTGTGGAGAAGGTCTCCGCGGGCGGCTGTCCGGCCGAGATCGTCGCCGCACCGGAGGCCGCCGCGTCCGATCGCTGGATCGTCTATCTGCACGGCGGCGGCTACGTCATCGGCTCCTGCGACACGCACCGCAACCTCGCCTACGCCCTGTCGCGGGCGGCGGATGCGCAGGTGCTCCTGCTCGACTACCGCCTCGGGCCGGAGCACCCGTTTCCGGCGGCCGTGGAGGACGCGGTCGGCGCCTATCGCTGGCTGATCGGCCGCGGCGCCAGGGCGGAGCGCACGGTCATCGCCGGCGATTCCGCCGGCGGCGGCCTCACCGTATCGGCGCTGGTGGTGCTGCAGGACGACGGCGACGCCATGCCGGCGGGCGGCGTGTGCATCTCGCCCTGGACCGACATGGAGGGCACCGGCGCCACGATGCAGTCGAAGGCCGAGGTCGACCCGGTCATCTGGCCGCCGGTCATCGCCTGGTTCGCCGACCAGTATCTGGCCGGCACCGACCCGAAGATGCCGCTCGCCTCGCCGCTGCACGCCGACCTGAAGGGGCTGCCGCCGCTGCTGGTCCAGGTCGGCACGGCCGAGTGCCTCCTCGACGATGCGGTCCGCCTCGCCGACAAGGCGCGCGCCGCGGGTGTCGAGGTGGTGCTGGAGCCGTGGGACGATATGGTCCACGTCTGGCACATGTTCGCGCCCATCCTCTCCGAGGGCCGCGACGCCATCGAACGCGCCGGCGCCTTCGTGCGCGAGCGGACCGGCGGCTGACGGCCGTTTCGGCCGCCTCCAGCCGTCCTGGTGACCTTCGCCGGAAAGCGTGCTTCACTGCGCGCGTTTTCGGCCCCCGGAGGGTGTTGGGAGACGGCGATGACGTGGCTGACGGCTGATTTCTGGGAGGCGGCGCCGGCGGGCGAGCGGCTCGGCGCCATGCTGGCGCGGCCGGAAATCGTCCGCGTGCCGGGTGCCCACGACGCCATGGCCGGCCTGCTGGCGAAGCGCGCCGGGTTCGGCTGCCTCTACGTCTCCGGCGGCGCGGTGACCGCGGCGCGCGGCCTGCCCGATCTCGGCATGCTGACGATGGAGGAACTCTGCGCCTCGACGCGGACGATCGCGCGCGCCACCGGCCTGCCGCTGATCGTCGACGGCGACACCGGCTATGGCGAGGCGCTGAACGTCATGCGCCTCGTCCGCGAGCTGGAGGATGCGGGCGCGGCCGCGGTCCAGATCGAGGACCAGATCCTGCCGAAGAAGTGCGGCCATCTGAACGACAAGCGCCTCGCGTCGCCGGAGGACATGGCGGCCAAGGTGGCGGCCGCCCGGCGCGCTCGCTCGCATCTGCGCATCATCGCCCGCACCGATGCCGCGGCGTCGGAAGGCCTCGACGGCGCCATCCGCCGCGCCCGCCTCTATGCCGAGGCCGGGGCCGACATCCTGTTTCCCGACGCCCTGACCGGCGAGGCGGATTTCCGCGCCTTCTCCGCGGCGGTGCCCGTTCCCGTCATGGCGAACATGACCGAGTTCGGCCGCACGCCCTATTTCACCGCGGACCAGCTCGAATCGTTCGGCTGCCGCATCGTGATCTGGCCCGTGTCGTCGCTGCGTATCGCCGCGAAGGCCATGGAAGGCCTCTATGCCGAACTGGTCCGTGCCGGCAGCGCCGCCGCCCTGCTCGACGGCATGCAGACGCGCGCCGAACTCTACGAAACCATCGGCTACCACGACTACGAGGCGCTCGACGCATCGGTCGCCCGCAGCGTGGTTCCCGAAGACGTACGCATACCCACCGGAGGACGTAAATGAGTGAAGGTCGGCCCACCGTCGCAGTGCTCGGCGGCACCGGCGATCTCGGATCCGGACTGGCGCGGCGCTGGGCGCGCGCCGGCTATCCGCTCGTGATCGGCTCGCGCGGCGCCGAGAAGGCCGAGGCGGCGGCGGCGGAACTCAACACCCGCAGCGGCCGCAGCGACATCCGCGGCATGGCCAACCCCGAGGCGGCGGCCGCCGCCGACATCGTCGTCATGACCGTGCCGTGGTCCAGCCACGCCTCGACGATCGAGAGCGTGCGCGCGGCCTGCCAGGGCAAGATCTTCGTCGACACCACGGTCCCGCTCGAGCCGCCGAAGGTCGGCACGGTGCAGCTTCCGTCCGAGGGCTGTGCGGCGGTCATCGCGCAGCGGCTGCTCGGCGAGGCCGTCCAGGTCGTCTCCGCCTTCCAGGACGTGGCGGCGGCCAAGCTCCCGGACGAGGATCTGGAGATCGAATGCGACGTGCTGGTCTGCGGCGACAAGGCCGCGGCGCGCGACGCCGTCATGGCGCTGGTCGAGGCGGCCGGCCTGCGCGGCTGGCATGCCGGGCCGCTGGCGAACTCCGCCGCCGCCGAGGCGCTGACGTCGGTGCTGATCACCCTCAACCGCCGCTACAAGATCGAGGGCGCCGGCATCCGCATCACCGGAAAGCCGGGGGTGTGACCCCGGCGGCTTCTCGCGCCGGAAACGACGTCCGCGCCGGAACCTCGTCCGGAACCTCGCAGGGCCGCCTGGAAGGGTGCCGATGACCCGCCGCGTCACCATGACCGCCCTGCCGGGCATCCCGCTGGTCTCCCCCGGAGACGACCTCGCGGGACTGATCCTGCACTCGGTCGCGGCGGCGGGGGAGACGCTCGCCTCCGGCGACGTGCTCGTCGTCGCGCAGAAGATCGTCTCGAAGGCCGAGGATCGCTATGTCGACCTGCGGACGGTGACGCCGGGGCCGCACGCCGCGGCGCTCGCCGCCCAGACGGTCAAGGACCCCCGCATGGTCCAGGTCATCCTCGACGAGTCCAGCGAGGTCGTGCGCTTCCGGCCGGGCGTCATCGTCGTCGCCCACCGCCTGGGCTTCGTCTCGGCCAATGCCGGCATCGACCATTCCAACATCGAGCAGATCGGCACCGACGACCTCGTGCTGCTGCTGCCGCGCGACCCGGACGGCTCCGCCCGGCGGCTGTCGGACGAACTGGCCGAACGGACCGGCGCGCGCGTCGCCGTGGTGATCAACGACAGCCACGGCCGCGCCTGGCGCAACGGCACCGTGGGCGTCGCCATCGGCAGCTTCGGCATCGAGCCGCTGACCGACCTGCGCGGCCATCCCGACCTGTTCGGCCGCGCGCTCCAGGTCACCACCGTCGGCCAGGCCGACGAGATCGCCGCCGCCGGCTCGCTGGTGATGGGGCAGGCGGCGGAGGCGACGCCGGTCGTGCTGGTCCGCGGGCTGGAGTTCAGCGCGTCCGACCAGTCGGCCGCGGCGCTGGTGCGGCCGAAGGAAATGGACCTGTTCCGGTGACCGGACGCATCCTCGCTCTGTCGGGCGGCATCGGCGGCGCCAAGCTGGCCCTCGGCCTCGCCCAGGTCGTACCGCACGCCGACCTGACGATCGCCGCCAACCCCGGCGACGATTTCGAGCATCTCGGCCTGACCATCTGTCCCGACCTCGACACGCTGACCTATACGCTCTCCGGCCTGTCGGACACCGAACGCGGCTGGGGCCGGCAGGGCGAGACCTGGAATTTCATGGCCGCCCTGGGCGAACTCGGCGGCGACACCTGGTTCAACCTCGGCGACCGCGACCTCGCCCTGCACGCCGAGCGGACCCGCCGCCTGCGCGCCGGTGAGACGCTGTCGCATGTCACGGCGGCGCTCTGCGGCCGCCTCGGCATCGGCCCGTCCATCGTGCCCGCCACCGACCAGCCGGTCCGCACGGTCGTCGAGACGCCCGACGGCCCGCTGCCCTTCCAGCATTATTTCGTCCGCCTGCGCTGCGAGCCGCGCGTCACCGGCTTCCGCTTCGACGGCGCCGCCGCCGCCCGGCCGTCGCCCGCGCTGGCCGAAGCGCTCGCCGATCCCGGTCTGGCGGCCGTAGTGATCTGTCCCTCCAACCCCTTCATCAGCATCGACCCGATCCTCGCGATCCCGGGCGTCGCCGAGGCGCTGTCCGCCGTGAAGGCGCCGGTCGTCGCGGTGTCGCCGGTGGTCGGCGGTGCCGCGGTCAAGGGACCCACCGCGAAAATGCTGGCCGAGCTGGGATTCGAGGTCAGCGCGTCGGCCGTCGCCCGGCACTACCGGTCGCGTATCCGCCTCGACGGCTACCTGCTGGACGAAGCCGACGCCGGCCTCGCAGCGGAACTGGAGGCCGAAGGGCTGACCGTGGCGGTGGCGCAGACCGTGATGACCGATTTGGAGACGAAGGCGGCGGTTGCGCGGGCTCTTCTGAAGATGATTGTGATTTAGCTGGGTTTCGCATTCTGGGCGTCAAGTGTATTGTCGGATTATTTGGCGGCGTTTGATTTTTGATTAAAAAGGCTCGGTGCGGGAGTGGCTTGTGGTCGTTTGTTAAATTGACGGGGTGTGTGGTGCAGAAGTCAAATCTTCCAAAGAGACAGCACTTCGTGGCTCAGATGCATTTGAAGAACTTCTTGGAGGGAGGCGTTAAATTATGGGTGCATAATAAAGTCAGTCGCAATACATTTTCGGCAGCTGTTGACAATATTTTCTTTGAAAAACATTTGTATACTGAAGTCCATTTTGATGGAAACAAGGATACTCGCCTTGAATCGGAATTCGCGGATCTGGAGTGCGCCGCGAGGCCGATAATGGAAAAAATAATATCGAGCGTACGAAATAAGTCAAAAGTCCTCCTCTTAAAGGAAGAACGCCTAATATGGGACAGGTATTTTTACATGCAGTGGAGGCGTGTGCCTGACGCTCACGCCAGGGTGGCGCTTTTGGAAAACCCAAATAATTTTCTTGATGAATTTTTTTCAAATGCCCGTGCAAGGGGAGGCGAGGCTGCGGCTCAGGCTGACGCCCTTGACACGCCGGAACAACGGAAGCGGTTAGTCCAAGGAGGGAAGGTGCGTGCCCTCAAAAAAAAACCTGGAACAATTCTTTGTATTCTGGCTGCGCGCGGGCTAAATCTTCTGCATATCACCGCTCCAGGCGAGCGATTTATTATAGGAAGCTTTCCCATTGTTCGTCAGGGCGGGCACCTGAAAAGCGCCTCATCCAGCGCGTGGCTACCCATTGCGTGGGATATTGCGGTGGGCCCGGCAGGGAAAGCAGGTGCAGTGGCTGTAACACCTGTTTCGGACCCTATAGAGATTTTTCGAATCAACAAAAAGATAGCAAATGGAAGTACGATGTTTGCGTCGTCTTCTAAAGATCTGATCGATAAACTGGTAGGGGAATGAATAGATAAGTGCTGTTACTTTAGCGTAGAGACATTGTTTACTACTGCGCCAGCTGCTCGACCTGTCGCAGCCGGCCTTCGATCTCGGCGCGTTCCGGGGCGTCCGCGGCCGTCTTCTCCAGCCGTTCCCGCCAGATCGCCGCCGCCCTCTCGTAGGCGGTCTTCGCCTCCTCGCGCTCGCCGAGCACGGTGCGCGCC
>Ga0114916_1002277_pt1 | contig 10157 bp, 7 predicted proteins | sample MalvirAntarct_66_FD_83501 | JGI IMG/M metagenome (GOLD analysis project Ga0114916, IMG submission 83501) | Marine viral communities from the Global Malaspina Expedition - Malaspina viral metaG Antarct_66 | ecosystem: Environmental > Aquatic > Marine > Oceanic | place: West Anvers Island... | reverse complement strand
TGCAGGATTATCAACCAAGGAGCCAAAGTCTTCTTGCAGACTTTTTATCTTATCAACGTACGCCAACTCTTCTATCGAGCGCGCGCTATATGCGAGGATAATATGCTCGTAATCTTCCCAAGTCTTTAAATCTTGCAGCATCGATAAGAAAGGCGCAAGACCAGTACCCGTAGCCAGCAACCATAAATCTTTTGGTAATGGCTTTTGATAACGTGCCAATGTTAAAAAGCCAAATGGCATCGTATTAAGCAGTAGCTCATCGCCTACTTCTAAGTGTTGCAACTGCGAGGTAAATGCACCATTAGGAATGACAATAGAGAAAAACTCTAATACCTCATCAAAGGGAGACGAAACAATTGAATAAGCGCGAAAAATATCTTCGTTTAGTGCGTCATTAGCGACATCATTGCCTGCTTCGCCTTGCTGCTTATAGTAGTTTAAATGACTGGGATTAACCCCCAAACGTACAAATTGCCCAGCCGTAAATTTAAAGCTATCCGGACGGCTGACAGTAAAGCTAAATAAATTTGGCGTCCAAGTGGTTTTGCTTAGCACTGTTACGGTTTGAATATTGTCGCTCATAGTAGTGAATCACTTATATTTTATTAACATTTATTTTTATAAAAATTTAAACAACACAAAAAAGATGCGCCAAGCTTATCACAAAGCTGGCGCATCTTGTTTTTCGAACCGTAACAAGCAATAAGTAGCAGCACAGATATAGCGCTACTTATTTCAGCTCTCTATGCTTACCAAATACGAGCCAAACTTGCCCATTCAATCATACTGTTTGGTAACACACCAAAGAATACAATGATTACCGTGACGGCAATGACCATGATACCACCAGTACGTAGACCCCACTGTTTCGAGACGTCAAATTCAATAAATTGTTTTGGACGTTTAAATAGCGTGAGCAAGACGCGCAAGTAATAGAACAAGCCAATCGCACTGCCGAGGATAATCATCGCTGCCAAGAACCAGTTGGTACCTTGTACCGCAGCAAGAATTGCAAATAGCTTCGTGATAAAGCCTGCGGTTAATGGAATGCCCGCTAGAGATAGCATCATGATAGTCATGACACCAGTCAGTACCGGACGTCTCCAGAACAATCCTTGATAATGAATCAATTGATCGGCTTCACCAGATAAGCGATAAGGGCTGGACATCAAGGTCACAACACCAAAGGCACCAATAGAGGTAAAGGCATAAATCGCCATATACATACTAGAGATACTATCAGCAGCAGAACCAATGCTAACGATTACGATTAGCACATAGCCCATATGGGCAATCGATGAATAACCAAGTAAACGTTTGAGACTGGTTTGGCGTACCGCAAGTAAGTTACCTAGCAAAATCGACAAGGTTGCCATGACCATCAACAGCATCTGTACCGATGGCAATGCCAATAATGAGGTATCAATTAAAAATCGTACTGCCAATGCCATCATCGCTACTTTTGATACCGAGGCCAGATAAGTCGCGATAGGTGCAGGGGCGCCTTCATAGACATCTGGTGTCCAGATATGAAAGGGCGCAGCAGAAAGTTTAAAGGCAATACCAAACATCATCATCGCTGCCCCTAAGATTAACAGCGGCGATTCAAACGTATCAGCCAAAGTTAAACTAATAGGCTTAAAGGCGAGCGAACCGACTTCTGCATAAATAAATGCCATACCCATCAGCAGCGTTGCTGATGCAGTCGCTGATAGCACTAAGTATTTCAGCCCTGACTCAAGCGAGCGGGTGCGCATATAGGTATATGACAGCATGCCATATAGCGGTATCGATAGCATCTCAAGGCTCATAAAGAATGATGCCAAATGCTGGGCGCAAACCATAAGCAGTGCACCAATCGTCGATAACAACATGAGCAAATACAGCTCTTCTTTATTATCCTTGAGGTTTGCTAAATACGCATAAGACAACGTACAACAAGCTAATGCACAGATAAAAATAATCACCATATTAAACTGGGCGAAGTTATCAATAACAAATAACTGCTCCGCCGTTGGTACTAAAGGCCCACTATCGATAATGCCTGCCATTTGTCCAAGCAAGGTAAACAAACCGACATTCAGACCGACGACCGAGATAGTACCGGTTACCATATGAGAGCGCTTCATCGTGATGGCAACCATCACCACCAATACTGTAATGACTACCGCAATGATTGGTGCATAAGGCAGCAGCCCCATCAAATCATTCATCGTAAAATCGTTCATGACTTAACGTGCCTCCATTGCATCAAGCAGCTGCGAGGCATCTACTTGTGTTACTTGACTGTATATATAGGCGTTATTAATCCACTGCATCGCGTGACTTGAGGTATCAAGGAACGGTTGTGGATACAGTCCGAGCCAGACCAAGCCTGCCGCTAGCATCAATAATAAAGACAGCTCGCGCTTGCCCAAATCTTTTAACGGACGCGTTGGCAAACCGTGTAGCTTGGTTTCTTGTAACGCCACTTCTTTAATATTGTTGCTACCGAATAGCGCTTTATGAATTAAGATAAGCGAGTATAAACCTGCCAATACCAAGCTGAATGTCGCCAAGACCACAAACACCGGATAATCAGCAAAGGCACCAAATAAAATCATAAACTCGCCGATGAAGTTACCTGTCCCTGGGATACCCAGTAAAGCGGCACAGAAGAACATCAGTATCGGCGCATAATAACGGAACTGACCCCACATACCGCCCATCAAGGTCAAATCACGCGTATGCAAGCGCTCATATAGCTGACCTGCCATGATAAACAGTGCCGCTGAGCTTAAACCGTGCGCAAGCATCTGAATCATCAGACCTTGTAAGCTGAGTAAAGTTCCTGCATAAATTGCCAATACCACAAAGCCCATGTGCGAGATACTGGTATAAGCAAGCAAGCGCTTCATATCGGTTTGCATAAAGGCTAACCACGCGCCATAGAAGATACCAATGGTACCCAAGGTCATGGCAATCGGGGCAAAATCTTGTGACGCTGCTGGGAATAATGGTAAGACAAAACGAATCAAACCATAAGCGGCAGTTTTAATCAAAACCCCGGCCAAATCCACCGAACCTGCGGTTGGGGCTTGCGCATGCGCGTCAGGCAACCAGCCGTGGAATGGAATAATTGGCAACTTCACGGCAAAGCCAATAAAGAAGCACAGCATAATCGGATATTCCCAGCCGCCAAGTGACGTACCGAGCAAGTCATTATAATTAAAGCTCACCACCCCTTTTTGGGCGTAGCTGATAATGACCAATATCAAAATACCGACCAGCATGATAAGACCAGATGCTTGGGTATAAATAAAGAACTTAGTTGCAGCGTATTCTTTGGTTTTACCAACGACATCATGACCCCAAATCGCGATCAAGAAGTAGATTGGAACCAGCATCATCTCCCAAAAGAAGAAGAATAAGAACATATCAATGGCTAAGAAAACACCGATGACGCCGCCCAAACTCCACAACAAGTTTAGATGGAAGAAACCAACACGGCGCTGAATCTCATTCCACGAACAGGCAACTGCGGCAACACCGAGCAGACCAGTTAATGCAACCATCATTAGCGATAAACCGTCTAACGCTAAGTGAAAACTGATACCAAAACTCGGTATCCAAGGCACACTGAATTCAGCCACCCAAGGCACAGCAGCATCTGGCGCAATGACTTGCTGACTCATGCCAGAAAAATCACCGTATTGCCACAGTACCATTGATAATACAAAGGTCAACGTCATACCGATTAAGGCAATCCAGCGCGGCAAGCGTTTATTAAAGCGTTCAACCAGCCAACATAGCAATCCTGCAATAAAAGGAATGGCGATTAATGCTGGTAGCATCCACGTTTGTTGTAACTCAATCATCTTATACCACCGTCATCATTACCAGCACGAGTAATACAGCCATACCCAAGCCAAAGCTTGCAGCATAACCTCGAAGTGACCCTGTTTGCGTCGCAGACAATACCTTATTACCCGCTGATGCCAGCTTAGGTAATAACAGCCACGTTTTATCGATAGGGTCGGCTTTAAATAAGCGGCCGATGAACAAAAAGGGTTTTACAAAAACTATATCGTATAGCGCGTCAAAGCCCATACCGTGATAGCACCAATGATATAGCGCCCCACCGATACGCGTGCGCTTAAAGCTGGTCAGCAGTCGACCTTTATTAACGACATATAATAGCGCCGCCAATATCAAGCCTGCTGCCATCGCACCCATCGCGATATACTCTGCGGTGTGCTTAGCATGCGCCTGACCAGCCACTTCTAATAAGTGCCCAACACTTTCTGGCAATACGCCTTGCAATGGCGGGGTAATAAATGCACCCACTGCCGTAGATAATACGAGCAACACACTAAGCGGCAGCCAATATGACACACCAGATAGTTTATGGGCATGCGTTTTCTCTTCACCAAAGAAGATAATCCAAATCATACGGAAGGTATAAAGCGCGGTTAAGAAAGCACCGAATACGCCCATATAGAATAAAACCATATGACCGGTTGCATAACTTTCCCACAGAATGGCTTCTTTAGAATAAAAACCAACGGTGACCCAAGGTATCGCAGCAAGTGCACCGCCACCGACGATATAGCACCAGAATACTAACGGAATCTTTTTACGTAAGCCGCCCATCTTAAAGATATTTTGCTCATGATGTACCGCAAGAATCACCGCACCTGATGATAAGAATAACAACGCTTTAAAGAAAGCATGGGTCATCAAGTGGAAGATAGCGCCTTGCCATGCACCAACGCCTAATGCTAAGAACATATAGCCAATTTGGCTCATGGTCGAATAAGCAAGAATACGTTTAATGTCCGTTTGTACCAGCGCACAAAATCCTGCAACAACTAACGTCAATGCACCCACTGCCCCAACCCAGTACAATAATACACCCGGTGTCAGGATAAATAATGGATGTAGGCGCGCAATCAGATAAACACCAGCAGTAACCATCGTCGCTGCGTGAATCAATGCTGATACTGGCGTTGGACCTGCCATCGCATCTGCAAGCCAGGTATGCAGTGGTAGCTGTGCTGATTTACCCATCGCACCGCCAACCAACATCATCGTGGTCAAAATCATGGTTGGGTTATTAATATCGAAAACTTCCGGCGCACGAGTAATAATCTCTTGAATATTAAGCGTACCAAATTCGCGGAATAATAAAAACAAACCAAAAGCTAAGAACACATCACCAACACGGGTAACGGTAAAGGCTTTTATCGCTGCTCGACCATTAGCGCGGTCATGGTAGTAAAAACCAATTAGCAAGTAAGAACAAATACCAACGCCTTCCCAGCCAAGATAGAGCAAGAACAAGTTATCTGCCAATACCAGCAATAACATGCTGGCGACAAACAAGTTCATATAGCTAAAGAAGCGCGCAAAGCCTGTTTCACCTTTCATATACCATGCGGCAAACAGATGAATCAAAAAGCCAATACCGGTAATAACACCCGTCATCGTTAATGCTAAGCCATCAAAGCTTAAGCCAAAATTTGGCGCAAAATCACCGACTTGGAACCATGTCCAGAGTGGAATCTCTACAACAGTTCCGGCTGGATACGTCGTTAAAAAGGTATAGCTGACGATCAGCGTACATAGCGCTGATAGCAGCATACTACCGACACCGACAATCGCTGCTACCTGCTCGCTTAATTTGTCGCGCATAAAGGCTAGAATCAAAAAGCCAACGAGCGGGAATATAAAGGTTAATGGTAATAAACTCATGACATCATCCTTTCATCTCATTGGCGTTGTCGACATCAAGATGCCCACGCTGATGATAAAAACGCAATAATATTGCTAAACCAATAGCGGCCTCTGCTGCTGCTAAGGTCAAGATAAAGATAAACATAATCTGTCCATCTGGATCGACCCAACGACTACCTGCTACCACAAATGCTAGTGCCGCCGCATTCATCATGATCTCAAGGCTCATTAGCATAAATAGAAAATTACGCCGTCCCATAACACCGCACAGACCAATCGCAAATAAAATACCTGCCAAGATTAGTCCATGGCTCATGGGTATCAGACCAAGTACATTTTGCGCCTCAGCAACCGGCTGCACTAAGCCTGCTACTTCATGGGCAAACGGCACATTGGTAATATCTTGTGCCACGCTTGCTGCTAGTACCATCAGTCTGACTCCTTGCGCGTGACTTTCTTCATACCGTTCTGCGTACCTGCTTTCATGCCAACCTTCATGCCCACGTAGTCATGCGGATCGACATCTTTATATTCGTATGGTTTTGCCATCTTTACTGCATCATTATTGGTGTGCGGGCTATCGTTTTCATAGAGCTCAATACTACCGATATTTGGATTGGCTACTAGACTATCATTACCGATAATCTCATCATCGATAGCTTCTTTACCTAAATGATAAGCTGCAACTAAGGCTGCGAGTAGTAGCAATGCGGCTACTTCTATCAACATAATATATTTGGTAAATAACACCGTACCCACTGCTTTGGCTGAAATCGTAGTACCGCCAATCAGAGCTGCTTCGTTATGATTAAGACCAATCATTGCATACAGCACAACTGCGATAATAATCGTCAAGCCTGTCGGTATCGCCCAAGTGCCGGCATCAAGCCAACGCTCTTCCCGCTCATCATTACGCATGCCTAAATTCAGCATCATAATCACGAAGACGAACAGCACCATAATGGCACCCGCGTAAACGACAATTTCAAGTGCTCCAGCAAACGGCGCACCTATCACAAAAAATATGCCAGCGATTGCCAGCAATGACACAATCATCGATAAAATAGCATGCACTGGATTGGCTTGGGTTACCACGCGCAAACTGGCAAATATTGCTACCGCTGCTAATGAGTAAAACCCTGCCAATTCAGGATTATTTAAAATATTCATCATGGTAGCAAGCTCCTTAGATCAATCGGTGCCGCTTCATTTTGCGCTGCGCCTTTTGGTTTATCTGCTACCGCCATACCCGTCACGCGATAATAGTTATAATCGGGATATTTACCCGGTCCTGAAATCAGCAAATGCTCTTTTTCATAGACCAAGTCTTGACGGACGTATTCGCCCATCTCAAAATCAGGAGTCATCTGAATAGCTGTTGTAGGACAAGCTTCTTCACACAAGCCACAAAAAATACAACGTGAAAAGTTAATACGGAAGAACTCTGGATACCAGCGTCCATCTTCACGTTCCGCTTTTTGCAGGGAGATACAACCAACTGGACATGCCACAGCGCACAAGTTACAAGCAACGCAGCGCTCATCGCCGTCAGGGTCACGCGACAAGATAATACGTCCACGAAAACGTGGCGGCACTGGTACTGGCACCTCAGGATAAAGAATGGTGTCGCGTGGTCTGAGCGCATGACTATTGACCATCCACATGCTGCGGACAATGGTAAATAGTCCAATGACGGTCTTTTTTATCGTAGTAAACATGGGATTATTATCCTTCTCAGCTTTACCCTAGTTCATCAGTAATGGCTAGTGATGATTACAACGTTGGGGAAAAAATCAAAATGACTGCAGCAGTAACCAATAGATTAATCAAGGTTACGGGCAGGCAGACTTTCCAGCCAAAGTTCATCACCTGATCATAGCGCGGACGCATGAGTGAGCCTCGAGCCAAAACAAACATAGTCATAAAGAACAGCGTCTTAATCATGAACCAAAAAGCTGGTGGAATAAACGGAATATCTAAATTAAAAGGTGCCAACCAACCACCAAAGAATAAGCAGGTCATCAAAGCAGAAATCAATACAACATTGACGTATTCGCCAATAAAGAACATACCGAACTTCATGCCGGAATATTCAACGTGATATCCTTCAGCAAGCTCTTGCTCAGCTTCTGGTTGGTCAAATGGATGTCTATGCGTGACCGCAACACCAGCAACCACAAAAGTTAAAAAGCCAAAGAACTGTGGAATGATATACCAACCATCAGCCTGCGCTTCAACAATCGCACGTAAGTTAAATGAGCCAGTCAAGGCAACAACGCCCATCAACGATAAGCCTAAGAACACTTCATAACTGATGGTTTGCGCGGCTGAACGTAAGCCACCAAGTAATGAGAATTTATTGGCTGATGCCCAACCACCGAACAGTACTGCATAGACTGCAATACCAGCCATGGCAAAAAAGAACAAAATACCAATATCCCAATCAGCAACGCCAAGAGTTGGTGAGATAGGAATAATGGCAAATGAAGCCAGAGCGGTAAACATGGCAACCGCAGGCGCCAAAGTAAACATAAACTTATCGGTAAAATTTGGCGTCCAATCTTCTTTAAAGAAGATTTTGAGCATATCGGCGACTAGCTGTAGTGAACCAAACGGTCCAACACGGTTTGGACCATAACGGTCTTGCCAGAGTGCTAGCATCCGGCGCTCATAGATAATCATCATTGCCGCGACAATGACGACGACTAAAAAGATAACCAGCGATTGTACGACCATAAAAAGTATGGACCAAGTATCAAAGGTCATCATACTTGCCAAAACATTTGGTACATCAGGGATAATACGAGTGACTTGCATATTACACCTCCTGTGTGGTGGTCGGCGCTGTGCTTACCGGTACGGCGCGGTTATTGTTATCTTCAAAGCTGTTTAAAGCACTGCCATTTTCAGGATTGCCACTAGCGTCATTAGCCAAGCCGCCCATCATCGTAATAGGTGCATCGACTTTACGTACTGACGCTGGCATTGATGGATGAATAATGCTCACCTGACCGACAGGGTAACCAATACAACCTTCAGCTAAATAGCCAACGAGCTCAACGGGTAAGGTGATTTTCTGTTTATCAATTTCAATTGCTAGATAATCACCAGCCGCGATATTCCAATCTTTTGCGTCATCAATCCCTATACGCCATGCAGCTACTGGTAATTGCTCAGCTACCACTGGGCTACGCGATGCCATCATTGAGCTGGCATAAATATTATAAATAGGAACCAATTTAGCTTGTCCTTGATGCATATCCGTCGTAGCTACTGAGCTAACTTCTGGCGCAACATATTGGCGCGTAGCTAAACGCTCTAACTGATCGAACAAGCGTACGCCCGGATCACCATTTCTGAGACTACCACCGACTTTATCTTGATATTTATTCCAAGCTTGCGGTGAGTTCCAACCGGCAGATTGCGCAAAAGGAATCATCGCGCTCGGGGTTTGCTTACCGCTATAGCCTTCCATTGAAAAGGTTAAACCGGTATCCAAATCTTTTGGCTGCATTGGCTCATGGACAGAGACAGGCGCACGCATAGAAGTACGACCTGAGTAACGACGTGGCTGACGGGCAATTTTTAGACCCGTCATCCGGTAATCAGCATCGGGTGCAGCTTCTTTAATACCGGCAAGCTTAGGATGGGTCGCTATCAAAGCATTGATGACATCGTCAAGCTGCGTCCAATCGACATCACGACCTTCTAAGCTGCTGTGCACAGCATGCAACCAGCGCCAGCCTTCTTTGATACTACTAAGCGGATGATAATAGTCATTATCATAAACTTGGAAGAAGCGCTGCGCACGACCTTCGGCAGAAATAAGCGTGCCGTCTGCTTCAGCAAAGGTGGCTGCTGGCAATACAATATCGACGTCTTTGTGCCAATCCAGCAATTGATGATCTAACGCAATGACGGTTTTATCAGTCAATAGCTGTGTTAATTTATTCGCATCAATAGCATCGGTCAGCTGATTTTCAGCGACTATCACCACATCGAAATCAGTCGCCAGCAATTCTTCAACTGAATGACCACCGAGTAAACAAACACCGATACTATTAGCATCTGTCACTGCTAAATAGATACCCGCTTGAGCGTGGTATTTTTTATTAACTTCTTTGAGCTCAAGTTTGGTTGCTGGCTGACGTTCAACATCGTCTTGTGCTTCAGTATTAACGCCCGTTTCAGGTTTATTTGGCTTGGCAGACAGATCTTTATCTTCTGTTTGCTGCGCCGTTGTTGTTTGTGCTTGCGCTTCAGCTGCTGCAACTTTGGCATTATGTGTCTCAACTTCATACTGCTCAGTTGCTTTGATCGCTGCACGCTTTTGGCTTAATGCTTGCGTGATTTGCGCAGCTGCTTCTATCAAGGCAATAGACGATAAGCTGCTACCAGAGACAACCAATGGCTTGTCCGCTTGGATCAAGTCATAAGCGATT
>Ga0114916_1002276_pt1 | contig 10158 bp, 9 predicted proteins | sample MalvirAntarct_66_FD_83501 | JGI IMG/M metagenome (GOLD analysis project Ga0114916, IMG submission 83501) | Marine viral communities from the Global Malaspina Expedition - Malaspina viral metaG Antarct_66 | ecosystem: Environmental > Aquatic > Marine > Oceanic | place: West Anvers Island... | reverse complement strand
TAATAAAACGTCATCAAATGTCAGGGCTTCTTGCGCAATTCTCATGAGGCGGGTTCCCGAATTTACTGTAATATGATCGATAAATTATATCAGGAACTTAGTGGTTTATGGCATCACTTATGACATCGGATTCGCAAGTAAAACTCGCTGCCCGTGCTGTCAAGGATGTGTATCCGGTTTCGCGATTGGTCAGAGAAGTCCGGCTGATGCTGGATGGTTCGTTTCCGCTTTTGTGGGTGGAAGGGGAAATCTCCAATTTGGCAATGCCGGCCTCAGGGCACATTTATTTCACGTTAAAAGACTCAGCTGCGCAAGTACGCTGTGCAATGTTTCGTGGACGCAATCAACAATTACGCTTTACACCGGAAAATGGCATGCAGGTATTACTGCGCGTCAAAGTCACCCTTTATGAGGGTCGTGGCGAATTTCAGCTGGTTGTTGAGCATATGGAAGAGGCGGGTAGCGGCGCATTGCAACGCGCTTATGAAGCCTTAAAAGCCAGACTTGGGCAGGAAGGTTTATTCGATACCGCTCATAAAAAAACGTTGCCGGCTTTGCCGCAAACCATCGGTATTGTGTCATCACCAGATGGCGCGGCAGTACATGATATTTTGCATGTATTGAAACGTCGTTTCCCGGCGATCAAAGTGATTCTTTATCCTGTTGCTGTGCAAGGTGAAACAGCGCCCCGACAGATTGCTAACGCTATTCAAACTGCTGATCAGCGACAGGAGTGTGATTTGCTGATAGTAGGGCGGGGAGGTGGCTCACTGGAAGATCTGTGGAGCTTCAATGATGAGTTGGTTGCCAGAGCGTTGTTTGCCTGTCAGATACCGACCATCAGCGCGGTAGGTCATGAAATTGATTTTACTATTGCCGATTTTGTTGCCGATGTCAGGGCTCCAACGCCTTCGGCTGCTGCGGAACTGGCGGTACCTGAAGCACGCCAATTAGCCTTGAATCTTAGCGGTTTGTTGCAAAACCTGGGCAATCGCATTCAACAAAAACTTGCCAATGAACAACGGCATATTCGGTATCTGTCTCAACGTCTGCCACGCCCGCAGCAACAAATCAAACTTCAGCAACAACAGTTAAATCGTCTGCAAACGCAACTGGATTACAGTATTCTGCGGCGGTTACAAGGCAAGCAGCAGCAACTGGATTATCTTTCAGTAAGACTGCCGCATCCCCAGCTGCGAATCAGCTGGCGTCAAACCCGATTGCAGGATTTAACTCAGCGGTTTGAAAAAGCCTTTTCGGTACAACAGCAGCAATTTAAATTGCAAAGCCAAAACCTGAATGATCGCCTAAAGCGATTATTACCGGTTTCCCGCTTGAAGCAACAGCAGCAGCTTGTAGAGGCTCTTTCCTCACAATTAAACCGTTTGACCAGACAACAGATCACCGATCATAAAAAGCAACTGGCCCAGTTGATGCGTACCTTATCAGTGGTTAGTCCTCTCAACACACTAGAACGTGGTTACAGCATTACCAGTGATGCACAGACAGGTAATGTTATTTACCGATCTGATGAAGTAACCGTCGGACAATCCCTGCAAATTCGTTTATTTGAAGGTCAATTGGACTGCGAAGTGCGTCGTAAAAAATGATGTTCAGATTTCGCTATTGGCTGATTCTATTAGTCTGTTCACCTGCCTGGGCTTTACCACAACAATTTCCAGTGCCAGGTGGTGTTGTCATTTTGCCTTTGGAAATTGAGGGAAATGTAGCGCCTGAAGTTACCTATCAAAAACAACAGGTGATGGTAGTAAAACAGGATTCACAATGGCAGGCTGTGGTGGGAATTCCGCTGTCAGCCGAGCCGGGGAATCACAAAATTCTGGTGGAAAATCAGGGTGCGTTAAGCAGCTTTATCTTTGAGGTCAAAGATAAAGCCTATCCTACTCAACGGATAAATGTTCCTGACGATCGAAAGGTTAATCCCTATGCTGAAGACATGGATCGCATTGAAACCGAAACAGCCAAAATAAATAAAGCCTTACGTCATTGGCGCGCCAATGACAGTGTGCCGTTTAATTTTGTCTGGCCTATTGAAGGTCGGGTCAGCGGTCTGTTTGGTCGCCGTCGTGTATTCAATGGCGAAGAGCGTAACCCACACAGCGGGATTGATATTGCAGCAGCAACCGGAACCGAAATTATGGCACCAGCTAACGGTATAGTGACGGATACCGGCGATTATTTTTTCAATGGCAATACAGTCATGATTGACCATGGTCAGGGGTTGGTAACCATGTTTTGTCATCTGGATCGGATTGATGTCAAAGCAGGGCAAAACATTCAACAGGGCGATATTATCGGTACTGTGGGTGCCACTGGACGTGTTACCGGCCCACACTTGCATCTGGGGGTGAGTTTGAATGATGCCCGTGTTGAGCCTTTATTATTTTTTCCAGAGCGGGAAGGCTATCCGTCAGTGGAATGAGCTTCTGGTTGACTGTATTGATTTAATAATTCAGTCAGCAGAATAAAATTAACCGGTTTGGTGAGATAGGCGGTAAACAGGCCTTCTGCCTGCTGCAAATCATAAGGCATGGCGGCAGCGGTAACTGCTATCACCGGGATATGCTGGAACTTGGGATTAGCCATTATCTGTTCGGTAGCCTGTAAGCCGCTGATACCTGGAAGATTAATATCCATCAGTATCACGGCTGGCATATTACTTTCCAGCCAGTCCAGTCCTGCCTCGGCTGTTTTGCAGATATGCAAGGTGTATTGGGGCAAACGGTCAAAAAATGCTTCCATCAATTTGATATTGGCGGGGTTATCTTCGATATGCAGAATGAGTGATGAAGCAGAGGCATAAAAGGGATTTTCGGCTTTAACCGGTGCAGTCTGCTGATGAACTTCATCATTCTGGATATTATTCTCTTCTGTTATGGGTAACTCCACCCAGAATCGAGTGCCTTGATTTTCTGAGCTTTCAAAACCGATATGCCCATCCATGGCTTTTATCAGTCTCTTGGTCACAATCAACCCGACTCCAGTCCCTTCAATCCCCGAGTTTTCCTGACCCAGACGATCAAATGCAGTAAACAGATAAGCCTGTTTATCCTGCGGAATTCCAATGCCGGTATCCCGAATTGTGATACGTAAGCGTTTGGTGGAATCAATAACTTCAACGCTAATAATGACTTCGCCGTCAGGACGATTATATTTGATCGCATTACTGACCAGGTTTATCAGTACCTGTTTGAGTTTTGTTAAATCAGCCAGGACCAACTGGTCAGGAATATCATCGGTATGAATGCTTACACGATAGCGAGCTGCCAGGTTTTTTAGCATCGGCAAACAATGTTTAATGGCGATATTGACGTTTACCGGTTCAATCGATACATCCACTGTACCGGTTTCAATTTTAGCCAGCTCCAGCACATCATTAATTAACTTAAGCAAGTGTTCTCCACTGTGAATGATGAGCTTTAAACTGTCCTGCTGGGTTTCTGTGAGTGGTGCATCATTGTCACTTTGCAGTAACTGGGCAAACCCCAAAATCGCATTTAAAGGTGTGCGTAATTCATGGCTCATTGCCGACAGGAATTCCGATTTTGCCTGGTTGGCTTTTTCAGCTTCTTCCTTGGCAGCGATTAAAGCCAGATGTTCAGCTTTTTGAAGGGAAATATCACGGACAATACCAGTAAAGAAATAATGTCCTTCCCATTGAAATGCGCTCAACGTCAGTTCGATGGGAATGATTTGTCCGCTTTTATGTAATGCTTCCAACTCAACTGGCTGGCCAATTATGGTGGATTTCTCGCTACTGAGAAATCGCGACATCCCATGTTCGTGATTTTTACGATGCTGGGCCGGCATCAGCTGAGTAATATTCTGACCGATAATTTCTTCTGGCTGATAACCGAACAGGCGTACTGAAGCTGCATTAAAGTTCTGGATAATGCCCGTTTCATCAATGGTAATAACGCCTTCAAGGGTATGGTTAAGCAAGGTTTGTAAACGATCACTTTCACGTTTAGCCCTTTGCTCCAAGGCTTTACCTTTTTGCAGCTCTGCTTCCAATGCTGCCGTTTGTATGGCAACTCGATTACTGAGTATTTTGGCATGATGGCGTTTGATAAAATAACCAATCATCGTTAACAACGCCACTATGCCAAGTAAAACTACCAGCCATTTAAACCAGATAGACACACTTGGAGTTGTATCGTAGATAAACCCGTTTAGTGCCTGGTCATCATTAATCAAACCTAATTGTTGATAATGTTCAGCAATTTTTTGCCAGCGCTCAATTGTCATATGGCCCAGTGATACCGTCGGGTACAAACTGAGTTCGCTAAGTTTTTCGGCTTCAAATTCCAGATGCGCACGCGTTTTATTTTGCGTGTTGTAGTTTCTTAAAATCAGATCGACCATTTCATAAGGATGTTCCAGAGCATATTGCCAACCACGCAAGGTTGCAGTGCGAAAGGCTTCTACATCGCCTGGTTGACGTTTTAAATACTGCTCAGAGGTAAAAATGATATCGCTATAAAAATTGATGTTGTATTCATGAGGTGACAATGTCCGATAATCCACACCACGGCTTAACATCTGGAAAGGTTCATTGGAAATATACGCAGTCAACGCATCTACTTTGCCGTCAATTAAGTTATCAATATCCTCAGGCGAGGGATCGACAATATTGAGCTGTGAAGGATGTATCTCAAATCGTAGCAACATTGCTGATAAATCATCAGCATAAGACTGACGTGTGACCGTTTTACCGACAAAGTCTGTAGGGTGTTTTATTGGGGAGTCTGCTCTGACCAACCAGGTATAGGGACTGCTTTGAAAAATCGCTGCGAGAGCAACAAAAGGACGCCCTTTAAGTCTTTCTACCACTAATCCAGCACCGGAAATTCCGAATTCAACATTACCGTCTTCAACATCGTTGAAAGGTGCTTTTTGCCCAGTGAGGATAGTTACTGCCAGCCCGGCATCCTGATAATAACCTTGTTCTCTTGCAGCGTAGATACCTGCAAATTGAAATTGATGCTGCCAGTGAAGTTTGATTGAGACAGGGGTAAGTTTTTGGTTTGCCTCTTCAGCTATGGATGAACTGGTAATAAACAACAGGACAAGCGCAATCAATCGACACATAAAAAGTACTCAAACAGAGTTCAATTCATCTTACTCCACTGATCTGCGGGATTACCAGAAACTTATTATGTAAATTATGAGGGCTTGTTTATCTTTCATCTCCACCACTGCTGGCGGCTATTTTTGTGTCCGACAAGGCGGAAAGCACGCCGTGTAGCCATCTTACATAAGTGTTTGAAAACGCAGGCGGTCGCAAAAATAGTCCCAGCCCTTCGGGTTGTGACTGAAAAAGCGCCACTCTGCGTTGCTCGTCGCTTATTTAGAATAACTAAAAGGCGCTCCTCGTGCCTTGATTGTCGCTTTTTCAGCTCACAACAGAGGCGGAGATGAAAGATCAACAAGCCCTAGTGAATTCATAGGCGAAAGTCCCGACCCAGATAAACACTAAGAACATGCTTATCCTGGAGGATCTCATCAGGACTGCCTTTTGCGATCACTTCACCCTCGTTGAATATATAGGCACGCTCACAGACGCTCAGTGTTTCCCGTACATTATGGTCAGTGATTAAAATGCCAATACCTCTTGCGGCCAGTGCCTTGATAATGCCCTGTATATCCAGAACAGAAATCGGATCCACACCGGCGAAGGGTTCATCCAGCAGGATAAATTGTGGATCCATGGCTAAGGCGCGGGCAATTTCAACACGTCGTCTTTCACCACCGGACAATGCCATGCCCAATGATTTGCGGATGTGGCCAATATGGAATTCTTCGAGTAATTTTTCCAGTAACTGTTTTTTGGCAACAATACTGAGGTTTTTCCGGGTTTCAATAATGGCGTATAGATTGTCTTCCACCGACAATTTACGAAATACCGAGGCTTCTTGGGGCAGATAACCTATACCCAATTGCGCCCGGGTATGGATGGGTTCATGGGTAAGATCTCGTTGATTTAGAAAAATACTGCCGTGATCGACTGGAATCAACCCGACAATCATGTAAAAACTGGTGGTTTTCCCCGCGCCATTAGGCCCAAGCAAGCCAACGATTTCACCACTGTTTACTTCAAGGGAAATATTTTTAACAACCTGCCGATCGCCAAATTGCTTGGCGAGCGACCTTGCAGAAAGCTGACTCATTTAAATTCCGTGATTATTCAGGATTCATTTGCAGGTAGCGTGCACTGACCCAACCAATAATGGCTTTATCACCACTCATGCCTCTGACTTGTATCCATTCAGGCTGACGGGTCAGCACGATCACTTCAGTGTTTTCAACAAATGCCCCAAGTCGTTCATATTGTGTTCCGGGCCCCGTTCTGACATTTAAAGTGGTCTGAGTCACCGCAGTCGGATAGCTCATATCAGATTGTTGTTCAGGAGCCTCGGTTAATGGTTGAGTTGTTTCAACAGCAGGTTCTGCTGGTTTAGGATTATTTTTTTCACGTTGGCCTGGTGGCTGGATGGTGATGTGAACGCGGCCACTGGACTGTTGCTGTCCATCGACTTCGACCGGTCTTGAGTTGGCAATAACAATATTTCTGTCGATATCGTATTCGATATGATTGCCACGGAATTCATCGCCTGACTGCCAGACATAACCCTGGCCGACCAGAAAGATACGTTGTTTGCTGGCATGGTATTCCATCTGCAGGGCTTTCGCTTTGACCGGTTTATCGCCTTCCTTATGTACCTGTTCATAAGTGGCAAGGTTGCCTTCGGCAATGGCTTTTTCCAATTCGCGGTTCTCATCATAGAAAAAAGTTATGACATCACCTTCGATACGTAAAGTGCCCTGTGTCAGTATGGCATCGCCTTTATATTGCGTGACACCGGTTTCATCATCCAGCTGCGCGTGATCTGCTTCAATATTTATCGGTTGCTCCCGATCACTCGGTAAGGCGAGGGCAATTGCTGGAATTAGCGTGATTCCCCAAAGCAGATTAATTAACAGGTGGCGCATTATATTGTCCTCTCACCCTAGAGTGCAGATTAATAGTTTCTTCTTGTAAAGCGGCATGAAAACCCACTGAATGGGTATCGCCATGTGGCGATTTCATGGTCACCGGCTGATCGGTATATGCCGTGTTGTTGACAGTATCCAGATTCAGAACTTCAGTTAATAACTGTATTTCCGGTTGGTCTTTGTTGGTAATAATAACATTGCCGGTGAGAAGAATGTTCTCACCTTCACCCTGAGTTTCTGCATGATCTGACTCAATGATCCAATCATTGTTTTCCGGTGCGATAAACAGGGTGTTTGGAGTGAAAATTTCAGTCCTATCATTCTCTGGATAGTGATACAGCGTTTCTCCGGTAATTACCCGAGAAGGTTTGCCATTGATATCCATCACGGTCATCTTGAAATCAGTCATGCCAAAATCGATGCTGTAGTGTATGGCGGATTCAGTTTTTGGCGCTTCAGGCTTGCTAATCAACATCCACAGACTGATCCCCGCCACCAGCAGTAAAGCAAGTTTGAGATAAATAGGAATGTTAAAAATGGCGTTCAATTTGGTCCTGCAGGGTTCCCTGTCCTTCCATTATTAATTCACATACATCACGGGCAGCACCTCGGCCACCCATGGACGGTGTGATCCAGTGCGCATGTTTTTTCACCACAGCATCAGCATCCTGGACGGCTATCGCTAAACCGACTCTGCTCATGATGGACAAATCCACCCAGTCATCACCTACATAAGCACATTGTTCCGGTTTCAGCTTAAGGGTTTTTAACAGTTCCTCAAAGGCTGGCAGCTTTACTTTTTGTCCCTGGTAAACCAGATTAATTCCAAGACTTTGCATACGATGTTCAACTACTCTGGAAGTACGCCCAGTGATAATAGCAATATCGACACCGGTGTATTGCAGCAGTTTCATGCCATGACCATCACGCGAATTAAATGCCTTATGTTCCTCACCATCATCACCAATGATGATGCTGCCATCAGTCAACACACCATCCACATCAAAAATCACCAGCTTAATTTGTTTGGCACGAGCCGTTATATCTTGCATTGTTTATTTCCTGAAAATCAGACTACGCCAGCACGCAATAAGTCGTGCATATTCAACGCGCCAGTTAAATTATGGTTGTCATCGGTAATTAGCAGACCGTTAATCTTATATTGTTGCATCATCTGCAAAGCTTCCGCCGCCAGCATCTCTGCCTGACCCGTTTTACAATGCTGTGTCATATGTTCCTGCAGCGGTGCGGTCAGAATATTCACTTCCTGTGCCAGTACTCGACGTAAATCACCATCGGTGAATATCCCCACCAGTTTGTCATCATTATCCACCACGGCGGTCATGCCCAGGCTTTTGTCTGACATTTCAATCAGCGCTTCACGCAGCAATGCCTGTTTATTTACTTTAGGGATAGCTGCGCCGGTGTGCATGATGTCACTGACACGTAATAATAACCGTCTACCAAGATTGCCGCCCGGGTGTGAAAGGGCAAAATCTTCAGCGGTAAAACCACGGGCTTCCAATAACGCAATGGCCAGTGCATCACCCATCACTAACGCGACGGTGGTGCTGGATGTCGGGGCCAATCCCAATGGGCAGGCTTCTTTTTTAACACTGACGTTGATAGTTGCATCAGCGCATAACGAAAGTGTTGAGTCCATCCGACCGCTCATGGTGATTAACGGCACACCCAGTCGTTTAATCAATGGCAATATGGTCAGTATCTCGGCCGTTTCACCGGAATTGGATAATGCCAGAACCACATCTTTGTCAGTGATCATGCCTAAATCACCATGACTGGCTTCTCCAGGATGCACAAAAAATGCCGGACTGCCGGTGCTGGCTAATGTGGCGGCAATCTTACTGCCGATATGGCCTGACTTACCCATACCAATTACCACAATTCGCCCCTGACATTGCAGTAGATATTCACACGCACGAACAAAATCATCATCAACTCTATCGCGGAGCAACGTGACAGACTCCAGCTCGGTATCGATGACTGCCAGTGCCAGTTGTTTTAATTTATCCGAATCTATTTTCATATACCGATATGTACACCTTGATAGGCCAGCAAACTTATATAGCCTGTATAAACCAGCAGTAATAATAAACCAACCGGACGTCCCAATCGGCCTTTTAAACAAAATCGTGCAAATAGATAAAGCACGATTGTCAGGCCAATCATAAAGCTAAAATCGCGGGTTAGCAGTAGTGAATCCACTTTAGATGGATGAATCAGACCCGGCATGGCGAGAACAGCAAGCAGATTAAAGATATTTGAACCGAGAATATTACCAACCGCAATATCATGTTCATTTTTCAGAGCAGAAGAAATACAGGCGGCTAATTCTGGCAAGCTGGTGCCAATAGCAACGACAGTTAAACCAATCACCAAATCACTAATGCCCAACAACTGCGCGACACCGGTTGCTCCCCAGACTAAGAGTTTAGCTCCGCCCAATAAGGCAATTAATCCAATCAAAAAAAGGATGATGGATTTTTTCAGTGAGCGTTTTGGCTGCTGATATTCCTGGCTAAATTCAATTTTCAGCGGATCGTCCTGAGCACTTTTAACGGCCAGCCAGGCCATGCCACCTAGCGTCAATATAAAGCCAGTAAACAGAATCAGGCCATCAATCCGATCCAGTTCCATATCCCAGAGTAATAACAGCAGGGAGAGAAACATGATAAAGACTAATACCGGAAATTCTCTTCTCAAGGTAATGGAGTGAACCGCCAGAGGAGTGACGAGAATCGTGACGCCCAAAACCAGTCCAAGATTGCTGATATTGGAGCCAATAGCATTGCCAATACCCAGGGCAGGAGCACCATCAATTGCGGCGAATGCGGAAACTATCATTTCTGGAGCAGAGGTACCAAAACCAACGATAGTCAAGCCGACAATTAAGGGAGCAACACCCAGGTTCGATGCAATGCCTGCCGCACCATCAATAAATTTATCCGCTCCCCAGATCAGTAGGATAAACCCACTGACAATGGCGCATATAAACAGAAAAGAAGTCATTTAATAGCCGATGATGGAACCTTGAAAACAAAAAGAGCCGGACTTAATCCGGCTCTTTTTATTATAACGATGGAGATCTGTAATGTCGCGATGTATTACTGGTCATCAAAC
>Ga0114916_1002274_pt1 | contig 10159 bp, 6 predicted proteins | sample MalvirAntarct_66_FD_83501 | JGI IMG/M metagenome (GOLD analysis project Ga0114916, IMG submission 83501) | Marine viral communities from the Global Malaspina Expedition - Malaspina viral metaG Antarct_66 | ecosystem: Environmental > Aquatic > Marine > Oceanic | place: West Anvers Island... | reverse complement strand
ATATTGTCAGCCAGGTTTCATGATGGCTACCGCCGCTTTGCTAAATAAAGTTCCTAATCCCACTGATGATGATATCGATAGGAATATTATAAATATTTGTAGGTGTGGTACATATTATCGTATGCGAAAAGCGATACATAAGGCGGCCAAGCTACAGTCTGCAAATGCTATTAATTTATCTGAAAAGAGGTAATTAATGGCGGCAATAGAAAATACATCAAAAGGCGTTTCTAGACGTAAATTTTTAGTAAAAGGAGGTTTGGGAACAATAGGAATTTTGGCCGTTGGGACTTATCTTTTTAGAAACGACATTCGAAGAGAATTGCTAAGTATGGCAAATACTTTAGAAATGCCCTACATGGATAATACTGACAACCCTATGGTGTGGTTTGAGGTCACCTCTCAAAATACGGTTATAATTCATTCACCAAAGGTGGAAATGGGCCAAGGTACTTTCACAGGTATTGCACAAATGACGGCCGATGAGCTTTCCCTTTCCATGGATCAGGTTCAGGTAGTACATGCAGCCACAGCAACAGGTAATATTGATAGCTTTGCCACTGGGGGTAGTACTTCGATTACGAGCTTATGGCAACCTTTAAGGGAACTTGCTGCGATGTTACGCGAAATGTTGTTGACAGAAGCTTCAAGAAAAATGAATGTAGAGGCAGATCGACTTACTATAGAGGAAGGGGTTATTAATGGAAACGAAAAATCGTTGACCTTTACAGCAACTATTGAAGGTGTGTCAGAATGGAAAGTACCCGATACGCCTAAATTAAAAAATATCGAAGATTATAGGTTTGTAGGAAAGCCCGTTGTACGGGTGGATCTAGATGCCAAAGTTTATGGAGATCCAATCTTTGGTATTGATGCCCAAATGCCAGATATGTTATACGGTGCGGTAGTACGACCAACCAAAATCGGGGCTACTTTCGTAAGTGCAGATATTTCTGAAGCGAAATTATTGCCGGGCGTTGTAAAGATAATCGTGGAAAATGATTTTGTCGGAGTTGTTGCCAATTCTTTGATAGAAGCGGAACATGCAAAAGAAGCTATTAAGGTATCATGGGAGTTTGATGAAAGTTTAGATACTGCGACAATTGTGGAAATGATGACGGTTGGTAATGGTAGGTCTACAGTTATTCAGAAAAACGGTAATGTCCTTGATACGGAGGAAGGGTTGACCTCCTTTCAATTTAGAAGTCCAATTGGCGCCCACGCACAAATTGAACCAAACGGGGTAGTGGCATTTGTAGAAAAAGATCGGGCAATAATAAAAATTTCTACGCAAGTAATTGGTATAACTAGAAAAGAAGTGGCCGATCGGTTGGGTTTGGACCCAGAACAGGTGAATGTAATTCCTACTTATTTAGGTGGGGGTTTCGGTCGAAGGTTGCATACGCCACATGCCGTACAGGCAGCTGTGATGTCCAAAAAGGTTGGCAGACCTGTTAAATATATCTTTTCCAGAAAAGAAGAGTTTCAACACGATATGTTTCGGCCACCGACACACCATGTGGTGAAAGGTAGACTAAATGCAGACGGATGGTTGGAGGGTTTGGAGCATCATTTTGTGAGTGGTGATGTGGGTAATAATTCTGCACTTGTTCCTGGTATATTGCCACCAATTTTAGGTGCGGATATTGGTGCCATTCGCGGCGGCTTTATTCAGTATACAGCTGTGCCAAATTATAGATCAGTGTATTGGCATGTAGATTTACCTTTTGCAACTAGTTGGTGGCGCAGTCTTGGGTTATTGGCCAATACATTTGCCATGGAAAGCTTTGTTGATGAAATGGCATTGAAAGCAAACAGGAATGCGGTCGATTTTAGACTTCAGCAAATTGGCGATGATGCTATTGGAGTTCGGTTAAGGAATGTTATAAAAGCAGCAGCTGAAAAAGCTACCTATTCCGAAGATATTATTGATGGAAAAGCCATGGGTTTTGCGGCATCGATTGATGCAGGTACACCCTGTGCTCAAGTGGTAGAGATTTCTATAGTAGCTAATGAAATTAAAGTGCATAAAGTAACAGTGGCATTAGATCCAGGTTTAGCTGTTAATCCAGACCAGATTCGCGCTCAATGTGAAGGTTGTGTGATAATGGGCATGAGTGCTGTACTATATGAGCAAATGTATGTGGAGGAAGGAGAATTGAAACCTACCATTTATGGTCCGTATCAAATGTCGTTAATGAAAAACGCACCAAAAGAAATAGATGTGGTACTATTACAGGGCAAAGATACTCCAGGTCCGGTTGGAGAGCCTCCGTTGGGTCCAATAGGGGCGGCAATTGCCAATGCCGTAAGACGATTAACAGGTGAAAGGTTAACCGAATTGCCGTTAACACTATCTAAACCAGTTTAAAGGATGCACCTAAAAAAGGATATTCATTCTTGCTATAAGCTTATTCTTGGTTAGCAATATTTTTGATCATACCTCCGAATATAAAGTAATGAAAGGGTACAATACTATACCAATATAATCTTCCTTTTAATCCGCGAGGTCTGAAGGTAGCTGTTTGGTGCAACACATTTTGTTCATCGATTTTAAACTCCAGCCAAGCTTCTCCAGGTAATTTCATTTCTGCAAACAGCAGTAATCGTTTCGCTTTTTTGTCAGCCAACAATACACGCCAAAAATCTAATGCATCACCAGCGTATATTCTATGAGGGTCCGTTCTACCCCGTCTTAATCCAACGCCGCCAAAAAGTTTGTCCATAAATCCTCGAATTTTCCAAAGCCAGTTTCCATAGTACCAGCCCGTTTCACCACCAATACTCCAGATACGTTCCAAGACTTCATCAGGATTGGTTATTTTTATTTGTTTGGTATCTTTTAAGACACCATATTTTGGAACTTGTATATATTTTTCAAGATTATGAACAAATCGCCCGCTTATCATGCTATCTTTCCAACTACTCACCACCAAATTCTGTTCTATCTTTTTAAAGGCTAAATCTATAGCTTCTTCGTAGGTATGGGGTTTTAAATCAAGAATTTCTTGTAACCTTTTATCTTTTGCAATGACCTCAATTTTCATGCTATCGACAAGATTTAGTGCTAATTTGTAGGAAGTAGAAGTAACAAAATATAGCCAATAAGAAGATAGTTTTGGGGTCATAACCGGTACTGTCCAAATCCAGTTTTTAAAACCTCTTACCTCCGCGTACTTATGCAACATCTCCTTATAGGAAAGTACATTTGGACCGGCAATATCGAATGAATCGTTATATGTGAGATTGTTTCCAAGAACTCCGGTTAAAAATGCAATAACATCCCGTATTGCGATCGGCTGCGTTTTGGTCAATACCCATTTTGGGGTGATCATCACAGGGAGTTTTTCACATAAATCACGGATTATTTCAAAAGAAGAACTACCCGAACCTACTATAATACCGGCTCTTAACACGGTCAGTTCAAAGTTGCCTTTATAAAGAATGTCTTCAACGTTTTTTCGAGATTGAAGGTGCTTCGATAATTTGTCATCGTTTACGATACCACTCAAATAAATAACTTGTTGTATTTGGGTGTTAGATACGTACTTATTGAAATTTTCAGCAGTCCTTGCTTCCATGTCATCGAAATCTTGGGTGGAAGAACTCATGGAGTGAATTAAGAAATAAGCGGCATCAATATCTTTGGGGACTATATTATCTTTCGGTTCTGTTAAAAAATCAATTTCTATGACTTCAATTTTACTTCTAATTTCCTTATCTACAGATAATCTAGCTTCGTTTCGCACTGCGCAAACAACGTCATGACCCATCTCTAATAGTTGCGGTAATAGGCGCATGCCTATATACCCATTGGCACCTGTGAGCAATATTTTCATAAGTCTTCTATAGAGGTTGGAGCGTTATCTGCTTTGTAACCGATTATTTTTTTAAAGAATTTTTGAACAGCTTTGGTATCGGACTCTACTTTAATGAAATGGTGGTCACGATAAACAGAGTACACAGATGCTTGACCTTTATAGATCGAGAGTTTGTGATACGGTATGATCAAGGCATATGATTCTAAAAGCGAACGGAATCCAACAATAATACCTTTTGGTCTCATTTCAATATTGCAGGTATCCCTGTTATTATCTAAGATCAACAAATTTCTAATTTCAATACTGCTTTCTGTAATTATAAGTTTTGGGGACCCTATGCCATTCATAGTCAAACGTTCTTTTAGGGTAAAAGGCTTCCCGACCTGCTCATCAATTTTATTAGTGACCTCTTTGTTGTTGTATGAAATGTTTACCAGCATGTTAGCGTTATTGTACTGTTTTCATTAAAGTTAACCAATTGGTAAATGAATGCCGAATCTGTTTATCGTAAAGACTAAAAAATGATTAGTTTTGCAGGCTTAATTAAACGTTTTGATGAATATTCAAGAGGTACTATCTAATAAAGTAAAAGAGGCCGTTCAATCTATCTTCGGTAAAGAATTGCCGATTGTAGAATTTCAACCTACCCGAAAAGATTTTGAAGGGGATATCACTATTGTGGTTTTTCCAATGTTACGCTATGTAAAGGGTAATCCTGTTCAGATAGGGGAACAAATAGGAGCTTACTTGAAGGAGCATGTGGTGGAAGTAGCAGGCTTTAATGTTATCAAAGGATTTTTGAATATTGTTATCAATGACAGTTTCTATTTAAATTTTTTCAATTCAATTACCGTAATTGCCAATTTCGGATATGTTAAGGAGTCTGATGATGCGGTAATGGTTGAATATTCTTCGCCGAATACGAACAAACCTTTGCACCTTGGGCATATTCGTAATAATTTATTAGGGTATTCTGTTGCCGAAATATTGAAGGCATCAGGTAAAAAAGTATATAAAACCCAAATTATCAATGACCGCGGAATCCATATTTGTAAAAGTATGGTTGCCTGGCAGAAATTCGGAAATGGAGAAACGCCTGTTTCTACCGGTTTAAAAGGTGATAAATTGGTAGGTAATTATTACGTGGCTTTTGATAAAGCTTATAAAGAGCAAATAGCCAATTTAGTAGCTGAAGGTATAGAGCAGAAAGTAGCAGAAAAAGAAGCACCGATTCTATTGGAAGCCCAAGAAATGTTGTTGAAATGGGAAGCGGGTGAATCTGAAACCGTTGAGCTTTGGAAAACCATGAACGGTTGGGTATACAAAGGTTTTGAAGTAACCTATGAAAATTTAGGCGTTGATTTTGATACGCTGTACTACGAAAGTGATACCTATCTTTTAGGTAAGGATGTTGTCTCAGAAGGACTTAAAAAGGGAGTTTTCTTTAGAAAGGAAGATGGTAGTGTTTGGATAGATTTGACCGAGGAGGGATTGGATGAAAAAATCGTACTTCGTTCCGATGGAACCGCCGTGTATATGACCCAAGATATTGGTACTGCCATTCAACGTGTTAAAGACCACCCGGACGTTAACGGAATGGTGTACACCGTAGGTAATGAACAAGACTATCATTTTAAGGTACTTTTCTTAATACTTAAAAAACTCGGATTTTCATGGTCAAATAAATTGCATCATTTAAGCTACGGTATGGTCGATCTGCCAAGTGGTAAAATGAAAAGCAGGGAAGGTACGGTAGTGGATGCCGATGACCTTATGGCCGATATGACCCAAACAGCTGCAGCTATTTCAGAGGAGCTTGGCAAATTGGAGGAATATAATGAGGATGAAAAACAATCGCTATACAAGATGATTGGTTTAGGAGCTTTAAAATATTACATTCTAAAAGTAGACCCCAAAAAACGAATTTTATTTGACCCGGAAGAGTCGGTGGATTTTCAGGGTAATACAGGCCCTTTTATTCAATATACGTATGCGCGTATTCAGTCTATTCTAAGAAAAGCGGAGAGTATGGGTATTGCTATTTCTAACGATGCCAATGTTTCTGAACTTCATGGTAAAGAAAAGGAATTGATAAAGCAACTTCAATTATTCCCGGATACCATACAATTGGCAGCGGAGAATTATAGTCCGGCATTGATTGCCAATTACACCTATGATTTGGTAAAAGAATTCAATTCTTTCTATCAACAAGTCTCCATACTTGGAGAGACTGACCATGCGAAAAAAATACTACGGGTTCAGTTATCCAAAAAGGTGGCTGAGGTGATTCAAGACGCTTTTAAATTATTGGGTGTCGAAGTGCCTGAACGTATGTAAGTTTAAAAGCTTATTCGTACACTAGCGTTGGGTGTAATGCCCAATGATAAGCGTTCTATCTTCTCAACCGTATTATCATCTTGCAGTCTATAATAGGTGTTTAAGGTATTGCATCTATTTGTGAAATTCAATAGGGAAGCCCCGATAATTGCATTTACTTTATCATTAATTGGTAAGGTATAGACAGCCGATGCATCCGCTCTAAAATATTCTGGCAATCTACTACCATTAGGGGTCTCATAATTTATTTCATTTGGAAAAACTGTGTTGTCGATAGGGTCATCTGCATCTGGTTGTGTGTAGGGTTTTCCCGATGTATAATTCAAACCCAATCCTAACTTAAGGTTTCCTAGGGTGTAATTACCTGCCAGGGTGAGAGAGTGTCTTACATCTAAATTATTTGGAAACGTTGCTGGTTGAAGTTCATCAAAAGTATAATCGTTTTTGTTAAAGGTATAACTGAGCCAAGCGCTATAGTCATTATTTTTGGTGTTTATTAAAAACTCAGCTCCCTTTATTGCATAAGAACCTAATTCACCATTAAACTGTTTTTGATTTTGGAACCCTTGGGTGTAGACATTGATGCCATCGACCTCTTTATAGAATCCATCAAGACCAATATATAATTTATCAGTATCATAATTAAAACCTAGAGATCCTTGTTTGCTTTTTGTTATGGGCAAGGCATCACCGTCGGATAAAATCCATCGCCTTTTTTCTATGCCAAGAAAGTTCTGCTCCAGATCGATAATTTGATTGGTGGTCTGACTCTTAAACTCACCTAATATTTCAGTCTTAAAATTTGATAATAGCTCGTAGGTGATATTGATGCGCGGCTCAAAAATGTATTCTTTGAACGTATTTAAATTTTCTACATAATTAAATCGACCACCAACTTTTCCTATAAGCTTTTCGCTATCCGAAATATAGTTTAGCTCAGAGAATATGGAATGTTGACGAACTACACCTTTAATTTTACTGACAAATGGCGGCTGATTGATATTCGTTTTATTTTCGATACCCGTTTCGGTAAGTTCGTACCCATTCATCCAATTGAGATTAGGTAATAACCTGTAATGGGTTAGAAGTTTTACATTGGATTCTTTTACAACGTTGTCTTGTTGTAATTGCTGCGTGTCATTATTGGAAATAGAAGTTGCATCAAGTTCGTATTGGGTATAATAAAAACTTAATTGAGAAGAAAAAATGTCAGTCCAATCACTTTTCAACTCGGTTCCAAATGATATATTATCTTGGTTTAAATTACTTCGGTTCGGGGTAGTGCTATTCTCAGCTAGTTCTAGGTAATTTAGATTATTGCTCATATTTATGAAGCTAACGCTAACATGCTGATAAGCATTAATGTCATACAGTAGCTTGGCTGTAAAATCATAAAAATAGAAATCACTTTCACTGTTTACTTCCGTATCTTGGAAGGCCTTTTCGGAGAATGTGGTATAGGTAGGTGTATTAATAACGTCTGTATACGATCTTCTAGCGGACACCTGCACTGCTAGGTTTTCTTGAATAGGTATCTCTCCAAAAACATCACCGGAAATAAGATTAAAGCCTGCGCCGCCATTGAAATTCAAAGGTACGTTCTCCATGGTCTGCATATTCAACGTGCCACTAAGTCCGCCAGCATACATAGCGGATGTCCCGTTTTTAATAACGTTCACCTTTTTGGTTACATATGGGTTGAATGCCGAAATTAAACCAAAAAAGTGTCCGGTTTGATACATTTTAATGCCATCCCAAAGTATCAAGTTTTGATCATTTGTGCCTCCCCTAATATTAATATCCGAAACGGTTTCATCAACACTTTTTATCCCGGGTAGCGCTTGTACTGTTTGTAGAATATCCGGCTCACTTATTCCAGGTAGGATACCAAATTTAGCAGGGCTGAGCTCAAAGCTAGCATCGCTTAATTTATTTAATCCTGTTGTTAAAAATTGTGTGACTATGACCTCTTCTAGTTCTTGGTAGCTCAAAGCCATCGCAATAACTTTGCATTCGTTCGTGGCTGCTAGTTCTTTAGCTTCGATAAATATGGGTTTGAAGCCAATGTGCTTTATATATACCAATGAGTTTTCGGGAACATTCTCGAAACTAAATTTGCCGTTTGCATTGGTGACGCTTCCTAAGTTCGATTCAAAAATTTCAACCGTTGCCCCAGGGATGGTATTTTCCTCATAATTGTCCAAAACAAAACCGCAAATAGAAATGGTTTCTGTGTTGGTTAAAGTATAGTAGCGGTCATTTAATTTGGTGATGGTAAGTCCCGTTGAATTGCGAAGTTCATTAAGAATAATTTCAATGGAAGTGGCATTCGTTTTTTTTATTCGAATGGTGTTTATGTCTTTATCGGCATAGGAGAATTTTACACTAAAATTTGACTCCAATTCCAAAAGATAATCTCTTAAAGGTATGGAATCGTTGGTCATGTTTTGAGCAAAACCGGTCATGCTGAAAATCAGCAAGAAAATAGCAAGGAAAAAATTATTTCGGGGTTTCTTCGGCATAGAACAGCACTTTGTTCCCGTCAAAGTTAAACTTAATTTGCAAAGGAATGCTTATGCTTTTAAGAGCAAGTTCTAGGTTCTCATTACTAAAGGACCCGGTAAACAATTGAGCTGTATCTATACTCTCAGTAGTAACCTCAATATTATACTGACGTTTTAACTCGTCTAAAACATAATGAAGAGGGATACTTTTAAAAGAACTTTCTTTTGACATCCACGAAGGCGCACCATTGATTATGGCCTTCGAAAGGCTGCTTTTTCCACCGATGGTCCTCAACGAATTACCCGCAGGTAATTTTGTCTCTTTTCCGTTGATAGTGACACTTACCAAACCTTCATAACAAGTGACTTCGAAATAATCTTTTCGAGTTGCTACATTAAATTGGGTTCCAAGTACAGAGACAAGGCCCTGTGTAGTTTCAACAGTGAATTTTTTTCCTTTGGCTACTTTAAAATAAGCCTCCCCTTTCAGGTCGACATTTCTTTTTTTATTCCATCTTTTATCGTTGAATGCCAATTCTGATTCGGCGTTTAAAATAACTTCCGAAGAGTCAGGCAGTGTAATAGATTTATTCTCGGCGTAATTGGTGGTGAAAGATTCATTTAAAGTACTGAGGTAAAAGAATGAACCAGCGAGTAATAGGGCGATTACCGCGGCAATACGTAAAAATGACTTATAAGGAGATAAAGTAAATACTTTCGGTGCTTGAATCGTTCTGCTTTTTTGAAGGGTATCCCAAGCTTTGTCCATATTAAAACTAGGCTCAGTTATTTTCGAGGCCGAGTCCTTAATTTTCTGATAGGTTTCAAATGCTTCTGATTTTTTAAATTCAGCCAATTCGGTTTCGGTCAATTCATCAGTAAGCCATTTTGCTAAGTAATTGTCTTGCATAATTTTAGCTTTATAGTAATGTAACAACTAAGTTGTGGAATACCCTACTTTAAAATATTGATTCTATGTTTAGAACCAAAAAATTTAAATTTATAATTCCATCAATTATCATATCCCATCAATTTGCTCCCTTAAACTTTTTAGGGCCAAATGCATTCTTTTTTCGATGGCCTTTATACTGACACCTTCCATTTCAGCAATTTCGGCATATTTTTTACCATCGATCCTGTTCAATAAAAAAGTAGTTCGTTGATTTTCAGGTAAACTATTTAGGGCAGATTCCAGTTTTTCCTTGAATTGTTTCTCTTCCATGATAAACTCAGGAGACTCATGGGTCGTCTTTAGTGTGCTATCCGCATATTTTAAGCGCACTTTTTCTGCCTTAATAACATTCAAGTACAAATTATTGGCAACCGTGTACAAATAAGATTTGGCTTTTTCAGGAGCAACCTTAGAACAATTTTCCCAAAGTTTTACAAAAGCTTCCTGAACTGCATCATTGGCCTTCTCTTCATTTCCAAATTTATAATAAATGTAATTGAAGATGGTTTTAGACGTTTCATTAAAAACCCTTTTATATACAGAGT
>Ga0114916_1002271_pt1 | contig 10168 bp, 9 predicted proteins | sample MalvirAntarct_66_FD_83501 | JGI IMG/M metagenome (GOLD analysis project Ga0114916, IMG submission 83501) | Marine viral communities from the Global Malaspina Expedition - Malaspina viral metaG Antarct_66 | ecosystem: Environmental > Aquatic > Marine > Oceanic | place: West Anvers Island... | reverse complement strand
GAGGGAAGCTAAGGATCCCCCGCCCACCCCGCTCAAGCCGGCCCAACCCGACAGGGGGGCGGACGAGTTTGCCTGGGGAAGGAGGTGAGACGGTCAGCGGCTGAGGGAAGCTAAGGATCGGCGCCCCACTCACCTAGGGCCGGCCACCCCCGACAGGGGCCGGACGACTTTGGCCTGGAGAAAGAGGCGGGGACGGCGACGCCTGTTCAGCTTAAGGACGATCGTCAGGCGCGGCGGGAGGCTGCTCCATACGGGCCGTGCCTTGGGCCCACGAATGGGCCCACGAGACCAAAGTGCTTCACGGCGGTTGGGGGTGTTTGAGGGCGGTTTTGAATCTGAGCCTGGAGAGCCGAAGGCGGTTGATCCGGATTAGAAGGCCGCTGCTCTATCCCCTGAGCTACGAGGGCGCATCCGAAGTCTACAGGGAGGCGACGGAGTCCCGCCCCGACTCCTCTGCCGTGGTGGCGGGGATCCAGAGCGAGAGCGTGGCGCCGAGGCCTTCGCCGGGGCTAGTGGCCCAGAGGCGGCCGCCGTGGCGTTCGGCGATCTCCCGGGCGATGTAGAGGCCCATCCCGAGACCGGCGACGAAGCCGGTGTTCGAGGCGCGGCCGAACGGCGTGAAGATGGCCTCCAGGGCGTCCGCGGGAAGCCCGATGCCACGGTCGACGACCTCGATGAGCACGCCGCCGGCGTCGCGGCGTGCGGTGAGACGGACGAGCTCCTCCCCCGGGGAGTACTTGAGCGCGTTGTCGAGGAGGTTCGCGAGCACCTGACGGATCCGCGCGGGGTCGAGGTGTACGACTCCGACGTCGGACGCCACCTCCTGCCGGAGTCGCTCGGGGGGGAACTCATCGAGATTGACGACTTCTTCGATGAACGCCGTGACGTCGGTCGGTTCAAGTTGGAGCGGCAGCCTCCCGCGTTGCAGGCGTGAGACGTCCATCAGGTCGTTCGTCAGCCGCGCGAGATGGGTGCTGCTGCTGAGCAGCCCAGCTGCGTATGCCTCAAGCCGTTCCGGGGTGAGGTTGCCGGAGGCGTGGGCACGGTTCAGCTGTTGGGCGATACCGTGCACCGCCGCCACGGGGTTCCGCAACTCGTGCGACGCGATGGCGAGGAACTCGTCCTTGAGCTCGTCGGCTTGCTTCAACTCATGGATGTTCGTCGAGGTGCCGTACCACTGGACGGTCCCATCGGTCTCCACGCGGTCAGCTCGCGTCAGATGCCACTGGTACGTCCCGTCCACCATCCGCACGCGGTGCTCGCACTCGTACGTGCGCTCCTGTGCCACGGCGTTGCGCCAGGCCTCGCGCGTCAGCGCGAGGTCGTCCGGGTGCAGGGTGGGGCGCCAGTACTGCTTTCCGTCCGAGGTGCGTCCGAGGCCGTCGTACTCCTCGCCCTGCGAGTTGTAGTACTCGATGTGCCCGAGGGCGTTCGCGGTCCAGACGAGCTGCGGCATCGACTCCGCGAGGCGGCGGAACCGGTCCTCGCTGGCGCTCAGCGCCTCCTCGGCCTCGCGGACCTCGGTGATGTCACGCGTGGTTCCGGCGACCGCCTCGACCTCCCCCTTGGGGCTGAAGACGGGGACGAAGATGTAGTCGTAGATGCGACGGCCGAACGTGCCCGCGAAGGGCACCTCGCCGCGGATTGGCTGCTTCGTCGCGACGACCTGTTCGATCTCGCGGTCGTGCATCTCGGCATGCCACTGCGGATAGCCCAGCTCATGGCAGGTCTTCCCGATCGCCTCGTCCCAGGTCTTGCCCCACATGCGGAGGAGACCCTCGTTCGCGTAGATGAAGCGGTGCCCGAGGTCGAAGACGTAGGCGAGGTCAGGGGTGTTGCTCAGGACAGCCTCGTAGAGGCGCAACTGGCGTGCCGGGTCGGCTAGCCGATCCGCTGGCTGATCTCCGGAAGGCGCCTCAGACGAGCCGGCGAGGCCTTCCTCAGCGTGATGTTCGCGGAGATCGTCGGAATGGGATCCGTGCTGGCTAAGCACGTCGCGTGGCCTGGCGTGCCGCCTGCGCTGCTGCGTTCCATCCGCGTTCCGAGGGGTGCCACGAGGGCCGAGTCATCACTGATCCTGTCATCAACGAGCGCGATGTTGCCATCCCGCAAGTGGAGTGAGAGGAGCCGCCCATGCTCGCGCAACAGAATAGCGGGACAGACAACGACACCCGAGGGCGAACCTCGCTGTTTCGGATGGCGCGGCGCGGTCAGTTCGCTCGACCGCTCGATGACGGACTTCGTGCGACCTCGTCGAGCAGTCCGTACTCTCGTGGGGCGCGAAGGAGGCTGGCATGAAGATTGGCGTCGTCACGTTTGGGTCGGGCGGGATCCTGGGGATGGCCCAGGAGGCGAAGGACGCCGAGGCTGCCGGCTTCGATCTCTTTGTCGTGCCCAGCATTTACGGCCACGATCCGCTCAGCGTGATGGCGATCGCCGGGACGCAGACCTCGAGGATCCGGCTGATGACCGGCGTCGCCCCCACGTATCCGCGGCACCCCTCCGCGATGGCGTCCGCCGCGATGAGCGCTGGCTCAGCCTCGGGCGGCCGCTTCACGCTGGGCATCGGGCTGTCGCACAAGGTGGTCGTCGAGGGCGTCTACGGCATGTCCTACGACCGGCCTGCGGCGCACATGCGCGAGTATCTCGACATCGTGCTGCCGCTGCTGGCCGGTGAGGCCGTCGAGCACCGCGGCGAGCAGTACTCATACCGCGGGGCGCTCCGGATGCGTGACGCGGTCCAGGTACCGGTGGTCATCGCGGCGATGGCGCCCGTGATGCTGCGGCTGGCGGGCGAGCGCACGGACGGCACGATCCTCTGGATGACCGGTGCGCAGGGGATCCGCGAGCACGTCGCACCTCGCATCAACCGCGCCGCCGAGGGCGCCCTGCGGGCCGCGCCGCAGATCGTGACGATGCTGCCCATGGCGCTGACTTCTGACCCGCAGGGCGCGCGCCAGAAGGCGAACGAGCAGTTCGAGAACTACGGTCGCCTGCCCTCGTACCGCGCGATGCTCGACAAGTCGGGCGCCGAGGGGCCGGGCGACGCGGCGCTCCTGGGCGACGAGGCGTCCCTCCGCGCGCAGCTCACCGAGCTCAAGGAGTCGGGCGCCACCTCCTTCGCCGCCTGGGCCTTCGAGGACGGCACGGACTCAAAGCAGCGCACTCGCGCATTCCTCGCGTCGCTCGCGCCTGAGTTCTGAGAGGCGCTCGCACGCGAGACCGATCGCCGCCACCCCGGCTTGATGCTTTCGCAACGACCCCGCCGATAGCGTTTATGCCAGAGGCGGTGATGTATGGCGGACCCACCGGGCGTGCTGCTGCTTGAGCATGAGGAGAACCTCGGGCGGCTCTTCCGCTCGGTGTTGGAGGACGAAGGCTTCCAGGTCGAGTTGGTCCTCGACCCCCGTGATGTCGTCGAGGAGGTGCGTCGGCGGCAGCCCGCGCTCCTTGTGCTCGACCTGCTGCCCCCCACCGACGACGCGCTCGAAACCCTTGATGCGCTGCGCGCTGACGATGTCGCCCGCACGGTGCCGATCGTGGCGTTGACGACAGTCGACGACGTCTATCACCAAGGCGTCTCGTCCTACAACGTCCGAGTCGTGCTCCAGAAGCCGTTCGAGCTCGACGCGTTCATCGATGCCGTCCGGGAGCACGCCTCGTCACCCTCGTTGCTGCAGCGCGTCCAGGCGCCACGCCCTGCGGGCGACGACTTCCAGAGCTACGCCGAGCACGTGCTGGCGAACCGTTCGAGGCAGATCGTCTTCCGTTGGATGCAACGGATCCGCACGAAGTCACCTTGGCGAGAGCGGAGCCTGGACGCTCAGGACCTGATCGACTACGCGCCGCGGATCCTGCAGGTCATCGACGTGCGTCTGCACTACGGGTCCCACGAGGAGTTCTTCAGTCATCATCCGGAGGCGCTTCAGCGCGCCGCGGACCATGCGCGCATGCGGATGTCACAGGACATCGGAATCGTCCCCGCCACCTCCGAGTACGTGATGCTCCGCGAGGAGATCTGGCGCGAGTTCCGTCCGGAGGAGTACGGCACGACCGACCTCCAGTCCTTCCTCGCCGTGGAGGGTGCCATCAACGGAACCGTCGATGCGGTCATCGTCGCCACCATGACCGCTTACCTGCACGAGGCTACGGGCGCGTAACCGGTCCAGAAGGCAGGTAGGCCTCCGGAAACCAACTGCTCACGTCCGGGCGATATCCTGCGTACCGGTAGCGGAGCCCGGTTGCGGGTTGCGGGGTGCAAGGTGAGCAGTATCAGCCGAATACTCGGGCGGTTTCGTGGTGGGTCGGAACCCCCGGAGGTCCGTGAGTTGGCGCGCCGCGTCGACCGCGTGGCGCCGTGGCTCTTCATCGGCCCGCAGTTGCTCATCGACCAGTACGCCGACCTCCGTCGCCGGGGCGTGACGCACATCGTCGACCTCCGCGAGGAAGCCTCGGACGACGCGGACGCGCTCGAGGAGATCGGGTTCCGCTGGCGACGCATCCCAATCGCCGACCGCCACGCGCCGACGGACGACCAGCTCGCCGACCTCATCGCGTGGCTCGATGCCGATGCGGATCCGAACGTCGACCAGGCCGTCTACGTCCACTGCCACGCCGGGCTGGGACGGACGCCGACGATTGCGATCGCACTCCTGATGCAGCACGACCTGAAGCTCGCCGAGGCGCACCGCATGGTCTTCGCTGCGCGTCCCGAGTCCGCCCCCACTACGCGCCAGCTCGAGTGGCTCCGCACCGTCGAGGCGTCCCTGACCCGCGACGGAGTTGTCGAGGCCTAGTCGTCGGTCTCGCTGCCGACCACCGGCGCGAGCCCGCGGACATCCTCGATCGTCACGTCCGGCCTGACGTCGAGTACGACCTGCGCGTACCAGAGCGAGAACGTGTCGGCGTCATCGTTCGTCTCGATGTGAGCGCCGGGCTCGGCTGCCTCGAGCCGCGCGACGGCAGCGTCGCGCAGCGCTGTATCGCCCCGGCGGCTGACCTCGTCGCCGTTCACCACGATCCACATAGCCACGAGCCCCCAGAGGCCGAGCGCAGCCGCGAGGGCGACCGGGCGGCTGTGCATCCGGCCTCGGAGCCAACTCCACGCCTCGTCGGCCCCGTACGCCGCCACCATCGCGGCGATGAACACGACGGGCGCGAGGTAGTCCTGTCGCCCTGTCGCCCGGTACGCCGAGACGAAGGCCACGAGGAGCGCGCAGGAGAAACCGAGGGCCGCCGCCAGCCGTGGGCGCGCTCCGGCGATGGCCATCCCGCCGGTCGCCACGAGGAGCCAGACGGGCGGCGGCAGCTGGCGGAACGTGCGTCGCAGCGTCTCCGGGATCGACTCAGGCGCGCTGCCGAAGTCGATGACGTCCTGGTAGATGTTGCCCGACAGATGGTCCCAGATGCCTCGGACGCTGTCGGTCGCGCCCCAGGCGATCGCAGCGTCGGCGCGGAGCCAGAGGTACGCGACGCTGAGGGCGCCGGGCAGCACGAACAGCAGCAGCGTTGGGAGTCGGTCACGTCTCGGTGGGAGCGCGCGGGAGGCGCAGGCGAGGGCGAGCGGAACGGCGACCGCGAGGCCCGTGGGGTGGTTCCACGCCGCGAGGCCGAGGACGAGCGCGAAGGCCGGCCAGCGCTCGCGCTCGGCGGCTGCGGGCGCGAGCCAGAGCGCGAGGGCGGTGAGCAGCGCCTGCAGTGCGAGTACCTCGGTGACGATGCCCTGCGCCCACGTGATCGGCGCGACCCCCGCGAGGATGCCCGCGAACACTGCCGACCACGGCGGAGTCGCGGGGCGCCATCGAACGGTCGCGAGCGACAGCACGCCGCCGGCCGCCGCCATGCACAGGGCGGAGAGGAGGTTGGTCCGCGCGGCTGGCTCGTCGAGGAAGACGAACGCCTCCAGAGCGCCTCGCCCGAGCGGGAGCCAGACAGCGGATCCGGGTGGGTGGGCGACCCCGCTCACGCTCGCGATGGCGACGAGTTCGGCGGAGTCGACGTTGTCGTGCAATTCGGAGATCGAGGGGGCGAGCGTCCACCAGTAGAACGCGAACAGCACGACGGACGTGAGCATCGGCGCGGCGATCGAGGACGCAACGGCGGACGAGGTCCGTCCGCGGAATCGTGACTGATGCGATGCGAGGGCGGATCGGCTCACGCGCCCGAGCGTACACTTTCCCTCATGTGTGGGCGCTTTTCTCTGACCCCCGAGAACGTCGAGTTCGTCGCCGCCCAGCTCGGCATCTCGCCGAGCGAGGTGTTCGAGGAGCACTACATCCCGCGCTGGAACATCGCGCCGATGCAGGAGCACTGGGTCGTGACCGCCGAGCGCGAGAAGCGAGTCCCGTACCACGCGACGTGGGGCCTCGTGAACTGGTGGGAGAGCGAGAGGCGCGCCGGAGCGAAGCACATCAACGTGCGCGCCGAGTCGATCGACAGCACGCGAACCTCGCGCGAGGCGTTCCAGACGGGGCGGTGCATTGTCCCGGCGGACGGGTTCTTCGAGTGGACCGGCGAGGCGAAGTCACGTCGCCCGTTCTGGTTCCACCGTCCCGACGATGGCGTCTTCGCCTTCGCCGGCCTTCAGGTGACGAGCCGACTCAAGGGCGAGGGCGCCTCGATGACCACCTTCACGATCGTCACGACCGAGGCGAACGCCCTCGTGGGGAACATCCACGACCGGATGCCGGTCATCCTCCCGGACGCCGAGGCCATCGACACCTGGCTCCACGCCGAGGAGCCCACCGACCGCCTGATGTCACTACTCCGCCCCGTCGACGACCGCTTTCTGGTTGCGCGCCCGGTCTCCCAGCGCGTGAACTCCGTGAAGTACGACGACCCCGAATGCCTCGTGGAGGCCGAGCCGGAGACGCAGGGCTCACTGCTGTAGCCGTCTATTAGGCTGATCGAAGAGCGGGGTACGGCAGCCTCTTGAGGCCGCGCGGTGGTCCGAGTGACCACTGAAGGGGGGGCATCGTGCCCAATCCAGCTGAGACCTACGAGCGCTCGATTGTCCCGTACCTGTTCCGACCGTGGGCGCAGGTGCTGATCGACCGCGCTTCAGTCCAACCAGGCGAGCGCGTCCTCGACGTCGCGTGCGGGACCGGGATTGTGGCGCGTGAAGCTGCCAAGATCGTTGGTTCCGCGGGGAAGGTCGTCGGCGTGGATGTGAGCCCCGCGATGCTCGCCGTGGCCCAGGAGGTAGCAGCGGGCGAGGGCGTCTCGGCCGAGTGGCGGGAATCCGACGCTGGCCAACTGCCCTCTGGTGACGACAGCTTCGATGCGGTGTTTTGTCAGCAAGGGCTGCAGTTCTTCCCCCAACGCGACGCCGCCGTCCGCGAGATGCATCGGGTGTTGGCTCCCGGTGGTCGGGCGCTGGTGAGTGTGTGGCGCGACCTGGAGTTGCATCCGTTCTTCGCGGCCCTGGACGAGGTGATGCGAGCCAAGCTTGATGTCGGGGCGGCCGCTGCTCCATTCGCGCTGAGCGACGCAGATGAACTCCACCGAGTGTTGGCCGATGCTGGGTTCTCCGAGGTATCCGTGGAGCAGGTGTCGATGACCTCGCGTTATCCGGACCCGGAACGCAACCTCTATGAGACGGTTCAAGCACTCGCAGCCGTCGCGCCAGCGCTCCAGGGCCTGGATGAAGCCGAACGCGCCCGAGTGATAGAGGAAGTCACTGACGAGATGCGCGAGGCGAACGATGCCGTGACGGAGGGCGACCACGTAGTCCTGGAGTGGCACGCCAACGTTGCGGCCGCACGACGGGCCCCGTAGGGGTCTTCATGACCTCGATGGTGGCGTCGGTGGCGGACGGCGCGCCGGACGGCGCGCCGGACTAGCCGCGCTTCGTGTAGACCTTCAGCAGCCAGGGGGTGAACTGGCGGACCGCGACGACCTCGGTGTCGGCGTGGTCGGCGAGGGTGGTGATGCGCTCCTGCACGAGGCGGCCGAGCGGCTGTGCGGCGACCGCGCCGATCGTGGAGGCGGAGATCGCATCGCCGAGGCGTTCCTGCGGCTTCTTCTCCCGCGAGAGGGTGAGCGACATGATTGTCGCCATCGCGCAGACGCCCCCGGTTACGACGAGGTTCGTCCCGCACATCGGCGAGACGACGAGGCCGGACTCGCCGCGCTTGATCCTCGTGAGGGCTTCTTGCGCGCACGACTCGATCGTCTGGGCGTCGACCTTGCCGAGGATGAAGAACCCGTTCCCACTGGCGCGACCGGCCAGCCGCTGCGGGCCTTGACGGGCGAAGAGCACCGCGACGGTGGCGTGCTCGAGGCCGTGGTTGCGCCGCACGTCTTCGAGCCAGTTGCGCACGATCTTGAGGAGGAACATCGGGTCTCCGTCCGTTCACGGGGGATCGGGGTCTGGTTCGAGTATACGGACGGGGCCGGCGACGCCCGGTCGAGCACGAGTGACTGCTAGCGCGCCTGGCTGGTACCCGGTGCGCCGACCTCGAACTCCGCGATGACGTTCACGTTGATCGTGATCGCCCCGCTCCCGCCGTTGGGCGAGCGGACGGTGATGGTCGCCCTCGCAGAACTGGAGGGCAGGAGCGTCGGGTTGATCTCGATCGTCAGCGTGCCATGCGGACACGTTCCCGACGTACATGCGATGCCGGGGCCGAGAGCGGTGCCGCCGGGCGGCGTGAGCACGAGGAAGTTCGCGGAGGGCTGGGCGATCCACGAGAGGACGCCAGTCCCGGCGTTCCGGATGTCCACCGTCACGCGATCGCTCGACGTGGGGTCGTTCAGGCGGATCGAGACCGACTCGGTCGAAGCCTGCAGCTGCGGCGCGCCGAGGAGCGTCTCGCGGTAGGAGGACGGCAGCGCGGGCGCCGTCGCCACGTGCGCCGGCTGCGGTGTCCTGATGTCCATGCTGCTGTAGGGGAACGACCAGTTGGAGAGGCTCATCGCGGAGAACACCGCGGGATCGGTCTGGTTCGGAAGCGTGGCCGGCACCGCCGTCCAGAGGTTCGTGTTGTTCCTTACTGCGGGCCGGGCCAGGCATCCCCAGACCAGCTCCTGGTACGGGTAGCGGTCGCGGGACTGGGTGCCGTCGCACTGGAACGCGGGGCGCGGCCACGGGAGCGCGGAGTCGAGGGGGTGGTTACTGCGGTTCGATCCAGGGCCCGTGAAGCCGTTGTAGCCCCAGACCGCGTAGTACCAGTTCTCGATGAGGGCCGGGTCCGAGTTCGTGTCAGTGCCGACGACCGGTCGCTGCTCGGGTGCGGAGTTCCACTTCTCCGCCAGGATCTGCGCCCCTCGTGCGACGTTGTAGGCGTAGTGCGTCGCGATCAGCACCTGCCGGTCTGAGGGCAGCCCGCTCGCGCCGAGGGGGACCGTCATCCCGGTGGTGACCTGCGTTAGCCCGTGCCCGCAGTCGAAGGAGACGAGCGCCTCGCCGATCGAGTCGAAGCGCACCGACCGCTGCGCCATCGTCATGTCCGACTCGACCCACGAGATCGCCTTCAGGAGGTCCGCCGGGATGAACGGCGCCGCGTCCGCGCGGGCGTTGCGGGTGCCTCGCTCGATCGGGGGGAGGGCGAAGAAGGGGTCGCTGCCGAAGAGCGTGTTCGTGGAGACGGCGTCGAAGGCGAGCCGGTAGGCCGTGCGGTTCACGTCCGCCTCGTAGGCGTAGGGGCGCCGAGGGTCGAACGCGCACGCGTTCGCGCGCTCCGTCGCGATCGGCATCAGCGCGAGGACGATCCCCACCGCGACCGCGGCGAGCAGCAGCAGCCGCCCAGCTCCGAGCGGTCGCGACGCGGATGTTGCCGACGCTGTGAGCTCTGTGGGGCCTGGGTCTGCCTCAAACACCGGCATACCACCCCAGGAAGATCACCTCGGACCGCACGTCGACCTCGAAGCGCGCGCCCTCGCGGTCGACGATGACCGTGCGCTGGAGGCCCGGCTGGACGGAGTTCCGGCCGTCGAACGACCGGACGGCGAGGTAGCGGCCATCGCCGCTCCAGGCGATCGGGACATCGAAGCCGTACGTCGGCATGGTCAACTCGAACCGCGACCCGTCGAGGCCGAGGACGACCGCCGGCTCAGACTCGGAGGTGAACGCCTCCTGCCCGATCGTCAGTGCGCCCCCGTCCGGGGTCCACACCGGGCCGTACTGTTCGGTGCCGGCGGCCGCCTCGCTCGTCGGACGGGTGATGTC
>Ga0114916_1002267_pt1 | contig 10181 bp, 8 predicted proteins | sample MalvirAntarct_66_FD_83501 | JGI IMG/M metagenome (GOLD analysis project Ga0114916, IMG submission 83501) | Marine viral communities from the Global Malaspina Expedition - Malaspina viral metaG Antarct_66 | ecosystem: Environmental > Aquatic > Marine > Oceanic | place: West Anvers Island... | reverse complement strand
GGCCATCGGCTCCGGGTCGAAATCGACCTGGACGAAGCGGCCGGTGCCGTCGAAGGCGATCTCGCCGGTCAGGTCGTCGGACAGCAGGCGGTCGCGGAAGGCGTCCTCGATGTCGCGCTGGCCGGACCGCGGCAGCGGCCGCTGCGAGCGCAGGACGATGCGCAGGTGCCGCTCGCGGAAGAAGCCGTCGAGCTGCAGCGCGCCGAGGCGGCTCAGTTCCGTCTCGACCAGGAAGCGCTGGCCGCCGGCCTGGTCGGGGCCGTCGCCGCGGCGGTGCAGGTGGATGCGCAGCTGGCGCAGGGCGTCGTTCTCCCAGAACGGCACCAGCCAGCTCTGCCACGGTCCGTCGGCGTCGGGCAGGCGGCCGATGCGCACGAAGTCGTCGAGCATGCGGGCCAGCGGCTGGCCGCCCTCGGCGTCGGCGGCGATCCGCATCAGGTCGTCGCCCAGCCACTGCGCCGGGTCCGAGCGCCGGGCGGCCGACATGAAGAACAGCGCCTCGGCCAGCCCCGCCGTGCCCGTCTGCAGCGCCGGCAGGGCGGCGTGGATCAGCGCGGCGAGCGCCGTCGGGTGGGCCGCCGTGTGCGCCGCCTGGATCAGCTGCGCCGCCTGCTCGATCGACAGCGGCGCGCCAGCGGTCGAGGCGAGCTGCGCCTGGAGCGGCGCGCCGGGCACGAAGCCCGCGGGCGCGCCGGGCGTGGCGCCGAACAGCGCCTCGAGCCGCGGCCAGGCGCTGCCGAGTGCCGCCAGCGTGCCGAGCGCGCCCGCCGGTCCGGGCAGGGGGCTCGCCGGAAGCAGCGGCAGGCTGCGCCCCGGCTGGAGCGGCTGCGAGGCGTCGAGCGCTGCGCGACCGAACGGGCCGGCGATCTGCACCGGCTGCAGCGGCGCGCCGCCGAGCACCAGGGCCGGCACCGGCCGTCCGCCAGCGGCTTCCGGCAGGCGCAGCATGATGCGGTCGCCCGGCCGCAGGTCGGCCGCGAACTCCGGCGCCGCCCGGCCCGGCTGTGCGGGCGGCAGTGCGACCAGTTCGGCCGTCGCCGGCGGCGGCGGGGCAGCGGGCGCAGGCGGGGCGGGTCTTGCGGCTTGCGTCGGCGGCGCGTCGCCGGGCTTGGCCGCGGCGCGTGGGTCGGCCGGCGCCAGCGTGACGAGCGCCTCCAGCCGGGCCATGTCGGCGTTGGCGCGCAGCAGCAGGGTCGCGCCGCGCGCGAAGGCGTCGCCCAGCGGCAGGGCCGCCGTCCGGCCGTCGGCGAAGCGCAGCACCGTCTCGCCGGTGCCGTTGCGGCCCTCGACCGTGGCGGTGAGCGGGCCGGCGCGCAGGAGGAGCAGATAGAGGTCGGCCGGCAGGCGGGCCGTCACCCGCGGTCCCTGGGCGGGCCCCTGCGGGCTCGGCGGCCGTCCCTCCGGCCGCGCCGCCTGCGGCCCGACCTCGGCGACCGGCTGGACGGGCGCGGCGGCGGGTACGGCGCCGGCTGCAGGCCCGCCGACCGTCGTCATCGCGGCGCGAGCAGCCGTTCGGCGACCGCCTCGACGTCGACGGCCGCCTCCGCGCCCGGGTGGCGGACCAGCAGCGGCGTCTGGTGGCGGATGGCGTCCGGCACCTTGCGGTCGCGGCGCACGATCCCGGCCAGCGGCGGCTCGGCGCCGAGGAAGCTGCGGCAGGCCTTCAGCAGGGCGCCATACGTCCGCTCGCCGTCGGCGCGGCTCTCGGCCATGTTGACGATGATGCGCAGGTCGCCCTCCGGCCGCTCGGCGTGGCTGAGTTTGATGAAGGCATAGGCGTCGGTGATCGACGTCGGCTCGCCGGTGGTGACGACCAGGCAGGTGCCGGCGAGCTGCGACAGGCGGCGCACCGTCCGGTCCAGGCCGGCGCTGATGTCGATGATGGTGTCGTCGTAGCCGGCGGCGGCCTCGCGCAGGGCGCGCGCCAAGTCGATCAGCTGCGGCAGCGTCAGGCTCGCCAGGCTGCCCGAGCCGGAGCTGCCGGCGATCACGTCGAAGCCGCCGGCGGGGTAGGGGGTGATGGCGCCCTGCAGCGTCACCGTGCCGGCGAGGACGGTGCCGAGGTGGCGCTTGGCCACCATGCCGAGCTGGACGTCGACGTTGGCGAGGCCGAGGTCGCCGTCGAAGACGAGGACGCGCCGGCCCATCCGGGCGAGCGCCGAGGCGAGCGTGACCGAGAACCAGGTCTTGCCGACGCCGCCCTTGCCGGACGCGACGGCCAGTATGCGCCCGGCACCGGTAGGCCGGCGTGCGGCCGCAGCCTGGCTCGGGTTCTCTGTGGTCTGGTCGCTCATCGGACGGACCGCTTCTGGGTGGACGGGACGCCGGGGGCGGCGAGGAGCATCTCGGCGACGCGCGCCGGCGTCGCCGGGGCGAGGCCGTGGGCGATGGCGCGCGAGACGCCGATATCGGAGACGACGAGGCCTGCCGCCGCCACGGCGAGCAGTCCGCCCAGGCGCCGCGCCGTGTCGGTGCGGGTGACGATGCAGCGCGCCGCGCCCGCCTCGCGCCAGACGGTGGCAGCCTCGGCGCTCTCCAGCGGGTCGTTGCCGGCGGCGAAGACGGGCACGATCTGGCCGCGCGCGGCGCGGGCCAGCTTGACGATGTCGGCAACGTCCTCGGGCACGAAGGGCGTCGCGGCCGGCGTGTCGACGAAGACGACCTCGCAGCCGCCGAGCGCGATCATCGCGTCCTGGATGTCGCGCGGACCGGCGGCCTGCAGCACGTCCGTGCCGAGCGCCTCGGCGAAGGTGTTGATCTGGGCGAGGCCGCCGGCGCGGCCGATGTCGGCGGAGACGATGCCGATGCGTCGCCCGGCGATGACCGCCTCGGCGGCGAGCTTGGCGAGCGTCACCGTCTTGCCGGTGCCGGCCGAGCCGACCAGCAGCATCGGCGCCGCGATCGCCGGCGGCGGCGTGTCTGAGAAGCCGAGGGCGCTCCTGAGCGCCCCGGCGAGGGCCTGCTGCGGGTCGGCCCAGTCGCCCGCCTCGACGGCGTCGATCAGCGCCTCGGCGATCGGGGGAGCGACCCGGTGGAACGACAAGGCCTCGGCCACGCGGTCGAGGATGCGCTCCGCTCCCATGCGGGGCGGCGGGCCGGGCTCGGGCGCACGATCGGCGGCCGGCTTCGGCGCCGGCGGGAACTGCGCCTTCGCCGGTCCGGTCCGCTTAGCCGCGGGGCGTTCGGGCGGAGGCACACTCGCTGCGGGCGGCGGGGCCACCGGCACGCTGCCGTCCGCTGCGGCCAGCAGCATGACACCGCCGCCCTCCAGGTCCTCGACCTGGACGATGATGGCGTCGTCGCCCAGCTGCTCGCGCACCCGCCGCATGCCGTCGCGCATGTCGGTACCGATGATGGTGCGGAGAAGCACGGCGCTGCCTCAGCTCACACGTGGCCGACGGTCTTGATGCGCGCCCGCGGGTGGATTTCGTTCTGCGAGAGCACGGGCGTGTTGGCGCGGAAGCGCTCGACGATCGAGCGGACGTAGGGCCGGATGCCGGGGCTGGTCAGCAGCACGGGCACTTCGCCCAGTACGGCGCGCCGGTCGAACGTCTCGCGCACAGCGCGGATGAACTCCTGGAGCTTGCTCGGCGCCATGGCCAGCTGCTTCTCCTCGCCGTCGCCGATGAGGGCTTCGGCGAACGCCTGCTCCCAGGCCGCCGTCAGCGGGATTAGCGGCAGCACCCCCTCGTGGTCGCCATAGGCGTCCGACAGTTGGCGGGCGAGGCGGGTGCGGACGTGCTCGGTGATCATCGTGACGTTTCGGGTGAAGGCGCAGGCTTCCGACACGCCCTCGAGGATCGTCGGCAGGTCGCGTACCGAGACGCGCTCGTGCAGCAGGTTCTGCAGAATGCGCTGCAGCGTGCCAACCGAGATCTGCGATGGGATGACGTCGCCGACGAGCTTCTGATGCTCCTTCGGCAGTTCGTCGAGCAGCTTCTGCGTCTCGGCGTAGGACAGCAGGTCGGCCATGTTGTCGCGAATGAGTTCGGTCAGGTGCGTGGTGATGACGGTTGCCGGGTCGACGACCGTGTAGCCGCGGAACTGCGCCTCCTCCCGGTCGCTCTCACGGATCCAGCGGGCCGCCAGACCGAACGTCGGCTCGGTCGTGTCCTCGCCGGGCAACGCGACGATGCCGCCTGAAGGGTCCATCGCCAGCAGCATCCCGGGCCGGAGCTCGCCCTTGCCGGACTCGATCTCCTTGATGCGCAGGACGTAGCCGTTGGGCGGCAACTGCATGTTGTCCTGGATGCGCACCGACGGCAGCACGAAGCCCATCTCACCCGCCAGCTGGCGGCGCAGGCCCTTGATCTGATCGGTGAGGCGCGTGCCGTTCTCGCCGCTCACCAGCGTCAGCAGCGCATAGCCGAGTTCCAGGCGGACCTCGTCGATCTGCAGAGCGGTCGCGATCGGCTCGTCGGCCACCGGCGCCTGGGCCGCGGCGGTGGCGGCATCGGCGGCATCGGTGACGACGGCGGCGGCCTTGCGCGCGCCCTGCCACGCCAGCCAGCCGGCTCCTCCCGCGATCGCGAGGAACGGCAGCATCGGGATTCCGGGCAGCAGGGACATCGAGCCCATCAGGAACGCGCTGACACCCAGGGCGGTGGGATAGCCGCCGAGCTGGCCGAACAGTGCTTTGTCGGCGGTGCCCACGACGCCGGCCTTGGAGACCAGCAGGCCCGCCGCGGTCGAGACGATCAGCGCCGGGATCTGCGACACCAAGCCGTCGCCGACGGTGAGCACGGTGTAGGTGGAGGCCGCGTCGCCGAGGCTCAGCCCCATCTGGGCGGTACCGATGATGATGCCGCCGATGACGTTGATGAACGTGATCAGCAAACCGGCGATCGCGTCGCCCCGCACGAACTTCGCCGAGCCGTCCATGGCACCGAAGAACTGGCTCTCGTCCTCCAGCGTCTTACGCCGGGTGCGGGCCTGTGTTTCGTCGATCAGGCCGGCCGATAGGTCGGCATCGATCGCCATCTGCTTGCCGGGCATGGCGTCGAGGTTGAAGCGCGCGCCGACTTCGGCGATGCGTCCCGAACCCTTGGTGATGACGACGAAGTTCACGATCACCAGGATCGCGAACACGATGATGCCGATGACGAAGTTGCCGCCCATCACGAACTTGCCGAAGGCCTCGATCACCTGGCCTGCGGCCGACGGGCCCTCATGTCCTTCGCTCAGGATCAGTCGCGTCGAGGCCATGTTGAGCCCGAGGCGCAGCATCGTCGCGATCAGCAGCACGGTCGGAAACGAGCTGAAGTCGAGCGGCTTCTCGATGAACAGCACCGTCATCAGCACGAGCACCGAGAAGGTGATGCTGATGGCGAGGCACAGGTCGAGCAGCCAGGTCGGCATCGGCATGATCAGCATCACGAGGATGCCGACGATGCCGAGCGCCAAGGCCAGTTCGCCCCGCTTCAGCGCCTTCAGAATCGCGGCTGCGGGAGCCTGTGCTGCGTTTGCCATGATGGGGATCTGATCTCAGGCCATCGTCTGCGGGGTCGTCACGCGTAGGTCGGCGACTGCGGCGGGGGCACCCGCACGCCGTCGTCCGAATACTGGCGCAGCTTGTTGCGCAGCGTCCGGATCGAGATGCCGAGGATCGTCGCGGCGTGCGTTCGATTGCCCAGGCAGTGGCTCAGCGTACCGATGATGAGGTCACGCTCCACCGAGTCAACGGTGCGACCGATGAGCATCGCCGGCAGGTCGGCTTCGCCGGCGCGCTGCGCGGCCGCCGGTGCCGATGCTGGGGCTCCCCCGGCTGCCGCCGGAACGGCGCCGGAGGTGCGATCTGAGAGGATGGTGCTCGTCAGGAAGATCGCTTCCGCGCCGATGATGTCGCCGTGGGCCAGCAGCACCGCGCGGTGCATCGTGTTCTCCAACTCGCGGACGTTGCCCGGCCAGCTGTGCCGCAACAGGAGGTCGCGGGCCTCGGCGGAGAGCGGTCGGGACGCGACGCCGTTGGCAGTGGAGTATTTCTCGATGAAGTGCTCGGCCAGCTTCGGAATGTCGCCGACCCGTTCTCGCAGGCTGGGCAGGCGGAGATTCATCACGTTGATGCGGAAAAAGAGGTCTTCGCGGAACTTGCCGGCGCGGACTTCTTCCTCCAGATGGCGGTTCGTCGTGCAGACGAGGCGGATGTTGACCTTGACCGGCTGGCCGCCGCCGACCCGGTCGATCTCCCGCTCCTGAACGGCGCGCAGCAGCTTCGCCTGCAGGTGCGGGTGCATCTCGCTGATTTCGTCGAGCAGCAGCGTGCCGCCGTCGGCCTCCTCGAACTTGCCGACACGCCGTGCGACGGCGCCGGTAAAGGCACCCTTCTCGTGGCCGAACAGCTCGGACTCGAGCAGGTTTTCCGGGATCGCGGCGCAGTTGACCGATACGAACGGTTTGTCGGCACGACGGCTCTTGCGATGAATGTAGCGGGCCATCAGCTCCTTACCGGTGCCGGACTCGCCGTTGATCAGGATGGTCGCCTCGCTGGGAGCCACCTGATCCGCGAGCCGCAGGGTCCGCTGCATGATCGGGTCGCCATAGACGAGCGCGTGGCATTCCTCACCGACGGCGGCAAGCACCGCCGCGATCAGTTCCGGGTCCGGCGGGAGGGGGAGATACTCCTTCGCACCCGCCTTGATCGCGCGGACGGCGGCTGCCGTATCGGCACCGATGCCGCATGCGACCACGGGAACGTTGATCCGCTCGGACACCAGGCTCGCGATGAACGATCCGACATCCAGGGCCACGTCGACGAAGGCGAGATCGGCGCCCTGACCGGCGCGCAGCGTCGCAAGTCCCCGGTCGATGGTTTCGGCGTGAAGGACGCGCGCGCCCTTCGTCAGCGCGATCCGACTGGCGGCACCCATGTATCCGTTGAGCGATCCGACGATCAGGAGCCTCATAACGTAAATCTCCCGGACTTCGACTAGTTGAACACGTTCAGGCGTTGAGCGGGCGGCAGCAGCGTATTCAGCTGCAGTTCCAGCCTGCGGGGATTCTCCTGGCGGAGGATCGAGGTGAGGCCGGTCAGGTATATCTGGCTGACCAGGGCCTCTTCAGTCGCATTGCGCTCGAGCTTCGTCGCGAGCGGGGCGAACAGCATGTTCGCCAGCACGGCACCGTAGAGCGTCGTCAGCAGTGCCACCGCCATCGCCGGCCCGATCGAACTCGGGTCCTCGAGCCGCCCGAGCATCTGGACGAGCCCGACGAGCGTGCCGATCAAACCCATCGCCGGCGCGACCTCGGCAGCCTTGCGCATGAAGGCGGCGCCGGTCGCGTGACGGGCGGTGGTCGCGTCGATTTCCTGCCGCAAGGATCTTTCGATATCCGCGAGTCCCAGACCATCCAGGATCAATCCGAGACCGTTGACCAGGAACGGAAAGCGCCGGAGCTGCGGCAGAAGCGGCTGCAACGCCAGAACGCCGCGGCGGCGCGCATTATCGGCGACGCCCAGCACCAGCAGGGCGGCGTCGCGCGGCGCGATCGCCGGCCGACGCAGGGTGCGGCCCAGAACCCGTCGCGCGGCGCCGACCTCCGACCAGCTATAGGATGCGATGCTGACCCCGAGCGTCCCGCCAACGACGATCAGGAAGGACGCGGCATCGAGGAAGGCGACCGACGATCCACCCAGCACGATGGCCGCACCGACGAGCACGAAGCCGCTGGCGATGCCGAGAACCGTTGCCGTGTCGAATCCCGTTCGCAGCCCGATACGGGGCAGCGACAGGGGCGCGTCGGCGGGAGCTGCTGGAGCGGCGGTCGCCATGGCCTCAGCCCCGGTCCGACTTGATGATTTCGGTCATCGTCACGCCGAGCCGGTCGTCCACGACCACGACTTCGCCGCGAGCGACGAGCCGGTTGTTGACGTAGATGTCGATGGCCTCGCCGACCTTGCGGTCGAGCTCCACCACGGCACCGCGGCCGAGCTTCAGCAGCTGGCTGACCTGCATCGTGGCCTTTCCCAGGACCGCGGACATCTGCACCGGGATGTCGTAGACGGCTTCGAGTTCGGTGGCGCCGTGGAGGCGCGATTCCTGATGATCGAAGCGGTCTTCGTCCGGCGTCGCCGGCAGCCCGGTGCCGGCGCGGAGTTCTTCGAGGTTCAAACCGTCCTTGTCGCTCATGCGAGCCTCCAGAGTGGCGTTGCCGCCGGTCATGTGCCGATGTGGTCGCCGGGTTCACCCCGGGAGGTCGCCGCGGCGCCCGAGAGAGCCCGGTGCACCGCGGTTTCGATCTGTGCGCTCAGCCTGGCGGCACTGCGTTCGACGCCGCCGTCGGCCCACTCCAGGCGGCAATCGCCATCGACCATGCCGTCCTCGGCCAGGATGACGATCTTCCCATCGAAGCCTGCGTCGCGACCGATCGCATCGATGCGCGGCTTGATCAGGTCGAGAACACCGTCGGAGACGCGTAGAACAATGCGCGGCTCCTCGAACATGTCGCGCAGCGCCGCGCGGATGACCGCTTCGATCTCGCCGGCGCCTTCGCGCCGAAGAAGGTCGGGTACGAGCTTGCGCGCGACTGCCAAGCCAACCTCAGTGGCGCGCCGCTCGGCTGCGGCGGAGACTGCCGCCACATCCTCTGCGAGACCGTCGAGCCGGGCGATCAGCCCTTCGACCGCTTCGGCGGCCAGGCGTTCGGTGCGGGCGCGTTCAGCCTTTTCGCCGGCCGCGTAGCCCGTTGCGTGGCCCTCGGAGCGGGCCGTCTCGATCTCCTCCTCGCTGAAGGAGGGTGGCGGCGCCTCTTGGGCCTCCGATTCTTCCGGCGTCGTCTCGGTGGTCGCGTCGTCGAACGAGACATCGAACAGGAACTTGCGGATGCTGGCCATCTGCGGGCTCCTAATAGACCAACTCGTCGTCGCCCTTGCTGTCGGCGATGACCAGTTCTCCCCTGGCGGCCATCTCCTTGGCGAGGTTGACGATGTAGAGCTGAGCCTCGTCGACGTCCTTGAGACGGATCGGCCCGAGCGCCTCCATGTCCTCCCGGAGGATCTTGGCGGCACGTTCGGCCATGTTGTCGAAGACGAGCTTGCGCAGCGTCTCCGAGGCGCCCTTGAGGCCGATCGCGAGCTTGTCCTTTTCCACCGAACGCAGCAGCGTCTGCACGCTGCCGGCATCGAGCTTGCCGAGGTCTTCGAAGGTGAACATCAGCGCGCGGATCTTCTCCGCGGCGTCGCGATTGCGTTCCTCGAGCACGCCCATAAGGCGGCTCTCGCTGCCGCGGTCGAGATTGTTGAATATCTCGGCCATCGTCTCGTGCGAGTCGCGCCGGCTGGTGCGCGCCAGATTGTTCATGAACTCCGCACGCAACGTGCGCTCGATGTCTTCCAGTACGTCCTTCTGCACCGCTTCCATCCGCAGCATGCGCATGATGACATCGACGGCTTCGCTCTCCGGCAGGAGCGCCAGCACGCGTGCGGCGTGCTCGGACCGGATCTTCGAGAGGACGACGGCGACCGTCTGCGGGTACTCGTTGCGCAGATAGTTGGCCAGTACGTTCTCGTTCACGTTGCTGAGCTTGTCCCACATGGTCCGACCCGCGGGACCGCGGATCTCTTCCATGATCGCGGTGGCGCGATCCTTATTCAGGACCTTGGCGAGCAGTCGCTCGGTGCTCTCGTAGCTGCCGACGAGCGAGCCGGTCGACGACAGGCGCTCGCTGAACTCGACGAAGATCGACTCCACGAGATTGGCGGGGATGGTGCCCAGATTCGCCATGTTCTGGGACATTTCCTTGATCTCTTCGTCGTCCATGCGCTGGAAGAGCTTCCCGGCGTTTTCTTCGCCGATCGCCAGCATCATGATCGCAGCCTTCTCGCGGCCGGAGAGGGCGCGGGTGTCGAGGGCGGTGGCTTTGCGGGGGAGGGCCATTGCTTGTCCTGCTCAGGCGTCCTGGTACATCCAGTGGCGAAGGATGCCGACGGCTTCGTCGGGATGGCGTTCGATGATCTCGCCGACACGCTTTACGGAAGAGGCTTTCACGCGGCCCTCGACCTGCTTCACGTCGATCATTCCGTCCTCCACGCCTTCCAGATCCTCGTCATCGCCGGCTTCTCCGACGATCGCGGCTGCCGTCGGGCCGGTCAGCGCTGCCAGGTGCTGGGTCTGCCCGGCGATCAGCATCTGCTGCTCGGCCATCGCTTCAGTGGCCGCCGCCGGCGTTTCGAGAAGCCGCGTCATCAG
>Ga0114916_1002264_pt1 | contig 10194 bp, 4 predicted proteins | sample MalvirAntarct_66_FD_83501 | JGI IMG/M metagenome (GOLD analysis project Ga0114916, IMG submission 83501) | Marine viral communities from the Global Malaspina Expedition - Malaspina viral metaG Antarct_66 | ecosystem: Environmental > Aquatic > Marine > Oceanic | place: West Anvers Island... | reverse complement strand
GTTTTAGTATTACTATTTTCGTTAAACTCTTTTGCACAAAGTGACACAACAAAAAATGCCAAGCCTACGAATCCAGATTGGAAGTTAAAGAGTATTTACTCCCTGAATCTTACTCAGTCTTCATTCACAAACTGGGCAGCTGGTGGTCGTAATAATATTTCGGGACTTGCTTTTGTTAATGCTCAGGCAAATTATAAAAAGAACAAATTAAAGTGGACGAATTCTTTAGGTGTGAATTTAGGTGGTGTTCAATATTTTGATGAGGACGTTCAGAAAACAGATGATGTTATTGATCTTCAGTCAACCTTCTCCTACGAGTTAAAAAAATCTTGGTTTGTCTCTATGCTAGGTGGATTTAGAACACAAATTCTCGAAGGGTTCTCAAGTGTAGAGGATACGGTTCGTTCTTCAGGATTTATGGCGCCAGGTTATTTAAACACATCGTTAGGTATTGAATTCATTCCAAACGACAACTTCAAAGTAATGATTTCACCACTATCTGGTAAGTTCACTTTTGTTCAAGACCAATTCCTGGCGAATCAAGGTGCTTTCGGAGTAGAACCAGCAGTATTGAATGATGCAGGTCAAATTGAAACACTTGGTGAAACATACAGAGCTGAGCTTGGATCTTTTATCCGAGTGATGTACGAAAAAGAAATCATGGATAATATTAGCTTGCGATCGCGTGTTGAGTTTTTCTCAAATTATACGGAAGAGCCTCAAAATATTGATGTAAATGGTGAATTAATGATGGACTTCAAGGTGAATGATTGGTTTTCCGCCAGTTTGCAATTAAACCTGATTTATGATGATGACATTCAAATTGAAGATCGTTTTGGAAATGTTGGACCAAGAACACAATTTAAGCAAGTTATAGGTCTAGGAATAACTTATAAACTTGCTAATTTTAAGGAAGAAAAGAAAAAGTAGGGTTCTTTCAAAATTTATTAGAAACGAATCTCTTTACTTTAAAGACGTGATAATATCCTTTAAGCTTGGGATAACTTCTCGTTCAAACCAAGTATTCCTTTTTAACCAGATATTATTTCTTGGGGACGGGTGTGGTAACACAAAGTATTTAGGAAGAAAATCTTTATAGTTTTTTACTGTTTGAGTAAGTGTTTCATAAGGGTTGTCTTTTAAGTAGTATTTCTGGGCGTATGATCCAACCAAAAGAATTAGCTCTAGATTATTCATTTGTTCGAATAGCTGTTCATGCCATTGTGGAGCACATTCTTTTCTTGGTGGTAAATCTCCTGATTTTCCTCTTCCAGGATAGCAGAATCCCATGGGCATTAAAGCAAACAGCTTTGTGTCATAAAATAAATCTTTACTAACTCCCATCCACTCTCGCAGGCGGTCACCGCTTTTGTCATTCCATGGAATTCCAGTTCGATGAACAGCACTTCCTGGAGCCTGTCCTATTATTGCTACTCGGCTTTCAGTGTCAGCAGTTATAACAGGATTTACAGTGTGTGGAAGCGCATTTAGGCAAATTTGGCATCCTTTTATTTCTTCTAATAGTTTTTCCATGTTATAGAATAAACAAAAAGAAGATAGACTATCCAAACAAAATTATTTGTAATAATCCCGAAGCAGAATTTTTCGGAAAATGACTGTTATAAATATCGAATATGTTAACCCGAGAATAAGTAGCCCTAACAACGAAAAGGTAAGTAAACTCTTAGGAGAAAACGCATTTTCTGTTTCATCATGAATCTGGCGATAGATCTCTTCGTTAGTCATTACCTTGAAATCTTTATTCTGCAGTTTCAATGAATCGACATAAGTTTCGCGTTGCATATTGTCATAGATAATATCCATTCGCTCAGTTACGCGATCTTCAACAAAGTTTGGATTGATGTCTTCATAATAAAAGAACATAAAAACCGCAACAATCACCGTGTAAGGAGCCGCTGCAACCATTCCATGTTTTATATCAGAAAGGGCTGTGCCTTGACCAAACCCTTCCTTTTTTTTCTCATAATATAATCCGACCGCAATGGCGGAAAGAAGAAAAAAGTTATTCAGAAGTCCCGTGAAAAATATCTCGCCTTGAAATATTCCTGCGAACATGAAAATAAACTTTAGAACAATCCACAATAAAGCAAAACCAATCGCGGATTTCAGTGCTGGACGCATAATTTTAACCGTTCATGGAGACTAAAAACTCCTCGTTTGACAATGTGTTCTGCATATGAGACTTCAAGAATTCCATAGCTTCAACTGGATTCATATCAGCAAGATGTTTACGTAAAATCCAAATTCGTTGTAAGCTATCTTTGTCCATCAATAAATCTTCACGACGAGTACCTGATGCCAGGATGTCGATTGCAGGATAAATTCTTCTATTCGCAATTTTTCTATCCAATTGAAGTTCCATGTTACCCGTACCTTTGAATTCCTCAAAGATTACTTCGTCCATTTTAGAACCTGTATCAGTAAGTGCTGTTGCTAAAATTGAAAGAGAACCTCCGTTCTCAATTTTACGAGCCGCACCAAAGAATCTTTTTGGTCGTTGAAGTGCATTTGCATCAACACCACCAGAAAGTACTTTTCCAGAAGCTGGAGAAACAGTATTGTAAGCACGTGCTAAACGTGTGATTGAATCTAATAAAATACAAACATCATGACCACACTCAACCATTCTTTTGGCTTTGTCGAGTACCATGTTTGCGACTTTTACGTGTCTGTCAGCAGGCTCATCGAATGTTGATGCAATAACCTCAGCATTTACACTACGCGCCATATCTGTAACCTCCTCAGGACGTTCGTCAATAAGAAGTATAATCAAATATGTTTCTGGATGATTGGCAGCAATTGCATTGGCAACATCTTTCAATAAAACAGTTTTACCTGTTTTTGGTTGAGCCACAATCATTCCACGCTGACCTTTACCAATAGGCGAGAACAAGTCCATTATTCTTGTAGACATTGACTCTTGACTATGACCTGTAAGTTTAAATTTCTCGTCTGGGAAAAGTGGAGTCAAGTATTGGAAAGGAACACGATCTCTAATGAAAGAAGGATCACGACCATTGATTGAATCAACTCTTACTAATGGGAAATATTTTTCTCCTTCACGAGGAGGGCGTATCGTTCCGTAAACCGTATCTCCAGTTTTTAAACCAAAAAGTTTAATTTGACTATGGCTTACATAAACATCATCAGGAGAAGGTAAATAATTATAATCCGAAGACCTTAAAAAACCATATCCATCTTGTATTACCTCTAAAACACCTTCAGCAGCAACAATTCCAGACAAATCATATTTTTTCTCTTGCTCCTCTTTCGATTTGCGATTATCGTTTTGTCTTGGACTTTTTTTATCGTTATTGTTATTCCCGTTATTATTGTTCCCAGAGTTATTTCCGTTATTGTTATTAGACGGTTTGTTATTTGGTTGAGGTCTATTACTTTTTCTATCCTCGCTTTTATCTTCTTGTTGAGGTTGAGGAGAACGTTTTTCATATTTACGTTCCCTCGGATTTGAATCATTTGAATTAGATTTATCTGAATCTTTTGGTTTACTATGAGAAGCTTTAACAAACCCTTTTTGGTTTGAATCTTTTTTATCAGAATTTTTATTCGGTTTGTCAGAAACTTTCTCAGCTCTAGGATCTTTTGATTTCTCTTTGTTATCGTTTCCGCTTTCAGAAAACAGATCTTTGCTTTTTTCTGCTGAAGGTTTAGCTTCTCTCTTACGAGGTTGTTTAGAACCTTCTTTTTCAATTGGTTTTTCAACTGACTTCGCAGCTGGTTCAGTGTTTTTAGTTTCCTCACCACTAACGATTAAATCAATTAGCTCAGATTTACGAAAAGACTCAACCTTCTTGATTCCAACGGTTTTAGCTATAACGCGTAACTCGGGAAGTTTCTTCCCTGATAATTCTTCTTTGTTCATTTATATGAATATATAATAAGAGATATTCTTAGATTGTAAATAGTTTTACTTTGAGAAATGTCACGAGATTTGCGACAATGCAAGTATACAAATATTCTTTTATAATTTGCAAGTTTCTGTAAAAAAAGATTTTTAACGATGAAGAGCTTAGAGTCGGCGCGAAGTTTTTCTAGAATCTCCAAGTTTCACATAGTCTTGGATTAACCTCGCGGTACTTTGTGTCTCAACCCCGACTAATCCCTAACCAAATGAAAAAATCCTTGATAAGTATACACTTCACCCTTCACATCTCTCATCTCAAACTTATAAAAATACGTGCCTTCTGTGGCTTGTAGGTTACTACCTGTTGCTCCATCCCAAATAGTTATGGTTTGTTCTAGGCCATTGCTTTGTTTATCGGTTTCATGCATTACATTTCCCCAACGGTTGAGGATGACAGCATGAATTTCTTTTGCTCGGCGCACGTCAATGGTAAATAGATCATTAGAATTATCATTGTTGGGCGTAAATACATTTGGAATGCGCACCGTCATGGTGTCTTCTACAATGATTTTTAAAGCAAAACTATCCAGACATTCTGGGAGGTTGTTGTAAGCGTATAACATTGCCTCATAAACTCCAGCAGTATCAAAATAAGCGGACGAATGTGTTGTATTGTCCCAATAAGCATCATCAATGTACCATTCATAATCTGTGGCGTTTTGAGTGGTATTTGTAAATTGAACAGTAAGTGGCTCGTAACCGCTTTCTGGGTTGGCAATAAAACTTGCTTCCACTCCAATTTCTTGTGGTAATGCAAATGTTGAGTCTGCCGCACAACCATTATCGTCTGTAACAGTAATAATATAATTATCGCTTAGCAAATCTGAAAACGAAGCACTCGCTTGAGTAATTCCATCAAGTTTATAATTAAACGGATTCTTACCCGAAGCAGCTACTGTTACTTCTCCATTCATCTCTCCACATATTTCAGGAGTAATATTAAGTGATTCTATTATTGGGTTGTCATGTACTTCAACAAGTACTTTTTCTGTTCTATAGCAACCTGGTTCATTTTCTATGCGTACTACATATAGTTGTGTACTATCGGGTGATGCCATGGGATTTACACTATTTGGATTGCTTAAACCATGTGTGTTAATCCATTCATAGCTTGTACCTCCACTGACAAAAAGCTGAATGTTTTCACCCAAACAAACAGAAGTGTCTGAAATAATTTGGGTGGAAAATGTATCGCAAAGAGTTGTATAGGCGTGAGGGAAAATCATGTTAATAGCTTTGTTTGTTGGTGATGCTGGATTTTGATGATGTTCCATTTTTAGTTGATAACCCGTATCTCCTGAATTTAAATAACTATTAATAACCGCAATTCCATCAGAACCGTACATTGTTGCACTAGGGACGTCATCACCTAAACCAAATAGTTCACTATTCTGGTAATAAAAATGACCTTGAACTCCTACACCCCATGTGTTAGTGTTATAACTATCATTTTGATTAAATTCTCCAATTTGAGTGTTATTAATGAAAACGTCATAGGGATTTTGCCAAGCAAGTCTATCAGTAAATAATGATAAACCTATATCCTGAGAAAAATATATATTATTAAGGTTGTTAAAGTTGTAAATCTCTAAACCGCTCATATTTAAATCGTTGTACCACAAAGACGTACTAGTTTTGTTTAAAGTAGAATTTTCATATTCAATATATAATATTGGTGACCACCAACCCCAGTTTATAGGTTCATCAATGTTTAAAATTTCTATAGGGTATTTAATCTTACTTGGTTCAACTATATTTTTTATGTCTACTGCATAAAGTCGAATAGGGTTTACTTGTGTGTTAATAATATGATTGAAAGTACTTACTAAATGAATATTTGTATCTATATCAACCAACTCGCCATCCAAAATAATAGATAATTCATCAGGATACCCAAGTGTATATACAAACAACCATGCATTTCTTATGGTACTCCCCGGTTCTATCTGAACAGTAATGGTGTCATTAGTAAATGTGGTTCCAGCGCTAATGCCAGAGCTAAAGCCAGCAGCAGTTACTCCTCCATAATATATATCTTGATGTAATAGTTTTTGCGCTGAGCTTTGAAAAGAACAACTAATTAAAGAAAGTAATATGGTATAACCTAAAAACTTCATTTTTTTTTTATAAAGCCCCTGTGCTTAAATAAAATTTCGGAACACAGGGGCTGATTTTAAATTAATAGTTTATTGAATAATTAATTTTTGCGTTTCTATAAAACGACCGTTATCATTCAATTTTACAAAGTATACACCTGCTTTAAAAGCAGCAGTAGCAATTTTCACTTTGTTCTTGTCAATAAACTCGTAATGAGCTACACTTTTACCTGTGAGGTCAACAATTTCAATTGTAGGATTCTCATACCCCTCAGCATCAATTTCTATAGCCACCAGGCTTCCATTTGATGGATTTGGGTAGAGCTTCATTTCTAGCAGTTGTTCTGTTTCTTCATTGTCATTCACCATCATTTTACTTCCGCTGTTTGGAAGTAATGGTTCTACAAATGGAATTTTCACAGAATCTCTAAAGAAAGCAAGAAGAGCTTCTGCTCTAACAGCGTTAATTCGATCATTTTGATCAGCAGCAATATTTTCTACTTCTTGTCTCAAACTACTATTTGTTCTCAATGTATCAGTCGTAAAAGCACCAGTTTCTTTTGATAATAAGTCATTCATGTTTGCCATTCGAACATAATTGGTTAAACCATATTCGGCTTCGATGATTGAACGACTATCATTAAACTTAGTTGTATCTCTGTCACAGAGGTACACATCACAAAGTTGTTCTTTTCTTCTTTGTTCTGACTCCTCTTTAAGCAGCACAGCTACTGTATCAAGTCTTCCAGGCATGATTGTATCTTCAAGTACCAAACGTATTGTTTGGTTCAAAAGTAGCGAACGTTCTGTACGATCATAGTTAATATCGCTAATTAAACGATCACGTTCAGATTTCCCTACTTGTGCATTATTGATTTGATTCATTACTCCGTTGGGTATATTTATATTCTCCATTGCTAATAAGACGTCTTCGGAGAGAGAAGAGTTGGCTAACAGTATTTGTTGTAAATGACCGCTTGGAGGATTTGAGTTGATATAAGCAATTAACACTTCATCAGAAAGGTAAGGCGAAGCATCAAGTAATGTGTTTTTTACTACTCCATTATTACCAGTTTGAATCAGTCCAATTAAAAATGCAGTTGCGTTATCATCAATTAATTCTTCTTTAGAAGTAATTACTTCCTTAAGAGAATCTAAACGACTTCTGAAAACTGGGAGAAATGGCTGCACACCTATAGGGCCTAAATCGATGATTTTTGAAGGACAGGATCTAGTCGGATCAAAAAACACAGGATCGCTTTGGGAAGCACAGTAATTAAGCGCTATAATTCCTACATTATAATTTACAGGCGTTGTTATTGCATCCGCGTGGTGTGCGTATTCAAAAATGACAACATTATTGTTTGCAGCGATCTCATCACCAGGGGTGGAAATACTGAATCTATTTCCGGCAGGCTTTGTGATTGCAACTGAACTTGATGACGGGTCACAATCTCCTTGCTCTCTTCTTATTAGACCTGAAGTTACTGCGATATCAGCCACCTCAACATCATTATAATATTCATTACATTTAAATTGTAAACCTTGTATAAAAGTTGGTGGTTGATTAGCTTCAGTATCGAAACCATTGATTCCTTGAGCCTGAGAACCTATCTTAAGGTCAAAAAACTCATTTCTGTAAATTTCATTGTCTCCTAGTCCTGAATTATTAACAACCACGCCGTAAGTGTTGCCAAATGCCGAAATCAAAGGATCATCAAATTCTGTAAAAGTGTTTTCTTCCACTTGGTAGCCGTCACATCCGTTCAGGTATAGCCCAAAAGTTTCAAAAGTCTCATTGGGTGCTGCTGAACGGTATACTTCAAAATCATTTCTTGTAACTTCTGAAAAATCATCATTTCCAAGATAAGCTCCAAAATAATTGTTGATAAACAAACTTCTATCTATAGTTGTCTTTCTACCACTAACGCTTGACAAAGAAGCGACGCCATAGTACAAGTTTCTGAACTCACTGCGGTCAAAATTAGGGCACTGTCCGCCGATAGGCACTATGCCTTGACATCTTGCTTTTACTTTCACTTGAGAGTTTATACTTACTACTCCCGATCCTTGTTCATTAAAAGCATATAGGTTTGGTGTTTCATTAATATAGTCGTTACCAAAAAGATTAATGCCGACACACCCTAGTATGGTGACATGACCAAAAGGAAATGCATTTGGATCATTTAAAACCCCATCCGTAATAAAACGTGTGTTGGTAGCACGTCCTCTGTTGTCTTGTCCGTTTGGTGCTTGATAACTATAAAAGAAAATATCTTGACGATTGTTGAAAAATGTACTGTTTGATACTTCAATAATACCTCCAGTAGCTGAGAAGTCAGCATTTCCAGGTTCAAAAGGGTAAGTTGATTGACTTTGATAAATAGTTGTGGCAGCGCCTATATAAGCGTGTTCAACACGTGAGTTATTAAACATTCTAAACCATCCTTGCTTTGTGCTAGAAGAAGGAAATTGATTTTTATTCGAGTATCCTTGAACTTGTACACCATTCCACATAGCATCTGTAAAACAACTGTCATCTACTGTTAAGGTTGAATTTATAAGTGTTAATCTTGCACCCGAGTTATTAGCATCTCCTCTTTCAACAATCAATTTTGAACCTGGCGTAAAATAAAACTTCATATTATTCATTTGAATGTATGTTCCAGCTGGAATTGTTAAATCACCATCGATATAAACTTCTCCATTGGCCGAACCAAAAGGGTTGTTGTTAACTCCGGGGGACCAATTACTACTGCCACCGTTGTTGACTTCTCCTAGACATTCTAAATTAGAAGTTAAGTGTTTGGTATAGTCCATAGCTCCAACCTGGTCTGGAAAGATGTATGAGGTTATTGCTCTTGCTACAGTAGGATTGGTAGTAAAAGTAGATTCATCATTTGGTAAATAGCCACTACCGAGAGGGAACTCTATTTTAGAATTGTTCCAGTTATTAATATCTGGAGTATTTGGATTTTCAAGCGCAGCTATGCGATCTCCTGTAACAAAGGCTAAATCACCATCAATGTCTATTTCCATTTGAGACATTTCGAAGTCATTATCATCTGTCACGTTTAATGGTTGTAATCCAAATCCAGGGTTGTTAAAATCAAAATATTCTATTGGATCGGGATTGTTGTTGTTTGTGTTGTGCGTTACATATAAAACATTTCCATCTGGAGAAAACTCTAATCCGTGAATATAAGCTTGTGTTTCTATTGTTCCAATACCATCATTTGCCAAGAAAAAGGATTCTTGGGAATTAGGAATAAGAACGCCTTGATCGTCTAACTCAGCAGTAAATAAACCAGTCCCTCTTAAGTTGTTTTCAACAGCGTCATGACCTACTGCAATTCGATAGTTGCCATTCGGTAACTGGACAACTTCCATACCACTTCTCATTTTGATTTGATTGAAAGTTGTACCTAATTGAAACTGTATGAACTCATTGGTATATGTCAGTCCATTTTCATTAAGAACGTACTGATGTATTCCGAATTCTGAAGATACATATACAAATCTATCACCGTTACAATTCTCTTGAGTAGCAGCAAAAAAGATATTTCCAAACTTATCTATTGCAGAAGGCAAATCATCTCCAAAGAAAAAAGGAGTCATGTTCGCAATGGAAGTTGCAGTTCCTCCGCTTGTAAATATTAATGCACCTAATCTATTGGAGTCATATAAGTTTGGGAGCGATAAATCTACAATCGAATAGAAAGGTTCTTTTCTTCCAGTTAGATCATAATTAGGACGACCTGTAGCGAAAATATAATATCGCTGACAGTTTGTAGGATCAGGAAGAATTAATGTCTCTGCAGTTCCTTTTATCTGGTTTATATCCCCATTATACATCTTGTCAATGAGTCTCCCTTGACTATCAAAAACACGATCATCTACAACAAAGAATCTAATGTTGCCATCAATGTCTCGCATTACATTATGTGAGTTATTAGATGGAACACCATTGTAATCATCAAATGGTCCTGCGTTTGATCCTTCAGGGAGGAGAGTAAAAACAGTTTGCTGATCAGAATAATTCGGAGGAAACGACCAAATGTTATTTCCTGGATTTCCTGTTTGGGCAATTGCACTTGTTGAGAGCATCCCAAAACAGCTTATCGATAAGGTAATATTGCCTATATTTTTTAT
>Ga0114916_1002263_pt1 | contig 10196 bp, 7 predicted proteins | sample MalvirAntarct_66_FD_83501 | JGI IMG/M metagenome (GOLD analysis project Ga0114916, IMG submission 83501) | Marine viral communities from the Global Malaspina Expedition - Malaspina viral metaG Antarct_66 | ecosystem: Environmental > Aquatic > Marine > Oceanic | place: West Anvers Island... | reverse complement strand
ATATTAACGAAAACGAATATGAAATCCATAACAACAATAAAGTCACTTATAGAGGAATTTGAGAATGCAACGAAAGCAAATCAAGCTAAAGTTATTAAACGTATACAGTTGGATAAAGAAGATGTGATTTCTTATGCAACATGGAGTGATACAGATTATACTAGAAATTGTTTGGCGAGAACGGATGAGTTTGAATTTATTTTACTCTGTTGGGACGAAGAAGCGAGGACGCCAATTCATGGGCATGGAGGACAAGACTGTTGGGTGTATCAAGTAGAAGGAACAGTAGAAGAACTTAGGTTTGAAGAAAATGATGCAGGTGAATTAGTTAAAACCCAAAGCTTAAAGCTTGAACCTGGACAAATCTCTTATATGAATGATGAAATGGGATATCACCTCATAAAAAATGCGCGAAAGCAAAAAGCGATGACACTTCATATTTATGCCAAGCCTATTGATGCATGTAAAGTGTTTGATGCTAAAAAAGAAGCATTTAAGATTGCCGAAATGGAGTACGATTCAGTTGTTAAATCCGTTTAGCTTATTTTTAGTGACATATTACCGTGTGATTATATCTAGATTATTCCTAACCAGATGTTTCCGAAAAGTTAATAATTTAAGTTTCCTTTTGAAATATTTTTTTTTGTAGTAAATTGCTTGAAAATTAACACTATGCTATTGGAAAACGAAATCGAACAGCCCGTATCGCTGAGTGTTGCTCCATACACTGGTGCTTGGACGAAAGATGAGGCGGCTCATTTATTACGAAGAACTTTATTCGGACCAACATTTCAACAAATTCAGGATACAGTTACATTGGGAATGAACAATTCTGTTGCTCAATTATTGACTACAGTAGCTACAAATCAGCCTTTAACAACTTCAGCGGATGAAGGAGTTGCTGCTTATGGTACTACTTGGGTGAATAGCCCTTATCCGAATAGTTCAAATTTAACTGAAAATGCAAGGAAGACTTCTTTGGCGGCATGGATAATGGAACGTTTGAATAAGGCAGAGTATAGTATTCAGGAAAAAATGTGTCTTTTTTGGCAAAATCATTTTGCCGCAGAATTTACTTTTGACTCGAGAGCAACTTATAATTATCACGAAGTAATCCGAACACATTGCTTGGGTAATTTTAAGCAACTAGTAAAGGACATTACAGTTGATCCTTGTATGTTGCTGTTTTTAAGTGGTGCTGTTAATAACCAGTTTAGTCCGAATGAAAATTTTGCGAGAGAACTGTTGGAGTTATATACAATTGGAAAAGGACCTCAAATTGGACCTGGAGATTATACAAACTTTAAAGAGTTAGATATTTCAGAAGGCGCGAAAGTTTTGACTGGATGGACGGTGCAAGGTCTTTTAAGTGAGACTGAAAACAATACTTCTGCAGTTTTTAATCCTGTTTTGCACGATACATCTACTAAAACATTATCTGAACATTTCAATTCTGTTAGTATTACTGACAATGGAGCAACTGAATATGAGAATTTAATTGATATTATTTTTCAGCAGGATGAAGTTGCCAATTTTATTTGTAGAAAATTGTACAGATGGTTTGTAAATTACGATTTAACAACCACAGTTGAAAACACAGTCATAACAGAATTAGCAAATACTTTTAGAGCGAGTAATTATGAGATTCTTCCTGTACTCGAGCAGTTGTTAAAAAGCGAACATTTTTACGACGTTAGTCTTAGAGGGTCTATAATTAAAAATCCAATCGAGCATTTTTACTCAATTTATAATAGTACTCTTTCTACACCTGGATATGCTTTCAATGAAAACTATGATCTTTATGCTTTTGCTTATCAGGCGATAGCATTAACGGGGATGAGTTATGCTCAACCTCCGAGCGTTGGAGGGTGGACGGCATATTATCAATCCCCTGCTTATTCTAGATTATGGGCCAACTCTTCTTTTATTAAGTTGAGATTTGATTTTTCAGACTTTTTCACATTTGTGGGAATTGAAGTTAATGGAAATAATTGGAAAGTAAATCATATTGATTTTTTAGATGGTTTATCCAATCCGTCATCAGCTCCTGATGTAATTGATGATATGGCCACTGTTTTTTGTCCTAAAGGACTTGATGCTGCAAAGAAGATTATTCTTAAATCTGTATTAACTAACGGACTTCCAGATTTTGAATGGACGATTCAATACAACGAATATTTGGCGGATCCGACTAATCCAACATACCGTGATCCTGTAGAGCTGAGAATATCTTTAACCTTGGCTCAATTATTTAAGATGCCAGAATTCCAAACGATATAACACCACATTAGCTGATGTTTAAACATTAAAATTATGAAAAGAAGAAGTTTTGTAAAGAATGTGTCGCTTGCTTCATTTGGAGTACCTTTCGTATTCAAAAATATGCAATTTGAGGCTGTTTCTAAAAAGCTATTTGAAGTACCTAAAAGCATGGAGGATAGAGTTTTGGTGATTATTCGTTTGAATGGAGGAAACGATGGCCTAAATACAATTGTCCCATTGGATCAGTATGATAATCTTTTACTTCAAAGATCAAATATAATTCTACCTGAAAACGACTTAATTCCTATCGCTGGGAATAATGGGATGCACCCGGTTATGACAGGAATGGCAAACATGATGAATGATGGGAACCTCTCAATCATTCAAAATGTTGGGTATCCAGAACAAAATAGATCTCACTTTAGATCAATGGATATCTGGACAACAGGTATGATGGACCCCGATACCACAACAGGATGGCTGGGAAGACATTTCACAGCTGATCATCCCAATTTTCCAAATGGTTATCCAAATAATGATTATCAAGATCCTTTTGCTATTAGTATGGGTTATGAAGTTTCTGCTACTTGTCAAGGACTAATGGCAAACTTCTCACACACAGTAGTCGATCCTTTCGACGCAGCAAACTTGCCAAATTCGAGTGCTGTAAATGATGGTACTTATTATGGTGACCATATGGAATATCTTTCTGGGATTATTGCCCAAACGAATCAGTATGGAGGTCAAATTAATGATGCAGCGAATGCTGGAAACTCATTATCGAGTCTTTATGATTCGAATAATCCGTTGGCAGAACAGTTGAAAAACGTTGCACTAATGATCTCTGGTGGTTTGGAAACAAAAGTATATATCCTAAATGTTAATGGATTTGATACGCATGACAATCAAGTTTTAGGCTCTGATACGACATTAGGAACGCATGCAAATTTAATGAAGCAAGTTTCTGATGCTGTTTATGCTTTTCAAGATGATTTAAAATTGTTAGGATTAGAGAAACGAGTTGCAGGAATGACTTTTTCAGAGTTCGGGAGACAAATTGCTTCGAACGCAAGTGATGGAACAGATCACGGTGACGCGGCTCCTTTATTCTTGTTTGGAGATTGTCTCGAAACATCTTTATACGGTCCGAACCCAACGATTCCTGCGCAGGTTTCAAATCAGGCAGGACTGCCAATGATGATTGATTTTAGAGATGTTTATGCCTCTTTACTTCGTTTTTGGTTTGGTGTTGAGGATGCAACTGTACAATCAATGTTTGAGCATAATGTTACTTACCACAATATTATCGGTGGTTGTAATTTGAGTACGGAAGAGCAAAATAATATGACTGAAAGTTTATCTTCAATTGTTTATCCAAACCCATGCGGTAATAACGCAACATTGAAAGTCAATGGTGAAGGAGGAAATGTAAAAATTGAAATATATGACATGCAGGGTCGCATAATGAAATCAATTTTTGAGGGTAAATTAACTATAGCAGCGCATCATATTCCACTGGAACTTGACGGATTAGAGAATGGAACATACAGTATTAAAATTCAGCAACGAAACGCCGCAGAATCTTTACAGTTGATCAAGATGAGAAACTGAATTATACGTCACTAAATAAATTACTATATAAAAAAAGGCTGTCTCATTTTTTTTGAGCAGCCTTCTTTAGTTTAAGATACGAAGTAAATTATTTATGCTTCGCCGTATATTTTCTTTACACGATCAGCGTGAATATCCATAATTACTTTTCTTTTTAATTTTAAGGTTGGAGTTAATTCACCTCCTTCAACAGACATTTCTTCCGGAAGTAATTCGAACTTTTTAATTTGCTCATAACCACCAAATAATTCATTGTATTTGTCTATTTCTTTTTGAATCCTTGAAATCACGGCTTCACTTTCAACTAAAGTCTGATTCGAATCATCTTTTAAAGAAACGTCTTTTCGCTTAGCCCATTCTCTCATGTAGTCATAAGAAGGAACGATGAGTGCCGCAGGATGCTTTTCTCCTTCACCTATCACCATTATTTGTTCGATAAATCGCGACTCTTTGAATTTGTTTTCCATCACTTGAGGAATGATATATTTTCCACCAGAAGTTTTAAAGATTTCTTTTTTACGATCTGTTATTTTTAGGAATTTTTCGTCAACTATTTCTCCTATATCACCTGTATGGAACCAGCCATCATCGTCTAATACTTCCTTTGTTTTCTCAGGTTGATTGTAATAGCCAAGCATTACATTTGGACCTTTCACCAAAATCTCTCCATCGTCAGCGATCTTCACTTCAACATTTTCAATAGTCGTTCCAACTGTTCCGAATTTAACACCGTTTTTCAAACAGTTTACAGAAATAACAGGAGACGTTTCCGTTAAGCCGTATCCTTCCAATATTGGAATCTCGGCAGCCATAAATATTCTTGCCAAACGAGGCTGAAGCGCAGCAGCACCTGAAGCAATCGCTTTAACATTACCACCTAGAGCTTCCTGCCATTTCGAGAAGATTAATTTTCGAGCAATTTTTAATTTAAATTTATACCATCCCGATTTACCTTCTAGTTCATACTGATTTCCAATTTTAACAGCCCAGAAAAATAAAGCTTTTTTGATTCCGCTTAAATCGTCACCTTTAGCCATGATTTTCTCGTATACTTTTTCAATTAGTCTTGGGACAGCAGTGAAGATTTCTGGCTGTACTTCTCGAATATTGTCTCCAATTGTATCCATACTTTCAGCAAAGTGAATAGAACATCCGACTTTCATATATAAGTAATGAATCATTCTTTCATAAACGTGACAAACAGGAAGAAAACTAAGTGAACTACTATTGTGGTCTGCAGGAATCCTTGGTTCACAAGCTAATACATTGGATAGTATGTTGTTGTGAGAAAGCATGACTCCTTTTGGGTTACCAGTTGTTCCCGATGTATAAATCATCGTTGCTAAATCTTCATTTTTTATAGGTTCTTTTAATTTTTCAACTTCTGACTGATCAACTTTATCGGATGATTGGATAATTTCAGTCCAATTTGGTGCACCATTAACCTCGTCAAAAGAATATAATTTCTCTAAAGTTGGTAGTTCGGATTTAATGCTGTTGATCTTATTGTATAGTTCTTCGTCTCCAGTTACGCAAAGCTTAATAGCTGCGTCACTAAATATGTATTTATAATCTTTAGTAGATATATTTGGATAAATAGGAACGCCAATCGCACCAATTTGCTGAATCCCAATATCCATTATATTCCATTCAACTCTATTACTTGACACAAGACCTACTTTGTCACCAGGTTTAATTCCTAGCGCCAGTAACCCGCGAGAAACTAAATTTGCTTTTTTGAGGAATTCCTCGGTACTGACGTTTTCCCACTTACCATTAATTTTCGTAGAGAACATAATCTCCTGAGGGAAATGTTCCATTTGGTAGTATGGTACATCAAATAATCGTCGAAGTGTTTTCATAGTCTATTGTTTTTAATAGGCTAAACTTAGTAAAAAAAATGAAAATTAGTTCAATATTTATGATTTAGAGAGGAATATATCATTTCTTATTAGCCAAGTTGGGGACTCATGAAATTTTGAATAGATTCTAATTCCGAAATCTTAACATAACATTGTTTTGGTCAACATCTTCTCGAAATAAGGAGAGCTCTAAGTTGTCTCAGTGAGTAGTGATTTTAAGTGGTTTTATATATTTATTGCCTCAAAATCAAATATTTTAGCCAATTTCTCGTATTTTTATAAAAAGATTTTGGACAGGGTGTAACTTTCACCTTAGTTAAATTGTTTAACTGTTAAACGCGCGGTTTGAATAGAAAAGATTACAATAATGTGGTTAATGAACACGCTTCCAATTTATATGGATACGTGTTCAAGTACCTCCGAAACTCGGAAGACAGCCATGATATTGTGCAGGATGTTTTTGAAAAACTGTGGAAGAATAGGAAAAAAGTTGAGGTCGATAAAGCAAAAGCTTGGATGTTCCGAACAGGGCATAATACCTTGATTAATTTTTCTAAGAAAAAACAGCGGACGACGTATCATACCGATATGATACCAGAACGTGGCAGAGTGGATCATTCTTTTGAGAATAAAGAAATTATTGATTTGGCACTCTCTCTTCTTCCACCGATGCAAAAGAGTATCGTTCTATTGAGAGACTTGGAAGGGTATGCGTACGATGAGATTGGTGAGATTCTTGAAATCTCAGATAGTCAAGTTAAAGTATATCTCTACAGGGCGCGTAAGAAAATGAAAAAACAGTTAAAGGATTTAACATTAGTTCAATGAGTAAACCGTCTTTTGAAAATATTGATCGTTGGTTCTTCGAATACACAGAAGGCAATCTTTCGCCTGCTCAGGTTGAGCAGTTGAAAAGTTTTATTTCTGCCCATCCCGAATTACAAAGTGAGTTAGACGTATGGAATGATGCACGAGTTTTATCAGAAGAAAACGATTTTAGTGCTGCATCTCTAAAGAAACCAACTCCGTTTTATGCCAATACTCGAGTTTTAGCAATCTTGATAATTAGTCTGTTAGTTGGAGCTTATTTGATCTATGATACTTTTGGAATAAACTCGTTATACTCGAGATCAAACAATGATTTAGCTATTATTTCAGTTGAAGATGATGATTTTTTTGAGAGTAAAATTTTAAATTCTGTCATAAACAGTAATCAGAAGAAGTCCAGTTACCAAGTAGAAAAAGATAATTCGTATGGTGAGTTAAACATAAATAGAAAAGATGTTCCTAGAAAGACGGAAGAAAAGTTGAATTCAGAATTAAGACCTGATGATTCTGAAATAAACTCAAATGAAAAAACATCTTCTTTAAATCTTTCTGAGGACATTAAAAAGACTCCCTCGACTAAAGGAGCTTCACCTTCTTTAGATTACAAAGTAGGTGTTAGAAAGATTTCATCTGAAGGTTTGAATGATGTCATTACTTACATTAATGGAACGGAACTAGATACTAAAGACAATGACCTTCTTACTGATATCGAAAATAATATGCAAGTTGATGTTAGTCAGAACTCTTTCAAGCGTAAATTAGAAAAGGTACTTAGAAAAATAAAACGTATGGCTGATCAACCAATAGCATTGGTAAACACGAAGGATCAGTATTTTCACGTGCCTATGATGACAGGTTATAAAGCCAACTTTGGAATGGCTGGCTCAGCATTGGGTAATCGGATTCAAACAACTTCTAGAAATCAGTGGACTGGAAATAAAAACCAACAGTTAATGAATACCGTTTCTTGGGATGGTTATGTTTATGCCTTGAGAGGAGGACTTGGAGTAGATGTATCTTATAGTAACTACTCAAACAATTCTATCGATAATTATGAGGCGAGTCTTACTTACTCTCCCAAGTTTTCTGTAAATAAAAACGTTTCTATTGAACCTGCTGTTCGTTTCAAAATGGGAGCGATAAATATAAACACGCAGTCTCCAATTATTGGTTCGGAAATTGAGATAAATCGAAATAGAGTTGTGCCATTATTTCAAGGGACTACAACACCTATCGGTTCACAGCTATGGTATCGCGATGTTGGTGCAGGACTTCTCGTTAATACGAAGTGGTTTTATACAGGTATAAATCTGGATAATATTGGAGGTCATTATAACAATTTCTATTCTTCCGATTTGACTAAAGAGTATAATGAGGAACTCAATTTAACAAGCTTAATCGGAACAGAATATCAATCTTTAACGAAAGAACTACGCGTATCAGGTTACCTTTTACATCAGAAATTTGGTGATTTGAATGAGGTCTGGGCAGGTGCTAATTTTCAATGGAAGTGGCTTAAAGTTGGTGCAGCAGCGAATTCTAATTTAGGATTTGGTGGTTCTGCGGGAATTGAATTTGAGAAGTTCTCACTTCACTATAATTTAGATAATGTTTATAGTCGTTTAGTTGACGAGAAGTTGTTGTCTCATCAATTAACAATGCGCATTTTACTTAAACCAAGTAGATATGCTGCTAAATTTTTAAATATGTAAGGAAAGAGATATATTATGAAAAAGTTGTTGTTATTATTGTTTGTTTTCATTTTGTCGGATACCTATGCTCAGGATCCGCAGTTTTCGCAATTCTATGCGAACCCGATATATTTGAACCCTGCTTTTGCTGGTAGTCACGGGTGTCCAAGAATTGCATTGAACTACAGAAATCAATGGCCTGCGTTGTCTGGTACGTTTGTGACGTATTCTGCTTCTTATGACCAGTATTTCAAAAATATTAATGGAGGTATCGGTATAATTGCTACTCATGACCAACAAGGTAAGGGTACAATTAACCACACCACTCTTAGTTTGATTTATAACTACCATCTGAAAGTAAATAGAAAATTTACAATGATGTTTGCAGGTAAAGCGACCTGGAATCAGAAATTCTTAGACTGGGATAAATTGACCTTTGGTGATATGATTGATCCACGAAGAGGATTTATTTATGCTACAGGTGATGTTCCTAGAGGTGGTTCAAGAGGTTTTTTTGATGCTTCGGCGGGAATGGTTGGATTTACCGAAAACTTTTTCTTCGGTGTTGCAGGACATCACTTGAATATGCCGAACGAATCTGTTATTATTGGTGACAGCCCAATGCCGATTAGATTAAATGGTCATGTTGGAGCGACAATTCCTTTAGGACAAAAATCACAGTATAATAATGAAACTGCAATTATGCCGAATATGATTTATCAATATCAGCAAGGTTTTATGGAGTTGATGTTAGGTACTTATGTGAAATATGGTGCATTTACTGTTGGGGCTTGGTTCCGTAGCCGTGATGCATTTATACTTTCTATAGGAGTCAATACTGGAACATTCAAGGTTGGTTACAGCTACGATGTTACAGTTTCGAGATTGAATAATGGTGTATCTGGAGGTTCTCACGAAGTTTCTTTAGGGCTTGATTTAAACTGTACTACAAAACAGCCAAGCTTTAGAACTGTTTCGTGTCCTTCTTTTTAAGATGTTAGGTAAAATAGTATAGCTTATTTTTAAGGTTTAGGCGGTTACTATTGTTTTGTTTGATTAGAATAGGCTGCACAAATAGTGCAGCCTATTTTTTTTATTCATTTATCAGGTTCAAAAATGGGTTTTTTTGATCGAGGAATAATGTTTTAGCATTTGGTGATTTAGATAATTCTAAAATAGCTTCGATTTGTTTCATTTTGAGTACATCGTCAGTTAAACTACTATTTAACTTCTCATTGGCGGCCTGATTTGCCTCTGCTTCAATCTCGATCTCTCGCGCTCGCGCTTCAGCTTGAATAATACGTTCTTTCTTTTGACCTTCAGCACGGATTAGTATCCTTTCTGCTTCTGCTTGTTCTTCTTGTTTGATATATTGCATTCGCAGTGCATTCTGTTCCGATTCTAATTTTTGCTCAATAGCTTTTGATAAACCATCTGGTAAGCTTATACTTTTTAATAGTACGGCTTGCACCTCAAAACCTCTGGGCATAAGGTATTCATTCATCAACTCTGTAATTCCATTTTCAATATTTCGTCGTTCACCACTATGCATATCTTTGGCTAAAAATTGAGAACAAACATCTGCAGCAGCAGAACGAAAAACTGCAGTTATAATTTTGTCAAACCTCAGTCCAACTTCTTCAATAACAGTTATAACTTCTTGTGATTTAACGCGATATAAGATGGATACATCTGATTTTATCGTTAAACCTTCTTTGGAAGGTAAGTTCATTACCATTTCTCTATTTATAACTCGAGTAGGAACTCTTGTTATAGAGGATGTGAATGGGTTGTAGAATAATAGCCCATTTTGTTTAATATTTGGGTTTATTTTACCGAACTTTGTTTTTACACCAACCTCACCAGGACGAATGACAGCGCACGATTGAAGGAAAGATGCAATAATTAGAAATGTTAATATTTTTTTCATAATTTATTTTTT
>Ga0114916_1002260_pt1 | contig 10203 bp, 8 predicted proteins | sample MalvirAntarct_66_FD_83501 | JGI IMG/M metagenome (GOLD analysis project Ga0114916, IMG submission 83501) | Marine viral communities from the Global Malaspina Expedition - Malaspina viral metaG Antarct_66 | ecosystem: Environmental > Aquatic > Marine > Oceanic | place: West Anvers Island... | reverse complement strand
GCTCTACTTTGAGGTTTTGCGACTGGCCGTCGGCACGCTTGGTCTGCAGCGTCACCGAAAGCGAAAACTGTTCACCCGAGGCTTCCGCGATCTCGTCCTCGGTCGGCTCCCGCGTGCATTCAAGCACTAGGTCAATATTCTTGTCTTTTCTCAGGTCATATTGAAATAAAGTTTCGCCCGTATCCGGATTTTTGAGAGAGGCACCAAGCCATGGCGCTTCCTCGATGTATCCGGCGACAGATATCTTGAGTACTTCATTGGGATTTAGGGTGGAATGTGACAGTCTAGCCGTTCGCGAGAAACCACCAAGATCACAGATCACGGAATTATTCTCTACGCGCAGATACGTTTTCTTTGGGTTACTTAGATCCCAATCCAACATTAAAGACCCAACGCTAGTACTGACCCCATCCGACTCCGGACGATATAGTTTATAAATCCTTAGCGCAACAGTTCGTGGCCGTAAGGCGCGCACTAAGTTAATGATTAAAATGCAACATAATTCTTTGAAATTATTATGAAAGCCACTTCAACGGGATGGGCTCGCTGCCGATCTTGCGGTCAAGGCTGTCAGAGGTCGCTGAAGGGTGCCTGACGTCGGCTCCGACGGGCTGGTTTTCATCGTTGTTGCTGATCGCGATCCGCAACGCATGAAGATCCGGAGCCTCGATTGCACTGCCGCGATAGCCCGGAAAGTAACTGACCGCACCCGGGGTCAGTTGCGGGTCCAGGCCCAGGTTGAGGATGAACTGATCGGCCTCGCCCTGCCGGAGCGGAAACTCCCGGGGCAGGGAGGAAATCACGTCAAGATCCGCTGCGATCAGGGCCGCCGGCCTTTGCCGTTCCTCCTCGGCCACCATCCTGGACACTGTCCAGCCAATCCGCCTTGTGATCGCCTGAAAGGCGGAGCCGAGCTGGATCTGCCGGTGCTGGCTCAGATTGTCGAACCAGTTGACATCCCGCGGCTGAAAGGCGGGGAGTTCAATGACGCCTGTCGAGGGCGATGTCGGTTGATCGAAGACGTGGGGTTGTACGAACACTGCCTGCTCGCACCAGGAAAACAGGCCCGGCGGGATCTCGTGCCAGAAACTGATCCCGGGGAGCAACAGGGTTCGCGACAGCAGGAACTGGCGGCCGCCCTCGCCTTCACCGGCCTCGGCCCGGTAGCGCATCCGCATGATGGCGAGCCCTTCGTCAACCGCCTTGACGATCAGGGCGCCGCGGCTTGCAAAGCCGGGATCGATCATGCTCGAGGTGAGGTTGGCATTCCCGAGGAAATTCGCGGGAATATAGCGAAGCGGATTGTCCACGCCCGGCGTGACCGAGTTGACGCCGTATAGTGCGCTGTCGTGCAGGGGCCCGTCCTGTGTGCGTACAGGCTTGCCGTAACACACCTCCTCGAACCTCAATACTCTTGCCTGGCCCGGAACGGTTTCCACGAGATCCTCCCTTCGCAGTTCATCAACATGACTGTACTACGGGTGCTTGCAGGCTCAATTGCATGAAGACTTTATCGACATGCGGAAGGAAATCAACGGCATGTGGTGAAACCGGCGGCGCGCCTGCCGCCGCGCCACGCAAATGCGGGTCTCGGGCGGTGGAACGGTTTCTAGTATTGCAGCCTGGAAATGCCGCGCAGTTCGTCGGATGTTGCCGCGGGAAAGCCGAAAAACTCAAGATAGGCGGGGATCTGCTCGAACAGCATGTCGGCCCCGATCTGGGTCATGCAGCCGCGACCGCGGGCGGCAGCGAGAAAAGGCGTTTCCGCCTGCTTCATCACCACTTCGCCGACAAATGCGGCCGGATCGATGCGCGCGGTGTCGACCGGCATCGGATCGCCGGCATTCATGCCAAGAGGCGTCGCATTGACGATCACATCCCATCCGGCCGGGTCATTGGAGCCCGTCGAGATTCCGATGCCGGGGCAATGGCGTCGCAACCGCCCGGCAAGCTGCTCCGCCACATCCGCCCTTGCATCGAAAAGCCCGATTTCGGCAGCACCGGCCTGGGCCAGGGCCGCGGCGATCCCCGAGCCGACACCGCCGGCCCCGACGACGAGCGCGCGTAGGCCCTTCGCCTCGCGGCCCTTGCGCAGCATGCCGCGCACGAAACCTTCACCGTCGAACATGTCGCCGACAAGACGGCCGTCCGCGTCTCGCTTGACCGCATTGCAGGAGCCTGACATCAGCACCGCCGGCCTGGCCTCGTCCAGCAGCGCCACCGTTGCCACCTTGTGCGGCATGGTGATGAGCGCGCCATCAATGTTGCGAAGCCTGAAAAGCAGCGGCAGGAACGCCGGGTAATCCTCCGCTTCGCAGCCCATCGGAACCACCCGGGCGTCGATGCCCTGGGATTCGAACCAGGGATTGTAGATCAGCGGAGCCCGAAACGAGTCCGTCGGGACGCCCAGATGGGCGATCAGCCTGGTGGTGCCGGAGATCATCTTGTCCTCATTGCAAATGCCGCCTGTTGGTTCCCTGTGTGCCGCCTGTGCCGTTTCACGACAGCATCACCGTCTGGCCCGAACGCGCCGAGCGCTGCACCGCATCGATGACCTGCAGCGTTCTCAACCCTTCCCGGGCTGGAACAAGTGGTGGTTCCTCGCCGCGGATGACCCGCGCGAACTGTGCGATCTGGCGCACCAGCGGATCGTCCTGGCTGACGGGGTGATGGGTCGCCGAGATCGGTTCCCACCAGCTTCGCCTCCCTTGGTTGGCCCAGATCCTGGCATGGGGCAGCTCCATCGAGCCATGCGTTCCGCCGATGAAGTAACAGGATTGGCCGGTGGGCGGGTAGGCCGGGTTTTCCGAAGCCGTCAGTTCCCAGCTCCAGGGAGAGACAATGGTGTCCGAAAGACTGAAGGTGCCGAGCACGCCATTGTCGAAGCGCAAGACCAGCGCAGCGGTTTCCTCCACCGCGTTGCCCCGTACCGCGCTTGAGGCCAGCGCCTGGACCGAAACGATCTCGCCGATCAGGTGCCGCAACAGGTCGATGTCATGGATGAGATTGAGAAAGATTGGCCCTCCGCCCGGCTGGCGGCGCCACTCGGTTTCAAAATAGTCATCCGGCTTCATCAGCCAGAACATGCCATGCACCGCGACCAGCGTTCCCAGCAAGCCGTCGCTGATCTGCTTCCTGGCCGCTGCAATCAGCGGATTGTGGCGGCGATGGTGTCCCACAAGCAGCGCCACGCCTGCGCTTTCGCCCGCATTGACTAGGTCAAGTCCGGCCTGAAGATCGGTCGCCAGCGGCTTTTCGATCAGCGCCGGAACGCCGGCCGCAACGCATTCCAGAGCGTTTTCCACATGGACCTGGTTTGGCGTCGCCAGAACAATGCCGTCAGGCCTGTCCTTTTCAAGCGCCCCGGACAGGGAGCCGTGCCACGACACGCCGATGCGGTCTGCCTGATCGCGGTCGGCATCAGAGGGGTCGATGATCGAATGAAGCTCGACGCCCGGTGTTGCAGCGATGGCCGCAATGTGCCGCCTGCCGATCAGCCCGGCGCCGGCAACCGCAATCCGTATCGGCCCGGTCATGGTCTGTGCCCTTTCAGTCCCGCCAATGGCTGCAACACACGCATGCCTGTTGCAGGCTGGTTGAAAAGGGGTGCGCCATGAAACACGGTCTGGTCCTGCTGCCGGAAGAAAGGACGGGATTCTGATCAGGTAGTTGTTGCTCCCGAACTCGAATTGCCTATATTATTTCTTATGTCCTATATTCTTTCCTGCAGTCAAGACGATTACCCGGAGGTAACAGCGTGATTGAAGCGGCAGATCACGACACGATTGGCGACAGCGCCTACCGCAACATACGCGACGACATCATATTCGGGCAGCTTCGACCCAGCGAGAAGCTACGGCTCGAACCCTTGCGCAAGCGCTACAATGTCAGCGTGACGACGCTGCGGGAAATCCTCAACCGGCTGACATCGGACGGGCTGGTGGTGGCGGAAGGTCAGAAGGGGTTCGAGGTTGCCAGCGTTTCCGACGCAAATCTGTGGGAAGTCGCGGAACTGCGCCTGCTGGTCGAGGGGCATGCGATTGCCCGCTCCTTTGCCAGCGGCGATCTCGACTGGGAATCCCAGGTGGTGGCTGCCCATCACAAGCTGCACCGTCTCGAGGACCGGATGATTTCCGGCGACATGAGTGCGCGGGAAGACTGGAAGCGGGCGGATTGGGGGTTTCATCGCGCTCTGATCACCGGCTGCGGCTCCAAGACACTGATGGATCTGCACGGCCAGCTCTTCGACAAATACCTTCGTTATCAGATACTTACCCTTGCCTTCCGGGGGCAGCCGGGCGCCGACGAGCATGCCGAACTGCTTGAGGCGGCGTTCGCGCGTGATGTCAGGCGGGCCAAGGAAATCCTGAGCAAGCATATTCTGGGTGGTGTGGAATTCATCATCAATTCGCGAAAGGAGGGGTGACTGGATCGGAGGTCAATCCTCTGAAATCTTAAATGTCCTATAAAACGAATTATGTATGTTGAAATTGCCCGCGCTTTGTGACAGGTTTTTCTCAAATCCGTCGGGCCGGGTGGCAACGGATCAACATTGGGAGGAGAAAACCATGAAAAGCATTACCCGTCGCATGCTGCTGGCATGCGCTGTATCGATTGGCGCGGCAGGATTTGCTCCGGCAGCCTTCGCCGAGGACAAGATCACGCTCAGGATGTCGACCCCGGCATCGGAGACGGACCAGCGTTCTGTCGCCCTGGCGGAAGTCTTCGCGCCGGAAGTGGCGGGCTTCGCCACCTATCAGCCGCACTACAATGGTTCGCTGATCGCGCAGGGCAGCGAACTCGAAGCCATCGCCTCGGGCGATCTGGAAATGTCGATCGCCTCCGCCCAGGAGCTGGCGACATTCTTCCCCGAGTTCTCGATCTTCGCCACCGGCTACGTTCACCAGAACGCCGCGCACCAGGTCGCCGTCTTCAATGATCCGCTGATGGATCCGTTCAAGCAGAAGGTCGAAGACGAGCTCGGCGTGAAGTTGCTGTCGGTGATGTATCTTGGCCGCCGCAACGTCAATCTGCGCCAGAGCAAGGATGAGCTGACGGTGATGAAGCCGGAAGATCTCGCCGGCGTCAATCTGCGCATGCCCGGCTCCGACGCCTGGCAGTTCCTCGGCAAGGCGCTGGGCGCCAACCCGACGCCGATGGCCTTCACCGAGATCTACACCGCGCTTTCGACCGGTTCGGTTGACGGTCAGGACAACCCGCTGCCGACCGTGGTCGACGCCAAGTTCTACGAAGTCACCAACCAGGTGGTGCTGACCTCCCACCTTGTTGACCTCAACTACATCGCCTTCTCCAAGGCCGTGTGGGACAAGCTGACGCCGGAGCAGCAGGCAACCGTGCAGAAGGCTGCCGACGATGCTGCCGAAAGCGGCCGCCAGGCGCAGCTGAAGAAGGAAGAAGATCTCGTATCGTTCCTGCGCGAAAAGGGAATGGACATCTACGAGCCGGACCTCAAAGCCTTCCGGACCCATGTCCAGGCGCAGTATGTCGGTTCTGAATTCGCGGCCAGCTGGCCCGAAGGTGTCCTCGACAAGATCAACGCCCTCGGTAACTGATCTTCCCGGACTATCCCGGTGCCACGGAGGACCTGACATGACGTCAATCGTGAAATGGTTCCTTCGTGGTGCGGAACTTGTGGCGGCCACGATGATGGCCGCCATGTTTTTGACCTTCCTCCTGCAGATTGCGATCCGCTATTCCGCCAAGCTGGAGTGGCTCGCGCAAGCGTTTCCGATCCTCGAGCCGAGCCGCTATGGCTGGACGCTGGAATTGTGCCTTGCGCTGTGGGTCTGGATCGTCTTCTGGGGTGCGGCCTTCGTGGTGCGCGAGCGCGACCATGTCACCTTCGATGTCATCTATGGCCACGTCAGTCCGAAGGCGCGCCGCTGGTTCGCCATCATCGGCGGCGCCGCGGTCTGTGGCGGCCTTCTCTGGTCGGTGGAGCCGACCTGGTCGAAATTCTTCATTCTGCGGCTGAAGAAGACGGCCACCCTGAACGGCCTGTTCGGTGACTGGATCCGGATGCGCGACATCTATTCGATCTACATTCTCTTCCTGGTGGTGGTCGCGGCCCGCTATGGCTGGCGCGCGATCAGCGCCTTCCGCCATGGCGCGGACATCGACCAGCCCGGACATGACGAGGCGGCGAAACCATGACGCTGCAGTTTGCTCTCTGCCTGCTCACCCTGTTTTTCCTGGCGGGCATCGGCACACCCGTTGCCTATTCCATCATTGTCTCCTCCTTTGTCTACCTGACGGTGAACGGCCAGGGTGTCGGCATCGCCGGCAAGGTGTTGATGGACGGGCTCTACCAGAGTTTCATCCTGCTTGCCGTCCCGCTGTTCATCGTTGCCGCAAACATCATGAACGCCGGCACCATTTCCGACCGGTTGCTGCAGTTCTGTGTTGCCGCCGTGGGCCGCTTCCGCGGCGGGCTGGGCCATGTCAACATCGTCGCATCGCTGATTTTCTCCGGCATGTCCGGTTCGGCCGTCGCCGATGCGGCGGGAATCGGCAAGATCATCATCGGAATGATGACCAGGAGCGGACATTACAGCCGCGGCTACGCGGCGGCGATTACCGCCGCTTCGGCAACCATCGGTCCGGTCATCCCGCCATCGATCCCGATGGTGCTTTACGCATTGGTTTCCAACACCTCGATCGGGTATCTGTTTCTGGCCGGTATCGTGCCAGGCCTGTTCATGGGCGCGGTGCTGATGATGATGAACACGCTGATTTCCACACGGCGCAATTTCACCATCGAAGAGCCGGTTCCGCTCAGGGACCTGCCGCGGCAGACCGCGAACGCCTTTCCGGCGCTGCTGATGCCGGCGATCCTGCTCTACGGCATCTATGGAGGCGTGACGACGCCGACGGAAGCCGCAGCCGTCGCCGCTGCCTACGCGCTGCTGCTGGCCGGGTTGTTCTACCGCGCCCTGTCTCTGCGCGCACTCTACGGCATTCTGGTCGAAAGCGCCCGCTCCTCTGCTGCGGTCGGACTGGTCATCGGTGGCGCATTGATCCTCAACTATGTGGTGGCGTCGGAAAACATACCGAACATCGTGGCGCAGTCGCTGGTCGGCCTTGACGTCTCGCCTCTTGCCTTCCTGATCGGTGTCAACATCCTGTTCCTGCTGCTGGGCTGTGTGCTCGACGCAACCACCATCATCCTGGTCATCATCCCGCTGTTCCTTCCGGCCTGCGAAGAACTTGGGATTGATCTGGTTCATTTCGGCGTGGTTGCGGTGATCAACTGCATGATCGGGCTGATCACGCCGCCCTACGGCATTCTGCTGTTCGTCATCAACGCGGTCACGCAGATCCCGCTGCGTGAGATCATCGGCGAGATCTGGGCGTTTCTCGGTGTCCTGCTGCTCGCTCTCGCGGCATTGATCCTGTTTCCGGGAATCGTGCTGTGGCTGCCGCGCATGTTTGGATATCCCGGATGAAAACCGCCATTGCCACGGTCTCCATCGCCGGTGATCTGAGCGAGAAGCTGGCTGCGATCGCGGCGGCCGGATTTGACGGTGTCGAGATCTTCGAGAATGATTTTCTTGCCTATGATGGCAGTCCGCGGGATGTCGGGCAGATGGTGCGCGATCACGGGCTGGAGATATCCCTGTTTCAGCCGTTCCGGGATTTCGAAGGCATGCCGGAGCCGCAGCGTGCCAGGGCGTTCGACCGGGCTGAACGCAAGTTCGACCTGATGGGCGAACTCGGCGCCGATCTGGTGCTGGTTTGCTCCAATGTCTCCCCCGTCTCGCTCGGCGGCATCGATCGCGCGGCGGGCGATTTTCATGAACTTGGCGAGCGTGCCGCCAGGCACGGGATCCGTGTCGGTTATGAGGCTTTGGCCTGGGGCCGGCACGTCAATGATCACAGGGATGCCTGGGAGGTCGTGCGGCGGGCGGATCACGCCAATGTCGGCCTCATCCTCGACTCGTTTCACACTTTGGCGCGCAAGATCGATCCCGACACGATCCGGTCGATTCCCGGTGACCGGATCTTCTTCGTGCAACTCGCCGATGCCCCGAACATCGATATGGATCTGCTCTACTGGAGCCGGCATTTCCGCAACATGCCCGGCGAGGGCGATCTCGATGTTCCCGGCTTCATGCGGGCAGTCGCCGCCACCGGCTATGATGGCACGCTGTCGCTCGAAATCTTCAACGACCAGTTCCGCGGCGGGTCACCCAAATTCATTTCCGTCGATGGTCATCGCTCGCTTGTCTATCTGATGGATCAGGTGCGGCGCGTCGAGCCGGATATCCGCATCGAATGTGCCGAGATGCCGGACCGGATCACGGTCAGCGGTGTCGAATTTGTCGAGTTTGCCGCCGACGAGGAAGAAGCTGCGCAAATCGCGGATCTGCTGCAGATGCTCGGCTTCACCCGTGAGCGGCGGCATGTCTCCAAGGATGTCGATCTTTGGCGGCAGGGCGGCATCAACATCGTCATCAACACCGAGCGCGAAGGCTTTGCCCACGCCTCTCACGTCGTCCACGGCATGAATGTCTGCGACATCGGCCTGAAGGTGGAAAATGCCGCTGCAACGGTGCAGCGTGCCCAGGCGCTCGATGCCGAACCATTCGATCAGCCGGTCGGCCCCGGGGAATTGAAGATCCCGGCCATCCGGGGCCTGGGCGGCGGGCTCATTCATTTCATCGACGAGCAGAGTGACCTGGCCAAGGTCTGGGACATCGAGTTCCGCCCGCTCGACCGGCAGGAGCCGGCGACAGGCGTCGGTCTCAAGCGGATCGACCATGTCGCTCAGACCATGAATTACGAGGAGATGCTCACCTCGCTGTTGTTCTACACCTCGATCTTCAAGACGCGGAAAACACCGATGGTCGATGTCGTGGATCCGGCCGGACTGGTGCGCAGCCAGGCCATCGAGAATGCCGACGGATCGCTCAGGATCACCCTGAACGGGGCGGACAATCGCCGCACCCTGGCCGGGCATTTCATCGCCGAACGGTTCGGCTCGGCCGTACAGCATCTGGCCTTCGAAACCGATGATATCTTCGCCACGGTCGAGGCGCTGTCGGCAAACGGCTTCAAACCGCTGGAGATCTCCGCCAACTACTATGACGATCTTGCGGCCCGCTTCGATCTGGAGCAGTCCTTCGTCGACCGGCTGGAAACGGCAGGCATCCTCTATGACCGCGACGGGCAGGGCGAGTACTTCCAGATCTACAGCCCGGGCTTCGGAGAGGGCTTCTTCTTCGAGATTGTCGAGCGCCGCGGCGGATACGGCGGATACGGTGCGGCAAACGCCCAGTTCCGGATTGCCGCGCAGAAGCGGCACATGCGGCCCAGGGGCATGCCGAGACGCTAGGCGCGTCACTCAGGGATGTGCAGCCTGCCTGATCCGCTCAAAGGTCTTGGCGATGATGTCCCGCGCCAGCGCTTCGGTCGCAGCCTCGCTGTAGACCCGCATCTCCGGGGCATTGCCCGAGGGCCGCAAGTGGACAATGTCGCCGCTTTCCAGGACAACCCGCAGCCCGTCGGTCAGATCCACATCCGCCACTGTCCCGAACGGCTCGAAGAAGTCTTGCCGCGCCATCTCGTCCTGCGACAGGCGGGTAATCAGCGCCTGGCTTTCCTCCGTGGGAAAGTTCTCGATGCGATCGCTGGCAGCCACCGGCAGTCCGAGCGCTGCGACATGGGCACAGAGCGATTGCCCGGCTTGGCGGGCGGCGGCGAAGGCGCACAGGATCGGCAGCACGCTGTCCCTCGTCGGCAGCGCCGAAAGATCCGCGTTCCCCACCCTGATGGAATTGCCGATCAGAACACCGCCATTGGCTTCAAAGCCGATGACGCAGTGCCTGCCCCGGGCGACGGCATCAGCCATCCCGGCGATCACGAAGGGCGAGCCGACCCTGGTGCGGCTGACGTCAGCGTCGCAGCGGGTTTCAATTCCGGAATTGGAAGTTACCGGGGTGACAACCGCATCGGCGCCGAGATAGCGCGCCACAATCAGCCCCAGCGCATCGCCGCGGACGACCTGTCCGGTCTCGTCGACCACCATGGGCCGGTCGCCATCGCCATCGGCGGAGACAAGCCCATCGAGCCCTTCGGACTGGACCCAGCCCGAAGCCAGTGCCCGGGTTTCCTCGGACACGGCCTCTGTGTCGACCGGAATGAAGACCGGCGATTTGCCGAAGCGGATGATTTCTGCACCTT
>Ga0114916_1002259_pt1 | contig 10204 bp, 13 predicted proteins | sample MalvirAntarct_66_FD_83501 | JGI IMG/M metagenome (GOLD analysis project Ga0114916, IMG submission 83501) | Marine viral communities from the Global Malaspina Expedition - Malaspina viral metaG Antarct_66 | ecosystem: Environmental > Aquatic > Marine > Oceanic | place: West Anvers Island... | reverse complement strand
ATCGTGACTATCCCAAGAACTTTACGGTCGACGAAGCTTATCGCGATACCCTGCCTGACCTGCAGAATGGCCCGTCCAGCCTGATCCGCGGCGCGCAGCAGATGATCCAGCATGTTGGCATTTCCAACTTCCGGTTGCCCATCGGCTTTCGTATGCGAGATGGTGGTGCCTTGACGCTCGAGACATCCGTCACCGGCTCGGTCTCGCTTGAGGCGGAGAAGAAGGGCATCAACATGTCCCGGATCATGCGCAGCTTTTACAACTATGCCGAACAGACATTCAGTTTCGAGGTAATGGAAGCCGCGCTTGACGGTTATAAGGCTGATCTTGAAAGCCTAGACGCCCGGATCCAGATGCGCTTCTCCTATCCGATGAAGATCGAAAGCCTCCGGTCGGGCTTGTCGGGCTATCAGTATTACGACATTGCCCTTGAGCTCGTGGAGCAAAACGGTAAGCGCAAGAAGATCATGCATCTCGACTACGTCTACTCGAGCACCTGCCCCTGTTCGCTTGAGCTGTCTGAGCATGCCCGCGCCACCCGCAGCCAACTGGCCACACCGCATTCGCAGCGCTCGGTCGCTCGTATCTCTGTTGAGATGACGCCGGATACCGATACCCTCTGGTTCGAAGATCTGATCGAGATGTGCCGTAAAGCCGTGGCGACCGAGACACAGGTTATGGTCAAGCGTGAGGATGAACAGGCTTTCGCTGAACTGAATGCCGCCAACCCGATCTTCGTCGAAGATGCCGCGCGCCTCTATTGCGAGCAACTCCTTCTGGATGATCGGATCAACGATTTCCGTGTTGTGGCCAGCCACCAGGAAAGCCTGCACAGCCATGATGCGATCAGCGTGCTCACCCAGGGTGAGACCTTTGCGCAGGAGAGCATCGATCCGAAGTTCTTCAATACGATGTTCCACACCGGCTGACCCACTCAGGCATCCAGACCTATTAACTGGGTCCGATCGTAATGATCGGGCCCAGTTTCGTTATCCCATATCAGCGCGCGAAAATCGCTCATCGCTTCGATTATCGCATATCCCTGAAAAAACGCGCAACGGGAGCCCCAACGATGGCGATAGAACCTATGATAACAAGGCTGACGGATGCATTGTTTTCGTATCCTTGATCGCAGAGGTACATACCTACGCCCACTGACGCCAAGCCAGCGCAAATCAATATTTTATCAAGCATTTCAACTACCCGGCAAGAATTACCGCGTTCCATATTATGTTCAATTTCATTTAATTTGTCGGACTATACCGAGAAATTTGTTCTTTTAAAGGCAGTGCTCCAGAATGAAGAAACGGCCCTCAAAGAGGGCCGTTTGATCAGGCTGAAATCGACCAGTGTCAGTGCCGTGCGGCGAACTCATCCACCTGCCGCTCAGCTTCATCCTTGGCGATGCCGTAACGCTCCTGGATTTTACCGACAAGCATTTGGCGATCGCCGGCAGCCTGATCGATCTCATCATCGGTAAGTTTACCCCATTCAGCCTGTACGGAGCCTTTCATCTGCTTCCAGTTGCCTTGAACCCTGTCCCAATTCATCGCTCTCTCCTCTTCAAATTTGCTTCGCAAGATTAACGTAGCGAATAAGGAAGGGGTTCCATTTTACGGTAATGAAAAAAGGCGAACCCTCGCAGGCCGCCCTCATCCTTTGCAGAAGCCTGAAGCCTGCTGGCCTCAGTGTATGTCAGACGGCCGTGCCCTCAATTCCGTATCGCATTTGTTTTCCACTTTTTGCTGTTGTGGCATTTATCGATGGAAGAGGGCTGACCGCCCACTGGCGCCGTAGCACCGCATTCCTGCTGAGGTTGACTATGCGTGATCGTCGAGCATAAGTAAATACTGTATTTTTCGCATATGGTCTGGGTTCTCAGAATTATGATATTGGGTATCGGCTCCGATTTGACGCGCATCGACAGGATCAGGGCGTCCATCGACCGTCTTGGGGTCCGATTCCTGCAGCGAGTATTCACATCCGATGAGATGGCCAAGGCAAACACAATTCTGGATCCCGCGGGCTTCTACGCCAAACGATGGGCGGCCAAAGAGGCCGTCCTCAAAGCACTGGGCACTGGCCTGAACCGCAACATTAGTTGGAGGTGCATCGAAACCTACCACTTGGAAGGCGGCCGACCTGCCGTGAGGTTGCTTGGTGGTGCAGCTGATCATCTTGCAGCCATCTGCCCGCCAGGACATCGCGCCGAGGTCCACCTGACCCTGTCGGATGAACAGGGCTTAGCACAGGCTTTCGTGATCATAGAAACGAGACCGATTTCAGAGGACGCGGATTAATGCATGGCATTTTCACAACATCAGGCGACCATATTCGCAGGCCCTAGTAAGGTGAGAAATTCGGACATAGATCAAAAGTATCCCATGAGGAGATATGGAGTAGAGCATGACAGAAATCTCGATCACCGGCATTTTCGTCCTCGAGCGTGACATTGAACGCTTCAAGCCTGACTTTGTGCTGTCGATCACCGATCGGGATGGCTGCGATCAAGAGATTGCACTGGATGTTCTCGCCAAAGCGCAAGTCCCCTACCACCATATGGGATTTTACGATGTGCCGCGGCTCCTGAATGGCTGTGTGCCGCCAAGTCTGCCTGATATGATCGAGATGATGGCTGTGCTCGACAATGAGCTGCCTGACGCCCCCGAGCGTCTTTTAGTGCATTGTCATGCAGGCGTGTCGCGATCGCCAGCCGTTGCCCTGATCGCCCTTGCGCATCTCTCGGCACGGATGGGTGAGACATCAGAAGAAGACGGGCGCCGGATAGCGCAGCAGGTCTTTGATGCCCAACCCATGTCACAGCCCAACAAACGCATCCTCGCCCTGGCCCAGCAGCTCTTCGGAGATATGGGGGATGCCATGGTCCGCGAAGGCATCATGCTGCGGGAGACCTGTGATTACAGTAAGGTCGCCGCAAACGATATTTGGTAGGTCTTGCGAAAATCAAAGTCTCCCAAAATACCTATCGCGTATTAAGTGCGAAAAACGCAGGCGATCAAACCTGGAAAGGCTGAACCGATGACTGCAGAAACCAAGAAGCGAAGTGAGCCTTCGCTAAATTGCGTGGATCCGCAAAACTACACAGATTGGACCATCCTTGCCCCCTGGGATGTCTTCTTTTCCGATCTCGTGCTGACCGTTCATCACATTCTGACCGAACCCACCTGCCCTTCGGTCAAAATCGCCTTTGAAATGCCCGAGCGCGCCGGTACGGATGTACTGGCGCACGGCTGTGGTGATACGCTAGAGGAAGCGATCGCCACTGCTGTGGCGAAGGCCAAGGAGGCACTGCCTGCATTGACTGAAAAGCGTCGCGCGGAAGTCGCCGTGCTTAAGGAAAAGCGGAAGTTGGATAAAGTATGACGGATCAAAACATCGAGACCCAAGACCGACCGATAACGGATCTCGCGAAATCGCTTTATGAGCTCTCAGCACGCACCACTCCCGCCGCAGATGCTGATCTCATCCTGGCCGCGGCAAAGCATGTTGAAGGGTCAATTCCCGCATCAGAGCTGCATGTGCCTGAATACGATCTGGCGTATCTGGGTGGCAACTGCCCCGTGCAGGCGGAAGGCACCATCAAGGAGAAGGCCTTCTACTTCCGCGCTCGAGGGGATCGATGGTCCTTGAGTATCGGGGCAGATCCCATCGGCGCGCCGGAATGGACCCATGTGGAAATCTGCGGGGCGGCCTTCGAGGCTGGCTGGATGGACGAAGACGAAGCGCAGGAGTACCTCGAACGGGCTTTGGCGCTCTATGCTGCTGGGCGACCTGGGGCTCAGCTCCCGCCTGTGGGTTGATCTTCCCTCGCAAGATATGCCTTGATCCAAAAAGCTGCGAGCAGCGATGACAGGACGGCGTTCCATGACGCCATCGAGAGACCTGCCATTTGCCAGGCCACCTCATCACATTTGACGACCTTGGCTTTCATGATGATTTCCAATGCGCGTTCAGGTGATACTTTTGTGAGATCGACATTGCCTGAGCAGGATTGAAGTCCCTTCCAGAAACCTCGCTCAACACCTGTGTGGAATACGCCAATACCGGCAGATGTGAAGGTTGCCAGCGCGCCGAGGATGTAAACCCATGGCTGGCGGAACCGAATGCTGATCAACACCAAGAGCACAGCCAAAACATGCGGCCAGCGCTGCCATTGGCAGAATGTGCAGGGCGCAAATCCTCCGATATGCTCAAATCCAAGCGCTCCCAACAGCAGGGATGCCGAGCCGAGGCCAGCGAGCAGGCCCAGGCTTTTACGCTTGAGAGTGCGGCCAGCCCAAATCATGCAATACGAGCCGCGTCGATCCGCCCCTGCAGTGAGGAGAAGCCTGACCAACCGCTGAACATATTGATGCGCTCGGGAGCCTTGTCATTCGCAACAAAGAACATTGGCGTGCCCTGAACGGGGAAGGTGCGCATCGTGGCCTGGATCCGGCTGGTCACGTCAAGTTCTGACTCTGCGAGCATTTCCTTGATCTAATGCCCAGCAAGCCAAAGCTCTTCCCCATAGCGATTGGCTACAAGAGGCAGTTCGCTTCCTGTCCGAAGATCCAAGCAAGCTGCATAAACGGTTTGCAATATTTCGGCCGGCGCTGCATTGGCGCGGGCGAAGCCGGCCAGGAGCCGAGTTGAACCCAATGAGCTTTCTGAAAGGCCAATCGGAGCATAGGCAACACCCAACCCAGCGGCTTTTGCGTAGGCCAGCAATTTTTCGAGCCCGTCTTCGACGAAGGACCTGCAGTAGGTGCAATCTGTCGTCCCGATAATGAGAATACTTTTCGCAACAATGCCAGGCGTCAGGTCCAACGTATGACTGTCGATACCCGCGCGCGTCATGCGATCATCGAGCGTGCCCTCCCCCGGAAGAACCGGAAAAGTTGGGTCCAAAAAGGTTGCCCCAATGCCGGCCGTGGCCGCCACTCCAAAGCAACCGCCACCGATGATCAGCATGCGGCGCATCTGCTGGGCTTCCTTGCGCTCGCGCACCGATAGTTTCTTGTTGTTTGATTTTCGCATGTCTTATGTCCTCGCTTTACCCAGCACATATGCCCAAAAAGCGCAGTTGAAAGGCTCAATGAATTACATTTTTCTCATCGGTGTGACCAAACCAGAATATTTGACATCAGTACACGGTAAAGAGGCTTAGATGCGTCGATGATGGTAAGATGTGACGGGTGATCTCATACGTTATCCACAAAAGATTGCGGACATGTCAATTCAACGGATTGTCACACCATGGCCTTCGCATATCATAAGAACGGTGCCGCGCATGGCCGTTCCGATCCGGGCATTCGCCTATGAAGAACATGCGCTCAGACGAAAACGCCATAGCGATCTCCTTTTTCATGGGGTCCTGGCGGTCATGGATCGAGCTGCCGACGATAGACCCCCTTTTGAGAAGGATGCTTTCGCATGCCCAATACGACACCCGGACTCCCGGATTCATTGACGACGGCTAAGGCCCAGGCCCGCCGATTGAGAACAGCCCTCGAGGGCCGCCTGCCCCTTAAACATGGCCAATCGCTTGAATTGATTGCTCGGCTGCATGGCCAAGAAAGCTGGGGACACCTCCACGATATCTTGGAAGGCAAACCCTCTCCAAATGCAATCGAGGAAAGTGATGACCCGATTGCATTGGCAGGTCTGGTGCTGGCCGAGCGCACGACTGTCGGTACCTTGATGCAAGACATCGATAACCGCTCAAGGCAGCACTATGGCGCACCAATGCTGACGATGGCAGGAGCTTGCCTGTCCGCAATCTTATCTCAATGCGCTAAAAGGCAAGACGTCGATTGGGCAGGAGACACCTCAAGCATGCCGAATGATGTTTCGCCATCATACCTGCGCTGTTTGAAGGATCATGATCTCCATGAAGGCATGGTACGCGCTCGAGCTCTGGGGCAACTAAGCTCCCGGAAATTTACGGATCAAGTCCTCAAGATGACAATCGACCTCTTACAGAGGCCGGTTCAGCCGCGCCGTGTAGGTGAGGATGTTTTCAATAGTCTCCTCCAGCACCTCACTGCGAAATTTCGCGACATGCCTGCATATCCTGCGTCCGAGCTTCCTGCAGCTCGGGTCTTCGACGGCCTCCATAGCCTCGTGATTGGACAGGATGTTTCCGCCCTGCATGCTGCGTTCCCGGGTATCATCGATATGCGCGGCCCCGGGATCATCCATCCCGTGGAAATCGCGAAGGCCCTGAACACCCCCTACCCGGAAGCTGGTTTTTCTTCCGGGACAGTTGCCCTCAAATTTATGGCCGGACTAAAGATTGGCATGCGTCTACAGGATATGCCATCCGCACGACCGGCGGGCGGAAAACGCCTGCCTGTATTGTTGAGCCTATCGGATATGATCTCATGTCAGGGCGCAGAAGTTCTCCTGGCACAGGCACGTTCGTTGCGGCTGCACATCCTGATCCATGTTGATCGGCTTGATATGGATGCGGACCTACTTGCTCCAGTTCGCAGTAACGTCTCAAGCTTGATTGAGATCAGTGCTGAACGCGAGGTGCGCGTGAAATCCTTATCTCACCCCAGCAAAGACAAAGATGGCTTTGGGCAGATCTTTAGTCAGTTTAAGCGCCGGGCACGCTGAACCCAGCTGGTGTACAGAAATGACATGTTTAGCTGTGATTTCTGTACACCTCCTCCATCCTTCCTCTCACTGTATGGCTCGCTACATGTTGCCCCGCAGCCTCGCTTGATGGGCTAAACGCTCTGCGTAGATTGAATGCGAAAAGCAAACGATTAATTATAGAGCTACACTGTCGAAGGGAGACTATCATGCCGGAAATCATCAAGGCTTGGGTTTATAACCCCACCAAGGCAATTTTCGGCAAGAAGTCCGACCGCGCAGCGCGCCTCCAAGTGTCCTGCGAAAATCCCCAAAGCTGCGATCTCTTCGTGAATGACAAGAGCTGCTTGCTCACCGGTTCCTGTGCCAGCTGCAAGTTTGGAACGAAGACCCGCAAAGAGGGTCCGACCCAGCGGGCGCGGAAGTTCCACGACTGGATTGCCGACGAGACGGACTACTGCAAGACGATCGATCGGGGTGTTAAATCCCTGAAGGCCTACAACCGGATCTTCAAGAGCAACGGACATTACTACCTGCCCTACGGTGGTATGTCGGATGCGATCTTTATCGATGGCGCTCCCTTGCGTAGTCAGTGGGTGCCCGAGGAGGCCATGGATGCTGAGCAGCTGGAACGTCTCTGCACAGCGCGGCCCCGTAATGTCTTTGGAGAAGTGATCAGCCGATATCAGTCTGAGGAGGTTCTGAAATTCCTTGCGGACATCAAAATCTATTATCCGGAGCTCTTTGCCCTTCTCTCGGATGAGCAGAAGGCCCGGGTCGAGACCATCGACTATGTCGGCCGCAAAGCGGATCTAACCACCGTGGCACCGGGGCCTGTGACTTTGTCAAAGGATGTTTGGGAGTGGGACGGTGAAACACTGCGGCGCGAGGGGAGCATGTTGTTGCAGCCTGTACCGGGCGCCTGCGTGCAGACCATCGTGCCTGAGCCCGGTGCAATGGTGACCATCACACGCAACGATCAGGTCACTGAGAAAACCGTGCTTTTGGACTAAAAACGCAATGAGTTCCTATAGATAGATGAACAGCTTTTGTTTGACACCCTCCACGACGCTGCTAAATCGAGAAAACTGAAACGACATAGGAGCCAGCCTCCGGATTGGATATTGAAGATGAGCACACATGTTATCGATAGCCATGTCGGGAAGAAGATCCGAGAACTGCGCAACTTGGCCGGTGTGAGTCAGACCAAGCTTGCCGATAGTCTGGGCATGAGTTTCCAACAGGTTCAAAAGTACGAGACCGGTGCCAATAGGGTTTCCGCATCTAAGCTTTTTGAGATCGCTTCATACTTTAATGCGCCCATCGGCGCCTTCTTTCCAGAGCAAGAAGGCAGCTCAGAATTTGAAGGTATCAGCCCAGATGAAGCTGGCCTTGTGCGATCGTACCGAGAAGCAAGCCCTCAGATCCGTAGTGCAATCCGGTCTCTGGCTAGATCCTTTGGCAATGACAATGATATTGATAGATCATCTCATGAAGATGCCGAGAGGGACTAGAGGAAGACCTACTGAATAGCCGCACGGCACGCGCGCCATAGGTCGGTCAATGCTTCTTGAACTTTCCCACGATCGTGCCGATACACCTCCGGCAGCAGCCAGAACTTTGCATCTCGCCCTTCATAGGCGTCTGAAGCTTGTATTGCGTAGAAATTGATGCCTTCGATATTGTCGTCTGAGTTGTATGAATTGCTCTGACTGGTCACCCATGAGCCCGTCCCTGACCGATCCGTAATGAGTTGGATTCCGCGCGCACCTGTGAAGCTTGTGTCCCATGCACCGAGACGCTCTACGTGACTAAGATTTGCATGGGATACGATCTGGACGGGATAAAATCGGTTAAACCGCTCGTATGTGCCTTGATACTCAGCCCGAATTGAGCACGGATTTCTGCCTGCGGCGAGCACCATCTTTTCGCTGGCACCATCATAATTCACGAGTTCGCCAAGATCTTGAACAGCCTTGTAGGGGTCAAGTTCTGCCTGCTTCTCTTCGGCATAGGCTTCATCAAAACAAGCAAGTCTTGCGATATCATTGTCCATCGAGACGCACTTCGACCCATCCGCATGGGCCTGCGCCCCGAACAGCCCCGCCGCGAAAGCCAGACCGGTTACTCTAAGCAAAGTCTTCATCAGATACCCCTTTGGAATGCTGCAGTTCAAAATCCTTGCATGAATTCACTCAGCTTTCGTCATGTGAGGCTGCATATCAAGAATTTTAGGGACCGCGCGATCATTTATGGGCTTGCTCAAATGCAAAAGGCCGCCCCGAAGGGCGGCCCAGACATCTCTACAAGGCTGGCTGGATCAGTTCGTGACCTTCGTCTTTGCCTGCATGTTGATCGCGGCCGCGAACTCCGCTTCCGTCAGGGGGATCATCACACCATCATCCGCCACGGAGAAGACCGAAGCCGGCAGGGCAATGCGTTCGATCGGCTGTTCAAGCGAGCCTTCCATTTCACCGTCGAGATCCACGATGACCACACCGGCGTTCTCATCCACAGAATTTACCGTGCCCAAGGTCTCGCCAGACTTCGACGTGACCACGGCGTCTGCAGTCAGGGCGGCATCAATCCGTGCAGCTGTGTCACTGGCGGCAGAGTAGCCTTCGGCCGCAACAGCTGCAGCAGCCTCACCGGTCGCATCCAGCGCATCAGCTGTTACCTCGCCTGCATCGTTCAAGGCATTGGCTGTCGCACTTCCGGCATTCTCGACTGCGTCGCCGGTGGCGTCACCAATGGCCTGTGCGGTATCGATAATCTCGGCGCCGGCGGCGGAGGCTTCGGCACCGACGGTGGTCTGGTGTCCGTCGACGTCGGTGACCTCAGCTTCAGCTGCGAGGTCCTGCGCGCTGGCCATGCCAGCCATGAGTGCGAGTGCGGCGGTGGTCGTCATGATGTGCTTGGTCATCCTGTTCGTCTCCTTATGCTCGATTACCCCTATGGGCTTCAGACAGACAACACCCCCAGCAGCACAGCGTTCCAATATATGTGCGAAAAACAATATATCAGGCGCTTTTCCTTGTAAGGTTCGCTCTTTTGGCACATCTGACTAGCAGATGCGAAAATAGAGGAAACCATCATGCCTTCACCTATTGCCGAAGCAAAGCGCCCGAATTACGAGAACGGTTTCGCCTCAGTTCGGACTCGCGCCAAGGCCGAGGGTCTGGCGCGCCTTGCCACGCGTGAAAGCTTCGCCCGGCGTTTGACGTTGACGCAGGTTGATCTCATCGAGACAGATGCGGAATTTGAACTGGCGGACGCGTCGCACCCTGCCCTCTAGGCCATTGGGTCTCGCTCTCTGTGTATATCAAGGAAGTCCGTCAGATACCCGTTTAACGGGTTGCATTCACGAAGGTCTCAGTGATTTAATGCAAGCAATTCATCACCGTAGATCGAAAGAAGACCGCGCCCAATGAGTGACATGTTCGACGTTTACTGGCGGGAACGCGGTATTGCCCTTGAGAGAAGCTCGCGTCGGAATGCAGCGCGCGCTCAACAAATCATCGATGAGCTGGCCGAAGAAAGGAATGCAGCTCTGAGGCAGAGGGATGCGGCACGAGAAAGGCCAGATGTCTGGCAAGCCCATTAT
>Ga0114916_1002258_pt1 | contig 10205 bp, 15 predicted proteins | sample MalvirAntarct_66_FD_83501 | JGI IMG/M metagenome (GOLD analysis project Ga0114916, IMG submission 83501) | Marine viral communities from the Global Malaspina Expedition - Malaspina viral metaG Antarct_66 | ecosystem: Environmental > Aquatic > Marine > Oceanic | place: West Anvers Island... | reverse complement strand
GAGAGGACTCGAGGGGGATGGCCAAGAACGCGCTCTCACTGAGCGGCAAGTTGAAGAAGGTGACGTCGAGCGCACCGAAGGAAGTCTCCGCGGGCTGGGGTGTCGATGCCGGCACGAAGCTCGTCGGCGGCGCCCTGCAGGTGACCATCGAGGTACCGCGACCGGAACTGGGCTCGCCGCCGAGTCGACCGAACTACCACGTCACGCCGCAGGACCCGGGTGACGAGCCGGTGTTCCAGGAGCCGGCTAAGGAGGAGAGCGAGTCCGCGAAGGACCACAGGGCGCGCGTCGCGAAGGCGAAGAAGGACCACGAAGCCGACCGCTGGAAGTGGGAGAGCGCCAAGCGGAACTTCGTGCAGTTTGAGTCGTCGATGGCTGAGTACGACAAGAAGCTCGCCGCGTACGAGCAGGAGAAGGCCCGCGCCCAGGAGGCGATCGCCGACTACATGAACCTCGCGGCCCTCGGGACCATGCTGCAGGGCCTCCCGATCGCGATGACCCTTCGGCCGGACGTGAAGACGACTCGGAAGCTGCTGCCAGGCTTCGAGTTCGGCTTCGACCCGATGGCCGAGCTCACGGCGCCGGCTGAGGCCGACGCTGTCGAGGCGGCAGGCTAATGGCTGGGCGCCCGAAGCCGGCCCGACGTGCTGCGCAGCGCTGGACGTTCGACGAGGACGCCCGGCTCGAACTCCTGTTGGAGCGCGGGCTCAGCAACGCGCAGATCGCCGACCGGCTCGGGCGCACCGAGCACTCGGTGGACCTCCGCATCGACCGGACTCCCGGGATGCGTGCCGCCTCGCGGCCGCTGACGGCGCGCGAGGTCGCGAGACGCCTCGGGATCCCCTGCAGCAAGGGCGTGGTGACGTGGATCAGGGCCGGGTGGCTGCAGGCCACGCGTTCGCAGATCGGCGCCGGCCGAGGCCTGCGCTGGCTGGTCACCGAAGCGGCGATGTTCGCCTTCATGGAGGACCCGCAGCACTGGCACCGATGGACGGCTGAGCGGATCCCCGACCTCGCACTGCGCGAGTGGGCGACCGAGATCCGCAGTACCGAGCGCTTCCTGACGCTCGGTGAGGTCGCTCGCCGGTACCACGTCACGACCGACGCCGTGCGCCGCTGGTGGCAGTTGGGGCACGTGCGCACCGTCCGGCGCGGGAACAACCACCTGGTGCCGGAGACGGCGCTCGAGGGGTTCGTGCCGCCGTCGATGCGGTCGAAGGCCGGGATGAGCCGGTCGCGGTTCTCGCCGGCGGAGGACGCGCAGCTGCTGCACCTGCGCGACGTCGAGGAGCAGTCCTGGTCAGCGATCGCCAGGGCGCTCGGTCGGAACTCAGGGTCCATCGCCGGCCGCTACCGCCGCCTGCAATCGCGGGTGGCCACCGACGAACGGATCGCAGCGTGAACCACTTCGAGGGCGCCGACGGCGTCGCGACTGCAGAACCGCCCTCCCCGGGGCGGACTGAGGGAGCCGGCCACCGACCCGGCTGCTCCCTCGTCGTCGCGGCGCCATCGGCTCGTTCGAGGTTGAACCGGGCCTCTCGGACAAGCGGGAGGTGTGCGGCCGAGTCGCGGAGGCGCGTCAGATCGCCGAGGCGCAGCGAGCCCGCCAAGCCGGGGATTCGAGCGAGTTCGACTCGCCCGGCGGCAGCGATGCCGTCGACGGCGTGCCAAGCGGTCCGAGGGGCGGGGAGGCCCCGTCCTCTCGGGCCGTCCATGAACGGAGGGTGCGCGTGACTGAGACAACGTGGGTCGAGGTGTCAACGCACATCGGCGTCATGGACGCCGAGGCGATCGAGGTACACGGCCGCTTCGCGGTGACGCATTGCCGCGCCGACCACGTGCACCCGCAGCCCGACTGCTGGTCCGTCACGCACACCCCATCGGGCCTTGCCTGCATCAGCGGCGCGCCGTTCGAGCGCTGCAGCTGGGCCGCGAGGGAACTCGACGCCCTGGCCGGCCCGGAGTGGGACTTCAACGAGCCGCTGGCATGCCTGAACGCGCTGAACGCCGCCGGGCTGCTCGATCGAGCACGCGCGATCCAGGACGAGGCAGGACTCGTGAGGAGTTAGAGCGCCCTCGAGGAGGGCAGAGAACACGACCAAGCGGCGGGGGCTGTGAGGTCGAGTCGGTGGAGACACCGCAGGAGCACGAGGACGACCGGGAGTCGGGGCTGCAGGAGCAGCTGCCGGCTGACGGCGTGGCCGTGCGAGGACGTCCGCAGGTGTGGGTGGCGCCGTGCTCCCTGGTGGTGTGGGAGACGCTGTGCACCCTGGCGGGCGAGAAGTCGGTGTGGAAGGGCTCGCAGCCCGCGCTGACGCGCGCGGTGCCATACCGGCTGCGCACCGTGCAGGCGGCGATCGCGGAACTGAAGGCCGAGCGGCTCCTCGAGGTGGAGCGCCACGGGAACACGTGGACCTACCGCCTGGCGCGCTGGGTCGAGGTGCGTGCGGAGGATCTGCCGACGCTCCCGGAGACGGGGGGCGAGGTCATCCGCGAGGCGGGTTCGTTCGCGTCGCTGGACCGCTCACGCGCTACCGCAATCGACATAACAAGCGACCGCAATGCAGCCGCAGCCGAATCTGGCGCTACCGCAACTGCTCCCGCACTGGCTACCGCAACGCCCCTCGATCACGAGAACCCCACTTATTCGTCGTCGTCGTCGTCGAGTGCGGCTGCTGCGGCTGCAGGTGCTGCCAGCGCTCAACTGCCTGATCCGATTCCACCAGCACCACCATCAGTCCGAGGGGGACACATGGGGAGCACGCCGGCGGGGGTGACTCCTGCAGAGCTGTCACCTGCCGAGAAGGGCGCGTGGGCTCGGCTGGTGGCCTACCACATCGCCCCAGAGCCGGACTCGACGCTGCGCGCGATCACGGAGCTGGGGCCGTACCAGGAGCGCGACTTCTGGCGTCGTATCGACGAGCACCACCGCCCGCAGGGGAGCACGTGGGTGTTCGTCGCGCGCTGCGTGGTGTCCGCGGTCACGGCATGGCCTGACGAGCCCGACGGCCTCGCCGCGGGGTCGGTGGGCGTGTTCGACGAGCGGGGTCCTTCGGCCGAGGGCGAGAGGGTCGAGGAGGTGCCGGCAGCCACCGGAATCCACCGCGCCTCCTCGACCACCCCGACTCCTGCTGGCCTGCGTGAACCGACGCACGTCGAGGCGAAGGCCGTCCTGGTGTCGGAGATGCGGGCAGCGCCGCGTCCGCTGGTTGAGCTGAACGTCCCGCCACTCCCCGGCAGGGACGGACTCGTGCGCGCTGGTCGAGGACTCGGCCGGGCGCTGGTGCAGGGAGCCGCGGAGGTGCTGAGGGGTCAGCGTCGCCGGCGTGCTCGGGATCCTCGAGGGGGACAGTCATGACCGAAACCGAACTGCTCATCACCGCGGCGGACGCCGCCGGCGGACTGCTCGCCGTGGTCGCGGTTGCCGTGCTGCGCATCATGTGGGACGTCCAGGCGATGCGCGAGGTGAACGACGCCTGGTACGCGGAGGCGACGGACGAGCCGGCCCCGCGCCTGTTCGACCGCCTCGGCCTCCCCACGGAGTTCACGCCGCGCGAGGCTGAGTTCCTCGACGCTGGTTACGCGCGCCTGCAGGAGGCCGTGCTCGACCTCCCGGAGCTGGACGACGAGGCCCCCCTCCACAAGTCGGGGTGTGGGACGCACCACGAGCCAGGCGAGGAGTGCCCGCCGCGCGAAGCCCAGGACGACGTCCTCGCCGAGGTCGGTTCCGATTTCTCGCCCTCAGATGAGGAGGCAAAACCAGAACCGACGCCCGAGTCGAGCGACGAACTGCCGAACGTCGAGCGCCCCTGTGGCGGCACGCACAAGAACCACAAGTACGTCGACGCCCAGGGCACGCGCCAGGCCGATTGCATCCGCTGCGGCTCCCCTGACCGGGCGCACCCGAAGAAGGTGACCTCGCGTGCTCCTCGAGCGCCGAAGCCGGCCGAGCCCGTCGCCGACCCTGTCGGCGCCCACGTCAGCGGCCCGGCGACGTCGAAGGCCTCCACGACCGGCCGCACACGCGCCGAGCGTCGAGGTGGCGCCGCCGGCGAGCTGAGCATCCTCGGCACGCAGAAGGAGACGTCCACCGCGCCGGCCACGGTGATCGAGGACGCCTCGCGCGAGTTCTGCCCGAGGGGCCACGGCCGCTTCCTGGTCACGAACGACGAGTACGGCGACCCGGACCCGCACTGCATCACCTGTGGCGGTCGCCCCCTGGCCGAGAACGCCGAGGAGCTCATGCGCGAGGCGACTGAGCCGCGCGAGGGCGCTCAGCGACGTCGAGCGCCTCGCACCGCCGGGATGCGGATCTGATGGGCGCGAAGACGACGCCGGCGGCAGTCCTCATCGACCGGTGGTGCGGCCGCTGTGGCGCGCAGGCCGAGGAGGTCGAGGTCGAGCAACTGGGGCAGCGCTCGAGGCTCTGGAAGCACTCGTGCACGGGTTGCAGCCGCGAGTCGCTGCCGTACGGGTCGTCCGAGCGGGCACGCATCCGTGCCGGCAAGCGCCCGGTGGAGGACCGCCGGCCCTCGGACGACTGGCGGAAGCATCGGTGGGACCTGGACCGCGACGAGCGGGAGGACGCGTGAACCGTCCACCCGAGATCTGCGCGACGTGCCCGGTGCACGAGGAGGCCGCGTTGCGGGCGTTCCTCGGTGGCATCGAACGGCTGCCCGTGGGGCCTGTGGTGAACGCGCTGCGGAACGATGTCTACGACCGCGCCCGCCGCCTTCGCGAAGCGCCCATCGAGCACCTGAACGAGAGCCACGACGCGTTCCTGCAGGCGGTCGACCGCCTCATCCAAGAGGCGGCGAAGTCCTCGACGGTGGAGCGCATGGCGCTGGCGTCGGAGGCCGAGAAGGCCGGCCGCGAGCGTCAGCAGGAGCTGGACGAGTCGTGGGTGTTCGCGCAGGCGGGAGCGGCTGCATGAGCGGCTCCGAGGCGCGCTGCGTGGTGTGTCCGCACGGCGAGTCCGTCCACGTGATGAGCCAGCGCCGGCCGTGGCGAGGTGACTTCTGCTCGGTGTGCAACCGGCTGTGTCGAGAGGATGCGAAGTGAGCGATGTAACGATCCGCTGCGTGCTGTGCTCGGCGGAGTTCAACGACGAGGTGATCGCCGGCGTGAACGCGTGTCCTGAGTGCGGGACGGCTTCGCTGCCGATGTCGGTCGCGAGCGACGTCCAGGTCACGGTCAACTGGCACGAGCTGCGAATCCTCGGCATGTGGGCGGAGAACTGGGCCGTCCACATCGACAAGGCCGACTGCGTCCAGGTCGTGCGCGCCATCGCTGGCCGGCTGCAGGCCCAGCACCCGGAACGCTCCGCGATCACGATGTCGGGCGAACTGAGCGAGCTGCGCCAGGCGGTCAAGGAACAGGGCGGGACCGTCCAGCATGACCCCCGCTACTACGTGCCCGAGGAAGGTCGCGAGGGATGAGCCTCGTGCGCCCTCGCCGTCGTCCGGTCGCCCCCGTGGTGGGGCGCTCCGAGGAGCTGACCGAGCGTCAGCGTCGCGTGGCGTGGGCGCTGCTGCGCCGGTTCATCGAGCACCGCAACGAGCGCCCGGGCGTCCTCGCTCCGTCGTTGACGCGTCGTGAGCTCGCGCAGCGGGCACGGATGCCCGACCGGACCGTGCGCGACGAGGTGAAGGCGCTGCGGCGCGCGGGGTGGCCGGTGTGCTCACTCGAGCAGGCACCGGGCGGCTACTGGCTGACGGAGGACCCGTTCGAGTGGGAGGCGTTCATCCACGACACGTACGAGTCGCGGCTGGGCGATCTGAACCAGACGGCGCAGGCGATGCGGGTCACGCTCGCGGCGCTGCACGCAAAGCAGTTCGAGGGGAGCGGCTCAGCGCCGCAGATCGGGATGGCACTGGCATGAGCGACGGCACGAAGCTTCGGATCGAAGGCGCGAGACGAGTCGTCGACACGACGATCGGCGGGCTGCAGGAGATGGCGCGTTCCTACGCCCGTCCGAGCGCTGACCCACTGCCCGACGACCTCGCTGCCGATGACCTCTACCCGGTGCCCTGGCCGAGCCGCTTCAAGAACCGGATGGGCGACAAGCTCGGCTACATCGAGGCTCCCGACCTCGAGGAGATCGCGACCGGCCTGATCGAGTCGTGGCCCGAGCTGGGCTTCATCGAGACGGCCCGCATCCGCTACCTGTGGAAGGACAAGGGCACCAGCACGGCGATGGGGAAGTGCACGAAGGCGGGCGGGTTCTGGCCGGCCCTCGCGGAAGTGGACTTCGTCATCTGGCTCGGCGCTGAGGACGTGCGGGCCGGTTACTTCACGCGCCACCAGGTAGAGGCGCTGCTGTACCACGAGCTCTGCCACATCACGACCGACGAGGAGGGCGAGAACTTCGCCACGCGTCCCCACGACGCCGAGGTGTTCTACATGGAGCTGCGGCGATACGGGGCGTGGGAGCGGGCGCTGTCGCCGTTTGGTCAGATGGCGCTCGAGGGACTCCTGCAGCGTGGCGACGGGATGAAGCCTCAGCGGTTCGGCCCGTGCCCGAACTGCGACGCCACGATCGAACTCGCCGAGCCCTGCCCGACGTGCGCTCGTGAGCGCCAGGAGCAGATGCCCGGTGTGTTGGCCTGCACGGCGTGCGGCACGGTGCAGGAGGCCGGCTCGGCACCCCTCGAGCGTGGGGTCTGCCTCGAGTGCCGCGCGGAGTCCGCCCTCGGGATGGGCGACGAGGGCGGTGCCGAGTGACGCAGGCGACGCAGGAGCTGGACGCCGAGGTCCTGATGCGCTGCCGGGAGTTCGAGGCTGCCGGCCGAACGCTCATCACGGGCACGGTCCTCGGACGCCGGTTCCCGCAGGTGAGCCAGTCGCGGCTGTACTCCGCGCTCGACCGGCTCGAGGGTGCGGGGCTGCTCGAGCGCCGACGCATCAACGACGGACGCCGGACGAAGAAGCGCGAATACGAGCTGACCTCGAAGGGGCGGGGCGAGTAATGCCCTGGGCTCCACGGACGAACCGCATCGCCTCCACCGAAGCTCACGGCTTCAGTCGAGGTCGGGCGGGGCAGGGCCGCGGTGGCCGGCCGTGGCGTCGCTTGGTCGACGAGGTTCGTGATCGAGCTCATCACCGATGCGAGGGGTGCGAGCGGCCGTGTCCTCATCCGAAGCACTGGGAGACGGACCACGTCGATCCCGCACGCGGCGACGTCCTCGAGAACCTCGCGTTGCTGTGCACCGGGCGTGGCGGCTGCCACTCCCTCAAGACGGGCCGCGAGGCCGCGGCGAGCCGAGGGGGAGGGGGGCTCGAAAGCTCGGGCGCCCCTCGAGGCGCGGACACCGCACGCCCTCTGCGCGCACGCGGCGGCGAAATCTCCGACCTTTTCACCACGGGGGGATCGCGATGACGCGAGCGGGGCGTAGACCGGTGCCGACGCACCTCCGGTTGATCCGAGGGAACCCTCGCCAGCACGCGATGCCGGCTGGCGAGCCGGACGTCCCAGGGGATCGCGCGCTGATGCCGCCCTGGCTGCGGGCCCTCGACGCCGAGGGTTCGGGGCTGACCACGCAGACCGTCGAGCAGCTGCGAACGAAGGCGAAGGCGCTGAAGGTTCCGCGGTACACGCGCATGCCGGCGCCCGATCTCATCGACGCGATCCTCGAGCGCGAGCCGGGGCCGAGGGAGCTCGCCTGGTCAGACCTCGCGGGGCTGCTCGACCCGATGCGCGTACTCACGGCGCTCGACGTCCACGCCCTCGCGATGACCATCGAGGCCTACGTCGACTACATCTCGCTGTCGCAGTTCGTGCTGCGCGAGGGAGTGACGTACGAGACGGTCGGGCGCCACGGCATGCAGGTGAAGCGCCGTCCCGAGGCAGAGATCGCGAAGCAGCGGTGGGAGCAGGTGCTCAAGGGGCTGATCGAGTTCGGGTGCACGCCGGCGAGTCGCACGAAGGTCAGCGCTGCACCGCGCTCGAGCGAGAGCAAGTTCGCGAAGTTGAAGCGAGGGCGAGCCGGTGCCGCCGCGAACTAAACACCCCGCCGCGATCGCTACGAAGGCACCGAATCCGGCCTACCCCGAGGGCCGCGCGACGGCCTACGCCCGCGCGGTCGTCGCCGGCGAGATCGTCGCGGGGCTCTTCGTGCGCCTCGCCTGCGCGCGTCACCTGCGCGACCTCGAGCGCCAGGGGACGCCGGAGTTCCCGTACGTTTTCGACCTCGATCGCGAGGAGCACTTCTTCGCGTTCGCTGAGCTCGTGTGCCTCACCGAGGACGTCCCGTTCGTCCCTCAGTCGTTCCAGGAGTTCATCGGCGGATCCATCTTCGGGTGGGTGCACATGCGCACCCGGTTCCGCCGGTTCCGCACCGCGTTCATCGAGATGGGGAAGGGCAACGGGAAGACGCCGTTCGCCGCGGTGGTCGGGCTCTACGGGCTGTCCGCCGACGAAGAGCCGGCCCCCGAGGTGTACTGCGCCGCCGTGACGCGGGACCAGGCGAACATCATGTTCCGCGACGCGAAGAACATCGCGGAGGCCTCGCCGGAGCTCGAGGAGGCCGGCCTCAACATCCTCGAGCACAACATCGCGTGCGGCGACGGGTTCATGCGGACGGTCTCCTCGGAGGGCAAGTCCCTCGACGGGAAGCGGCCGCACATCTCGCTGCTCGACGAGATCCACGAGCACCCCTCGAACGTCGTCGTGCAGAAGCAGCGCGCCGGCATGAAGGCGCGGAACCAGCCTCTCGCGTTCGAGATCACCAACTCCGGTTTCGACCGCAACTCGATCTGCTGGGAGCACCACGAGCTCTCGCGCCAGATCGTCGAGGGGCTGATCGAGGACGAGACGTGGTTCGCCTACGTGTGCACCCTGGACATCTGTGCAGCCTGCCGGAGCAAGGGGAAGAGCCAGCTCAACGGCGACTGCGAGGACTGCGACGACTGGCACGACCCCGCGGTGTGGGTGAAGGCGAACCCTGGCCTCGGGACCATCCTGCCGGAGCTCTACCTGCAGGAGCAGGTAAAGGAAGCCGACGCGATTCTCTCGAGCCGCAACCTCATCGTGCGGCTGAACTTCTGCATCTGGACGGAGTCGGCGACGCGCTGGCTGAGCGTCGACGACTGGAACGCCTGCGAGGACCAGTCACTCACCCTCGAGGCGATGCGCGGCCGCCAGTGCTTCGCGGCGTTCGACCTCTCGTCCACGACGGACATCACCGCGCTCGGGCTGCTGTTCCCTGGCGAAACGGAAACGACGGCGGGCGAGGGCGACGAGGCCGCGGAGACGTACGACTTCATCCCGTTCTTCTTCGTGCCGGCCGAGAACGTCGCCGGCCGGGCGGAGCGCGACAAGGTCCCATACCCGCAGTGGCGAGACGACGGCCACCTCACCGCGACCGAGGGCAACATCGTCGACCAGGAGGCGATCCGTCAGCAGCTGAAGGACGTCGTCGAGGACTTCGGGATCGAGATCGTGGAGGTGGGACACGACCGCTGGGGGGCGACGAAGCTCGTCACCGAACTGATGGACGACGGCTTCGAGATGGTCGGCGTCGGGCAGGGGTACGCCTCGATGTCCGGGCCGTCGAAGGAACTCGAGCGGGTCATCGTCGGACGACGCCTCCGACACGACGGGAATCCGGTCATGCGGTGGATGGTCGGCAACGTCGTCATCGAGACCGACCCGGCCGGGAACATCAAGCCGAGCAAGTCGAAGAGCACCGAACGGATCGACGGGGTTCCGACGCTGGTCATGGCGCTCGGGCGCGCGATGGCGCCGCGTGAGGAGCCGGAGCCACCGAAGGCCGCGCCGGTCTTCTACACGCGCCGGTCATTAGGAAGGGCGGGAATGTGATGTGGACACCGCTATTGGTGTGGGGCGTCCTGGTCCTCGCTCGCCTCGAGGGCGCGCGGTCAGCCGCCGCAGAGCTTGGGCGAGGACTCGCCCGGCGAATCGACGCGCTGGCAGTGGTCATCGGTGTCGGCTGCATCGTCGCGGCGGTCGCGATGGTCGACCCGGTCGCCGGACTGGCATCGCTCGGCCTCGGGCTCGTCGCGCTCGGGGCGCTCGGGAGTCGCAACTAAGGTCATCAGTTGGGCGCTAGGCGTCGCGCGCAGGAGGTACGAGATGGGTTTTCTTTCGCAGCTGATTGCTGGGCCTCCGCCGCGGGCGGGAGGGCTGCAGGGGACCGCGCAGATGATCGGCGGTGCCGGCGGCTTCTCCGACGCTGGCGTCGAGG
>Ga0114916_1002256_pt1 | contig 10208 bp, 12 predicted proteins | sample MalvirAntarct_66_FD_83501 | JGI IMG/M metagenome (GOLD analysis project Ga0114916, IMG submission 83501) | Marine viral communities from the Global Malaspina Expedition - Malaspina viral metaG Antarct_66 | ecosystem: Environmental > Aquatic > Marine > Oceanic | place: West Anvers Island... | reverse complement strand
GGACTGGTTCGCGGGCCATAGGAGGCCTCCTGGTCCTGCCCGATGTTCGGGCGTGGTGACGAGGGGGGCGATTCGCCCCCTCGTCGTCGCGGCTCACCGCGACTTGTCAGCGAGGCGTGCCGCCATCGCTACTCGACGGTCACCGTCCAGGTGACGTCGCCGTCGAGGGTGAGCGGGAACTCGCCGGGGATCGTGAACTGGTGGGTCACGGTCTCGTCCGGCGCGATCTCCGCGTTGAGCGGTTGAGCGCTACCCCAGTCGCCCTCGTCCGTAGAGGCGATGGTGTGCGTGTTGTCGTCCTCGTTGGTCCAGCTGATCGAGTCGCCCGGGGCGATCGTCATGTCCTCCAGCACAAGGTCGTCCCCGATGATGACCTCCATCACCTCACCTGAGGTGGCGGGGGTGGTGTCATCCGCCGTGGGCGCGGGGATGGTGCCAGTCGGGTCCTGCGGACGCGGCACCGGGGTGCCCTCGCTCTCGGGCTGGAGCGGGGTCACGCTCACGTTCGGCACGTCGTCGCCGGCCTCTGGGTCATCGTCGGTGCCACACGCGGCCAGTCCGAGGGTCACTACGGCCGCGAGTGCGACCACGCCGAAGGCGCGCCAGGGTTTGCTCAGGGAGAGTCTTCGTTGCTGCATGGGGTTCTCCTTCCCTCCGAGGATCACCGTCAGGGGTTGGGCGTTGCCGATACGCAAGGATGCCGCGTGCAGGCAGTCACAATTGCATCGAGCGACGCGGGCCGATGCGGAGTTGCTACGCGGAATGCGTCGCATGCCATGACGCACGTGCTAAGTCACGCCGCAAGGATTATTCTGATCCCCATAAGAGAGCGACGGCAGTTCCAACCCCTCCCGCCGCGCTCATCTGAAAAGGGGATCACATGGACCTGGCAGACAGCCCCGCGGAGGCCACCTTCCGCAGCGAAGTGCGCGCGTTCCTGAAGGAGCACGCCGACAAGTACCCGAACCGAGGACGCGGCTTCGAGGAAGGCGACTTCCCCGGCTCGGAGGCGATGCAGCCCTGGCGCGATGCCCTCGTCGAGAAGGGGTGGATCGCGCCGCACTGGCCGAAGGAGTACGGCGGCGCGGGCCTCAGCGCCCAGGAGCAGTTCGTCCTCAACGAGGAGTTCGCCGAGGCCGGCGTGAACAACGTGGGCGGCTTCGGCGTGATGATGATCGGGCCGACGCTCATGGTGCACGGCACCGAGGAGCAGAAGCAGGAGCACCTGACCAAGATCCTGCACGGCGAGCGGAACTGGGCGCAGGGCTGGAGCGAGCCCGGCGCGGGCTCGGACCTCGCGTCACTGCAGACGCGCGCGATCCGCGACGGTGACGAGTACGTGGTGAACGGCCAGAAGATTTGGACCTCGGGCGCCCACCGCGCCGACTGGATCTACATGCTCGCCCGCACCGACCCGGACGCCCCCAAGCATCGAGGCATCTCGCTCCTGATGTTCGACCTGAAGACGCCAGGCGTCTCGATCCGCCCACTGATCAACATGGCGGACGGCCACGCCTTCAACGAAGTCTTCTTCGAGGATGTGCGCGTCCCCACGCGGAACCGGCTCGGCGAGGAGAACCGCGGCTGGTATGTGGGCATGACCCTCACCGACTTCGAGCGTTCCGGCATCGGCAACGCCGTGGGCGTGCAGCGCATCCTCCGAGGCCTCCTGAAGCAGGCGCAGACGCTCCCCGAGGAGCAGACGCGCAAGAAGGACGGCCCCTGGCGCCTCGCGTTCGCGGACCGCTGGATCGAGGCGGACATCGCGCGGCTGTTCAGCTACCTGAACATGTCGATCCAACTCCGCAACCTGATCCCGAACCACGAAGCGTCGATGTCGAAGCTCTACACCACGGAGCTGAACCAGCGGATCGCGGCCACCACCCTGAAGCTCTTCGGCCTCTACGGCCAGCTCTGGGACAAGGAGCGCCCGGAAGCCCTGCGCGGCATGGCCGCCCGAGGCTACGTCGGCGCCGTCTCCAGCACGATCGCCGGCGGCACCTCGGAGATCCAGCGCAACATCATCGCCACCCGCGGCCTCGGGCTGCCTCGCGGGTAGCGGTACGCCTCGACCGGTACGAATGCAGCACCGCCCCCGTCACGCGACGGGGGCGGTGATCCCAGCCGTCAGTCCGCGCGTGTCAGCGCTCCGTCTCGGTAGACCCAGAATTCCGGTTCTCCCGGACGGTTGAAGCTGGCAATAGCGGGACGGCCACGCAATCGGGCCGGGCGGACTACCTGGAAACCGGGGGCCCGGCTTGACAGCGGTAGCCCGTCGGCCCGAGCGACTTCCCAGACGCTATCTCCGTCGAAGTCGACAAGCAGAGCTGCGTGCTGATCGGGCGTGGTCGTCGCGGAGATGAAGACCTCGCATACGCCGTCGTCATCGAAGTCGAACGCCCCATTGATTGTCTGGTTGACGCCTCCGGGGATGGTTGGGAGGTCTCCCGGCACGGGCTCAAGGGGATCCCCGCGGAGGACGAGCACGCGAGTGCGGTGCTCGCTCCCCTGGCTCTCGACGACCAAGACGATGACCTCCTGTGAGTTGTTGGAGTTCAGGTCGACTCGGTGGACAGAGATCAAGGTACGAGCGATGTCCTGGCGCGTGAGGAATGGGAAGACTAGGCGCTCGAGCGCCGCCCGGTTCGCGGCATCGAGCAGATAGTCGACCAGAGCGATAGCGTCATAGGCCGCTCTTGGATCGAGATTGGTCTTCCGGTGACCCACCGGGTTGCGTAGCGACAACACCACGCCCTTGAACAGGAGATAGAGCCCCTGACGCTCGGGCGATGGTGCGCGCAGGTCTGCTAGGAAGCCCGTCTCAGGATGGAAGGTAAAGTCCACCAACTCGGTGCCGATGGTCGTGACCGGCGCATCTGACAGTTTTCGCAAACGCTCCTCTAGATGCAGGGTCGCGTCTCTCACCGCCGCGTCAAAGAACATAGGCGCGGAGTTCTGGACACCCTGTTCGAACAAGGTTTGCGTCACGATCTGGAGCCAATAGTCCCAGTTCGGCGGGAATCGGAATGATGCCGGATTGAGCATCCGTTGCAGAATTGCATCGGGATCCCCTACGAGACCTCGTGCCTGCTCCGACCCGTTCGACGTGCTGGCTTCGCTAGCGTCGTTCATATCGTGGACTGTAGGTTCCACGACAAAGCGATGGAAGACGCTCCTGTCACTACAGCGCGACCTACCGCTTCACACCCACCACTGGCGTGACCCGGATCACCTCCGGCCGCGAGGCGGCGATCTCGCGCATGGAGGTGGCGAAGGCCTTCATGTGGTCCGTGGTGCCGTGGACCTTGAAGGTGTCCTCGTCGGTGTATTCCTCGTACATCCAGAAGGTGCCGGGTTCGCCCTCGGTGGTGTGGAGCGTGTAGGCGAGGACGCCCGGCTCCTTCGCGTCGACCTCGGCGACCATCGCTTCGAGGGCGGCCTGCATCTCGGCTTCCTTGCCGGGCTGGGCGGTGAGCTTGGCGAGCACGGTGATCATGGGGCGGGGCCTTCCTCGGACGTTCGGGGGAGAGTGACGTCGAGGATGGTACCCGGCCCGGTCGAGGGCGGGCGGAACCCTCACCCCCGGCCTCTCTCCCCGAGGGGGAGAGGGGAGCCAGAGAAGAGATCGGAACACGGGGAGTGGGTGCTGCGGAGCCGGGTGGCAGTGGGGTAGGGGAGCGCGACTATCCCGCTGCGAGCCCCAGCCCGTTCGCGCTCGGCACCTTGTCTGCGGTGGCGGCTCCGTCCGCCCCGTCCGCCCGATTGCTTACGTCGTGGACGGCCTCCGCGACGACCTCGAGGTTGGTGTGCTCGCGGTGGCCTTTCGTGAGCCGGCGGAGTTCGCGGCGGAGCTCCGCGATGTGCGCGGTCTCGCCGTGGGCGCGCTGCGCGTCGCGGTCGAGGTACTGCTCGTACAGGTAGAACTCGTTGGGGGCGTGCTGGGCGCGGTGCACGGAGTAGCGCACGACGCCAGGTTCCTGCTCAGCGACGGCCTCCACCATGCGTTCGAGCGCGACCTGGAGCTGCGGCTCCATGCCGGGCTTGGCCTTCATCCAGGTGAGAACGGTGATCATGGTGTGCCCCTCCGTCGAGGCGTCTTGAGACCCCCTCATTACCTCGACCATCAACGAATAGCAGACGTGATAAGTCCTGTGGGCACCCGGTGTCATTATGTCTAACACTTACGTGCGGGTAAGAATAGGTTCGAACAAACGGCGGTAGACGTGCAGCCGCGTTCCGATCAGGCTCGGGAAATGGCGCAGAACGGCCGAGATTGGGGCTAGTCGGCGGAGGTTTCGCCCCCGCCAGCCTTGGCGGGGAACAGGTGGCGCGCGAGTTCAGCGCCGCCCGGGGCGTCAGGATCGTCCTTGAATCGCTCGAGCCGCCGGTAGATTTCCGCGGCTCCGCGGTGGAAGTCGCCCGGCAGTCCAGCCGCCTCGAACGTCGCCGCGATCTCTTCCATCTCCCCGACCCAGCGCCACGCCTTCGCGGCCGCGCTGCTGAGGCCCGCCGCCTGGCGCTCGATGCGCGGCTGCGATCCCGCCCACTCCTGCTCCAGCGCTTCGAGGATGCCCTCGTGCTGCGCGAGCGCGAGGATGTCGGCGAGCAGGGCGGAGGTGCCCTTCGTCCACGCGGCGTACGCCATCTTGAGCGCGCTCGCCGCGCCGGCCGGGGCGTCGAGCACGATCACCTCGAGCGGACCGCCCTCGAGCGCGCGCGCCACGCGAGGGGCCTCGTCGCCGCTGAGGTAGAGGCGGGTCGTACCGGCCTTCGTCGGAGGGCCACCGACGATGCCGCCGTCGACGAACTCGGCGCCGACGGTCTCGAGGATGCGCTTGCCCTCGCGCGCTGTGTCCGGGCTGACCGCATTCGCATCGACGAACACACCCTGGAACCCGAGGTTGCGGACATCCTGGGCGACCTCGAGGGCGGCGTGCGGGGGACAGATGCTGAGGATGATGTCGGACTGGTTCACGACGCCGTTCAGCCAGTGGACGTCCTCGAGGCCAAACTCCGAGGCACGCCGATGTGTGGCCTCGGAGCGGTCTTCGCCCGACCACACCACGCGCCGCCCGGCCGCGACGGCGGATCCGCCGACGGCGGCGCCCATGGAGCCGGGGTGCACCACCCCGATGCTGATCTGGCCGTATTCGTCGGGCATGGTCGCGCTCCCTCGTTCCTGCGTGACGAGTGTAGACCGCGGCGTTCGGGAGGCACCGAGCGCGTGGGTGGACTACTCTAGGAACAGGCAGCCGATCGAGGTGCCTCAATGGCCGTGCGACGCAACCTCTTCCTCCTCGCTTCGCTCGCCTCCGGCGCGCTCGCCCTCGTGCTCCTCGCCGGCTTCGTGTGGCCTGACGGCTCCTGGACGACTCAGGACACCCTCAACCTCGGCGCGGCCGAGGACTACGAGCGCGGCTCGGTCACCATGCACGCGAACGCCGTCGACTTCACACAGGAGCGCTGGGCTCTGATGCCCGCGCTCACCCTCGCGCTCGGGCGCAGCGTTGCCGATCGGCCGGTGGTCATTGCCCTCGCACGGTACGAGGACGGCAGCTTCGGCGCGTTACTCGCCCGGGACACCAACTCCGGCTGCACGCTGCCGTGGCGCCCGCACTTCGAGTTCGAGGGTCGCGTCGGATGGTTCCGTGACCCCTGCCACGGCTCGACGTACGACGCGCACGGGGAGCGCGTCTTCGGCCCCTCCCCTCGCAACATGGACTACTTCCACGTCGAGGTGAACGAGGCGGGTGACGTGATCGTCGATCTCCGCACGTTGCACGAAGGCGACGACCCCCGATGAGACGCGCGCTGCTCGGCCTGATGGGCGCGGTTGCCCTCGGCGCAATCGGGGTACTGCTCGCGGGGTTCATCTGGCCAGACGTGAACTCCGAGGTGGAGCTCGGACGGGTCGAGGCATTCCCGCCTGGCTCGGTCACGTCGTTCTACATCCCGCATGGCGCTGAGGACTTTCGCCGACTCGAGTCCGAGGAGGTGGTCGGGATGTCCTGTGGTCGTATTGCAGGGGCGTACATCGGTGGCTCAGCAGGGATCGTCATCCACCTCGTGCGGTTGGAGGACGGCTCCTTCCTGGCCCACTCGGGTAGGAGCACCCATCTCGGCCGCATGGTGGTGTGGCTCCCGGATCGCCTGTACGAAGGACATCAGGGCGTCTTCGAAGAGCCTTGCCACAGCGAGCGTTGGGCGATCGATGGCACGCGCGTCTACGGACCCGCCCCGCGCGACCTCGATCGGTTCGCGCTCCGCATCGAGGACGGCCGCGTGATCGTGGACACGAACGACGTGACCGAGGGTGAGAGGCGCTAGCTATTCGCCTCGGCGCTACGGGGCGTCGAGGCCGGTGGCTTCGAGCGCGGGGCGGATCGCGGCTCGCAGGCGCAAAAGCTCTTCGCCCATCCATTGCCCGAGTTCGTCCGGGGAGCCCTCGAGCGGACGCCAGGAGCGGACGATGCTCCGCAGTTTGCCGCCCGCCTCGCCGCCCGGCAGCCACGAGAGGTGGTGGCCGAGGTCGGCCTCCACCTGTTCCTTGTGCGCGCGCAGCGCAAACAGCATGGACTCCGAGTTGCGGTGCTGAATCGTGAGCTGCGCCGCGACGCGAGGCGTCACGGTCCCCGTGGTGTCCGAGGGGTTCGTCACGAGGCCGAGTTGGTAGGCGACGCACCACTGCACGCTGCCGCCCGTCTGGGCGGAGCGCGCAGTCTTATCGACCCGGAACCGTTCGCGCAGTTCCGGGTCGCGTCCCTCAATGATGTCCAGTGCCGCGGTGACGGCGGCGCAGCCGATGGCTTCCTGGTCCACGATCACCGGATGCCTACCCTACGGGCGTTGGGCCGCCCGACCTACCACTGCTTGCCGATGCCGCCTCGCTCGCCGTAGAAGCCCGACGGCCAGTTGCGGCCGTTGATCATGGCGAGGTCGATGTCTTCCTTCGTGGCGATGCCGTCCTCGACCAACTTGTCCGCCTCGCGGCGGGCGGCGGCGAAGACGCGGTTCACGATGAAGCCGTAGGTGCCGGGCATGTCCTTCACGATCGGGACGACCTTGCGGGCCTTCTCCGCGACACCCTTCAGGGTGTCGATCGTGTCCTGGCTCGTCTGCGGCATGTAGACCACCTCAGCGGTCTTCATGACCGGCACCGGGTTGAAGAAGTGAAGCCCGGCGAACTGCTGCTTGCGGGACTCCAGGACGTTCGCCGAGATATCGGCGATCACGAAGCCGGAGGTGTTCGACGCGAAGATCGCCTCGGGCTTCACGACTTCGTCGAGCTCCTCGAAGGCCTTCTGCTTCAGCTCGAGCTTCTCGGGGATGGCCTCGATCACGATGTCGCAGTCGGCGAGGCCCTTCACGTCAGTCGTGAAGGAGATGCGCTGCATCGCCTCGACACACTTGTCGAAGGGGAGCTTGCCCACCTCGACGGCGCGCTTCATGCCCCACTTGGACTCGAAGATGGCGTCTCGCGTGGCCTCGATGATCTCGTCGTTCAGATCGCGGACGACCACGTCGTAGCCGGCCTGGGCCATGACCTGCGCGATGCCGCCGCCCATGACGCCGCCGCCGAGGACGCCGATCGTCTTCACCTCATCGAACTTCATTGCTGCATCCCTCCCCGGACGTCAGCCGTCCGACCTGATTCCTGAACTGCAGACGGCCGAAGGCCATCGGTCTCGCTTGCCAGCGGCCCTCAGGGGGCAGCGGTGCGGCGCATCTTAGCCGCAGATGCCACGCACCGTGTGGTGCAGGATCTGCATCCCGAGCCGCAGGTTCTCAATCGAGAGCCGCTCGTCGTTGCCGTGCACGCGGCCCTGGTCTTCCGGCGCCGTGAGCGTCGGGACGAACCCGTAGGCAGTGATACCGCGACGGCGGAAGACGCGCGAGTCCGTGAAGCCGGTGGAAACACCGGGCAGCACGATCGCGTCCTCCACGATCCGCTTCGCCTCGCGCGTCATGATCTCGTAGAGCTCCGTGTCCATGGGCGACGCGGGCGACGAGGACGCGAAGACCCGCTCGATCTCGACCTTCTCGTCGTCGATCACTTCGGTGATCTCGCGGACGAACTCGTCGGGGTCGTAGCCGGGGATGAGCCGGATATCGAGGGTCGCCTCAGCGGTGGCCGGGATGACGTTGTGCTTCACGCCGGCATCGAGGGTGGTCAGCGAGATCGAGTTCGTCTGGATGGACCGCATCCGTGGGTTCGACTCCGCGATCTCCGCGAGCACGTCGTCGGTCGGTTCGCGGTCGAGGATGCCGTTCGTGTGGAGCTGCCGGAAGTACTCGCGCACCTCGGGCGTGGGTTGCAGCGGGCGGTCCCAGTCCTGGATCCGCTGGAGCGCCCGCACGAGGCGGTCCGCGGCGTTGTCATCGTGCGGGACGGAGCCGTGGCCGGGGCGACCGTGGGCGCGGAGCGTCAGCCAGAGCGGCCCCTTCTCCGCGACGCCGATGTTGAAGGCGTTGCGGTCCTTGCCGAGCACCTCGGTCGCGCCGCCACCGCCCTCGTTGATGACGTAGTCACAGTCGAGGAGGTCGGGGTGCTCCCGGTCGAGGAACTCGACGCCGAACTCGGAGCCGGCCTCCTCGTCGGCCACGGCGATGAATACGAGGTCCCGGGTCAGGGGCAGGTTCTCGCGCTTGTGGAGGAGGAAGGTGACGAGCTCCATGATGCCCATCCCCTTCATGTCCTGCGCGCCACGGCCCCAGACGTACCCGTCGCGGATCTCGCCGGCGAGGGGTTCGACGGTCCAGTACTGGCGCTCGAAGGGGACCACGTCCGTGTGGTTGAGGAGGATGACCGCCTTGCCACGGGAGCCATCGCCGGGGAGCCGCGCGACCAGCGTCCTACGCGACTCGTCACCGGCCGGGGTGTAGGTCTCCCACGGGATGCCTTCGGCGTCGAGGATGCTGCCGAACCACTCGACTGCTCGCGTCTCGTTGCCGGGTGGATTCACCGTGTCGACGCGGATGTAGTCCGACAGCCACTCAGTCGCCTGTCGGGTCCAGGCATCCCAGTCGATGCTTGCCTCGGTCATCCGGTGTGCCTCCGCGCGTCGGCCCGTGCCGTTCGTATTGCAGTCGAGGGCCTGAGTGAGGCCGAGGTGAAGCGACGCTAGCGCGCGTCGTCCCATGCCTCCATGAAGAACTCGATGTCATCGATGTGGTCGGCAGGGGTGGGGTGGTCGCGGTTGAGCGTGCTGACGCTGAGGTGGCTGACGCCGGCATCGCGCCAGCGGAGCGCTGTGTCGATGTCCTTCGGGATGTCGCCGGAGAGGCGCATCGTCGGGTTCACGCCCACGTCCCACGCATCGCGTCCTGACTCCTCGGCGGCGTGCTGCACACGTGCGAGGGGGATCGCGAGGTCTGCCGGATCGCGGAGTTGCGGGAACCAGCCATCGGCGAGGCGTCCGACGCGCTCGAGGACTCGATCCGACATGCCGCCCATCCAGATCGGGATCCGGCGGTTCGGTCGCGGCTTGATGCCGGCGAGCGGGACGCGGTCGAAGCGCCCCTCGAAGTCGACGACGGGCTCCTCGAAGAGGCGTCGCAGTAACTCGATCTGTTCGTCTATGCGGCGGCCGCGGGTGTGGAAGTCCTGCCGGAGGGCCTCGTACTCCACCTTGTTCCACCCGATCCCGACGCCCAGGCGGAGGCGGCCCTGCGACAGGTTCTGAAGGTCGGCCGCCTGCTTCGCCACCAGGGCGGTCTGGCGCTGCGGCAGGATGATGATGCCGGTCACGAGTTCGATGACCGAGGTCACCGCAGACAGGTGCGAGAAGAGGACGAAGGGGTCAGTGAAGGCCGTATCGGAGTCGTACGGGCCGGTGAATCCGCCCGGACGGTCGCGCTGCGCGCCGACGACGTGGTCGTACGCCACGTAGTGGTCGTAGCCGCAGGCCTCTGCCGCCTGGGCGTGGGCACGGATCGCACCGGGGTCGCCACTGAGAGCGTTGTGCGGGAAGACCACGCCGATGCGCACCGGGAACCTCGTTCACTGCACGCCCTGTTCAGGCGCACGGTCAAGGTCGCGATCTGCGGGCGGCATGTCAACTTTCGACCGTCCGCGGGTGCTGCGCGTCCGCTGTTGGCGAACGGCCGCTAGATTCGCCGCCATGCCGACGCGCCCCCCACTCCGGCTGCTGCCGGGGGGCGGCGGCGGCCCCTGGGCGGCGCCCCCGGTCCGGCCCGCCGCCGGCCGG
>Ga0114916_1002255_pt1 | contig 10210 bp, 8 predicted proteins | sample MalvirAntarct_66_FD_83501 | JGI IMG/M metagenome (GOLD analysis project Ga0114916, IMG submission 83501) | Marine viral communities from the Global Malaspina Expedition - Malaspina viral metaG Antarct_66 | ecosystem: Environmental > Aquatic > Marine > Oceanic | place: West Anvers Island... | reverse complement strand
CATGCTATTGATTCCCGTGATTTTTCTTCAGAAGCATTTGAAAACGTAAAAAGTGCTACGAAAGCGAACAACTTAGGAAACCTGCAGTTTTATATGCGAAAGGCGCAAAGGTTAATGAGAGAAGCCCAAAATGCGGCCGATGCTTCAGCTTATGCTGCCGATAATGCCCATTATAGTTGTAGCCATGATATGGATCATGCCAGCTTGGACAAGTAAAGTAAATTTACGGTATTACACCTTTGCTGCTTTTCCAGCGCCTAGACCCATATAGAGTTTGAGTGCGGCAATCAGAAAAAGGAATAGCAGGGCATAGTCCCAATTACGCGTTAGGTCAAAAATTCCGCCAAACAGCATTGGTCCGGTAGCTGCCACGATATAACCTACAGATTGCGCCATACCGGAAAGTTCGGTGGCCTCTTCGGTATCGTGAGAGCGTAATACCAAAAATAACAAGGCTAGTCCGAAGGTACCACCTAAAACTACTCCCAGTATAGATATCCACAACGCAATCAAACCAAATTGAGGAAATAAGAGTCCTGTGATACTTATGAGCTCAAAAAGTATCAAAACAGCGACGATACCCCGTTGATCTTTTTGTTTGCCCGCCACAAATGGAATGATGATAGATCCAATGATACCCGTAGCTTGTGATAAGGAAAGCATCCAACCTGCAAAAGCTGCGGTATAACCTCTACTTTGAAGGATAACAGGTAGCCATGCTAAAATGATATAGAAAACCATGGATTGTAACCCCATAAATAAGGCAACCTTCCAAGCCAATGTAGATTTTCCCATTTTTTTCATCGAGGCCCTAAAGCTTCTATTACTTGATGTTTTAACCAGTGTACCTACTTGTGGCATCCATATAAAAATGGCAATGCACGAAAGTATTCCCCAAACGACCAAAGAACCACGCCAGCCTAAATTGTAAGTATCTGCCAAAGGAACACTCAAGCCGGCAGCGATGGCAGCACCAAAGGCCATGAAACTTGAATATAGGCTAGTCATTATACCGGAATTTTCGCTAAAGTTTCTTTTGGTTATACTAGGTAAGAGTACGTTTCCTAAAGCAATTGCAATGCCTAGAAAAAAAGTACCCACGTACAATGTTGGTATCCATGGAAGGTATCGCAGCAAAATACCAAAGGTCAATAAGATCATGGCACCCAGCAACGTTCCACCAATACCAAAGCGTTTCGTGAACAAGGGCGTTAAGGTAGACACAATGCCAAAAGCGATCAGCGGAAGCGTGGTCAATAATCCTAATAAAGTATTCGACAAACCAGTAGTACTGCGAATATCTTCCACTAAGGGGCCAACACTTGCCAAGGCAGGGCGTAAGTTGATAGCAATGAAAACAATGCCAACAATCAGCAGATAGTTGGTGCTACGCTTAGAATTTTTCAACTGTATTTTAGTCATTTTGGTCCGCAGGGAAATGCGGATCAAAAATACCGAAATCTAAATTGGTTTAGGGCTTAAAATTTGTTTGCAAAGCCTAGTGAAAAGCGATTGGCATCATTCGAATAGCTTAACATTTATGTTGTTTTTGATACGGAGTGTAAATATAAGCACTACCGAAATCCACAACCGCACCGGCCATAATATCTTACCCAGCATGTTGCTTAGCAGGGATAAGTCTGTAACCGGTATAGTTCGCTGGAAAATAAGTCGTTATATTCCAACCCCATCCATATTTATTTTGAATAAAGGCGGCACTTTGAAAAGTTGAGGTATGCCCAGAAGGGAAAGCTCTTTCGCCACCATCTGAAGGTCATATTAAAGACTGATAGTAATGCTTTGGTTGAAGGCAAAATCTTTGGCAATAGCTTGTTGTCTTGGTAATCGTCCACATTTAGGTTACTGTCAACAACGAAGCGTGCAAGGCAACCCACCATACGTTTCTAAAAGTTTTAATGGCATTTTTTTGACCATAGATGTATATTGATTATGGGGTAAAAAAAAGTAGAACCAGTTTGCCGAAAAGTAATATAACCCCAATTTTATAGAAACGACTTGTATTTGAATTTTTTCGAAAAGAATTGTATGATTCTAAAGAGAATTCAACTTTGAGTTACCGCCCATGTTCATGGGTAATTATTTGGCGGTAAGTACACATAATGATTTTTCGAACATGGTGATGGAAAGTTTCTTGGCATCAATACGATTATGCTCTCCGTCTACTTGTGTGTCAAAGAAATCCGCGTGATTGTTTGTTAAGGTTACTTTTTTGGTCTGAAAATTTCTTGACTCTTTTAACCAATGTATTTTTCTGATAAGGATCAAGAACCCCAACCATAGCATTTTTAATCGTCCTATATTTTTGATGACCAGAACATCCAGTAATCCGTCTTGTAAGGATGCCTTTGGGGTTAAGCTCAACTTATAGCCCATTTCATTGGAATTGGAAATAAGAATGATAAACGGATTTACCATAGGCGCTTCACCATCGATACTAATGGATAGTGGGGTGCTTTTTTCAATATCACGAAATGTGATTGCACAAGCACTGATATAGCCCAACAGCGTTCTTGTTTCGGAAGACTCATAATTTTTGATTAGCCTGGCATCGAATCCTACGCCGGTATTACTAAAAAAATAGCGGCCGTTGATACTACCGACATCAATAAGTTCATAATGTTTGTCACGAATAATTTCTAAGGCCTTTCGTCGCGTTTTTGGAATTTTAAGGTTGGATGCCAAGCCGTTTCCAGAACCCATTGGCACGATTCCCAGGGCAATATTGGTGCCTATTAAACAAGTAGCCACCTCATTTATGGTGCCATCACCGCCACAGGCGACAACTACATCGGCTTTCTCTAAAATTGATGCTTTTGTTAGTTGCGTGGCGTGCGCTGGGTATTCTGAAACTTTTATGGTCAACTCATGAACCCCTTTAATAAAATAGGGCTGTAGTTCTTCGCGGGTCAATGGCGCATTGCCATGACCGGCAATCGGGTTTACGATGAAATGGATACGTATCAATTTTATGACAGTTTAATTAACCCAATAGTTTATACTTTAAATTGGTAGACCTTCATTATTAGTGGAATACTACAACGCTAGAATTTTGAAATCCGTATTTGTTACTCTAATAATAGACAATAGAATTGAAAGTAGGACTACTCCTTTTTTTTGTTTACCAGCCCTTTGGTAAACTCATTTAAGGTCTCGACTTTTTCTTCAAAATCACCTTTAATAGATTTTCTAAATTCGTTGAGGTTCTTCACCAGGTCATCTATATTTTCAGGTATGACATCTTCAAAAAATTGTCGTAGTCGTTTGGCAGTTGTAGGCGATTTTCCATTGGTGGAAATAGCCACTTTTACATTGCCTTTTGTCACGATGCCACCCATATAGAAATCACAAAACGGAGGGTTATCGGCCACGTTGACCAGTATTTGCCTTTCCCTACAATCGTGATAAACTTGCTCGTTTACAGGAACTTTATCGGTTGTAGCGATGGCGATATGCTTTCCTTTTAAATAGGATGCATCATACAGGGCTTCTGTCATTTTTATGTTGAATTTATTGGCCAAGGCAATGGTTTCTTCTCGAAACATAGGCGCAACCATTTCCACCTGTGCTTTTGGGCTCGACTTCAACAGAAAAGTCAGTTTTTCCAAGGCAACATTTCCTCCCCCGACTATTAATATATGAAGGTTAGATACTTTTAAAAATATGGGGTAAAGCTCATTCCGTTCCATGTAATATTTTATTTTCTACTGTTTTGTAATTGATGGTCACACGAGTTCCTTTTCCTACTTCGGAATTAATGAAAAGGCGGCCATTGATATAATCGATGCGTTCTTTCATAAAAAAAAGCCCCATACCACCATCACTGTTGTTTTTGGGCAATTGTCCTAAAATACTGTCGTCGAACCCTTTTCCATCATCGTCGATAACGACACTAAGTATGGGGTAGGAATAATTTAAGGTAACCAATATATAATTGGCTTCAGCATATTTAATAGCATTGTTAACTGCTTCTTGGGTTACCCTATAAATATTTGTTTCCGCTAGGGAATCAAAACGAATATTGGCATCGGTCTTATTTTTGAATAGAATTGTTTTTCCTGTTAACTTTGAAAGCTCCGTAGTCATTTTATGCAAAGCGGGGAAAATTCCATGATCACTTAATTCGGGCGGGGTAAGGTTAAACGTTGCAGTACGCACCCCTTTTATTAAATCAGATGTCAAGGATTTTAAATAGGCTATTTTTTCACCTGTTTTGCCCTTGTCTTCGATATCGATGGATTCTATGTTGAATTTAAGGGCTGTCAACATTTGACCGATTCCGTCATGAATATCTTTGGCAATACGCTTGCGTTCTTCCTCTTGGCCCTCAACGATTTGACTGGCTTGCAATTTTTTCTGGTGCATGCGCTCCTCAAAATTCTGTTTGGTCAGTTCGGCCACTTTAAGCTGATTTTGCTTGCGCTCGGTAATGTCGGAACATAAAATCAAAATATCTTGCTCTAAGGCCGATTGATGCATCGGCACGATTGACATATCGAGCCATAGTATAACACCGGTCGTTGTTACGACTTGTAATTCTTCATTGCGAATAACGTTCTTTCGATTGATTTTCAACACTTCCCTTAAATAGGCCTGCTGACCTTCTTCAACGGTTAATATTTCTGAAATAGGTTTGTTTAACGGGATGGTATCAAGACCTAATAAGGTTAAAAACTTCTTACTGATAAAAACAATGGTACCGTCTCTACGAATACTTGCGAAAAGGGCGGCATTATCGATGACAAAATTAAGTTCTTGTAATTCTTTTAAAGAGCGTTCTTTTTCGTCATAGAGGCTTTGAATTTTATGTAGTTGATCTTTTGATTTCTCTTGGCTTCCGATCAGGTGGCCTATGGTTTTTTTAATTTGGATGGATAGCGGCCGAAAAATCACGAATATTTCCAGCAATAGAATCAGCAATGAAAAAGCCAGCAACCAGTATTCTTTTTGCTTCAGTTTTTGAAGCTGCTCATTACTTCGTGCATCATATTCATTTACTATTTGGTCCATGATATCCAGAAATGGACGCTCATTTTGCAATAAGGGATTTAAGTCGATATCGTCGACCTCGGCATTGAGATTCTGCTGGTGATTTTGAAGAATGTTCTCAACTGCGTTGACCATTTCTGAATGGTGCGGTTCAAGCTTGGTAAATAGTGCCTGGATCTTTGGATCATCTTCATAAGGCAAATTAAAGGACGCATCTCCCAAGTGAAGCCCTAAGTGTGATACCTTCCAAACGTATAGTGTGGTATCAATTTCCGATAGTAAGGCAGTCTTTTCAACAGGATCAGTAGTTTCTTTTAAAAGAAGTACCTCTTTAACCAATTTTTGGCTAAAGGCACGTTGCCTACCTGCGACATTAATGACCTTTGAATCTCCAGATTGTGCTTTTAGGTGAATTTGAATTAGTACCTGGGCACTAATAACAGTGAGTGCAATAGCCGCTAAAGCCAATAAATACCACTTACGAATACGAAGGAACGTAGCCGTGTCCAATGGTATTTTGTGTTCGGTATTGGCCATAAAAAATGAAATTAAGCACTAAGCGCCTTCGAAATTAAATCTAGTGAGAATTTAGAATGCGGTAATTTTAAAGCCGCCTCTTGCCCGTTCAAAGACATTTTTCTCCATGTTTTTTGAAGGATATCGATGGTTTTATCCTCTGGGTGTTTATGGGCAAATGGTTCAAAATAGAATTCTAGAAAAACCAGGCAAATGACATCTTCTAAAGTTTGTGTTTCCTCGTTTTTTTTGAGCTGTTTTTTCTCTAAAAGAAAACGTACCTTACCAATAGTATCTTGGTCGTACCCAACGTCTTCAAGTATGGCGGTGGCCTTTTTTGCATGGAATTTTTTCAATTCTTGCCGCCATCTGAGGTAGCCTTCACGGTTCATTTCGTACGATTCCCTTGGTATTTCCCATCTACATATATGCTGGCAACGTGCGGTAAGGCGAAGTGCTTCTGATGCTTTGGGGGCGAATGCATTTAAGCGTTCGGTCATTCGAATACCGTATAATACTTCTTTAGGATAGCTTCTACCTTCGAACTCCTCGGTATTCGGATCTTGCTTATTGGCGTCGTCAAAAAGTTGAAATGCGAGTAGTAGTTTGTCAGTGGTCGCCATAAGTTTTATGTTTACTCAAAGCTATTCAGAAAAGCCAACATACACAAAGCCATCCTCTACTTTTACAGGATAGGTTGCAATAGCCCCTAAAGTTCCGTTTAAATTTTCTCCCGTTTTCAATGAAAAAGTGTTCTTGTGCAGGGGGCATGCGACTTTCGGTTCCATGTTTTCTTCCCCTGTCATACCTCTCGACAAGACCATTTCCATCTTATGGGGACATAAATTTTGACAAGCATACCACGTGCCTTCCCTAGTAAAATTGAAAACGGCCACCTGTTTGTCCTTATACTTTATACAAGCACCACCATTTTTAGGAAATTTAGAGGTTGGTGCTGCTTTGAACCAAACATTTACATCATTGGGAGATAGACTTTCGTAGGTGTTTAAAACAGATAAAGACATATTTTTTGGTTTTAGTTTTATTATATGGTTTCCATTACGCCCATTCCTTTGGCATTTTTTGGTCCCTTAACGCCACAAATTCAATATTGCTATCGGTTTCGTCGGAATTAACGAAATGAGTATATCTAGCTCGAATTTCAGGTGTTTCTACCGCTTCTTTCCACTCACACACATAAGAATCAACCAGCGCTTGCATTTCTGCATCGAGTTCATCGACAATACCAAGAGAATCATTGATGACCACGTTTTGCAAATAGGTGATGCCACCTTCCAATTTTTCTAGCCATGGGGCGGTTCTTTGTAAAGGTTGAGCAGTTTTAATATAGAACATGATAAATCGGTCAACATATTTAATGGCGGTTTCCTTATCAACCTTTTCTGCAAGCAACAAAGCGTGTTTCGGATTTGCACCGCCATTACCACCAACGTAGACATTCCATCCGCCTTCAACAGCTATAAATCCGAAGTCTTTACCTCTTGCTTCGGCACACTCACGAATACAGCCCGAAACGCCCCCTTTAAACTTATGTGGGGATCTAATTCCTTTATAGCGATGCTCTATCTCTATAGCAAAGCTTACACTTTCGTCCATTCCATATCGGCACCACGTAGAACCCACACAACTTTTTACCGTACGTAAAGATTTACCGTAGGCTTGTCCGGTTTCAAATCCTTCCTCAATTAATTCTTCCCAAATTAAAGGGAGTTCATGAAGTTTGGCACCGAACATGTCAATGCGTTGCCCCCCTGTTATTTTGGTATATAGATCATATTTTTGTGCAATTCTACCCAACGCCATTAATTGTTTCGGAGTTATTTCACCACCGGCAACCCTAGGCACGACCGAATAAGTTCCGTTACGTTGAATATTGGCTAAATACCGGTCATTACTATCTTGAATGGTTTCTTGTTTATTGGCCGTTTCATTATAGAGGCTTGCGAAAATGGCCGCTACGGCAGGTTTACAGACTTCGCATCCGTTGCCACTACCCACTTCGTCTAGCAGGGTATCATAATCCATGATCCCTTTTAACTTTGCCAGATCGAAAAGTTCCTGTCTCGAATAATCAAAGTGCTCGCATAAGCGTTCTTTGACGGTTTTACCTAAGGTTTTGAGACTTTCTTTTATTAGATCGGCCACCATAGGTTTGCATCCACCACAACCTGTTGTGGCCTTGGTTGCTTTTGCCACTGCCTTGGTAGTTTCGTTTCCATCCTCAAGAACCGAACAGCAAACCGCTCCTTTGGTTACCCCCTCGCAAGAACAAACTACCGCCGTGTCGGGTAAGTCCATGGCACTCCCAAAGGCAGAACCACCTTCACCACGAGAGCCAACAATAAGTTCCTCGGCATTATCGGGCAGGGGCATATTGTTTAGATACATTTGGTGCAGAATACTGTAATCTTCGGCATCCCCGACCATAATCCCACCCAAAAGCGTTTTGCCGTCATGGCTTACATTAATCCTTTTGTAAATGCCTTTGGTCTTATTTTCATAAATAATGGAGAGCCCTTTATCTGCGGGCATATATGGTACACCAAAACTTGCAACATCGACGCCTATCAATTTTAACTTCGTTGACATATCAATTTCGGACTTCATTACAAGATTTGATGCCTGAAGTATTTGATTGACGGCTACTTCGGCCATTTCGTAACCTGGGGCGACCAATCCATAGATCATTTGATTATAAAGGGCCACTTCGCCAATGGCATAAATAGTTGGATCTGAGGTCTGCATTTTATCATTTACCACAATACCGCCCCGTACGCCCATTTCGAGGTTACAGGTTTTACCTAGTTCATCTCTGGGTCGTATACCTGCAGATATAACCAACATGTCCACATCTAATTTATCATCCTCACCAAAATCCATTCCGGTAATAGAGCCATTCCCCATGATACTATTGGTCGCTTTGCCGGTATGTATGGCAATACCGATAGATTCTAATGTAAGCTGCAGTACATTACTACTTCTAGAATCTAATTGTCTGGGCATTAATTTGGGAGCAAACTCCACTACGTGCGGTTCAAGACCCATGTCCATTACAGCTTTCCCGGCTTCAAGACCAAGTAAGCCACCACCTAAAACGGCAGCTTTCGGATTCGTTTTTGTTTTCTTTATTTCTTCGGCGTAGTCAAGCATTGCCTCTAGGTCTTCAATGGTTCGGTATACGAACACTCCTTTCTTCTCAACTCCTTGAATAGGAGGCACGAAAGGAGCTGAGCCCGTAGCCAATATTAAATAGTCATAGCTAAATTCTTTTTCACTAGCGGTCGTAATCGTTTTCTTGGATCTATGAATATCGGTAACCCGCTCACTAACTATTAAGTCGATTCCGTTTTCAGTATACCATTCTCTAGGGGCCATTTCCAATGCCTTGGCATCCCTACTTCCAAAAAACTCACTAAGATGTACTCGGTCATAGGCAGCACGTGGCTCTTCACCGAAGACAATCAGCTTAAATTGCCTGCTTTTTTCTCTAGAGACAAATTTCTCGCAGAATTTGTATCCTACCATCCCATTACCTACAACAATTATAGTTTTCATACGCATCTATTTTAGCTACAGAGCAATATTACGTATAAATACGTATATAATCTATGATTTTTTCGAAAAAAATACGTATTCTTGTTGCTGAATCAATAATTACGAATGTTAAATACGTTGGGGATGGAGTTAGATAAAATTGCAAGAGTGAGTTTGGTAGGAGCTGGTCCAGGAGCGAAAGACCTAATAACTATAAGGGGTTTTAGGGTTTTGCAGGAGGCGGATATAATTTTATACGATGCGCTAGTAAGCGAGGAACTTTTATCGGAACTACGTATTGATATACCTAAAATATACATAGGAAAGAGATGTGGTTTGCACTCCCATACGCAAGATGAGATTAATAAATTACTTGTAAAATATGCATTTGAATATGGACATGTTGCCCGTTTGAAAGGGGGTGATCCCTTTGTTTTTGGAAGGGGCAATGAGGAAATTGATTATGTAGAGGGCTTTGGTATTCCCGTGAGTATTGTCCCTGGAATTTCTAGCGCTATTGCCGTACCCTCTAGTCAGGGAATCCCTATGACCAAAAGGGGGGTTAGTAGTAGTTTTTGGGTAATGACCGCCACCAAAAGGGATGGGTCTTTTTCGAGAGATTTGGTACATGCGGCTAAGTCTTCAACCACTATGGTATTATTAATGGGAATAAGAAAATTGATTCAAATAGCGGATGAGGTCATTAATTATAGGGATGGAATCACTCCTATGGCCGTAATTCAGAATGGTACAAGTGCGAATGAACGATGTGTAATCGCCACTTTGGGGACCATTAAAAATCACATTGAACAGGTTGACATCGAGATGCCGGGCATTATTGTAATCGGAGATGTTGTGGCAGATCATCCCTCGTTCTTCGAAGAGGAGGTACAACGTGTGCTTCATTCAGGAATTTAATTTGATTGACATTTAAAAATCCTTGCGACCTACGTATTATATGAGTAATTGCCACCCTTTTAAAAAGTTAACATTGACAATTTTTAAAATTTTCAGCTGTAAAATTACGAATAATCTACTATTGAGGTGGTAAATCTTGCATCCGAATAAAAATACGTATAAAATAACACAAAACATTAAAACTAAGTATAAATACGTATTTATTGTAGTAGGT
>Ga0114916_1002252_pt1 | contig 10219 bp, 12 predicted proteins | sample MalvirAntarct_66_FD_83501 | JGI IMG/M metagenome (GOLD analysis project Ga0114916, IMG submission 83501) | Marine viral communities from the Global Malaspina Expedition - Malaspina viral metaG Antarct_66 | ecosystem: Environmental > Aquatic > Marine > Oceanic | place: West Anvers Island... | reverse complement strand
GTTCAGGAGGAATGTGAGTGAGCGCGACGCTGCCTTTGGCCGGGATCCGGGTGTTGGATGTCGGAACGCTGATCGCCGGCCCGTTCGGGGCCACCATGCTGGGCGACTTCGGCGCCGAGATCATCAAGGTCGAGCAGCCGGGCATCGGCGACGCGCTGCGCGGCACGCCGCAGAACGGCAAGGCCTCCCGCTCGGAGAACTGGCTGGTCGAGGGCCGCAACAAGAAGTCCGTCACGCTCAACATGCGCGTGAAGGAGGGCCAGGACATCCTGAAGGAGCTGGTCCGGCAGTCCGACGTGCTGATCGAGAACTTCACCCCCGGCACCCTCGACCGCTGGGGCCTCGGCTGGGAGGCGCTGCACGCCATCAACCCGCGGCTGATCATGGTGCGGGTTTCCGGCTACGGTCAGACGGGCCCCTATTCGAAGCGCTCGGGCTACGACCGCATCGCGCTGGGCTTCTCGGGCTACATGTACCCGACCGGCTTCCCGGACCGCTATCCGGTGCGGCCGGCCTTCCCGACGGCCGACTACAACACCGGCACCTTCGGCGCGCTCGCCACGATGTTCGCCCTCTACCAGCGCGACGCCCAGGGCGGCGGGGTGGGCCAGATGATCGACCTCGGCCTCTACGAGGCGCCGTTCCGCATCACCGCCGACATGGTGACCAAGCAGGCGCGTACCGGCGAGGACCGCGAGCGCATCGGCAACCGCAACCCGACCTTCGCGCCGGCCGGCACCTTCCTGACCCGCGACGGCCGCTACGTGCAGATCGCCGCCGGCGGCGACAAGGTGTTCGAGCGGCTGGTGACGGCGATGGACATGCCGGAACTGGCGACCGACGAGCGCTACGCCAAGAGCCGCGCCCGCATCGCCCGTGCCGACGAACTGGAACAGCTCCTCGCCGACTGGATCGGCGGCCGGGACTTCGCCGACATCGAGAACCGCCTCGTCGGCGCCAACGTGCCGTTCGGCGGCATCTACACCGCGACGGACATCTCGACCGACCCGCACTATGCGGCGCGCAACAACCTCGTCACCGTCCATGACGAGGAGGAGGGCGACATCGTCATGCCCGGCGTCGTGCCGAAGCTGATGGACACGCCCGGCCGCATTGCCCATGCCGGCCCGCCGCTCGGCCAACACAATGCCGAAATCTATGGCGGCCTGCTGAAGATGTCCGACGCCGACCTCGCCCGGCTCGCCGCCGACGGCGTGATCTGACGGCCGCCGCGTAGGCACGCCGGCCGGGACATTTCCGCTCCGGCCCACTATTTGCTCTGGCTGCCGCGCATGTCCCCCGTATCGGCGGGGGCGGCGGCCGGAGAGGAGCGGATGTCTTACGCGGTCAAGGAGATCTTCAAGACGCTGCAGGGCGAGGGTGGCCAGGCCGGCCGCGCCGCGGTGTTCTGCCGCTTCTCCGGCTGCAACCTCTGGTCCGGCCGCGAGAAGGACCGCGCCGGTGCCGTCTGCCGCTTCTGCGACACCGACTTCGTCGGAACGGACGGCGAGGGCGGCGGCCGCTTCGCCGACGCGGCGGCGCTGGCCGACGCCATCGAGGCGGCGTGGGGGCCGGGCCGCGAGCGCCGCTTCATCGTCTTCACCGGCGGCGAGCCGCTGCTGCAGCTCGACGCGGACCTGCTGCGCACCGTGCGCGCCCGCGGCTTCGAGAGCGCGGTCGAGACCAACGGCACCCAGGACCCGCCCGAGGGGCTGGACTGGATCTGCGTCAGCCCCAAGGCCGGGGCGCCGCTGCGCCTGACCGCCGGCGACGAGCTGAAGCTGGTCTTCCCGCAGGACGGCATCGACCCCGCGCAGTTCGCCGGCCTGGATTTCCGGCATTTCTGGATCCAGCCGATGGACGGGCCGGACCGCGCCGCCAATACCCTCGCCGCCACCGCCTACTGCATGGACCATCCGCACTGGCGGCTCGGCCTGCAGACGCACAAGCTCATCGGCATTCCCTGAAGGTCCGCACCTATGAAGATCGTTCAGGCCTTCACCTTCGAGGCCGCGCACCGCCTGCCCAACGTGCCGCCGACGCATCGCTGTCACCGGATGCACGGCCATTCCTATCGCGTGGAACTGGTGCTCGAAGGCCCGGTCGACCCGCACACCGGCTTCGTCGCCGATTTCTTCGACATCGAGGAGGCGTTCGCACCGCTCCTGCGCACCCTCGACCACCACACCCTCAACGAGGTCGACGGCCTGGAAAATCCGACGGCCGAACACATCGCCGCCTGGATCTGGGACCGCGCCCGCCCGCGCCTGCCGCTGCTCGCCGCGGTGCGGGTGTACGAGACGCCGATGTGCTGGGCGGAGTATAAGGGCGAATAGGTGCCGCAACCAAAGTTCTACGAGGCAGCCCCGGACCTATCCTAGAATGCCAGAAAGAGCGATCCCTGCGCCGGCTAGCAAGACGGCAAGGTTTACCAGCGTGCCAACAGGTCCCTGGAAAATTCGTGCTCTGTTATTTTCGGTGGTTCCAAAACCTGCCCACAGGCCCCATACGAATAAACAAGCACCTAATATTATCATAATCATTTTTATTCACCGCCGTGGTCGTTATTCTTCGCATATGATAAATTAGGTTTTTCAAATGAAAGTGCATTGTTTATGGTGCGGAATCCTTTCGATTGCCCCTTGGTTTCACGGCGAGCCATAGCGCGTGAAAGTGTAGGGTGCTGCAAAATATTTCTTTGGTCAATCGAATGCGATGACACCTTCTCGCAAATTGCTCGCGCGCGCGTTGCGAAGGCGCCGATAGCGGCAGTGATCGTCGCACCGCGGTTGCTTTCCGGGCGCCGTCCGCCTACATTCCGCACCGCTTCGCCAGTTTTGGAGTAGCTAGGCCCCATGGGGGACGCCGGTCCGCGAGTGTTCGCGCACCGGCTCGTTTCCGTTTGGCCCGGTTCCATCATCGTGCAGGCATGGGAGTAACCGCGTGTTCGAGAGCCTTCAGGAACGGCTGACCGGCGTCTTCGACAAGCTGCGCCGGCGCGGCTCGCTCTCCGAGAGCGACGTCGATGCGGCGCTGCGCGAGGTGCGCGTGGCGCTGCTCGAGGCCGACGTGGCGCTGCCCGTCGTCAAGGACTTCATCGATCAGGTCCGCGCCAAGGCGGTCGGCCATCAGGTCCTGCGCTCGGTCACGCCGGGCCAGCAGGTCGTCAAGATCGTCCACGACCATCTGGTCGAGTTCCTCGGCAAGGATCCCCAGGACCTCAGCCTGCGCGCCGCGGCACCGGTGCCGATCCTGATGGTGGGCCTGCAGGGCTCGGGCAAGACGACCTCGACCGGCAAGATTGCGCTCCGCCTGAAAGACCGCGAGAAGAAGAAGGTCTTGATGGCGTCGGTGGACATCCACCGTCCCGCCGCCCAGGAGCAGCTGGCCCAGATCGGCCGCCAGATCGGCGTCGCCACGCTGCCCGTCGTCTTCGGCGAACTGCCGGTGGCGATCGCCCGGCGCGCCATGGAGACCGGCCGGCGTGAGGGCTACGACGTCGTCTTCGTCGACACCGCCGGCCGCCTCGGCATCGACGAGAAGATGATGCAGGAGGCGATCGCCGTCCGCGACGCGATCAGCCCGCACGAGACGCTGCTGGTCGCCGACGCGATGACCGGCCAGGACGCCGTCAACGTCGCCAAGGCCTTCAACGAGCGCATCGGCGTCACCGGCATCATGCTGACCCGCGTCGACGGCGACGCGCGCGGCGGTGCGGCGCTGTCGATGCGCGCCGTCACCGGCAAGCCGCTGAAGTTCCTGGGCGTCGGCGAGAAGATGGACGCCATCGAGGCGTTCCATCCCGACCGCATCGCCGGCCGCATCCTCGGCATGGGCGACGTCGTCAGCCTGGTCGAGCGCGCCGCCGAGACGATCGAGCAGGAGGATGCCGAGAAGCTCGCGCGGAAGATGCAGAAAGGTCAGATGGACCTTGAAGACATGCTTTCGCAGCTGCGGCAGGTGAAGAAGATGGGCGGCCTGGGCGGCATCATGAAGATGCTGCCGGGTGTCGGCAAAATGCAGAAGCAGCTCGCCGGCGCCAACATCGACGAGAAGATGATCGGCCGCCAGGAGGCGATCATCCTGTCGATGACCAAGAAGGAACGCGCCCGGCCCGACCTCATCAAGGCGTCGCGCAAGCAGCGCATCGCCGCCGGCTCCGGCTCGACCGTCCAGGAGGTGAACCGCCTGCTGAAGCAGTTCCAGCAGATGCAGTCGGTGATGAAGAAGGTCGGCAAGATGGACAAGACCTCCCTCATGCGCTCCGGCCTCGGCGGCCTGATGGGCGGCGGTGGCGGCATGGGGGGAATGGGCGGTCCCGGCGGCCAGGGCGGACCCTTCGGGCCGCGCGGGATGCGCTAGGTGTCATCTTTAGTGCTGTCATGCCCGGGTCTTCGCCCGGCAATGACAGGTAGAAGCAAGTCGTTCGAATTTCGAGTTCACCAGGAGCAGAGAAGCACATGGCCCTGAAGATTCGCCTCACCCGCGGCGGCGCCAAGAAGCGCCCGTTCTACCGGATCGTCGTCGCCGAGGCGACGTCGCCGCGTGACGGCCGCTTCATCGAGCGCCTCGGCAGCTACAACCCGATGCTGCCGGCCGACCACCCGGATCGCATCAAGCTGTTCGAGGAGCGGGTGAAGCATTGGCTGTCCGTCGGCGCCAAGCCGACCGAGCGCGTCGAGCGCTTCCTGGGCCGCGCCGGCCTGGTCGAGGTCCCCGCGATCCCGACCCAGACCAAGGCGAACCAGCCGAAGGCGAAGGCGCAGGAGCGCCTGAAGGCCGCCCAGGCCGCCGCCGAAGACGCGGCGTAAGGCGAACCCGTTCCCGGTTTGCGCGCCATGGCCCGTCCCGTTCCAGAAACTGCTGCCGCAGCGGCCGCGGATGCCCCTCTCGGGGGAGCGTCGGCGGAGCCTGCCGGCTGGGTGTGCCTGGGCGCGGTGGCCGGGGCGCAGGGGGTGCGCGGCGACCTGCGGATCAAGCCGTTCACGGCCGATCCGGCGGACGTCGCGTCATACGGGCCGGTCAGCGACGAGGCGGGCACGCGGCGCTTCACCCTGACCGTGCGCGAGGTGCGCAAGGACGTGGTGATCGTGTCGGCGGCCGAGGTACGCGACCGCAATGCCGCCGAGGCGCTGCGTGGCGTGCGGCTCTACGTGCCGCGTGCGGCCCTGCCCGAGCCGGAAGAGGACGAGTTCTACCATGCCGACCTGATCGGTCTCGCCGCAGTCGGCGAGGACGGCACGGTCTTCGGCACGGTGCGTGCCCTTCACGATTTCGGGGCGGGCGACGTGATGGAGATCGCGCGGGCGGAGGGCGGCCAGCCCTTCGCGGTGCCGTTCACGCGCGCGGTCGTTCCGGTGATCGACTTCGCCGAACGCCGGGTCGTGGTGGTGCCGCCCGACGGGCTGCTCGATCCGCCGGACCTCGAAGCCGAGGCGGGCGAGGGGGCTTCGGAATGAGCGAGCCCTGGCGCGCGGTCGTGCTGACCCTCTTCCCGGAGATGTTCCCGGGTCCGCTCGGCCTTTCCCTGGCCGGCAAGGCCCTGGAGACCGGGCTGTGGGCCTTCGAAGCGGTGGACATCCGCGAACACGCGCGCGATAAGCACCGCTCCGTGGACGATACCCCTTTCGGCGGCGGCGCCGGCATGGTCATGCGACCCGACGTGGTCGACGCGGCCATCCGCGCCGGGCGCGACCCGCGCGGACCGCTGGTCTATCTGACGCCGCGCGGCCGGCCGCTGACCCAGGACAGGGTCGAGGCACTGGCGGCGGCACCGGCGCTGACCGTGCTGTGCGGGCGCTACGAGGGCGTCGACGAACGTGTTCTGACGGCGCACGAGGCGGAAGAGATCTGCCTCGGCGACTTCATATTGTCCGGCGGCGAGCCGGCGGCCATCTGTCTGCTGGACGCCTGCATTCGCCTGCTGCCGGGCGTGATGGGTGAGGCGGCTTCGCTCGAGGAAGAGAGTTTCGAGCGCGGCCTGCTGGAATACCCGCTCTATACCCGGCCCCAGGTCTGGGACGGCCGCCCGGTGCCGGAGGTGCTGCTCTCCGGTCACCACGAGCGGATCCGGACCTGGCGGCGCGCGGAAGCCGAGACGGTTACGAGAATGCGACGACCGGACCTGTGGGCCCGGTATCAGGCGGAAGGAAAGGAAATCAGGTCATGAACATCATTCAGCAGCTCGAGCAGGAGCAGGTCGAGAAGGCCGTCGCGCGCCGCGCCGTCCCCGACTTCCGTCCGGGCGACACGGTCCGCGTCAACTACAAGGTCGTCGAGGGCACGCGCGAGCGCGTCCAGGCCTATGAGGGCGTGTGCATCGCCCGCCGGAACTCCGGCATCAACTCGGCCTTCACCGTGCGCAAGCTGTCGTTCGGCGAGGGCGTCGAGCGCGTCTTCCCGCTCTATTCGCCGAACATCGATTCGATCGACGTCGTGCGTCAGGGCAAGGTCCGCCGCGCGAAGCTGTACTATCTTCGTGGCCGCACCGGCCGCGCCGCCCGCATCGTCGAGCGCGCGCGTCCGCAGCGGACAAAGACTGCTGCGCCCGCGCAGGAGTAGATCGCAACGAGACGGAGGGCGGGTTTCGACCCGCTCGCCGCGGACGCCAGCCGGCGCAGATGCCGGCCGAGCCGGCCCTGAGAGGCCCGCGGAGGGGTAAGGGATGAGCAAGCCGCGTACGCTGTTCGACAAGATCTGGGACAACCACGTCGTCGACACGCAGCCCGACGGGACCTGCGTGATCTATATCGACAAGCATCTCGTCCACGAGGTGACGAGCCCGCAGGCCTTCGAGGGCCTGAGGCTCGCCGGCCGTAAGGTCCACCGGCCGGATGCGACGATCGCGGTCGCCGATCACAACGTGCCGACGACCGACCGGAGCCTCGGCATCGAGGACCCGGAATCGCGGATCCAGGTCGAGACGCTCGAAAAGAACGTGGCCGAGTTCGGCGTTCCCTATTTCGCCGTCGACGACGTCCGCCAGGGCATCGTGCACATCATCGGACCGGAGCAGGGCCTGACCCAGCCGGGCATGACGATCGTGTGCGGCGACAGCCACACCTCGACGCACGGCGCGTTCGGCGCGCTGGCCTTCGGCATCGGCACGTCCGAGGTCGAGCACGTCCTCGCCACCCAGACGCTGATCCAGCGTCCGGCGAAGAACATGCGCATCACGGTCGACGGCGAGCTGCCGATCGGCGTGACCGCCAAGGACATGATCCTCGCCATCATCGGCAAGATCGGCACCGCCGGCGGCACCGGCCACGTCATCGAGTATGCCGGCTCCGCCGTGCGCGCGCTGTCGATGGAAGGCCGCATGACGGTCTGCAACATGTCGATCGAGGCGGGCGCGCGCGCCGGCCTCGTGGCGCCGGACGAGACGACGTTCGCGTATCTGAAGGGCCGTCCGTCCGCGCCGAAGGGTGCGGCCTGGGAGGCGGCGGTTTCCTACTGGAAGTCGCTGCCGTCCGACCCGGACGCCGTGTACGACACCGAGATCGTCATGAAGGCGGAGGACATCCAGCCGTTCGTGACCTGGGGCAACAGCCCGGAGGACGCGCTGCCGATCGGCGCCAACGTGCCCCGTCCGGAGGAGATCGCCGACGAGGGCAAGCGCAAGAACGTCGAGCGGGCGCTGGGCTATATGGGCCTGACCGCCGGCATGAAGCTGTCCGACATCAAGGTCGACACCGTCTTCATCGGCTCCTGCACCAACGGCCGCATCGAGGACATCCGCGAGGCCGCGGCGGTGGCGAAGGGCCGCAAGGTGGCCCAGGGCATGCGGGCGCTGGTCGTCCCCGGCTCCGGTCTGGTGAAGAACCAGGCGGAGGAGGAGGGTCTCGACAAGATCCTCGTCGAGGCCGGGTTCGAGTGGCGCGAGGCGGGGTGTTCGATGTGTCTCGCGATGAACGCCGACAAGCTGAAGCCCGGCGAGCGGAGCGCATCGACGTCCAACCGCAACTTCGAGGGCCGCCAGGGCCCCGGCGGACGCACCCACCTCGTCAGCCCCGCGATGGCCGCCGCCGCGGCGATCACGGGTCACCTGACGGACGTGCGCGAGCTGATGCGCTAGGCTGCGGCGAGAGGAGGTTACGATCATGGAAAAGTTCGAGACGCTGACCGGCATCGCCGCCCCCGTGGGCGACGCCAACATCGACACCGATCGCATCATCCCGGCGCGCTTCCTGAAGACCATCAAGCGCACCGGCCTCGGCAAGCACCTCTTCAACGACGTGCGCTACGCGTCGGACGGCGCGGAGAACCCGGACTTCGTCCTGAACCGCGAGCCTTACCGCAAGGCCGAGATCCTCGTCACGACCGAGAATTTCGGCTGCGGCTCGTCGCGGGAGCACGCCCCCTGGGCGCTGCACGATTTCGGTATCCGCTGCGTCATCGGCGAGTCCTTCGCGGACATCTTCTACAACAACAGCTTCAAGAACGGCCTGTTGCTGATCAAGCTGCCGAAGGCCGAGATCGCCAAGCTGCTCGAGGACTCGCAGCTCGGCCAGAACGCGCGCATCACGGTCGATCTGGAGAACCAGCAGATCACCCGCCCGAACGGCGAGACGATCGCCTTCGACATCGACCCGTTCCGCAAGCACTGCCTGCTGAACGGCCTCGACGACATCGGCCTGACCTTGAAGCACAAGCCGAAGATTGACAGTTTCGAGGAACGCGACCGTCTGGCGCGGCCCTGGCTCTACACCGCCCACACAACGGCGGGGTAATCGCTGCGCCGCCCGGTCCTGCGATGAGTCGATCGAAGTTCCGGGCATCGCCCGGCGTTGGAGCGGGTTGATGCGCAAGCTGCTGGTGTCGTCGATGATCGCGCTGTCGGTGGGCTGCGCGGCGTCCGGTGCGGGGGCGGCAGGTGCCCCTACGGCCGACCAGAAGCCTCCCGTCCCGATCGCCGAAAAGGCGAAGCCCGCGGCGCCGGGGCTGCTGTCCAAGCCGACTGCCACGCCGGAAGCGGCGGCGCCGGCCGCAGCCGCTTCCGCACCTCAGATACCGTCCTTCGATGTGGCGGTGCTGGCGACGGGCATCCGCGCGTCGCGCGTCATGGGCAAGGCGGTGCGCAACGAGGCGGGCGAGGATATCGGGACCGTCAACGACCTGATCATCAATCCGCCGGACAACGTCGCCTATGCGATCATCGGCGTCGGCGGGTTCCTCGGTGTCGGCGAGCGCCTGGTCGCCGTGCCGTTCGACGCGCTGCTGCCCCGCGACGCGGGCAACGGGCTGGCCCTGCCGGGTGCCACCAAGGATTCCATCAAGCTGCTGCCCGAGTTCAAATATCCGCCGCGGCCCGAGCGCCCGCTGAACTGAGCACGGGCCGCAGGCAGCCTGCGGCCGGCTCGTCGCGTCACAGCCAGAACGGCCGCACCTTGTAATAATCGTGGACCTCGCGGCCGTAGGTCTCGTCGGACAGATCGACGCGATCCTGATTGCCGATGGTCGGGGCCTTTTCGAGCGTCGTCGTGTCGAGATCGACGACGTAGGCGTGCTGGTTGGTGTCGTAATCCAGCACGGCCCAGGGAAGCGGGTGGTAGCGTTCGCCCAACCCCAGGAAGCCGCCGAACGACATGACGGCATAGGCGACCTTGCCCGAGAGCTTGTCGATCATCACCCGTTCGATGGTGCCGAGCCTGTTGCCGGCCCGGTCGTGAACCTCGGTTCCTTCGACCTTGTCCGAGCCGATCAGGCGCCCGGCTTCGCTGCTTTCGACGGCCGTGTCCTTCATGGCGGTCTGCATGACGATCCTCCTGCATGCGATGCCATACGAACACCCCATGGATCCGCCTCGTTCCGATTACCGATCGGTAAGGTGCGCCTCCGCCCGGCATCGGCGGCGATTTGTCCGCACGATGGCGACAAACGCTCGGCCATGGGCTAGAAAACGCTCCGCAACGACAATCCGAATGGACGGAGACGAAGGCCGATGCCGTCGAACAAGAAGCTGCTGGTACTCCCCGGGGACGGGATCGGGCCGGAAGTTGTGCGTGAAGTGCTGCGCGTTGTCGACTGGATGGACAAGCGCCGGCACGTGAGTTTCGACCTCAGCGAGGACCTCGTCGGCGGTGCCGCGATCGACGCCTACGGCACGCCGCTGAAGGAGGAGACGCTGGAGGCGGCGAAGGCGTCCGACGCCGTGCTGTTCGGCTCCGTCGGCGGCCCGCAGTGGGACGTGCTGCCCTTCGACCAGCGCCCGGAGCGCGGC
>Ga0114916_1002251_pt1 | contig 10221 bp, 8 predicted proteins | sample MalvirAntarct_66_FD_83501 | JGI IMG/M metagenome (GOLD analysis project Ga0114916, IMG submission 83501) | Marine viral communities from the Global Malaspina Expedition - Malaspina viral metaG Antarct_66 | ecosystem: Environmental > Aquatic > Marine > Oceanic | place: West Anvers Island... | reverse complement strand
GATAAAAAGTCGGTTGGTCAACAAATAAATACACTCAAGCAAGCTGCCCAGAAAAGATTTGATGAAGCAAAAGCATCTTTGGAGGATTCTAGTGAAGCGAAAGAGAAAATCGATTTTTCAAGACCTGGAGAACCACAAAAAATTGGCGCACGACATCCGATTAGTATAGTGAGAAATGAGATTATATCAATTTTTGAGCGCATAGGTTACGGTGTTTCTGAAGGTCCTGAAGTGGAAGACGACTGGCATAATTTCTCAGCATTGAATTTTCCACCAGAACATCCTGCGCGGGATATGCAGGATACGTTTTTTGTTGAGAAAGGAGAACGCGAAATGGCGCTTCGCACGCACACCTCTTCTGTTCAAGTTCGAGTAATGGAAAACAACAAACCTCCAATCAGAACTATTTCACCAGGAAGGGTTTACAGAAATGAAGCGATTTCAGCTCGTGCTCACTGCTTTTTCCATCAAGTAGAAGGACTCTTCATTGATAAAGATGTGTCTTTTGCGGATTTGAAACAAACATTACTGTATTTCGCTCAGGAAATGTTTGGCGATAAAGCAAAAATAAGGCTACGCCCTTCTTATTTTCCATTTACGGAGCCTAGCGCAGAGGTAGATGTTAGCTGCACAATTTGTAAAGGAGATGGTTGTAATGTTTGTAAATACACTGGTTGGTTGGAGATTTTAGGCTGCGGTATGGTTGATCCAAACGTTCTTACCTCGGCGGGGATAGATCCTCAGGAATATACAGGGTTTGCATTTGGAATGGGGATAGAAAGAATAGCACAATTGAAATATAGGGTAAACGACCTTAGACTTTACTCTGAAAATGACGTAAGGTTCTTAAAACAATTTAAATCTGCATTTTAATTATGGGATTATTTTCAATAGGAAAATCAAATAATAAAAAACTCGATTGGATCGAAATAAATTCAATTGAAGAACTCGAACAGGCAATTGAAAACAGTGCTGACAAACCAGCAATATTTTTCAAACACTCAACTCGCTGTAGTATTTCTTCAATGGCATTAAACCGTTTCGAGAATGACTGGAAACAGGGAGCTGACGGAGTTTTATACTTTATTGATTTAATAAAAAACAGAGAGGTTTCGAATGCACTCGCAGATAAAGCAAATGTTTATCATCAATCGCCTCAAATTATTCTTTTAAAAGATAAAAAGGTACTATTTGATGCTTCACACAGCGCAATTTCTGCAAATGAAATAATTGAAAAACTTAATTAGTTCTAATATGAACACTTTAAAGATTACTCTACTTAGTATAGGATTGGTTTTTATTTTATCACAATGTACTGATGATGATAAAACAAGGGGAGATTTTGATAAAGGACCTGTTGCAAAATTTGAACTTCCTTTTAATAATACAACTACGCAACGAGGTAAAACAATCCGTGTGGAGATTAATCTTTCGGATCACGAGGCTTTTGATAAAGTAAGAGTATTTACTAAAGATACTGTTCTTTTTCATGGCACCATGGATAAAGCCTCAAAGATGATGGAAGTGAATACAAAATCTTGGAGCATCGGAACAACTCAAATTTCATTAGAGGCAAAAACAAAAGAAGGTAACATAAAACGAGATAATCGAATCATTAAAATATTATCTGATGTTTATCCTGTGAATTATACAGCAGAAGTTGTAAAAGTCTACCCCCACAAAACTACTTCTTATACTCAAGGTCTCGAATTTGACGAAGATCAATTATACGAAGGAACAGGAGGAATGGGCTCTACGGGGAAAAGTATGATTGCAAAGGTTGATTTGGAGTCTGGCAAAACTTTATTAAGAGAAGATTTAGGAAGTGAGTTCTTCGGTGAAGGAATTACAATTGTTGGAGATGAGTTGTTCCAATTAACTTGGCAACAACATAAATGCTTTGTTTACGACAAAAATACATTTGAAAAAAAGAAAGAATTCACCTATACAGGAGAAGGTTGGGGATTGTGCAACGATGGCGAAATGCTCATTATGTCCGACGGTTCTGAACGACTCTATTTCAGAGATCCATCAAATTTTGCTCTAAAGAAAACGATTGAGGTTTATTCAAACATGGGACCTGTAAAACAACTGAATGAACTCGAATATATTGAAGGAAAGATTTATGCAAATGTATATCAGTCGAACTCTATTGTAATCATCGACCCAAAAACTGGAATTGTAACGGGTGAAATTGACGCTTCAATCATAGCTCTTGATTATCGAAAATCTGGCGAGGTATTAAATGGAATTGCGTACAAAAATTCAACAAAACAACTTTTTATTACTGGAAAGAATTGGTCTAGTTTACTTGAGATTGCTCTGGTTAAATAGAGTTTTGAAAACGATTTTTTTTTCTATCTAAAGCTCTGTGTAACTTTGTGATTCTCGGTGGCACTCTGTATCTCATAACTGCTCTCGAGATGAGTTGTAGCACTGAGCACTCTAGGAAGCAAAGAGCTTCGCGGAGTCAAGAGTTGTTCTTTCAAAATAAAAGCGCTATAAACCTATAGCCTTCCTGCAACTGTCACAACTTTACGAATCGCAATCTTTTCGCCACTATTTGTATTTAAAGCTTCAAATAAAATGATGTATGGTCCTATTGAAGCTTTGTTGTCATCGTCTCTTAATCCGTCCCATTTGATGACCCCACTTTCGCCAAGTAAATGACTGGTCAACAGCGTCCTTACTTTCCTGCCCATATCATCGTAAATTACTAAATCACCTAACATTGTGGGCTGATCTACTTCATACGTGATCAATAAAGCATCTTGAAAACCATCATTATCTGGTGAAAAGGAATTTGAGGAAAGTGACAGTGTACCCCCAGAATTCGGAGATACAACCTGTGAATTCTTAATTCCAGGAGTCGCAAAACCAACAGTTTCACTTGCGCTGTGCCAATTGTTCTCGTCATTTGAAGGTCCAAAAGCATCAAATCGCTCCAGACTCACTCCTTTATCTGACTGCAAAAGCTTAAAATGCCAGTCGCTGCTGTAAGCTACTTTATCTTTAACTTCATTTAAAAAGATGAGGAAAACTGTTGACGAGTCATTCGAGTAACTCGGTAAACTCGATAGTTGAATAAATTTACCAGGTTTTGCGAAAGGATAGTTTGTAATCTGGAAATTACTATCTGTTGTAATTACGACATAATCATCAGGAGCAAGAATGTAATTGACGTTGATTACCTCGTTCCCAGAAATGGTATCGTCGTCGTATTTTGCCAATTCCCAGTTCATCAAATCAATATACTTATCCGACCGATTGTATAACTCCACAAAGTCAGAACCGCTGGTCAATGGGTTAAACAAAATTTCATTTATGATAATTTCATCTCCATCTGCCTGCTGTGGTAAAACGAAAGTTCCTGTAAAACTGTTTTGATTGCCAGAGCAATCCTCAAATCCAGTCAATTCAAAGGAATAAACTAATCCGGGGGTAATGTTTTCAAAAAACTGCAAAGTAAATTCATCCGGAAAAGCTCCGCTAAACAACCTCTGGTCTATGGTCAGTGCAGGGGATGAAGTAAAAGAAGCGTTGTTTAAACTCACGGTATCCATACCTTCATCGAAAGTCAATGTTAAAAAAGTTGTACCTAAAGCTTGTGCATTTATAAGCGATGGCTCATTTGTATCAGGAGTATTGTCTACTACACTGTTTACTGCACCAGGAGTTCCTCCGTTCGGATTAACACTGGCTCTCCAGTTATCTGCATAAGAACAAGGTAAACCGGGATTAATTCTTTCGATACTCCAGCCTCCGTCTTTTTTGCTTTCATCTTGATACCATTCGTCTGTGTAAGTTAATTCGTCCACGATAATTCCTCCGTCAGTTTCTAAAATAATATCATCACCAGTGTTGTTAAGACTTGCCCAACTGGTAACATTTATTGCTTGAGGATAACCAGACAAACCACTAGTGGGAACAAGAATTAAATACTCTCCTGGATACAACCATTCATCTTGAATAGTTCCTGTGCTATTATTATCACTTAATTGCCATCCATTCAAGTGAAAGTACTTATTGCTTCGATTGTAAAGCTCAACAAATTGTGTCTCTGGCAAACCAACAACGGGAGTTTCATCAGCCATGAATTCATTAATAATAATATCTCCATATTCAGGAGTTTGTGCCTCGATATATTGAAAGTCATCTGATTGAGACGCACTTGTATTTCCCGCAAAATCCTGAATGTTTTCGGTCGTCAAATTATAAACTTGACCAACGTTAAAGTTGTCTACAAAAGTAAGTGTGAATAGTGCTAGATTCACTGCATCTCTTGTCACAGTAATAGGGTTCCCTATACCATTATCAACACTATAATTAGTTATGGTTTCACCCGATACTTGATCAATCCCTTCATCAAATAAAACCTCTAACTGATTTATAGAAACAGCATTTGCCTCGACTAAATTTGGAGGTGTATTATCAACTTGAATTGGACCAACATAAATATCATCAAATATAAAGTTACTAATGTTGCTAACTGTATACTGAACCCAAGGACCAACATGAGTCCCTAAAATTGCTGTAGGATAATTTGCGCTAACATCCAATTGAAAAGCATTTCCCCCTGCCAAATCAGTATAAAGTTCCCAATCGCCGTTGTTTCGATGGATAATTTTCACGGAAATTTCAAAAGGTGATGCAACTATTCCGAGCGTACTAAATAAAATCTCTGTTTCAACACCCCCGTTCCGTTCAAATAAACGCAGAGGATCGTCGCTTCCTGTTTCTCCGATTTGAATAAATATTCCATCGGGAGAAGTAGATAAATCTGAACTTGTTGCTGTCAGGTAAATTTCTCCGCCATTAGAGCCTGAAGGACTTAGTCCAAAATCAAGGAAAAAGCGCCATTCTCTATCTTCAAGTTGTGTTAGATTGTGTGCAGTAGACAAGTAAGACTCCCCAGCTACCGCAGCATTTAATTGAAGTTGATTACTCCCATTGACAATGAAATCGCCTACATCGCCAACCCAAACAGGATTATTTGTGAAGTCTCCGTCGTTAAAGTTGTCTGAAACTTGTGCGTTCACATTTAGAAACACACATGTTGTAATAAAAAGTGTTAAGAGTTTCATCGTGTTTTAATCAAAATCTGACTAGTAGCAGAAATAAATATTACTTACAAATATAAAGGTTCTAATGCCTTAAAAAAATCACTCATCATTTTATTTTAGGTGCATCTTCAAAAATCGTTAGTTAATACTGGCTTAACATTGATAATTAACATGCAATACTGTGAATAAAGAATACTTGAAGTCAAAAGACTCGCTAAAAACTGTTATTCAGTACTTTGTGTAAATTTGCCTCATTTTTAATGTTAACTAAAAGTTAAGCAATTTTTAGGTTACCGTAAAACACTATTAAAATAATATTAAAGACTTCATCTTTGTGCTCAAATCATAATCAAAACGCGTTAACATTTATTTAAAAATGACTACTTTTTTTAATGGATTTTTAATATTTGCAGCTTGTTTTTTTCTACAAGCCAGCAAAACCAATGCACAAGTAAATATTGACTCAACGAAAACAGAAGAAAGACCTTTTGGTGGAGAAGAGTGGTATAAGAAAATACGAATAAGAGGATATGCCCAATTGAGATACAATGGTTTATTTGAAACTAATCCAAATTTAACTTGTGAGCAATGTGATCCCGCATGGGGAGATGGAGGTGGATTCTCACTTCGCCGAGTACGTATTATCTTTTTTGGGCAGATACACGAACGTGTTTATTTTTATATTCAACCCGACTTTGCTAGCGGAATTGGAGGGAGTAGTACAAACTACGGCCAATTAAGAGATGCCTATTTTGATATCTCTCTTGACAAAGACAGAGAGTTTCGCTTTAGATTTGGACAAAGTAAAGTACCCTATGGTTTTGAAAACATGCAGTCAAGTTCGAATCGTCTTCCTCTTGATCGAAATGACGGTATAAACAGTGCTAAGAAAAATGAGCGTGATCACGGTATTTTCTTTTACTGGGCCCCTAAAAAGATTAGAAAACGTTTTTCAATGTTTAATAAACAAGGTTTAAAAGGTTCTGGTGACTATGGTGTTTTCGGACTTGGTTTATACAATGGTCAGACAGCGAATAAGTTTGAAATGAATGGAGAACCACATGTCGTAGCAAGACTGGCGTATCCGTTTAAAATTGGAAATCAATATTTTGAACCAGGTCTTCAGGCTTATACTGGTAAGTATGAAATTGCGGCAAGCAATATTTCTCAGGGTGTAGGTCATAATGACGATCGCAACTATTTAGATCAACGGGTTGCGCTTTCAACTATTTTGTACCCGCGTCCTTTTGGGATTCAAGCAGAATATAACGTCGGAAGAGGTCCAGAATATGATCATGCAACGAATTCTATTTTAGTAAAAGACTTGCACGGCGGCTATGTAACTTTGAGTTACTTACTCGAGTTTAGTGGTCAGAAGCTCTATCCTTTTACTCGACTTCAACATTATCAGGGTGGTAAAAAGCACGAACTAGATGCAAGAACATATAATGTAAATGAACTTGAAGTCGGTTTAGAATGGTTGCCTTACCCCAACTTTGAAATAGTAGCTATGTATACTTTTTCAGAAAGAAGATATGAAGATGCTGTTCGTTTGAATAATTTCCAAACGGGGAGTTTAATGCGCTTTCAGTTCCAAGTGTTTTTCTAGATGTTGAAGATTCATTAAGTTGATGGTAATCGATTATTAAGCTTACTGTATTGGGATCAAGAATAATTTTTTATGTTTAATTTAACAAAGTGTTAAATTATAGCGCCCCCCGCATATCAACATAGAATTTTCACTACTTTTGCCAAAAAAATTGAATTCTATGAAAATTGCAGTTGTTGGTGCTACAGGGATGGTTGGAAATGTTGTGCTTAAAGTATTAGCCGAACAAAATTTTCCAGTTTCACAATTAATTCCAGTCGCTTCGGAGCGATCTGTGGGTAAGTCGGTGACATTTGCCAATGAAAAACATTTGGTTGTAGGTCTGCAAGATGCTGTTAATTTAGAACCTGACGTAGCGATATTTTCAGCGGGAGGAGCAACTTCTCTGGAATGGGCACCAAAATTTGCTGAAAAAGGATGTTGTGTAATCGATAATTCTTCTGCATGGAGAATGGATCCAGACAAGAAACTCATAATCCCTGAAGTAAATGGCGATTTACTAACAGAGGAGGATTTGATTATTGCCAATCCAAATTGTTCTACGATTCAATTATTAATGGCATTAGCACCGTTGCATAAAAAATATACCATTAAAAGAGTTGTCGTTTCTACTTACCAATCCATTTCTGGCACTGGAGTAAAAGCTGTCGATCAAATGAACAACGAACGTGTAGGAAAGTCAGGTGAAATGGCCTATCCATATCCAATCGATCAAAACTGTTTGCCCCACTGTGATGTATTTATGGAAAATGGCTACACAAAAGAGGAAATGAAACTCACCAATGAAACAAAGAAAATTTTAGATAATCAAATCAAAGTTACAGCTACAGCCGTGCGTGTTCCTGTGCAAGGTGGACACTCTGAATCGGTAAACATCACTTTTGAAAACGACTTTGAGTTAACTGATATCAGAAAAATTATTCATGAAACACCTGGTTTGACACTTCAAGATAATCCAGCAACAAACACTTATCCAATGCCAATATACGCTGCTGGAAAAGACGATGTTTTCGTTGGAAGAATTCGCCGAGATGAAACCTTAGACAATTCACTCAATATGTGGATTGTTGCCGATAATTTAAGAAAGGGAGCAGCAACGAATGCTGTTCAGATAGCTAAATTATTAGTAGAAAAAGGAATTTTGAAAGTGGAGCAGGCTGGGTAATATTTACCCCTTGAACTTTTTTCTAAAACAACGAAATACTAATTCCAGCAGTAAAAGGAGTCAATTGAACACTCTCACTATTTGTAAATAAAGGAGAGAAATAATAGGCTCCATAGATTGCCCAATTTCTAATTCCAATGCGGACTGTTGCTCCGTAGCGAAGTCTGTTAGCATCGGCAAAGTTGTAGAGCTTTGAAGTGTAGATTTGTCCATCTATGCGTTCTACGGTTTTTGTAAAGGAGTTGATTTGATATCCTATTTTACCACCGATCATCACTTTAAAATGTTTGTATCCTTTAGTTCTGAATCTAAAATCAATAGGGATCTCGATGTAATTTGCTCCAAACTTATTGCGTATTGGTTCTTGTCCGTCGGGGAAATCAGACATATAGGTTGCTCCTTCATCGAAATCACGTGTGAATTGTTTATTTGTGGCATTTCCAAAATGACTATATCCAATTCCCCAGCCGAAGGCAAATGTGTTCTTTTTAGATAAAATCACATCGAACATCAGAGCAGCGTTAAAGCCAATCGAGTTCCAAGGACTTTCGAAATAATCGCGGTCACCATACCAATCGCTATAGGTCACATCGAAAATTAAACGATCGTATTTTCTTAGTTTTTCTTCTTCGTAAGGTTTCATTCCCGTATAAAACCAACCAATTCCCGGGCGAAACCGTGAAACTAATCCTTCTTCCTCTTCAAAATGTTGGGTTTTTGCATTAAATGAAGTAGAAATTAGCAGTAATATTAGAATGTATTTTGTCATTCTTGATTTCTTTTATTTCGAATGTATTCTTCAAACTTCCAGGCGTCCACAACAGCATCTTCAACGGTCAGACGAGACTTCCATCCTAAGTCTTTTTCAGCCAAGTCTGTGTTTGCATAAATCGCAGGGATATCACCTTTTCGTCTTTGTCCTATCTTATATTTGAGTTTTTTATTTGTATTTTTTTCGAAGAATTTCACTAGTTCAAGTACACTAGTTCCTTTTCCGGTACCGATATTAAAGATTTGAACTTCTTTAGAGGATTTTTCCAATTGATTTAGCGCCTCAACATGGGCTTCTGCCAAATCTACAACATGAATATAATCACGAATGCAAGTTCCGTCAGGGGTATCGTAATCTTCCCCAAAAATCGTTAATTCTTCACGAATTCCAGCCGCAGTTTGTGTAATGTATGGAAGTAAATTATCTGGCTTTCCATTTGGTTCTTCCCCTAAAGTCCCACTTTTATGTGCCCCAACAGGATTAAAATACCTCAGTAAAGTAGATTTAAAATTACTTTGAGACTCAGCAAACTGTTGAATCATTTCTTCATTTACTTTTTTGGTAAATCCATAAGGAGAACTGTAGGAAACTGGAAAACTTTCATCTACAGGTATTCTTTCGGGCTCTCCGTAAACAGTACAACTCGATGAAAAAACAAAATTATTGACTTCAAATTCTTTCGCTAATTCTAGAATTGAAACGAGTCCTCCCATGTTATTATCAAAATATTTCAAAGGATTTTCAACCGACTCCCCTACCGATTTATCAGCGGCAAAATGTATAATTCCCCAAACTGGAAATTGACTAAAAACACCTCTTAAGCGTTCTTTATTTTGGCAAGCGATAGAAAAATGAATTAATTCTTGATCGATTAGGGCTGAAATACGTTCCAACACGTCTCGATTGGCATTTCTGAAGTCGTCGATAATAATTGGGATGTAACCACTTTCTGAAAGGGCAACAACCGTGTGGGAACCAATATATCCTGCTCCTCCTGTGACTAAAATGTATTTCGGTGTGTCATTCATCTCCCCAAAAATAAGGAAAGCAAATGACATAATGAGTTTTGCTAAGCCACAGCTTCTAATTCTATAATCTGAATTTGACCGTCAAAAGACTTTTTATAACCTAATTCGTAAACCATGACGTAGCGATCACCAGATGGAGCATTAAAGGTATGAGTATGGAAATTTTCATCAAAACCTCGGGCTTTTAACACATCTAAAGAAATGGGAGAACTGCGGTGAACCTGAAACATGTCCTTTAAAACTGCTCTGTTTTTGTGCAGCTTTTTGTCTAAATTATAAACAATCTGATTTGATTCCCGATACGCTTCATTATGGTAATTATTTTTGCAGGCGTTTGAACAAAACTTTTTATTCGAACGACCTATAAACTCTGTACCACAATGTTGACATTCTTTAGATTTCATTATTAAGCAAGATTCTAGTTTGTTCTTCATAATACGTTAAATTTGCAAATAGGTTACCTCTATTTTAACATATTTGAATGAAGAAGGTCCAGGAAAAACAGAAACGTTTCGATTTTAAAAAGTATCAAAATGCAAAGAAGAGCAGAAGAATGTTAATTCGTTTTATTGTTTATTCTATAG
>Ga0114916_1002248_pt1 | contig 10233 bp, 8 predicted proteins | sample MalvirAntarct_66_FD_83501 | JGI IMG/M metagenome (GOLD analysis project Ga0114916, IMG submission 83501) | Marine viral communities from the Global Malaspina Expedition - Malaspina viral metaG Antarct_66 | ecosystem: Environmental > Aquatic > Marine > Oceanic | place: West Anvers Island... | reverse complement strand
GATATTGCTAGAGAATTAGACGTGTCCATTTCAACAGTGTCGAAGGCCTTAAAAAATAGTGCAGAAATAAGTAAGGACACTAAGGATAAAATTAAGGCATTTGCGAAATATTACAATTACCGGCCCAATAATATTGCCCTAAGCCTCAAAAATAAGCGAACGAAAAACATAGGGGTAATAATTCCAGATATTGTACACCACTTTTTTACTACTGTTTTTAGAGGCATTGAGAAATATGCAAATAAAATGGGTTATAATGTCATCGTTTGTATATCCGATGAGTCGTTCGATAAGGAGGTGTTAAATATGGAAATGTTGGCAAATGGTAGCATAGACGGATTTATTCTTTCATTAAGTGCAGAAACACAACGAAGGAACGATTACTCGCATTTAAAGGAGCTACTTGGTCAAGGTATACCAATAGTTCTTTTTGATCGTGTTACGGAAGAAATTGATTGTGATAAGGTCGTTTTAAATGATGCTGAAATTGCCGCTGAGGCTGTAAATCATTTTTTAAATGTTGGACTTAAGAGTATAGCTTTGGTCACTACAGAAAGTTATTTCAACGTTAGTGAAAATAGGCGTACTGGATATTTAAAGGCACTTGAAGACAATGGGTTGGAAATTGATGATAAATGTATATTGACCTTGTCTCATGATAAGGACAATGAAGCTTTACTTATTGATTTTTTTCGGAATGTTGAAGTTAATGCTGTGCTATGTGTCAATGAGATTTTCGCCATTCAATGTATGAGTGTCATTCAACAATTGGGGTTAAATGTGCCAAATGATATTTCAGTAATTGGCTTTACCAACGGAATCTTGTCTCGATATTCAGAGCCCAGTCTAAGTACAGTGGCGCAACATGGCGAACAAATGGGTGAACGTGCAGCTCAGTTGTTGATCAACAGAATGGAGTCGACAGAGGAAGTTGACGAGCCTTTTAAAACAGAAATTATAAATGCCACTTTAATTAAGCGAGGTTCCACAATCAATTAATACTTTTGTTCTATGGAAAAAGTAGGATTCATCTTTGATTTGGACGGTGTAATCGTTGATACCGCAAAATATCATTATTTGGCATGGAAAAAACTTGCCAATGAACTTGGTTTTGAATTTACCAAAGAGCAAAATGAACTCTTTAAAGGGGTCAGTAGAAAAAGATGTCTAGAGATTTTGTTGGATATCGGAGATATTAAAGCAACCCAAAAGCAATTCGATACTTGGATGATCGAAAAAAATATAGACTACTTGGCCTATATCGAGAAAATGGATTCAAGCGAAATCTTACCAGGTGTCACAAGGGTATTGGAGTATTTAAAGAAAAGGAAAATCCCCATTGCCCTAGGTTCTGCAAGTAAAAATGCCAAACCTATTCTTGAAAAAGTGAATTTACTTTCTTATTTTGATAGCATTGTAGATGGTAATAGTGTTACAAAAGCTAAACCAGATCCAGAGGTTTTTTTAATTGCGGCCACTAATCTAAGTGTTACTGCAAATTTATGTGTAGTATTTGAAGATGCCGTCGCAGGTATTCAGGCAGCAAATGCAGCAAATATGCTCAGTGTTGGTATTGGCGATGCAGAAATTCTGCAGGAAGCAGATTTCAATTTTAATGATTTTACAGAAATGAGTGATAGTTTCTTAGAATCACTTTTAATTAAAGGTCTAAATAATTAAATTAGACTATCTCCCAAAAGTTCAATTATTTTTGTTTTTCAATTCAATGCTAAATAATGAATCAAGATTATATTAAAGCAGACAAGTGGTGCATCATCGAAGAAGGTTTTGACCAGGATAATGTAAAGTCATCAGAGAGTATCTTTAGTATTGGTAATGGAGCCATGGGGCAAAGAGCCAATTTTGAAGAAACTTATTCAGGTGAAACATTTCAAGGTAGTTATATTGCCGGCGTCTATTATCCAGATAAAACTCGTGTTGGTTGGTGGAAAAATGGCTATCCAGAATATTTCGCCAAAGTTTTAAATGCCCCGAATTGGATTGGTATTAACATTTCTCTAAATGGTGTTGAGCTCGATTTGGCAACTTGTAAAAAAGTGTCAGGTTTTAAGAGGAAGCTTAATATGAAAGAGGGTGTTTATACCCGAAACTTTCAGGCGGTTACTTCTAATAATGTAGAAATTGAAGTTGTTGTAAAGCGTTTTTTAAGTTTGGATATTGATGAGGTTGGTGCTATCTCATATACAATAAAAGTTCTTAAAGCGGACGCTAACATTGTCTTTGAACCCTATTTGGATAGTGGTATTACCAATGAAGATAGTAACTGGGACGATAAGTTCTGGAATACTACAAATGTTACCTCATCGGAGAACCGTGCTTTTATAGAAGCACATACCATGAAAACTAATTTTCAGACCTGTACATTTATGCAGGCTTCTTTATCATATAATGGGAAAGAGATATGCGGTGAGCCAGCAAATACTTCAGAAACATATGTTTCGATAAAATTTGAACAAAACATAAGAGCAGGTGAGACGGTTACATTGACCAAATTTGGTGGGTATACGGTAGCGAGGAATCATCCTAGGGAAGTGTTGACGAAAGTAGCAAATGATGTTTTAGATAATGTGAACGCTATAGGTTTTGACGGTTTATTGGAAAAACAAAATCAGGCTTGGGCTTCTATTTGGGAGATGAGCGATATTGTCATTGAGGGTGATGTAAAGGCACAACAAGGTATTCGCTTTAATATATTTCAATTGAATCAAACCTACTTGGGTACCGATTCAAGATTGAATATCGGACCTAAAGGTTTCACAGGTGAAAAATATGGCGGCAGTACTTATTGGGATACAGAAGCCTATTGTATTCCCTTTTATATGGCGACTAAAGACGATAAGGTCGCTAGAAAATTATTGAAGTACCGTTACAATCATTTGGAAAAAGCAATTGCCAATGCTAAGAAACTTGGCTTTACCAACGGTGCTGCGCTTTATCCAATGGTAACCATGAACGGTGAAGAATGTCATAATGAGTGGGAAATTACTTTTGAGGAAATCCATAGAAATGGAGCAATCGCTTTTGCAATACATAACTATTTTAGGTACACCGGTGATTATAGCTATCTACCTGAAATGGGATTGGAGGTTCTAATAGGTATTTCAAGATTCTGGCATCAACGCGTCAACTTTTCAGAGGAAAAGAATAAGTATGTCATGTTAGGCGTAACAGGGCCCAATGAATACGAAAACAATGTCCATAATAATTGGTATACGAATTACTTGGCAAAATGGTGTATAAACTACACCCTGGCTCAGTTAGAGAAGGTGAAAAATGGCTATCCGGATGATTACTATAGAATTATTGGGAAGACAAAGCTAACCGATAGAGAATGTGAAAAATGGAAGCATGTTGCAGATGACATGTATTTTCCATATTCTAAGAAATATGGGGTGTTTTTACAACAAGATGGCTTTTTGGATAAAGACTTGGTAAAGGTTGATGAGTTGCCAAAAACAGATAGGCCTATCAATCAAAAATGGAGCTGGGATAGAATTCTTAGGTCGCCTTATATCAAACAGGCGGATGTGCTACAGGGTTTTTATTTTTTTGAGGAAGATTTTTCAATTGAAGACCTTGAAAAGCATTTTGATTTTTACGAACCGTTTACGGTGCACGAGTCTTCCTTATCGCCTTGTGTGCATAGTATTCAGGCCGCGAAATTGGGTAGAATGGAACAGGCTTATAATTTCTATTTGAGAACCTCTAGATTAGATTTAGATGATTATAATAAAGAAGTAGAAGAAGGATTACATATAACGTCTATGGCCGGTACCTGGATGAGTATCGTAGAAGGTTTTGGAGGCATGCGGGTCATTGATGACAAGTTATCCTTTAAACCACAGATACCGAATCAGTGGAAGGCATATTCCTTCAAGGTGAATTTCAGGAATAGAATTATAAAAGTACATGTAACCGCTCAGAATACCACCTTTGAATTGATAGGTTCTAAAGAGGTGTCGATACGCGTGAACGGAAAGAAAGTAGAGCTATTTCCTGATGAATTGGTCATCGTTTAAGCCTATATTCTAATTTTAGTTATTGAAAATTGCCCATGGATAGGAAAATTGTAATTTACCATGTATTTACCAGACTTTTTGGAAATACAAATACCAACAACAAACCTTGGGGCACCATTGAAGAAAATGGAGTCGGCAAGTTTGCTGATTTTACTAAGAAAGCACTTTCTGAAATAAGGGATTTAGGAATTACCCACATTTGGTATACCGGCATACCGCACCATGCCGTGATAAACGATTATACCGAATTCGGTATCACCAATGATGACCCTACGGTTGTAAAGGGAAGGGCAGGTTCACCGTATGCGGTAAAGGATTATTACAATGTTAACCCAGATTTAGCAATTGACCCTACAAATAGGTTAAAAGAATTCAAATCATTAATAGAGCGCACGCACAAGGCAGGGATGAAGGTGATTATTGACATCGTCCCGAATCATGTTGCTAGACGTTACGAAGGAAAAACTAATCCGAAAGGTGTTTCCGATTTCGGATATGGTGATGATACCTCTGTAGAATATGAAAAGGACAACAATTTCTATTATATTCCCGGAACCAAATTTCAAACGCCAGAATGGCGAAATGGTTATTCACCCTTAGGTGGTGACATGCCAAATTTGCCAGATTCCAACTTGATTGAAGTACCAGCAAAATGGACAGGGAATGGCTCAAGAAGTCCGCAACCTGATATGAATGATTGGTACGAGACGGTTCGTATCAACTATGGTGTGAGACCAGATGGCGGGTTGGATTTTGACATGCTACCCAACGACTACGGAGAGAAAGATTATAAGGAACATTTTGATTATTGGAAAAAGAAAGTGGTACCCAGTTCTTGGCGAAAGTTTAGGGATGTCGCGCTGTATTGGTTAAAAATGGGTGTCGACGGTTTTAGGTACGACATGGCCGAAATGGTACCGGTCGAGTTTTGGAGTTTTATGAACTCTTCTATAAAAATGAAAAACCCTGAGGCCTTTATTATGGCAGAGGTGTATAATCCAGATTTATATAGGACCTACATCCATAAAGGGAAAATGGACTATTTATATGATAAAGTCGATTTTTATGACGGGTTGAAACACATCATGAAAGGGTATGGATGGTCAGACCATTTGGCAGTGGTACAAAATGGCTTACGCGATATTGAGCATCATATGCTTCACTTTTTAGAGAACCATGATGAACAACGAATAGCAAGTCCTGAATTTGTAGGCAATGCAGAAATTGGTAAACCTGCCATGGTGGTTTCTGCAACCATTAGTACATCGCCGACCATGATATATTTTGGCCAAGAAGTAGGGGAGCCGGCAGCAGAGAATGCTGGTTTTGGTAGTCCTTCTAGAACCTCGATTTTCGATTATGTTGGTGTGCCACATCATCAAAGATGGGTAAATAATAAAAAATTTGACGGCGGTCAATTAAAATCTAAAGAATCATCATTACGTGATTTCTACAAACGATTATTAAATTTCACCAGTACTAGTGAAGCTTTAATGGGTGACTATCGAGAGATTCATTTTTATAATAAAGAAATTACCGAGAACTACAACCATCGAGTATTGTCCTATGTTCGTTGGACAGCCCATCAAAAATTATTAATAGTTACGAATTTCGATTCGAACGACCATTTTACTTTTGATCTAAAATTACCCATGGATCTTATGAGCCAGTGGCAATTAACAAGTGGTAATTATGTATTGACCGATGTTTTGTATGGTAAGTCCAATTCGTTAAAAATACATAACGGGGAAGGGCATGTTGCTATCAATCTAAATCCCTTAGAATCCTTTATTTTTGAATTAAAATCTTAATCACATGTTCACCAGAATTACCACCTTCCTTATTTGTCTCATTTTAGCATCTTGTAATATGAAAGAACCTTTAGTTATTGGCCATAGAGGTGCCATGGGGCATGAAACAGAAAATACCCTACCGTCTATTCAAAAAGCAATGGATCTGGGTGTCGATATGATTGAGATTGATGTCTTTAAAATTAAAAGTGGCGAAATAGTGGTTTTTCATGATGATACGGTAGAAAGGTTGACCAATGGTCCTGGTGATATCGAGGGGTACAATTTGATTGGATTGAAAAAATTGATTGTTGACGGGGGGCATCAAATCCCAATGCTGCAAGATGTATTGAAGCTTATAGATAATAAAGTTGCGCTAAATATAGAGTTGAAGGGGGCAGGTACTGCAGATAAAGTAAACTTTATTATGAACTATTATATTGAGAAGGAGAAGTGGTCTCCGGAGAATTTTATTATTTCCAGTTTTAATTGGGATGAATTAAAAGATATGCGTAATTACAATTCTGAAGTGGCAATCGCAGTATTGACCCACGAGAACCCGGTAGATGCGATTCCGATTGCTGAAGAATTGAATGCGGTCGCTATAAACCCGTATTTTGAAAATTTAAACTTAGAAGCTGCGAAGGCAATACATAGTGCAGGTTTTAAAATCTATACATGGACCGTTAATGAACCTGAAGATATCGAAGCAATGAAAAACATAGCTGTTGATGGAATCATTACGAACTATCCTGAACGGGTCAAATAATGTATGATGTACTCGTAATTGGTGGAGGAGCGGCCGGGTTTTATACTGCAATCCATATTGCAGAAAATAGGCCGAACACCAAAATTGCCATATTAGAACGAGGTAAAGAGGTGCTTACCAAAGTAAAAGTTTCTGGTGGCGGGCGATGCAATGTGACGCATGCCGAATTTAATCCAAGTGAACTTAATAAAAACTATCCAAGAGGTGAAAAGGAACTTTTAGGTCCGTTTCATACCTATGCTAGCGGAGATACCGTAGGTTTTTTTGAAGATAGGGGTGTTCCTTTAAAGATTGAGGAAGATGGTCGGATGTTTCCAGTTACCGATAGCTCGAAAACAATTATTGACTGTTTTTTGACAGAAGCAGATAGGTTAGGTATACAGGTCAAAACACGTTGCGCCGTTAGTGGCATTGAACTTTCTGGGGAAGATAAAAATTTTTGGAAAGTCAAAGTTGGAGATGATGTTTTTTTGACTAAAATGCTCATATTGGCTACTGGTAGCAATCCGAAAATGTGGAGTTATATTAAAGCATTGGGACATACTATTGTTCCGCCAGTTCCTTCATTGTTTACTTTTAATATAAAGGATGAACGTATTTCCGAAATACCAGGAGTTGCAACACATGCTGAAGTACAAGTACTTCCAAATAAGAATTTTGCTAAGAGGAATACAAAAATAAAACAAGATGTCACTAGTCTTGTTTCAGATGGGCCTTTGTTGATTACCCACTGGGGAATGAGTGGTCCCGCCATATTAAAATTATCGGCTTGGGGTGCTAGAATATTGGAACAGTATAATTATCAATTCAAAATTCAGGTGAATTGGGTGCCCGATTATCATAAAAATGGCCTTCTTGAACTATTTTTAAAAGTGAAGGGGGTAGAGAAAAAGACCATTCTTAGAACCAAAGTACTGGATATACCAAAGCGACTTTGGGCGAATTTGGTAAAGGCGGCACATATCAAGGATGATATGACATGGCCAGAAGTTTCAAAGCAACAATTGGTGTCTCTGGCAGATCAATTAACTACCGGTATTTTTCAAGTAAATGGCAAAAGTACATTCAAGGAAGAATTTGTGACTGCAGGGGGTGTTGATTTAAGGGAAATAAATTTTAAAACATATCAAAGCAAGCTTTTACCTAATCTATATTTTGCGGGTGAAATTATTAATGTAGATGCAATTACTGGTGGTTTCAATTTTCAAAATGCTTGGACAGGAGGGTATATAGCCGCCAAAGGTGTAGTTGATGAATTAAATAAAAACCTAGAATCAAAATGATAACCTATATCGCATTCTTAAGAGGAATAAATGTGGGTGGCAAAAGGAAAATTTCTATGGTTGAATTGAGAGCCCTTTGCGATAGTTTGAATTTAATTAATGTACAAACGTATATTCAAAGTGGCAATGTACTTTTTGAAAGTGCCAACACAGAAGAAGGGTTGGTAAAACTGTTTACAAAAAGTATACTGAATCGCTTCGGATTTGAAGTGCCTGTATGTATTAAAACAATTGAGCAAATAAAAAAAATCATCACTGAAAATCCGTATAATTCGCAAGAGGATATTCTAGATAACAAAATCTACTTTGTTTTATTGAACAGTAGGCCTGCAAAAGAATTACTGGTCAACTTTAAAACTAGAATCTATATCAACGAAGAATTTACTATCACTGAAAATTGCATTTACCTAAAATGCAATGTAGGATATGGGAAGGCCAAGTTGAACAATAATTTAATTGAACGTGAATTAAAAGTTTTGGCGACTACAAGAAACTACAGGACCATGAAGAAAATGTTAGAATTGAGTGTTTAAAAAGCAATGAAGCTTCATTTAGTTCAATTCCCAAATTTTATAGTTTAATAGTGTTGCAAATGCCACCCATAGTACATAAGGAATCAATAGAATCGCAGCTGCTTTACTGACTACTTTAAACCACTTGATGGTTATTATAAGAACAATTAAAAGGGCAATGATGACCAATAGGCCCCAAAATGATTGTTGTAGGCCGAAAAATACAATGCTCCATAAACCATTTAAAAGTAATTGGATTCCAAAATGATAGAGTCCAGTTTTTACCCATTTGTGATGAAAACCTTTTGCCCAAACCAAGCCTACGGAAATACCCATCATTACATACAGTGCTGACCAAACAGGTGCGAATATCCAATTTGGTGGATTAAAGCTAGGTTTGTTTAAAGTCAGGTACCAGGTATTCACAGAACTTTGAGTAACCACACTGCTTAAAAAACCAATGGTACTACAGACAAGAATACCGATGATGATGAAGGTTAATTTTCTTTTCAATTAGTTGGTGTTTAGCTCTAAAATAAGGATTTATTTTAATTGATAGCCCTAAAAACTATCTTTGCATAAATTGAAATTTTAATGACCGAAAAAGAATTTATTCCTGCTCCCTATGTCACATCGATTGATGAAGGTGTGGTGAGCTATTCTTCTCCTAGCAATATTGCTTTAATAAAATATTGGGGAAAGAAGGATAATCAAATACCGGCAAACCCATCGATTAGTTTCACTTTATCGGCGTGCGCCACTGTAACCAAGGTGCACTATAAAAAAAGAGATATGATGGATGGTGATTTTTCTTTTGAACTTTTATTTGAAGGGGAGGCAAAAGAGGAATTTAAACCAAAAATCAATACATTTTTAAAGCGAATTGAGGAGTACTTGCCATTTCTGAAAGAATATCATTTTAAAATAGATACGTCAAATTCATTTCCACATAGTAGTGGTATAGCTTCTTCGGCGAGTGGCATGTCAGCATTGGCTTTGTGTTTTATGGAAATAGAAAAGACTATTTCAAATTCTATGTCTCGGGAACATTTTGATAAAAAAGTATCATTTTTATCGAGATTGGGTTCTGGTAGTGCCTGCAGAAGTATTCAAGGTCCCTTGGTGCAATGGGGTAAATGTGCTACAATAAAGGGTAGTTCCAACCTTTTCGGGATAAAGTATCCGTATGAGGTCCATTCTGTATTTAACAATTTCCAGGACACGATATTATTAGTTGATAAAGGAGAAAAGCAGGTGAGCAGTTCGATAGGCCATGAATTAATGCATGGACATCCATTTGCGTCACGAAGATTTGAACAAGCACATGATAATTTAGAAAAATTACGTTCAGTTTTAGCTGACGGTAATTTAAATGAGTTTATTGGTATCGTGGAAAGTGAGGCACTTACACTACATGCAATGATGATGACCAGTAACCCATATTTTATTTTAATGAAACCCAATACACTTTCAATTATAAATGCTATTTGGAGATTTAGGGAGGTTTCTAAAACCAATGTCTGTTTTACTTTAGACGCGGGTGCAAATGTGCATGTGTTATATCCTGGGAATGAAAAAGAGGAAGTTCTGGTGTTTATTAAGGAAACGTTGGTTCCTTTTTGTCAAAATGGGCAGTATATTTGTGACCGAGTTGGTCTAGGGGCTAAGAAGTTATAAGGATTTTATGTACGTTTGTATCGGAATAACCGTTAGTAAATAAGCGACTCACCTAATTTGTTTAACCATTTATAGGTAAACGTTCAACTTTATATGAATCTTTGATTATCTTTATTCGTAAGTATTAATATTTTCCGAGCTTTTGAAAATGAAAGGACCACT
>Ga0114916_1002244_pt1 | contig 10251 bp, 8 predicted proteins | sample MalvirAntarct_66_FD_83501 | JGI IMG/M metagenome (GOLD analysis project Ga0114916, IMG submission 83501) | Marine viral communities from the Global Malaspina Expedition - Malaspina viral metaG Antarct_66 | ecosystem: Environmental > Aquatic > Marine > Oceanic | place: West Anvers Island... | reverse complement strand
GGGACGGATCGAGCCGGTGCGGCTGGCCGACACAGATTGTCGGGGTGACCGGCAGCATGCCGCGCTCGGCCTCGTTAGAGGATTTGGATACGGAATCGATGCTCTCGGCCAGGTGGATGAGCGCGACATCGTCCAGCCCCTCGGTCTTCCAGTGGACCGGTCCGTCGATGGCATAATGCAGCTGGAAATTGCCGCGTCCGTGGCGGAACTGGTTCAGGCCTGCGTTCACGCTGTCAGGAAGCTGCGCAGTCTCATCGCGCAGCAGCCGGTTGTAGAGCTGGCCGGGGGCGACGGAACAGATGACGTGGGATGCCGAGAGTTCGGTGCCGTCTGCAAGCCTGACGCCGCAAGCCTTGCCATTGCGGACCAGGATCCTGTCGACATCGGCGCCGCTGCGAAGTTCGCCGCCGTTTTCCTCGATCAGCCGCCTGAAGGATTCAACGGCCTGACCGGCGCCTCCCCTGACCACGGGAGCGCCGGCGGCCTCGAGCGCGAAGGCGATGACCTTGCCCATCTGGCCGCCATAGGCGGATTCGGTCGTCAGTCCGGTGTGCAGCGCCCAGGGCGCCCAGAGCGCCTGGACGAGATCGGAAGTGTAATTGCTCTCGAGCCAGGCGCGGATCGGGCGCAGCGCCTCTCCCATCCATGCGGCAAGGCCACGAAGTCCGCGCTTCCAGGCTTGCTGGAGTAGCAATCTGGCGGTCGGCCAGCTCCACAATTCACCGCCGAGCAAGGCGAAGAGGAAGGGAGCATCGGCTTCGATCGCGCCGACATCAGCGCCGTGCCGGTCGCCATTGCCCGGCGAGAGAGCGTTGAATGTCTTGATATTGGCAGCCCGGTCGGTGGTCAGGACCAGCGAAGAGCCGTCCGGCCTGAGGACCGCAGTCGGATGCGGCGTATGGCAAAACTCCAACCCATGCCGCGCAAGATCTGATCCGAGCGCGGCATGGGCGGGGGAGGTAAGGAACAGCACGAAGGTTGCCGCCATGACGTCATGGTGGAACCCCGGCAGGGTGATTTCCTCGGTGCGCATGCAACCGCCGAAGCGGTCGCTGCGCTCGAGAACCAGCACGCGCTTTCCCTTTGAGGAAAGCATGGCCGCGGCAATGAGCGCGTTGATGCCGCTGCCCACGATGATGTGGTCATGATCTGCCATTGTGCTGGTCTCCGGCGCAGATGTTGCCTTAGTTGCGCGCGATCAGAGCCATGGCGCGGATCGGGCTGCCGGTGCCGTTGACGATCTTCAGCGGCGCGGCGATCAGCACGGCGCCCTTGGGCGGCAGCTTGCTCAGGTTTGCGAGCGAGGCGAGGCCGTACTTGTTGGCGGCGTGCAGCAGGTTGTGCGCCGGGTAGGGCGGCTCCATGCCACCGGCCTGGCCGGCGTCGGTGCCAATGCACTGGGTGCCCCAGCCGATTGCGCCCTTGGAGAGGATGTACTTAATGCAGTCGACGGTCGGTCCAGGCGAGTGCGGGCCGGTTTCGTCGGCGTTGAGATAGGCATCCTGATCTCCCACGCGGGAATCCCAGTCAGAGCGCATCACCACCCACTCACCGGGTTTGATTTCGCCATGCTCGGCCTCCCACGCCTTGACGCCTGCGGCATCGAGGAGGAAGTCGGGGTTCTTGGCGACTTCAGCCGAGCAGTCGATCACGTTGACCGGTGCGACGAAGTTCTGCGGCGGGATCGAGTCGGTGTAACCGTCGGCAAAATCCTTGCCGGTGATCCAGTGATGCGGCGCATCGAAATGGGTGCCGGAGTGTTCGCCGAGCTTGAGCCAGTTCCAGGCGAAGAAAGGGCCGTCGCTGTCATATTCGGAGATCTTGTGGATCTCGATCTTGGGTGTGTTCTTGGCGAAATCCTCGGGCAATTGGAGCAGAGGCGTGTCGGGGCCAAGCCTGCCGGAAAGATCGACGACCTCGACCTTGCCCTCAAGCAGCATTGCGGCGAGATTACCTAGTGTTTCTGCGGCGTTCATGAGTGAACCTCCTCTGGCGGTGCCCTGTCTGTACATCTTTGCGGCCCGGTTGCAGGCCGCCGTTCTGCGATATATAGATGCTAGACAAAATAATATGCATTTGCAATTATAAATCGCGAATGGGGAGCAGCTGCGGTGCAAACTGACTATGATGCGATAATTGTTGGCGCCGGGATCAACAGTCTGGCCTGCGCGGTCCATCTGGGTGCCAAGGGCTGGCGGGTCGGTGTGTTCGAGCAGGCTGCCGTACCGGGCGGTGCGGTCAAGACGGTGGAACTGACCGAGCCGGGCTTCCGTCATGACTGGGCCGCGATGAATCTCAGCCTCTTTGCAGGATCGGGCTTTTTCAAGGTTTATGGGGAAGATCTGGTCGGCCGCGGGCTGGAATTTGCGCCTGCTTCGCATTGTTTTGCCAGTGTTTTTGATGACGGCAAATGGATGGGTGTGAGCACGGGGGCTGGTGAGACGCGGGCAAGGATCGCTGCTTTCTCGGAAGCTGACGCCAAGGCATGGGACCGGCTTTGCTCCGAGTTTCCCGGCACTGCCGAGTATGTCTTCGCGCTGCTCGGAAATCCCATGCAAATGCAAGTACAAGGCAAGCTCCTGGCGAAGGCGCTGTTCCGCAAGGGCTTTGCGTGGACCGCCGATCTCGTGCGCATGTTACTGTCTTCGCCGCGCAAATGGCTGACGGAGACCTTCGAATCCGAGCATGTGCGCACAACCATGGCAGCGTGGGGCATGCATCTCGACTTCGCCCCCGACATGGCCGGCGGTGCGGTGTTTCCCTATCTTGAGTCCATGGCCAATCAGAATTTCGGCATGGTCATCGGCAAGGGCGGGGCGGACACCGTGACGCGGGCGCTGGTGTCGAAGATCGAGGCGTCGGGTGGTGAGGTTCACTGCGGCAGCCAGGTGGCGCGGGTCGTCCGGGAAGGCAGCAAGGCGACAGGAATCGAGCTTGCGGACGGTTCCAGGATCAAGGCCAACAAGGCGGTCATTGCCAATGTGGCGCCCCGCGGGCTGATGTCGCTGATCGAGGGCCAATCCGGCGATGCTGGATTTGACCGAAAGATGACCGGCTTCGTCCATGCGCCCGGCACCATGATGATCCACCTGGCGCTCGATGGCCTGCCGGACTGGAGCGCGAGCGATGAGCTGAAATCTTTCGCCTATGTTCACATCGCGCCGTCGCTCGACCAGATGGCGCGCACCTACCAGCAGGCGGTCGCAGGGCTTCTGCCCGACGAGCCGGTTCTGGTGGTGGGGCAACCGACGGTGGTCGACCCGAGCCGGGCGCCCGAGGGCAAGCACGTGCTGTGGGTGCAGGTGCGCATGGTGCCCGGTGAAATCCGTGGCGATGCGGCCGGCAAGATCACCGAAACCGACTGGGCACAGGCCAAGGAGCTCTATGCGGAGCGGGCGCTTGATATCATCGAGCGGCATGCGCCGGGCATTCGTCAAAAGATCATCGGTCGCACGGTAGTGTCTCCGCTCGATCTGGAAGCCGACAATCCAAACCTGGTCGGCGGCGACCAGGTGGCCGGCAGCCATCATCTTTCACAGAATTTCCTGTTCCGGCCGGCTCTCGGCCATGCCACGGGAAAAACCCCCGTCGAGGGTCTGCACATCACCGGCGCCAGCGTCTGGCCGGGTGCGGGCACCGGGGCGGGTGCAGGCTATATGCTCGCCCAGAAGCTGGGCGGGAAATGAACACCCAAAATAACAGGGAGAACAGCATGAAACAGATTTCGCGTCGCACGGTGCTCAAGGGTACGGCAGCGGCAATGGCGATCAGCGCCTTTGCCGGACCGTCGCTTGCCCAGGGCATCGAAGAACTTGTCATCGCCTACAACGTCAACTTGCCGTCCTGGGATCCGACCGTCGGTCCGTCGGCGGTTAACCCGACGATCCAGGGTATCTACCAGTCGGTCTTCGACCAGTTCATCCTGCAGCAGCCGGACCTGTCGCCGGCGCCCGGCCTGCTGACCGAATGGGGCTGGAACGACGACAAGACCAAGATCATGATGACCGTTCGCGAAGGTGTGACCTGGCATGACGGTTCGCCTTTCACCGCCGAGGATGTCGCCTGGTCGCTCACCCGCGCCGCCGACGAGAAGACCGGCAACCCGATCCAGTTCATCTGGTCGACGCTCGCCAACATCAAGGCCGAAGGCAATGTGGTGACGGCTGACGTCGCCCGCTTCGAGCCGACGATCTTCAAGTGGATGTACTTCCTGACCGGTTACGTGCTGCCCAAAGCCTATTACGAGAAGGTCGGTCCGGAAGGCTTCGAGGCAGCCCCCATCGGCACCGGCCCCTACATGGTCGACAAGTTCGAACGCAATGCGTTCGTGCGCCTGAAGGCCAACCCGAATTACTGGGGCGGCAAGCCGGACTTCGAGACGGTGACCATCAAGTTCGTCACCGACGCCGCCTCACGCGTGGCCGAGATCGAATCCGGCAATTCGCATGTCACATTGGAGATGCCCTACGAGGAGTATGACCGTCTCAAGGGAGGCAGCGGCATCGTTGGCACCGATGCGCCGATCTCCGATATCGGCATGATCTTCCTCAACGACATCGATGCGATGCTGGATCCGAACGTGCGCATGGCGGCTGCGATGTCGATCGACAAGCAGCTCATCATCGACCGGTTGCTGTCGGGCTACGGTGTCGCCATCGATACGCTGCAGACGCCCGAGTACGAGGCCTATGACGCCTCGATCAAGGTTCCCTACGACCCCGAAAAGGCCAAGGAACTGCTGGCGGCCTCCGGCTATTCGCCGGAAAACCCGGTAAAGTTCAAGATCCAGACGACGCGCGGCTTCAAGCCGAAGGATTATGAAATGATCCAGGCGATCGTCGGTCTGTGGCGGAAGATCGGCATCGAGGCGGAAATCGAAGTCTACGAGATCGCCAAGCATTTCGAACTGCGCGGCGCCGACCAGCTTGCACCGGCGGCCTTCTACAACTGGGGCAACTCGGTGGGCGATCCGACCACATCGACCGGCTTTGCCATGTTCGGCCCGTCGCCGCACTCGGTGTGGGACGGAGAGGACCTGATCGGCATGATCGGGCCGCTCTGGGGCGAAGCCGACGAGGAAAAGCGCATCGAAGGCTGGAAGTCCGTCGACAAGTACATTGCCGAAAATGCGCTGGTGATCCCGCTTTTGCAGTATGTACAGCCGATCCTTCACGCTGACGGCGTCGCGGTGACGCCGCATGCCTCAGGAGCATTGCTGCCGCATCTCATGAAGCGGGCTTCGTAAGCCTCTTTCACATGCACGGGCCGCTGCCTGAGGGTGGCGGCCCCTTTTTGCAGGACACCTTCTCTTGAAACTGTTGCGCGCAATTCTCTTACGCCTTGCGACCATGTCGGTCACCCTGGTCGGGGCGGCGGTGGTGGTGTTCTTCGTCATCCGCGTGGTGCCGGGAAACCCGATCGCCATGATGCTGCCGCCGGGCGCATCGGAAGAGGATATTGCCCGTCTGACCGCCCATTACGGGCTCGACAAGACGATCCTCCAGCAATTCTGGATCTGGCTGACCGGGGTCTTTCACGGCGATTTCGGCACATCGATCTCGCTGCGCCAGCCGGTGATGCCGCTGGTGCTGGGACGCCTGCCGGCGACGCTGGAGCTGGCGATCTTCGCGCTTGTCATCGCCGTTGTGATCGGCGGCATCATGGCGCTGACCGGGGTCCGGCACCGCGAGACCCGTACCGAAACAGCGATCGACGTTGCCAATGGTGTCGGGCTTTCGATCCCGGATTTCCTCTGGGCGCTGATCCTGATCGTGCTGTTCGGGGTGCTGATGCCGGTGTTTCACATTTCGGGGCGGATCTCGCCGTCACTCGATCTGCCGTTTGTCACGCAATTCTATGTCTTCGAAAGCATCGTGCGGCTGCGGTTTGATCTGTGGTGGGACCTGCTCAAGCACATGTTCATGCCGGCCTTAGCGCTGGCGATCCCGCTGGCGGCGATCATCAGCCAGCTGCTCAAGCAGTCGCTGAAGGAAACCATGCATCTCGATTACGTCACGCTGTCGCGCACCAAGGGCTACAGCGAGAACCACGTGATCCTGTCCGAGGCGCTGCCCAATGCGGTGCTGCCGACGCTGACGCTGATCGGCGTGCAGTTCACTTTCCTGATCGGCGGTACGGTGATCATCGAGCGGCTGTTTTCCTACGAGGGGCTCGGCAACATGGCGATCGATGCGGTGATCAACCGCGACCTGCCGCTGATCCAGGGCATCGTCATCGTCTTTGCGCTGCTGTTTACCATCATCAACCTGGTTGTCGACATGACCTACGCCCTGCTCAATCCGAGGCTGCGTCATGCTTGACGGCCGCGGCTCCATCAAACGACGCCTGGGCGCGCGGCTCTGGCTGTCGGGCACCTGGCTCGGCGTCATGGCGCTGCTCGCGCTGTTCGCACCGCTGATCAGCCCGCATGATCCGCTGGCGCAGGACCTGTTTGCAGGGCGGCTACCGCCGTTCTGGATGAACGGCTCGGACCCGGCCTATCTGCTGGGGACCGACAGTCTCGGCCGCGACGTGCTCTCGCGCCTCATTCACGGCGCGCGGATTGCCTTTTCCGTTGCGCTGGTGGCCGGCCTTGCCACGGCAATCGTCGGATCGATGCTTGGCCTGCTTGCGGGATACATGCGTGGCTGGGTCGATGTGGTGATCTCGCGGCTGGTCGACATCTGGATGGCGTTTCCGCCGGTGCTGTTCGCGATCCTGCTCATCGCTGTGCTCGGCACCGGTCTGACCTCGATCATCATCGCCATCGTGGTGATCGACTGGACAAGGTTCTGCCGCGTGGTCCGGGCGGAGGCGATGAACCAGTCGGCGATGGACTATGTCTCGAGCGCCATTGTTGCCGGGCGGCCGCGGCGCGATATCCTGTGGCGCGAAATCCTGCCCAACGTTCTGCCGACCATTGTCGCGCTGCTGACGCTGGAAATGGGCATCGCCGTGATCGTCGAGGCGATCCTGTCTTTCGTCAATTTGTCGATCTCCACCGATGCGCCGACCTGGGGCGGAATGATCGCCGAGGGCCGCACCTCGATCTACCAGGCCTGGTGGGTGCTGGCGTTCCCGCTGGCGGTGCTGTTTCTAACCGTCCTTTCCTTCAGCCAGTTCGGCGAAGGCCTCAAGGACCGCTTCGATCCGGTGCTGCGATGAGCGCGTTTCTGACCGTCAACAACCTGTCCGCGGCGCTGCACGGCTTTGATCAGCGGGTGCTCAGGTCGGTATCGTTTTCCATCGATACCGGTGAGGTGCTCGGCCTGGTGGGCGAAAGCGGCGCCGGCAAGAGCATGATCGGCAAGGCCATTCTCGGCATCCTGCCATCGGCCATCTCGATCACCGAGGGCGAGATCCTGCTCGACGGGCAGGATTTGCAGAAGATGAAGCCTGCCGACCGGCGCCGGCTGATCGGATCGACCGCGGCGCTGATCCCGCAGGATCCGTTGACCGCGCTCAACCCGTCACGGCGGATCGAGCCGCAGATCACCAACCGGCTGGTCGATATTCTTGGCTGGAGCAAGGCTGATGCGCGGGTGCGGGCCATGGAACTGCTCAACGAGGTGCATATCGATAATCCGGAGCGGGTGATGGGCAGCTATCCGCACGAGTTGTCGGGCGGCATGCGCCAGCGCGTGCTGATCGCGTCGGCCTTTGCCGCCAATCCGAAGCTGGTCATCGCCGACGAACCGACCACGGCGCTGGACGTGACCGTGCAGAAGCAGATCCTCAGGCTTATCCGTGAGTTGCAGGAACGCCATTCCACCGCGATGGTGTTCGTCACCCACGCTCTCGGGGTCGTCTCGAAGGTCTGCCAGCGGCTGTCGGTGCTTTATGGCGGCAAGATCGTCGAAAACTCGAGCGTTCCGGACTTTTTCAAAGGTCCGGAACATGCCTATTCCCGCGCATTACTGGCGGCGACGCCGAAATACACCGATCCGGATGCATCGTTGTTGCCAGTCGATGAAAGCGTGATCGAGGCGGTGGCAGCCGAAGTTCTGGCCGCCGACAAGGAGTGGCGTCATGGCAGGTGAAGACGCAGGACAGGCAGCTGCAGAGGAGAAGGGCATCCTGTTTTCGGCCCGGTCGCTGGAGGTGGCTCTGCCGGACATGGCGGCCAAGCCACTGTTTGGCAAGGCGCCGATGATCCGCATTCTCAACGGCATCGATCTCGATATCAGCCGCGGCTCGGTGCTCGGCATCGTCGGGGGCTCGGGGTCGGGCAAGTCGACGCTCGGCCGCGCGCTGCTCATGCTGATCGAGCCCACTGCGGGCGCAATCGAGTTTGACGGACGCGATATCACCCAACTCAGCGAGGACGCGCTCAGGCCGATCCGGCGGCGGATGCAGATGATCTTCCAGGATCCGATGTCGTCGCTCAATCCGCGTCGGCGGGTCGGTGCAATCATCGCCGATCCGCTGCAGATGCACGGGTTCGACAACATAAGCGGGCGCGTGGACGATGCACTCGATCATGTCGGTCTGCCGCGCGGGTTTCGCAGCCGGTATCCACACGAGTTGTCGGGTGGACAACGCCAAAGGGTCGGGATCGCGCGCGCCATTGCGCTGAAGCCGGAATTCATCCTGGCCGACGAGATCGTCTCGGGGCTGGATGTGTCGTCGCAGGCGCAGGTGCTCAATGTGCTGGCCAACCTGGTCAAGGAACTGGGGCTGACGCTGGCCTTCATCAGCCACGACCTGTCGGTGATCCGGCGGCTGTGCGATCATGTGATGGTGCTGCAAAGGGGCAGTATCGTCGAATATGGCGATGCCGACAGCGTGTTCGATGCGCCGCAGGCGGCCTATACGCGCGAGTTGCTGGACGCCATTCCTCTGCCCGATCCGGGGCAGGCAGGCTGGTAGATCGGCCAGAAGCGAAACATGATGATGCAAACCATCGCAATGGGCCAGGGAACGCCGGGAAGGCGTGGTCCGGGGAGACTGAAATGACAAACCAGACAGGGAATGGGCACGCCGAGGGCGACGGCTACATGCTCTACCATTCGATCGGGCAGTATCCCGGCAAGGCCCGGGACATGGCTGCCTCCTTGACGGCATTTGCCGAATGCTGGGGTGCTGCCAATGACGAGCAATGGGGTTACGCGCTGGGGCAACGGCAGCGGTTCATCGATCTGTGGAGCCAGTTGCTCAACGCGCCGTCGGCGTCACTGACAACGACCGAGAACGTGACCTCGGCGCTGGCCGCCCTGATCATGGCGCTGCCGCGCGAGGATCTCGAGGGCAGGGTGGTGCTGGTGGCGGGCGACTGTTTTCCGAGCCTGCATTTCCTGCTCACAGGTCTTGCCGAACGATATGGTTTCGAGCTGCGCACCGTGCAACTGCGTGAAGGTGCAAACTGGGTCGAGGACGAGGACGTGATCGCCGCCTGGGGTCCCGAAGTGGGGTTGGCGCTCTTGACCTGGGTCAGTTCCACCTCGTCGCACCGCTGTGACCTCGAGGCGCTGGTGGCGCATGGCCGCAGCCAGGGATCGCTGATCGGCGTCGATATAACGCAGGCTGCAGGGCTTATCGACTATGACTGCATGGCAGTGGCTGCCGACTTTGCCATTTCAACCAGCCTGAAGTGGATGTGCGGATCGCCCGGTGGCGGCATCCTGCAGGTGATGCCCGATGTGATCGCCCGCTGCCAGCCCAGCCTGAGGGGCTGGTTCAGCCAGGAAAACATCTTCTCCTGGGACATCAACGCATTCGCCTACGCGCCCGACATCCGCCGCTTCGACAACGGCACGCCGTCGGTTATGGCCTGCGTTGCCTCAGTGCCGGCGCTGGAATGGCATGCGGCGCAGGACTGGGGCCAGCAGCTTGCGAAGAACCGCAGCCTGAGTGAGGCAATCATCACAGCTGCCGATGAGGCCGGGTTGGAACTGGCGTCGCCGCGCAACGCGGCCCAGCGCGGTGGGAGCGTCATGGTCAAGCTGCCCGACCCGGATGCCGCTCAGGCGCTGCTCTCCAGACTGCGAACGGTCTCGGTCTTCGCCGATGCGCGTGGCGCCATCTTGAGGTGCTCGCCCGGCTTCATGACGACCGAGGCCGGCATTGCACGGCTGGTGTCCGCCCTGACCGCGAAATGAGACTGCAGCAGGTCAAGGCGATCGCCCTTTGCCGGCGTATTGATCTGCAGGGATAGGCCGCTAGATCCCAAAAGGCGCTGGTGCCGTGGACCCCGCCAATGCCGGCTCGGCAGCCCGAGGTGTGCGTGCGGGCAATTTGCGTACCGTCCGCGAG
>Ga0114916_1002243_pt1 | contig 10252 bp, 10 predicted proteins | sample MalvirAntarct_66_FD_83501 | JGI IMG/M metagenome (GOLD analysis project Ga0114916, IMG submission 83501) | Marine viral communities from the Global Malaspina Expedition - Malaspina viral metaG Antarct_66 | ecosystem: Environmental > Aquatic > Marine > Oceanic | place: West Anvers Island... | reverse complement strand
CGCTCTGCTCGGTGGTCGACGACATCGACCTGGGCATCACTCACGTGATCCGCGGCGAGGATCACGTGGCCAACACCGCGGTGCAGCTCCAGCTGGCATCCGCGCTCGGCGCCGATCCCGCGGCCTTCGCCTTCGCACACATGCCGCTCCTCGCCGACCCGTCGGGCGCGCCGCTGTCGAAGCGTCTCGGCAGCCTGTCGCTGCGCCAGCTGCGCGACGAGGGCGTCGAGGCCCTGGCGCTGGCCGCCCTGCTGGCGCGCATCGGCACGCCGGATCCGGTGGAAGCGGTCAGCGGCCTCGACGCGCTTCTGCCGGGGTTCGACCTGGCCCGCTACGGCCGCGCGACACCGCGGTTCGATCGGGACGAACTCGGCCGCCTCGATGCGGCGTTGCTTCAGCGCACCCCGTTCGAAGCGGTCGAACCGCGCCTGCGCGACATGGGGATGGGCGATTTCGGTCCGGGACTGTGGCTCGCCGTGCGCGGCAACATCGCGACCCTGCCGGAGGCCGGCGATTGGTATCGCATCTGCCGGAGCGACGTGGAGATCGAGCGGGAGGACCACGCCTTCCTCGCCGAGACCGCCGTTCTGCTGCCGCCCGAACCCTGGGATGCCGAGACCTGGGCCGCCTGGACCGGCAAGGTCCGCGAGACGACCGGCCGCAAGGGCCGGAACCTGTTCCGTCCCCTGCGCCTCGCCCTGACGGGGCGCGAGCATGGCCCGGAGATGAGCGCGCTGCTGCCGGAGATCGGCCGCCGGCGTGCGCTCGCCAGGCTGGTGGGCCGGGAGCCGCTGCCGGTGACGGCTGCCGAGGGCGGCGTGGTGGTGCCGCTCGAACGTAAGAAGACTTGAAGGGAAGCCTCGTGGCGCTGGTTCTGCACAACACCCTGACCCGGGTGAAGGAAACATTCGAGCCGATCGACCCGCAGCATGTCCGCATGTATGTCTGCGGCCCCACCGTCTACGACTTCGCCCATATCGGAAACGCCCGTCCGGTCGTCGTCTTCGACGTGCTGAACCGCCTGCTGAAGCGTCGCTATCCGCGCGTCACCTACGTCCGCAACATCACCGACGTCGACGACAAGATCAACGCCGCGGCGCGCGAGAGCGGCCGCACCATTCGCGAGATCACGGAAGGGACCGCCAAGGCCTTCCAGGAGGACATGGCCGCACTCGGCGCACTGGAGCCGGACGTCGAGCCGCGCGCGACCGAGCATATCGCGCAGATGGTGGCGATGATCGGCAAGCTGATCGAGAGCGGCCACGCCTACGCCGCCGAGGGGCACGTCCTGTTCAACGTGCCGTCCATGCCGGACTATGGCGGCCTGTCGCGGCGCAACCGCGACGACATGGTGGCCGGCGCGCGGGTCGAGGTGGCACCCTACAAGCGCGATCCGGCGGACTTCATCCTGTGGAAGCCGTCCGACGCCGAGACGCCCGGCTGGGACAGTCCGTGGGGAAGGGGGCGCCCCGGCTGGCATATCGAATGCTCGGCCATGAGCGAGGCCTATCTGGGAGAGACGTTCGACATCCACGGGGGCGGTGCCGACCTGATCTTCCCGCACCACGAGAACGAGGTGGCGCAGAGCGTCTGCGCGCACGGCGGAAAGCCCTTCGTGCGCTACTGGGTGCACAATGGCTGGGTGATGGTCGAGGGCGAGAAGATGTCGAAGTCGCTCGGCAACTTCTTCACCGTGCGCGACCTGCTGGGCGAGCATCCGGGCGAGGCGATCCGCCTGACGCTGCTCTCCGCGCACTATCGCCAGCCGCTCGACTTCACGAAGGACCTGCTCGCCCAGTCGAAGCAGGCGCTCGACCGCTTCTACCTGGCACTGCGCGACCAGCCGGAAGCGGACGTCGATCCGAAACTGCTGGCGCCGGTCGAGGCGGCGCTCGACGACGATCTCAACACGCCGGCCGCGATCGCCGCACTGCACGACCTGACCACCCGCCTCAACAAGGCGCGCGACCATGAGAAGCCGGGTCTCGCCGCGAGCTTGCGCGCTGCCGGCGACCTGCTCGGCCTGCTCGGCGACGAGCCCGAGCGCTGGCTGCGGGGCGAGGGCGCCGCCGCTGGCGGCCCCAGCCCGGACGAAATCGAAGACCTCATCGTCCGCCGTCGCGAGGCGCGCAAGGCGAAGGACTTTGCCGAAGCCGACCGCATCCGAGACAGCCTCATCGCCCAGGGCATCCTGCTGGAGGATTCGCCGCAGGGAACCACGTGGCGGCGCGCCTGAAACCTAAAGCGCGAGCATCCGGCCGATCCGGCTCATGACTTCGGCCAGTATCGCAGGCTGGACCTTCCCGATCGGGTCCGCCTGCGCGGCTTCGATTGTCGCGATCTTGCTGGGGCGAACGACTGACGGCGCGGGAAGGCCGGACTGAGCGAACGTGTCGCCGAACGGGACATCGTCCGGCCACGCTCGGTTCTCGGCACTCGTGATCATCACCACCCATAGCAAACTGCCGGCTTCGCCGACGGGCCCGTCGGATACGATCATCGCCGGGCGGCGCTGCCGTGTATCGCGATCCGTGTACGGAAAACGGACCCGCACGACGGATCCGCGCTCAAAGTCCGGCATAGGCCTTCTTGTCGGCGTCCCCGTCCCATTCCGTGAAGGTACCGAACGGGTCCTCGACGCCGGAGGAAGAGGCACGGCTCAGGATCACCCTGCCGTCGACGATTTCGTAAGCCAAAGTGTCGCCAGCCTCCAGGCGCAGGGCGGCCCGTACCGATTCCGGTATCGTCGTTTGCGCCTCACGTGTCAGACGGCTTGTGATCATCGCCCGATATCCAACTCCGACATCCAGAGACACAATTTGCGCGCAGTCCCGCCAATAGAAAAGGGGCCCAACGTCGCCGTCGAGCCCCTTCTCAATCGTCCTCGGTAGAGCGCCTACCGCGTCGGGATCGGGTCCGGACCGTTGTAGTCGTAGAAGCCGCGGTTGGTCTTCCGGCCGAGCCAGCCGGCTTCGACATACTTCACCAGCAGCGGACAGGGGCGGTACTTGCTGTCGGCGAGGCCCTCGTAGAGAACCTGCATGACCGACAGACACACGTCCAGGCCAATGAAGTCGGCCAACTCCAGCGGACCCATCGGATGGTTGGCGCCCAGCTTCATCGCCATGTCGATCGAGTCTACCGAGCCGACGCCCTCGTAGAGGGTGTAGACCGCCTCGTTGACCATCGGCAGCAGGATGCGGTTCACGATGAAGGCCGGGAAATCCTCGGCCGCCACCGGATGCTTGCCCATTCGCAGCGACAGTTCGCGCACCTCCTCGAAGGTGGCATCGTCGGTGGCGATGCCCCGGATCAGCTCGACCAGGAGCATCACCGGAACCGGGTTCATGAAGTGCATGCCCATGAACCGGCTCGGCCGATCGGTCGCCGCCGCGAGGCGGGTGATCGAGATCGAGGAGGTGTTCGTCGCCAGCAGGGCGTCGTCACGCAGATGCGGGATCAGCGACTTGAAGATGTCGCGCTTGACCGCTTCCTTTTCCGTCGCCGCCTCGATCACGAGATCGCAGTCGCCGAAATCCGCGAAGTTCGTCGTGATGCGGATCTGATCGACCGTCTTCGCCTTCGTGTACTCGTCGATCACGCCACGCCGGAGCTGCCGGTCCAGGTTGTTGCCGATCTTTTCGATGGCTTCGCGCAGGCGGTCCTCGGAGACGTCGGCCATCCGGACCTCGCATCCCGCGAGGGCCGCGACGTGGGCGATGCCATGCCCCATCTGCCCGGCGCCGACGACTCCGATACGTTCGATCATCTGCTGGTGGTTCCTTACGAACTGGCTTTGACGTGCTTGCCGATCTCGGTGGTCAGCTCCGGCACGACCGTGAACAGGTCGCCGACGAGGCCGTAGTCGGCGACCTGGAAGATCGGCGCCTCCTCGTCCTTGTTGATCGCGACGATGACCTTCGAGTCCTTCATGCCGGCCAGATGCTGGATGGCGCCCGAGATGCCGACCGCGACATAGAGCTGCGGTGCGACGACCTTGCCGGTCTGGCCGACCTGATAGTCGTTCGGCACGTAGCCCGCGTCGACCGCGGCGCGCGACGCACCGACCGCCGCACCCAGGGTGTCGGCCAGCTCCTCCAGGATCTTGAAGTTGTCGCCGCTGCCCATGCCGCGACCGCCCGAGACGATGCGCTGGGCACCGGCGAGTTCGGGACGCGCCGACTTGCTCAGCTCGCGGCTGACGAAGGAGGACAGGCCGGCATCGCCGCCGCCCGAGACGCTCTCCACGGAGGCGGAGCCGCCCTCGGCCGCCGCCGGCTCGAACGCCGTGCCGCGAACCGTGATCACCTTCTTCTCGTCCGACGACTGGACGGTCGCCAGCGCGTTGCCGGCATAGATCGGCCGGATGAAGGTGTCGGGCGACTCGACGCCGGAGATCTCGGACAGCATCGACACGTCCAGCAGCGCCGCGGCGCGCGGCGTGTAGTTCTTGCCGTTGGTGGTCGCCGGGGCGAGGATGTGCGTGTAGCCGGGGGCGAGATCGACCAGCAGCTTGGCGACGTTCTCGGCCAGCATGTTTTCGTAGGCCGCATCGTCCGCGACGAGGACCTTGGTCACGCCGGCGACCTTCGCGGCGGCTTCGCCGGCCCCGCTGCAGTCCTTGCCGGCGATCAGGACGTGCACGTCCTTGTCGATCTGCGATGCGGCGGTCACGACATTGCGCGTGACGGCCTTCAGCTGGCCCTGGGTGTGCTCAGCGACGACGAGGACGCTCATCAGATCACCTTCGCTTCGTTCACGAGCTTCTCGACGAGCTCCTGGACAGTCTTCACCTTGCCGCCACCCTGGCGCTTCGGCGGCTCGGCCACCTTGATCACCTTCAGGCGGGGGGTGATGTCGGCGCCGAGATCCTCGGGCGACATCTCCTCGATCGGCTTCTTCTTCGCCTTCATGATGTTCGGCAGCGACGCGTAGCGCGGCTCGTTCAGGCGGAGGTCGGTGGTCACGATCGCCGGCAGCTTGATCTTCACGGTCTCGAGGCCGCCGTCGACCTCACGCGTGACCGTGGCTTCCTCGCCGGACACCTCGACGATCGAGGCGAACGTCGCCTGGCTCCAGCCGAGCAGGCCCGCGAGCATCTGGCCGGTCTGGTTGCAGTCGTCGTCGATCGCCTGCTTGCCCAGGATGATGAGCTGCGGCTGTTCCTTCTCAGCGATCGCCTTCAGCGCCTTCGCCACGCCGAGCGGCTCGGTCGGCTGGTCGGTCTTCACCAGGATGCCGCGGTCGGCACCCATGGCGAGCGCGGTGCGGATCGTCTCCTGGCACTGCTGCACGCCGATCGACACGGCGATGACTTCGCTCGCCGTACCTTTTTCCTTCATGCGCACGGCCTCTTCGACGGCGATTTCGTCGAAGGGATTCATGGACATCTTGACGTTCTGCGTCTCGACGCCGCTGCCGTCAGGCTTCACGCGCACCTTGACGTTGTAGTCGATCACCCGCTTGACGGGCACCAGGACCTTCATGAGCGACCTGCCTGCTGCTGCGGTATTTAAGGCTTCATCGGGAGCCCGGTCTTAGTTGCGAGACACTAGCGTGTCAAGGCGATGGACCGGAAATGTCCGTGCCTGTGGCCACGCCGTACGACTCGCGGCGAATGCCGGGGCCGCTCACTGTCAGCGGTTGGCGCCCGGCTTCCAGAGAACGTCGCCGGCGCCGTTTCCGTTCACCCGCCGCGCGAGCACGAACAGGTGATCGGACAGGCGGTTGATGTAGCGCAGTGCCGCGGGGTTGATCGGCTCGTGCGTCGCCAGTTCCGTCATCAGCCGCTCGGCACGGCGCGCGACGGCGCGGGCCATGTGCAGATGCGCCGCCGCGGGCGTGCCGCCCGGCAGGATGAACGACTTGAGCGGCGCCAGGTCGGCGTTCATCGCGTCGATCTCTTGCTCCAGCCGGTCGACCTGGCTGTCCACGATGCGCAGCGCCGTCGCCTTCCGTTCCTCCTGCTCCGGCGTGCAGAGGTCGGCGCCCAGGTCGAACATGTCGTTCTGGATGCGGTCCAGCATGGCGTCGTCATCGTCGGTCGTGTGCAGCCGGGCCAGACCGATGATGCAGTTCGCCTCGTCGACGGTGCCGTACGAGGCGACGCGCAGATCGTGCTTCGGGACGCGACGGCCGGTGCCGAGCGACGTGTCGCCCTTGTCGCCGCCGCGCGTGTAGATGCGTGTCAGCTGGACCATCAGCGGCCCACCACGAACATCAGGAATCCGAGCAGCAGGATGGCCGCCGCCTGGAGCATCACGCGCCACTGCATCAGCTTGTTGCCGTGGCGGCGATTGAACTCGCCGCCGCGGATCATCGCCACCATTCCGACGGCCAGAACGCCGAGGGTGGCGACCGCGAAGACGATCACGAGAATGGGGAGAAGCGTGTTCATGCCCGGTATATATAGCGCCGCGCATACTCGTTCCACTCGCCGGCCCGTCGGTCGGCACGGATGCGTCCCGGTACTGGAAGCGGCTCGCGTTGAAAAAGCTTCTCCTTCTCATCCTGGTGGCCGGCGCGGCGGCGGCCGGAGCGGCGTTCTGGTGGTTCTCCAACGGCGAGGATCCGAACGCGCAGCTGGCGACGGTGGCGGTTTCCCGCGGCGATCTGGAGGATGCGGTCACCGCGCTCGGCGCGCTGCAGCCGCGTGACTATGTCGACGTCGGCACGCAGGTGTCGGGACAGCTGCGGAAGATCCACGTCGACATCGGCGACGAAGTGAAGCAGGGGGACCTGCTCGCCGAACTCGACCCCGCCGTCTACGTCTCGCGCGTCGAGGCGGACCGCGCGTCGCTCGACAACCTCCGGGCGCAGCGCGAGGAGCGAATCGCCCAGCGGCGCCTCGCCGACCAGCAGTTCCGCCGCCAGTCCGGCCTGATGAAGGCGAAGGCGACCAGCGAGGAGGCGTATCAGAGCGCCGAGGCGGCGCTGAAGGTGGCCGACGCGCAGATCGCCGCGATCACCGCGCAGATCGCCCAGACCGAGTCCAACCTGCGCGGCAACGAGGCGAACCTCGGCTACACCAAGATCTATGCCCCGATGACCGGAACGGTGGTCTCGGTCAGCGCGCGCCAGGGGCAGACGCTGAATGCGAACCAGTCGGCGCCGATCGTGCTGCGCATCGCCGACCTCGACACGATGACCGTCTGGACGCAGGTGTCCGAGGCCGACATCGGCCGTCTCGAAATCGGCATGCCGGCCTACTTCACGACCCTCGGCTACGGCGACCGGCGCTGGGCCGGCAAGCTGCGCCAGGTCCTGCCGACGCCCGAGGTCGTCAACAACGTCGTGCTCTACAACGCCCTGTTCGACGTCGCCAATCCCGGCCAGGTGCTGAAGCCGCAGATGACGGCGCAGGTCTTCTTCGTCCGCGCCTCGGCGCAGGATGTGCTGACCGTCCCGGTGGCGGCGCTCCAGTCGGGCGGGCGCCGCGGCGGCGGCCGCCGTGAGGGCGGTGGGGAGGGCAGGGCCGCCCGCCGGGCCGATGCCGAGGACGGTACGCCGGCCCGCGTCCAGTTGGTGCAGCCGGACGGCTCCGTGGAAGAGCGCCGCGTCACGGTCGGCGTGCGCACCCGCATCGCCGCCGAGGTGAAGTCCGGTCTGGAGGAGGGCGACAGGGTCGTCGTGCAGAGTGATCCCGGCGCACCGCAGCGTCCGCAGCGCCGGCCGCCGGGACCCCGCCTGTGAGCGCGCCGCTGCGCACCGCCGTCGTCGAACTGCGCGACATCCGCAAGAGCTTCAGCCGCGGCACGCTCAAGGTCGACGTGCTGCACGGCGTGTCGCTGCGCATCGACGCGGGCGAGTTCGTCGCGATCATGGGAACCTCGGGGTCGGGCAAGACGACCCTGATGAACATCCTCGGCTGCCTCGATCGCCCCACCAGCGGCCAGTATCTGTTCGCGGGCGAGGACGTCGCCGGCTTCGACCGCGACCGGCTCGCCGACCTGCGCAGCCGGTCCTTCGGCTTCGTCTTCCAGCAGTACAATCTCCTGGCGACCGCCACCGCGCTGGAGAATGTCGAGGTGCCGGCCATCTATGCCGGCACGTCGCAGGCGAAGCGGCACGCGCGCGCCGCCGAGCTCCTGGCCAAGCTCGGTCTCGGCGAGCGGCTGGACCATCGCCCCGGCCAGCTGTCGGGCGGCCAGCAGCAGCGCGTCTCCATCGCCCGCGCCCTGATGAACGGCGGCAAGGTCATCCTCGCCGACGAGCCGACCGGCGCCCTCGACAGCCGCAGCGGCCGCGAGGTTCTCGATCTCCTGAAGGAACTGAACGCCGACGGCCATACGATCATCCTGATCACCCACGATCCCGCCGTCGCCGCGGAGGCGCACCGCCAGATCCGCATCACCGACGGCCGTATCGTCGAGGACGTCGGCACCAAGACCATCGGCGACCGGCCGCAGATGCCGACCGCCAGGGGCGCCGCGCGCCCGGCACTGCTGCTGTCCGAACTGGGCGAGGCGGTGCGGATGGCCTTCCGTTCGCTGCGCGCCAACCTCTACCGCACGCTGCTGACGCTGCTCGGCATCGTGATCGGCGTGGGCGCGGTGATCGCCATGCTCGCCATCGGCAACGGCGCCAAGCGCGACGTGCTGAGCAGCATCCAGGCGATGGGCAGCGACCTGCTGATCGTCCGGCCCGGCGCGCCCAACGTGCGCGGATCGGGCGGCGTGGCCACGCTCGTCCCCGACGACGCCGTCGAGATCGGCAACCTGCCGAATGTCGCGTCGGCGGCGCCGGAGATCGGCGGGACGGTGACGCTGCGCTATGGCGGCCGGGACTACCAGACGATGGCGGCCGCGACCTCGCCCGAATATCCCGAGGCGCGCGACTGGCGGCCGGCGACCGGCGTCTTCTTCTCCGACGAGGACATACGGACCTATGCGCCCGTCGTCGTGCTCGGACAGACGGCCGTAAAGGCGCTCATGCCCGAGGGTGGCGACCCCGTCGGCGAGTATGTGCTGGTCAACAACATCCCCTTCCTCGTGGTCGGCACGATGACGGCCAGAGGCGCCACGAGCTGGGGCACCGACATGGACGATGTCGTCTTCGTGCCGCTCACGACCGGCAGCCTGCGCATCTTCGGTCAGCGCCACCTGCGCACCATCACCGTCCAGGTGGAGGACGGCACCCGGATCGACGAGACCGAGAAGGCCGTCCAGGCGCTGCTGCTGTCGCGCCACCGCACGGTCGACTTCCAGATCCGCAACATGGCGTCGCTGATCGACACGATATCGGAGACGCAGAACACCCTGACGGTGCTGCTCGGCTCGATCGCGGCGATCTCGCTGCTGGTCGGCGGCATCGGCGTGATGAACATCATGCTGGTCACCGTGACCGAGCGGACGCGCGAGATCGGCATCCGCATGGCGACCGGCGCGCGCACCATCCACATCCTGCTGCAGTTCCTGACCGAGGCGCTGGTCGTGTGCGGCATCGGCGGCCTGCTCGGCGTCGTCGGCGGGCTCGGGACGGCGTGGATCCTCGCCTATTTCGGCCAGTCGATCGAATATTCGCTGGCGCCGGTCGTCTTCGCCTTCGCCTCCGCCTTCCTCACCGGCCTGCTGTTCGGCTTCATGCCGGCGCGCAAGGCCGCCCATCTCGACCCTGTCGTCGCGCTGTCGACGGACTGAGATCCCGATGATCCCCTACCGTATATTGGCGTCCGCGACGCTGCTGCTCACCGTGGCCGCCTGCAGCATCGTGCCGGACGCGCGGCCACCCCGGGCGCCGGCGCCTTCGGCCTGGCGCATGGTCGCCGCACCCGTGCCCGCTCCGGCACCCGTGCCCTCCGACTGGTGGCGCGCCTTCGGCAGTCCGGAACTCGTCCGGGTGGTCGAGGCGGCACGCCGCAACAATCCCGACCTCGCGGCGGCCGTCCAGCGCATCGCCCAGGCGACCGCGGATGTCCGCGCCGCCGGCGCGACCCTGCTGCCGACGGTCGACGGCATCGGCTCCGCCTCCCGCAGCGGCGGGGGCGGCGGCGGGTCGGGCAGCTTCCTGTCCTCCTGGGGCAACAATTTCCAGCTCGCCCTGGATGCCAGCTACGAGGTCGACCTCTGGGGCGTGAACCGCACCGCGGTCGCTGCCGCCCGCGCCCGCGTCGCGGCGAGCCAGTTCGATCGCGACGCCGTGGCGCTGACGCTCGCCGCCGACACGGCCGATGCCTGGCTGCAATACGCCGCGCTCGGCGACCAGATCCGCACGTCGCGCAGCACGCTGGAGATCGCCCGGCGCATCCTGGAGG
>Ga0114916_1002242_pt1 | contig 10260 bp, 10 predicted proteins | sample MalvirAntarct_66_FD_83501 | JGI IMG/M metagenome (GOLD analysis project Ga0114916, IMG submission 83501) | Marine viral communities from the Global Malaspina Expedition - Malaspina viral metaG Antarct_66 | ecosystem: Environmental > Aquatic > Marine > Oceanic | place: West Anvers Island... | reverse complement strand
GTTCCACTGAGCGCTCATGGGGCGGCCGTCCTCATACCACACCATCGCCCGGTAGAGTTCGCGCATCAGGGCGATCGGGTTCTGTCCGCCCTCCCGCGCCCAGATGAACTGACAGCCAACGGCACGCAGATCCGGCTCCGAGATTGCGAAGACCGGCTTACCGTCGTCTTCCAAGACGAGGCGCTCGAAGTTCTCGTCCATCAACCGCCCAGCCATCATGATGGCGCGGGTGCCGGCAATCGCGGTGGTGGTGCCGGGAAATTCTTCGATGTCCAACCAAACGTCCTTCCCCTTTCGGCGTGAGCTGAACACGACCCCGTCGGAGTATTCGGAAGACGTCAGATGCTTCCCGATCTTCTTGGCCGGCACGGAAAGGGGCTCGAGGAATTCTTCAGAGCTTGAGAAGCGCGCCCACTCGGAACAATCTGTGGCTTGGGCGCCGGTGGCGAGAGAAAGCAGCAATCCAGCAGAACATAGTTTTGAAATGAGCGTCATAAAATCCTCAGAAAAGACCTACAAAGCATCAACTTCGCAAAACCTTATGACTTAATCTATGGCCTGCCTTAGCAATCTGATTGACGGTTCATCTACGTGTTAAATACAGCACAACCACAGGTCGCATCACGCTTCAGCCGTAAGCTTCTCGACCCAGTTGGGTGCAGACATCTGAACAAAGAGGTTCCGCGCAAAACGCGAGATTGCCACGCGGTCGCCCGTTGCAAAAGCTTGCGCCATGGTAACATCGGTCTGCGGGTAGCAGCTGATTATGCAGCGATCCATGAAATCTCCGCCGTATTTACCACGGGACTCCATGATCCTCGCAATGAGATCGCCAGTGAGCTTTTTTGTATCGGAAAGGCGTTTGAGTGTCGCTTCGAAGCCCTTTGTAGACCCCTCCTCTGGCAGGGCAGACATGAACGCCTGCAAGACGTGATGTGCTGCGGCCGTTGAGCCCGTGAGGGCCGCGATCTCCTCACCGCGGTTGAAATAGGCTTGAATGCCCGAAAGCTTGCCGATGTGATCCTTCGTCACATTTTCGAGGGCCGTTGCCATATCGGCTGAGTTTGTCTCGATCACCCGCTGGAGACTGGTGTTGATCCGCCTTTTGTCGAGCAGGGAACGGCAAGGCGATGTCAGGAAGACATCCAAAAGATCACCTTGCCCTTTGTCTCTGATATATGCGTGAACCACAGCTCGAGCATCTTCCACGTCTCGCATAGCGGAGGCCAATGCAGTCTGACGGTTGTGCTGAAGGGCGGGGTCAAGGACCTTCGCGAGATAGATCAGACCATGCTGACCGCCTGAGGCATCGCAAAATGACAACCCAGCGCGCGTCATCGTTTCCAGGTCACTCTCGCTTGGCAGGTTCAGGAATTCTTGGTCCAGCGTAGCGATAGTTCGGCGGATCGCTAAGGAAGTTGAGCTACCTCCATTCATTGAGGTAAGACCGGCGATGCTATGGGTCATTGCCCTACCGACCGGCGCACCCTTCAAGAGGAGGGTCATATCCATCTCGGTAAAGAGCTCGTCCAGTTTCAGAAGAGAACCGCGCATGTCCTCTACGGATCGCCATCTCTCCTCGAGAGTCGAGCGATGGGGTAGTTTCAGATATGTGTTATAGGCGACGGTCATGGGAGACATGCCGCGGGTCTGCGCGAAAGCGTGAGCCTGGCCCTCACTAAACTCGGGTTTCACGATACCGCGGGTCTCTTCAAGGATCAGCCGGAAGCTATCTTTAACACGCAGATCGTCCTCCCGCGGATACCAAGGAGCCTGCTCTTTGAAGAGATGGGCGCGCCAGACAGCCGGGGGCACATCGAAGGGGCTGAACTCACCCACGCCCCACGACAGATCAATTCCAATAGAGGCCCAGTTCTCGATCTCCGACCGGGTTCCTGTCGGCAACTCGTGTTGCGAAGGTGGACGCCGAAATGCTGCGTGTAGGTCTTCGATCGCATCAGCTTCGCGCGCTTCTCTCGCTTCACGCGCGCGCTGCGACGCCGCTTGTTCCCGGCGCCGCCGTTCCGCATCCTGGCGTCGCAATGCTTCAGCAGCGGCAGAACGTTCTTCCCGGAGTTTTTTGAGCCGTTCTACTTCAGGATGGTGCAGCCAGCGGCGCGGCGCGGCATAGAGGATCTGATGCTTGAGTTCGGCCCATGTCAAAGATCGTGAAATTCTCGACAGGTCGATCTCAATTGCGGGCGCGCCGCGATCTGCGAGGACCTTGCGTTTGCCCTCCCCTACTGCATGGGTGACCATGACTTCGATCACCATGTAATCCCCGAAGCCGTCGGAGGGATCATATCCGATCAGATCGGGGCGGATGCCATCTTGATATTTCTCGAGCTCAACAGAGCTGAAGGATACGGAGCTATATCTAGCGTAGGGCTCAAACCCGCAGATATAAAGACCCCCATTGTCTTCGATGATCTTTTTCGCATTGAGGTGCAGGGCCGTTTCGCCCGGACTGGTGCAATTGGTTCCGTCAGAGGCGTGAGAGAAATGCCAAATTGTCTTTGGACCCTGCTTGGCGATCAGGATCGCGCCACAATCAGGGCAGGTGCAACCGCAGTTGCCACCGCGCGCGACTTTGCTGACATGATATAATTTGCCGTCAGCCTTTTTTCCGTAGAGTATCCGTGGAGACTCCCCAACCGGAGTATAGTGGTAATTATCGATATTGGCTGGATCGAAATTTTTGTCACTCATTGAGCACTCCTCAGACCCAGTTCCGCATGCGCCGGCTGTTCGGCACCGGGTCCATGTTGTGATCCTTCACCACAACCAACCCCTCCGGATCGCCATTCTCGACCATCGCGTATTTCGGCTTGATTAAAGCGGGGGCCGACAAGGATCTATCAGACGCTGATAGATCCTTTGGCTTCATGCCGAGCGACAGGAGAAACTGCGCTTCGTTCATCAGAGCAGCGTGTCCGCATGCTCGCGCACGTCATCAATGATGATCTGAGCAGAGCGATCGCCGCGGAAGACATTCACATCCGGCGAGCCATAGACATCGATCTTCTGGCCCACGGAGTTCTGCAGGAAATCCCCGATCCCGGTGCCAACGACACCCCAGATCAACCCATCGATCTTCCCGGCGCCCGCCGTGATCTCGACCTTCAGGTGCTTTTCCTTAAGGACCTTAACATCTTTTACGACAGCCCCTTCCAGAACGACCCGCGGGCCCGGGTTGCCGTTGCCGAAGGGCTCCATGCGGTGGAAGGCATCGATCTGATCCACAGTGAGCTGGGACGGCGCCAAGAAGACATCGACCTCGGTGCTGACGCCCTCACGGAAATAGTCCGACTTTTCGATTTCAGCGTTCATGAAAGCCTCGAAGGCGGGCAGCTGCTCGGGCGTCAGTGTCAGACCCCCAGCCATGCCATGGCCACCACCGCGCAGGATCAGGCCCTGGTTGCGTGCCGCGATGATCCCGTCGCCAATATCGAAGCCTTTGACCGAGCGTGCAGAACCCTTGAGGTTGCCCTCATGGTCTTTGGCCAGCACGATGGCCGGGCAGTCATAGGCTTCTTTCAGGCGTCCCGCAGAGATGCCGACCACGCCCTCATGGGCTTCTTCCACCACGGCGATGGCGATCTTGCGGTCCACACCGGGGGTGCGATCCGGGAACTGGTCGATGGCCGGGCCGGTGACCTTTTCCTCGATCGCTTTGCGCTTCACGTTGATCTCATTAAGCTGGCCCGCAAGACGTGCAGCTTCCTCAGCATCGTCGGTCAGCAGAAGCTCGACTCCCAGCATCGCGTCATCGATACGGCCTGCGGCGTTGATGCGGGGGCCCAGCTGCCAGCCGAGGTCCTTGGAGGTCAGCTGATCATTGGGCTTCTTACCCGCCGCCAGCGCCAGGTGGCGCAGGCCCGGGTTCACATGAGCGTTGAGGAACTCCAGCCCACGGGTCACGAAGGCACGGTTGAGGGTGGTGAGGACCATGACGTCGGCCACGGTGCCCAGTGCTACGATCGCGAGAAGCTCCATGATCTGTTTCTGGGGTGCCACATCAGGACGGCCGTTCTGACCATCGAACCAGCCGCGGTTCTTCAGTTCGCGCGCCAGACCCACACAGAAGATGAAGACCATGCCAGCGGCGCAGAGATGGCCAAAGCCCGGCTCTTCATCAAGACGGTTGGCGTTGATGACAGCCACGGCCGGCGGAAGTTTTTCTTCCGCGGTATGGTGGTCGATGACAACGACGTTCAGCCCTACCTCCTCAGCCGCTTCAAGCGCCTCGAAAGCAACGATGCCCGCATCGAGGATCATAACGGTGTCCACACCAGAGGCTTTGACTTCGCGCAGACCTTTAGCATTCGGGCCATAGCCTTCGGTGATCCGGTCTGGGATGCGGATGTCGATATCGCCATAGCCGACCATTCGGAAGAAGCGCTTCAGTGTGGCAGCCGATGTGACACCGTCACAGTCATAATCAGACCAGATTGAGATGGATTTACCGGCTTGCATCTGGTCTGCGATATGCTTGACGCCCTTGTCCATATCCTTGAAGCGCGACGGATCGGGCAGTTCATCACGGATCTTGGGATCGAGATAGGCTGGCAGTTTGCTTGCGGAAATACCCCGGGCTGACAGAATGCCAGCCACTGCACTGTTCATGCCGCTGCGCTCAAGTTCAGCCTTGATGTGCGGCACGGGCTTCTGAAGATCCCATATGCGGCCAAGGAAGGACTTTTGTTCGGGATCGCGATCGAAATCTTTCATGAATGTTATCCTTTAGCTGCCGAGGTATTTGATTAGGTAAAATGCGACAATGAGGCTGCCCGTGATGCTCGCGATCGCAATCATAATAAAGCGCTCGAGGAAGGTCGGGTTGCGCAGGACGCTCAACGGGTCATCCGCGGGATCGTAGGAAGTGGTGACAGTCGCCTTCAAAAGATAAAACAAGCAAAACAAGGATGAGATGCCCGTCATGATCTGGATCGGAACACCCCGTGGGGACGACCCTGTGTAGCTCACGATGAATGCTGCTACGCATGCGACTGTAACGCCCAGCCAGGCGATCGCGTTTTTCGAACTCACTTGTAGAGTATCGTTGTTACTCTTCTGGCTGTTGCTGCTTGTCTCAGTCATCCTGTTCCCCGTTGTATGAATTGCTCGTAGATTAAGCGTCGCATTGCGAAAAGCAATCTTTTCGCGTTAAAATTACTATCAGCCCACAGGAAATACATGACCGAAGAAGCTGATGACCATCCCAGTTCCTGAAAGCATCAGCAGTACAAAGATGATACCATCACGGCGGGACGGCGCGCGGATATTGATCAGCAGGTACTCAGCAGGATCATTCCCCTTATGGCGCAGCTCTTTAGCGAGACGGTAGCTGAAGTAGACAGCAAAAAATGTACGGATGGGCCCCATGATCAAGCTAGGCAGAGCCTCATCGAAATAGCTCATATATGCCCCGGCTGTAAATGCGAGGGTCAAGTAAAGCCAGATACCGACATACACGACAGGAATATAAACTGTGTTTCTCTGAACCTTGATGTCGTTGCTCATATCAGTCACGGCGGCCCCTTTTATCTGTTGTAATGAGAATAGGCAGTGTGTTGCGAAAAAATAAGAATGGGCACAGCTGTTTGATTCTCAAATTTTGCAGGCTGTCATTTTCGCAACAGAAAAGGGGAGGGCAATATGCCCTCCCCTGCTCTTGCTATGTAATGTCTGGGAGATCAGAAGTTGAAGCCGAGGCCGACGCTCACAACGTCGACGTTGACATCCATTTCTTCCATGTTGCGCGCGAATTTCGCATCAACAAATGTGTCGTTCACCAAGGTGTAGCGCGCGCCGAATTCGATCATCTCGCTGCGGCTGCCGTTGCCGTCATAGGCATTCTCGTATTCGGCAGAGAGCATCACGGCATCGGAAACATCTGCGCGGCCGCCGACTTTGATGCGGTAGGCTTCAGCAAATTCTTCCACGTCGGTAACCAGCGAACCATAGGTCTCAACGGAACCGATCTGTTTCTCGGCGGCAACACCGACGCCGAACGCGCCATCATCAAAGCCACCGTCAAAAACATAGGCTGCTGCAGGGCCGAAATTACCCATCATATAGGCCACATCAAGAGCGCCGACTTCGGAATCGCCCATGCCGTCGATATCGACAGTGGCAAAGTCCAGATCGTAGCGGAAGCCGCTGTCATAGGAGCCGCGGCTCTCGATGCCGATCGCTTCGCCATTGACTTCGCCGAAGCCGGCAACATCGACGTTCACATCGCCGTACCTGACCGACAGTTCGTTTTCAGCAGAAGCCATGCCCGCCAGGCTGGTGAAAGCCGTGGCGCCCATGACGACGACCATAATAATCTTGGAAGCTTTACGCATTCGTATCTCCGTAAGGTTTTGAGTTCCGCAGTTGCAACTCTTCAGTATCTCCCAGATAGGTCCGGGGTTCGTTTTTCGCAAACCCAGTTTTGCTATATTTACTCTCTTGGGGCAAGACGTTGCGAAAATGCTACATGTAGAAGGCAAATGCGACCCATCTTGGGCCCACATCTGAGCCATTCCTTGCCAAAACTTGTCATTAAATGAAGAAATACCAATTAGATAGATATCGCCGTACAATTGATTTTCGCAGATACACAAGGTACTATTGGTTCAACGCACTCAGATAGGTGCTTCAAGGAGATGGAACAGTGAAACACATGCCCCAGGCGGACATCGACAAGTTGACAAGCGGTCCCATCAACACGGACGCCCTTCAGGCCATGCTGGCCGAGGCAACGATACAGCTCGAGGACGGGATGATGTTTGCGCCCTTCGCGCCCCACCCTGAAGCCTTCACCCTTGAAAACATCTCGACCGGTCTGTCTAACTGCTGCCGCTATGGCATGCAGATCAAGCCCTTCTACTCCGTAGCCCAGCATTCAGTGCTCGTGGCCGCGCTCTGCGAAAATGATATCAAGGTGCAGAAGTTCGCCTTGCTGCACGATGCCGAGGAAGGCTTCGGGCTGCCAGATATCCCAACACCCTTCAAGCCGTTTTTGAAGAGCCTGATCGATGCGCAACACCATATGTCGCTGATGATCTTCAAGCGCTACGGTCTCAACCCGAACCTGAAAAAGCAGGTCAAACCGCAGGACATCATTGCTCTGGCGATGGAGAAGCGGGATCTCAAGAAGAATGCGGATGAGTATCTCACCGAGCTGCCCACGCCGCCCAATGGGATCTTCATCCACTCGCTTCAGCCTGATGCGGCCGGGAAGCTCTTTGACGCGGCACTCGATCGTGTCTTCGAGCAGGGTCTGCCGATCACCAAGGACTGGATCCTCTCCGGTCCCGGGTTCTCGACCGAGCCGATGGCAATGGCCGCGTAAGGGGCCGCGCAAGGGGCCGCGCCTCCCTGCCCTGCTCTGGTAAGTCGTCAGCCGCGGCGAAGGGAGGCGTGAAACTTGTTCAAGAAGCTTCTCACCCCCGGCGTGGCATAATCCCCGCCCTTCTTAAGGATCTTTTCGTCCTCTTTGGTTAGAGGGATATGCCGTGTCTGTTTGAAGCTGACCTGCTGGTAAGGCGTTCTGACGAATTCCTCATCAATGTCGATGAGGTAGTCGAGCTCCAACTGCTTCGGCATCCATTCAGGATGCTTTGCCATCTCTTCCTTGAAAAGATCATAGCCAAATTTCAGGCCCGGGATGCCAGGGGGCTTCTCTTGGCTTTCAGAGAATAGGAATTTCTCGTCGACATCGGGATGCCGATTTACCAACATTCTCCAATGCACCCTTGGGTGACGGGGGCTTTCAATATGCCGTTCATCGTAGCAAATAGACATCCCACCAGAGATGTGCCAGGCACGGGTCTTTTGCTGCCATTCTTGGTAGTAGCGCTTGACGCCAGCAACGAATTTTTTCCGATTTGCAGAGCGATGGTAGCTCACCAGATTACCTTCGAAGGTCCTCTGAGGGCGCGCCTTCAGCATCTTCAAGGGGCGGGGATCCTCCATAAACGTGCTCGAACCCGATCTGCGCACGCGGATGTAGTCGATCATCTCAGCGGCTGGGTCCATACACATGGAAATCATCTCAAACAGGTTATCTGAGAATTCACCGTCCCAGATAACCAAAGGCTCAGTGACTTCTCCCTCATACCAGATCGCGTCGATATCATCGATCTTGAGCGCCGCGGGTCGCTTATACCCTGGCAGCAAAACGATCTCATAAGGAAAATCGATCCCCCGTACCCACCAATGCTCTTTGAGAGGAGAATAACTGCTGATCGCAAGCCACATAAACGCTGGCTTTCCCCAATCACAAGCACCCATAGGGGCATTTGCATTGACTATGAGTTGGTTCTCGTTTCGTAGCTCTGACGTCATATTATACCCCCGTGGAAGCCGTAGAAAAAGCCATAGCCATAAAGGGGTCAACCCAGAAATGTATAGGAAGAGCCTATTTCCCGCTCTGGGTCACATTGACATCAGAGAATTGATTGATGCTCAACGCCATTTTTCGCCGGCCAAGCCCGCGCCATCTCCTGAGCAGCTGCAATCTCTGCACGCTGTTCCTGAAGGGTCTTCTCATTGAAGTGCTTACGCGGATTCCCGCAGGCGTAGCAGGAGCAGGTCTGAAGATGGTTCGCGCATTTCGCGGCCGCATCATGTGGATAGATGCGGCGCGCGCGGCGCTTCATGCGCTTCAGATCCTGCCGACGTTTGGCGCGAGACTTGTCCTTTGTGAAGCTCATAAGCTCTCCTTGATTTAGTCTGCTGCGGATTCAGCGGTCTCCTCTGGCACACTGCTGTTCAGGGAGACTTCGTCGGGTGTGGCGCCGGCACCGGCCGCGACATACTCTTCGCAGCTCATGCGGTAGAGTTCGACGTCACCATTTTCTTTACCGACGAGGCAGCTGCCGTTCGCGGTGTCCATCATCTCAGGGGAGTCCGACTGGGCGGCGACGGAGCCGGACATGCCGGCTGCAACAACTGTTGCCGCGGCCAGGATTTGGATTGTTTTGTGCATCTCGAAGACTGTCCTCATGGTTTTCAGTTCCCATAATTATACGCGACATTGTTGTTTTTCGCAAAGCGGAATCTCAAACCCGTTCTTCTTGTTGGTGTGTAGGCTTCTGTTGCCCCAGGCCAAGCGCGCTAGCGGATGGCCGTCGAACAGCATCTACGTGATCAAGAGATCGCTGCTGTTGGGTGCCTGCGTATTTGGTGAAGTGGTGAATTTCTGTTGCTCGTATCCGTGAGGATACGTTCAACAGGAGCCTGTGCGTTAATTGTCCGGAGGAAATTAATGTGCAGGCTTCTGTTGCCCCAGGCTATCCGTGTCAGCGGATGGCCGTCGAAAACGAGCTGCATTAACAACGGATTGCCGTTTTGGGTGCCTGCTCAGGTGAATACTGTGTGAAGTGGTGAATTTCTGTTGCCAGGTATTCACCAAACCCCGCCTCAGGCTGCTAAGCGTGAGGACTTCAGATTTCCGTTTGCACGGGCTGCTTAAGCAGCCAGAGCCATACGGGGAGCGTTGTTTGCGTTTGCATTTGCTCAGTTTGAACCGATAACGGTGGTATCTCACCGAAGTAACGCGGGCCCTTTTGAATGCCTGTCGATCCTATTTCAGCCCCATCAGATCCTGACCACCAACTCTCTTGCGAGAGCGTTTTGCGTTAGGGGCTCCTTTACAGCGTGGGGTGTCTTACCGTTTACCCGTAGCCGACCCTTATGGTCAGGATGTGGTGGAGCTGCTGGGTACCGCCCCCAGGTCCAGAACATCTATTGTGAGTGCATTTATACTCATAGTCCCGAAGGACATCCCTCATATGGCATATGAATTTCGCAACCTCAAGACCTTTTTCGCAAATGTGCCGGATTTTTCTTACTGCCCTTTTTGTTCAATGTTCAATCGGTTTGGTTTGACCCTCTCGCTTCTGGCGATATGAAAGGTGGCAGATGAGGAGACGACCATGTCGGGCGATCAGCACATCCGCGATAAACTTGCAAAGCTCGAGGCTCTATTTGCACGTGGCGCAACTGAAGGGGAGCGCGCTGCGGCCGGCGCCGCCCGTGATCGCCTCCAAGAACGGCTAGGTTATGGTTTTGATGAAAATGCCGAACCGGAAGTCGAACTTAAAATGTCTCTGAATGACACATGGTCTGTCCGGCTGTTCATCGCGATCTGCCGGAAACACGGCGTCAGCCCTTATCGATACCCTCGGCAAAGGCGGACAACATTGATGGTCAATGTCCAAGAGAGCGTATTCGACGAGACCGTCTGGAAAGAATATTGCGATCTTC
>Ga0114916_1002240_pt1 | contig 10263 bp, 7 predicted proteins | sample MalvirAntarct_66_FD_83501 | JGI IMG/M metagenome (GOLD analysis project Ga0114916, IMG submission 83501) | Marine viral communities from the Global Malaspina Expedition - Malaspina viral metaG Antarct_66 | ecosystem: Environmental > Aquatic > Marine > Oceanic | place: West Anvers Island... | reverse complement strand
GTTTGATAGTGGCCAATAAAGCTTGTTTCTCAACTGGTTTGGAAATGAAGTCGTTCATACCGGCCTCAATACAACGCTCTCTGTCTTCTACAAATGCATTGGCTGAAAGTGCAATAATGGGAGGTGTAAAATGCATTTCCATTCTGAGTTTTTTAGTCGCCGTTATACCATCCATTACAGGCATGTGCATGTCCATCAAAATCAGATCATATTGTTCGAAAATACAGGCCTGCAACGCTTTTTCGCCGTCAGTGGCAATGACGATTTGATAGCCTGCGCCTTCAAGCATTACTTTGACCACTTCTGCGTTGATTTCGTTGTCTTCTACGATCAGAATTTTATGTTCTGGCTGCTCCTCTTCAATAGAGGTGTGCTGGCGGGAATAGAAGTTCTGCAGCTTCTTTAAGTCGCTCTCTAACTCTTGCCTTACAATAGGTTTTGCATGCGTGCGCCATATCAAATCACGTACCGAAGTAGAGCAGTCAAGATGCTCTATTACAGCCGATACAATAACGATGTGCGGTAACTTGCTTAATTGCCGTTTTGTTAGTGCTTCAACCACGTCCACCCCGGTGATTTCAGGCATAGACAAGTCAAGCAGTAAGACGTCAAACTGAGAGATATCGCTAGTTAAAAAGTCTTCGGCATTGTCAAATGTGGTTGATAAGTACCCTAGGGAAGTGACGATATGCTGAATATACTCTCGACTAGTTTGCAGATCGTCCACTATTGCACAGCGCAACGTTTGTTTCGAATAAATGTTTTCAACCTGTTTGTCGTCGATTTCTACCGGTACTGAAAAGGTAAAGCAACTGCCTTTGCCTACCTCGCTTTGCATGGTTAATTCGCCGCCCATAAGATCAGTCAGCTGTTTAGCGATAGACAAACCTAACCCCGTGCCACCGTGTATGCGAGTAATTGATTGGTCTGCTTGTTCGAATTTATTGAATATAGTTCGCGTTTTTTCAGGGGCGATACCAATACCTGTATCACGCACTTCAATTGTTAACCAGTGGCGCTTATTTTTAATAAACACACCAACGCTTAAGGTGACGGTGCCGTGTTGCGTAAACTTAATCGCGTTACTTAATAGGTTATGTAAAATTTGAGCTATGCGAGTAGGATCTCCCAGAATATATGCTGGCAGACTGGTTTGTTTTTGATAATCAAATATAAGATTTTTCAAGCGACAATTAGCCGATTGAACGGAGGTTACATCGTCCATTAGCTGTAACAAATCTAAAGACGTACGCTCAATACGAAGTTTACCAGCTTCAATTTTTGATAGATCAAGTACATCGTTAATTAAAACGAGTAGCTGTTTACCTGCACTTTTAGCTTTCTTTAAATACTCTCCACTTTTATGAGGATTATCAATGGCTAGCTCCATCATGCCGAATAGACCATTCATAGGCGTGCGAAGTTCATGGCTCATGCTCGCCAGGAATTCCGATTTAGCTTTGCTAGCATCAATAGCTTCCGCTTGCGCTTTTTTAGATGCCGCTAGGGCGTCTTTTAACGACGCCAGAGCGGACGTGACTTGCAGTTCCATCGGTCTGAAAATAAACATGGCTTCGCACAGTAGTAGCAACAAAGTGAAGCCCCACAGAAACATTTCAATATTTTCAACCCGCTTAACCCTGTTAGTTGCCGCCAACTCAAAAGCTTGCACGACATTATCAAGTCCTTTTAGCAGCGCATCACTATTTTGCGCATTAAAGCTATTAGGGGGCGTCATGCAAGTTACGTCGAGACTCAAGAATTTGTTTGCGTCACGCACGTATCGCTGGCTGGCGGAATCTATCGCTTGCTCGCCAAAATAAAGATTACTTACCGAAGAAGGGATATTAGGCAAAGAAGTCAAATATACACGATTGTGATTGAACAGCGCCAAAGCACTGTTCAATGTATTTCTCGCTTTGGTATGTGCTTGCTCACTATTTGGGCATGCAGATAATCGAAATATAGAGAGGGCAATACGTTGTGACAACATGCGCTGTTGACCCGCAAGGTTTATGACCTTTGCATCCATTGCTTGGGCGCTGAAAATATATCTGAGGGTTAACGCTGAAGCGCTAACTGTTGCGGCTACTAATGTGAGGGCTAAAATGTAACGTGCGCGAATCGATAAGCCTGCCTTTACTGCCAAAATCCTTGCTCCTGTGCCCTATTTTATTTAAGTGAAAGCGGGGCTAGCCTTCACGTTGGTTACATAACAGTTTGTTTAATTCCATGAGATAGACAAGCAAATAGCAAAAATAAGTATGAATTACCTATTAACACCGCGCAGCATCAGTTTAAACCCACATGAAAGTATGAGCAACTAACAAAACAAATTGAGGTTAATAAATTGGTCGAATAACGCCCGTTAATTAAATAGGCGGGTGGGAACTCTACGGCACTTTAGTTTCGCGGTAATGATCACTTCTCAAATACAAAATAAGCATTGCACAGAAAAATATCCATATCAGATTAGGCGCAGAAACAGCGATCGCTGGGCTGGCGACGACACGAGATAAATTAAACCTCAAACTGGAGTCAAATTGACTATCTCTGTCACCCGAGAGCGGTATTAGAGTTTGGTTATAATAGAACACTCCAGTGCCTGCTTTACCATTATTATCACTACCGTCATTTTCCCAAATAAAAGTTTGAAGCCAATCCGGTTGGGGCTCAACGCTACCATTGGCTGGACCGAAGTCTTGCAAAAAATCATTCATACTGTCTGAGAAGCTAATTGAAAGTCTTTGGTCAAAGTACAAGTCGCCTTGGGGAGTTTGGGTTTCAATATTTTCGTTATCGCTCAGGTAAAGCGAGTCAGTAACCGGGCGCGAAAATTGATCTAAGCCACTGTAATACTCTAAGTATTCGTTGGTGTTCCAACCGCTATGCAGCGCGTTGTAGTCGTTTTCACCAGATATAAAATAGGTTTGATTGGCAATATCGATACTCGAGACCAATGCGCCGGGTCCATAATCGATGTTATGCCACCAGTAGAACGAGGTTTCTTCACGACCGTGAGAGGCGAGCTCAACATCCATCAAAAAATAACCCGTTACCTCAACGCCAATTAATTCGACTGGATCCCACACTTGACTGGCATCGTTCTCTACTTGCGTTATTTGTCCGGTAAATGCGAATTTCATCATCGAAGCCGCAGAGGGAAATGATACGAATAGGGCTGAGATTAGTGGTAGCAATAATGATCTTTTCATGGTTATTCCTTAAACATAGAAAGTGCTATTAATGTACGTAATTGCAATTGTCTTCGCGAGCAGGTCGGACAGTTTTGTTAGCATATTTTGTTATTAAGAATGGATATAATAGCTTCAAACAACAATATACCATGTGGAGTGTACTCTTACCCATTATCCAGTCTTTGGTGCAGTTATTACTATTTAGAATGAATATGAAACTTTTCGCACTATAATTTCGGACCCTAATTTCGCGCCATAATAGTGTTGCTTAAGTTAAACTAAGCGCAAAAGGCAAACACTATTTGGTTATATGAATGAAAAAACCCCGTAACTTCCCGCCGGAGGATGTCCTTGCGGATGCGAATACGCGTTGCCCATTTTGCCAGCAGGATAATAGGTGTTTGAGCGCTCAAGTTAAAAATGCTCAGGTGAAAAGTGTTCTGGTTGAGGGTGTTTCATCTAAGGCTAGAAGTGCTGGTGTTTCCATTAATCAATTATCACCCGAGAGAAACGCGTCTTTGTCGCCTGCACAACCCGTTTCCTGTTGGTGTTTTGTGCAACAGGTACCACAAGCACTGATTGATTTAGTGCCTTCAAGTAGTCAGCACAAACACTGCATATGTCAGCGCTGTGTTAATGAATTTGAGAGCGACCCCGTGGCGTTTCAGCGCAGGTATTGCAGTTATTAATCTAGCCGTTAATCGCGGAACTGCTTTTCATATAACCGCTTCCCATTAAACCGATGAAAAGCACTTATATGCTCTCTTAACACCTAGCCTAGTCTTGTCGGCATGGTCACAAGTCTAAGCACTATTGGCTTTTGAAAGGCTTAAACCAAGCCTTCATTTTGCAACTTAGCGTGTAGCGATTTGATGTGGTCGGGGCCAATTTCACAACAACCACCAATGATTGAGGCACCCTTTTGCACCCAATGCATTGCATGAGCTGCGTATTGCTCTGGGCTCATGTCCGTGCGCATTTCTAGTTCTTCTACTGTGTCGCCAGGATATAACGCATCGATTGACACAAAACCATTCGCGTAGGCCCCTATTTTCGCTTGGGATTGTTGCATTAAAGGCCAACAAGCGCTAATCGCCTCTGGTAGGCTGCAGTTGAGCAGTATGGCATCTGGAGAAAGTGCTTCTAACTCGTCCAGTGCGTCTTTTAATAATTCGCCGCTGCGCAGCTGATTTGGCTGAGTATCACTGACTGAAAACGCCACCCACACGGGTTTCCCGCTTTCTTTGGCCGCCGTGCAGGCCGCTTGTGCTTCACAAATCGACGACATTGTCTCACAAATAAAGATATCGCTAGCCGGCGATTGCAATGCTACCAATTGACGGTAGCTCATCAGTGAGTCTTCATAAGATAAAGACACTTCAGGATGGTAGCTTGCCACTAGTAGCGGCAAGCTACCTGCGATAGCTACATCATCACGTTGGGATAGTTCAATCGCCTCTTGGGCGACGCGCATCGCTGCGTGATGTAAATGCGTTAATTGCTCAAATTGGTTTTCACGCTTAAGGCGCTGTGGGGTAGCAGTATAGGTGTTTAACGTAATGACCCGAGCACCGCTTTCGATAAACTCTCGGTGCAAATCTCTGACCAGTTCTGGTTCATAAAGCATGATGTCAGCCGACCACATAGGGGTGACCTCGCGAGAGCTTCGGCGCAATAATTCTTGGCCCATGCCGCCATCTAGTATGGTAATTGTACTCATTAAACTTCCTGCAATTTGAATATTGGTGATGCCATGAAATAGCACGACATAATGCCTTATTTTATTTCTTTATTCACTGGAGCCGTGCAGGCATGTTCTGTTATGAAGTGTGTTTTCTGTGACAAAATGATGCGTGATCTCATGCCTCTTGTCGAAAATGGCTCCGGCGTAATAGCCAATCAGTCTCGGCGGTCGGGAAAACGCAGGAATAAAGAACAATTCGTGACCGACGGTTCAGAAGAACAATTTGGCGCTATTGCTGTTCAAGGTGTGGTCGCATTATTAACTATTATCACTCAGTTAAAGATTGCAAATGGCAACGGATAGGAACTTATGGCAGTACAAGGCATGCAGCGCTTTTTGTTCTCTAACCCCTATCAAAATGTAAAAGCGATGGTAGTGAAATCAGACATCAGTGAAGCGTATATTTATAAATTGTGACGAGAAGACAGCTCTCATGCTAAGTACGCTAATTTCTAATTGTGATATCAAAACAAATGAAGCGCTAAATTCACACTTATCGGTTAACTACATATTGATCACCTAAGGCCCCAATCTCGTTAATCTAGGCGCAAGACGAAAAGCGGCTAACATTAAGCATTCAATCGATATGAAAAAAGTCCTAAACGCGGCCGAGCAGGCCTTTTAAATTGTGGAACTCGAAACCTGCGGCCACAATTTATTCTCGCATCATCATGAAGTGACAAACAGGATAGCAAGCTGGTTTGAAAGCCACATGTGAGTCAAGGATAAGAAGTAGAAAAGCCTAATACAATTTTCAATGCAATTTCAGTTCACTGGGTATTTAGTGTCAACACCAGTTCAACTTTTTTAAAAGTCGTCAAGCGGGATTGCTCTCAACGCTCCGCAGCAGCTTGCTCTTGATGCCCGCAAGCACGGGCTTGCTTTTAGTACCCAGCAAGCGGGCTGACGAGGTCAAACAAATTACTGTTGTCGAAAAGGCTGGTATCGTCGCTGGTCAGAGTGGAGGTTTGTGCATCAACACTGACTACGGTCAATACATGTTTGTCTTCGTTGGTAAGTATGTTGAACATATCACCATTTTGACCCGGTATTGCTTCGCTTTTAATCAGTTGAAATCTGTCTCCGCTTGCGACGCCCATTTCACTGCCAATATTAATTACTATCTGTTGATTGTTTTTATGAATGATTTGGCCAAGTGATTTTTGGCAGGTGAGGGTATTGCTGATATCGATGACAGCGCTATTGATCGTGTTCAATACTACGCGGCCGTAATCGCTGCGCCAAAAGAGGCTATTGTAGGTATCGACCGGGTAGGTGGCATCGAAGTTCCAATCTGCTTCGCCATGATAACTCTGATTCACCAGCATCTTGTTGTAAAAAGCGTCAAATAAATACAGTTGCATAGTGAAATTGCGCCTAAGGGCCACATCATCGCTGATTAAGCCCTTAGTGGTTTGCTCAAAAAGACTAATGTCTCTGATATAGCCAAATAGCACAAATTGGCTGTGATATTGGTTTGCCAAATGACGAGCGGTCTGGGAAATATACCCCAACGTAGGCTCTTGCAGCACGCTTTTAGGTATAAACACCTGATTAATCAGTTGTACTTTTGCCACCAGCTCATCTGAGAATAACTGCTGTTCGACGCGTTTACTAACCTGTGGCCCTAGGTCAAAAATAGCACCATAACTGGCTTGAGCAGGTTTTAACATAGGTAGTTGGGTAACAAGCAAAGAGCGCATGTAGTTGTCATGGCTACAATCAAAAAGTGGTTCAATATCGACTTTCACGTACACGTGTAAAATATCGTCGATGACCTCTTCACTGAGAATTTCGACGCGCCTGATTTTACCTTCACTGCGCAATTCGGTTTTACTGCTTTGCAATAAACCATCGAGTGAAACGTCTTTGGCTGTGATCATGATGCCATGCTGAAAAGAAGCATCCGCAATAGCATTTTTAATCGCTGCCGCTCGAATTACGTTAAGATCAACCCCGTCAACGGCCAATTTTGCGTTACCTTGATACCATACGGCTAAGGCCTGCTGACTGCACAAACCAAGCCAGAGAATAGGAAGTAAGTAAGCGAGTAGTGCCCGGCGTAACGCGTCCATTTATTCTAATATACCGAAAAGTTTGCCTAACAAAGATGACTCTTGATTATCTTGTTGCTCGCCTTTACCGCTAAATTCAATACGTGAATTGCCCACTTTTACTGAACTGACAGTGTTGTCATTATCGATATCTGTAGGTCGAATCTCGCCAGAAAAACGGATATATTCTTCACCTTTATTCAGGGTCATCCACTTTTCACCGGCCACGAGTAAGTTTCCGTTAGGCATAATTTCAAGCACATAAACCGTGACATCGCCTTCCAATGAATTGTCTTGCTTGGTTTCTGCTGAGCTATCAAACTCATTTTCTTGCTCAAAATCCGCATTAAGTTTGTCACCATCGATTTGCAGCGGTCCTGCATTCACGGTGACGGGGTCAAGGGTGAAATTGCCGCTTTTATCCCGGCTGTAATTTAGTGTTTTCTTGGACGAGGTCTTCTCAGCCAGTTCCACCAATATCATGTCCCCTACACGGTAACGATTATTGCGTTGATACAAACCGACTAAGTTGTCGGGATCAAACAGCGAACCTGTAGGGACTCTAACTGCAGGGAAGGGGTCGACTCTCACAGGACGAAATTCAGGGTTTCCGCGGTCAATTTCGGTCTTCGTCGGCTGAATAGCCCTTTGCTTCACATTGGGGTTAGTAGGGCTACTGGCTATAACCTGTTCTTCATTCGATACGGGGGTACTGCAAGCTGTGACAAGGAGCACCACAGATAGCGATAAGATTCTGATTAACATGACTTTAACTTCAAATAAAAAGCGAGTAATGATGTTCGCATATTCGTTTGAAGCTTGTCTGTCTAACCGTGTCAAGGTTGTGTAATGAAGGGTCAACTTTGCAAAGATAGGTAAATTATCTGCCTGCCATTGTATTATTTTGGTATGACTAGTATTGCTATAAAAATTATATATTTACGTTAATTAGGGGACAGGGTGAGCATCATTGATCAATTCTCGCTAAGCCAATTTACCGAGCCGAACACATCAGTACTTTCCAAAGTAGAGAATGATGCGCAATCCACAGGAAATGAAACTACCTCATCTTCACTTGAAAGCGGTACAGCCGTTGGTGCGTACTTTGCGGACATTTTGGCTAGCCTGCAAGGCTCAGCCAGCAAATTCATGGGCAATGATAATGCCAGCGTCATCACGCAAATTGCTAGTACCACAAAACAAGATTCCAGCTCTGGTGAATCAGCCCTAGCTACCGCGGTCACACCGGGTGCTGCGGCAGCAAACCTATTTTCCTCACTTTTATCTGACAGCGAAGAGACCGCTGGTAGTCTAGTGTCGTCTGACTCGCTCGATGCATCTTCGACTGCTATCGCCTCAGGTAGCTCGCTTATCAGTGCCGCGCTGAGTGCAGATGAAAGCATCGCGAAAATTCAGCAACAATTAATGGCCTCTCTTAATGCGAATTTGTTCGGCGCAATGCTAGGTGATGGCACAAACGCTGACGGCACTGGTGCCTCGACGAGCGGATTACTCGCAGGCATTGGTACTTCTTTTTTAGACGATTCACTTTCGGATGAGTCACTGGCCACTATGCAGTCAAATTTATTGACCAGTTTGCATGCTAGTTTGTTTAGCGGCCTGACTGACTCAGCCACCACCTCACAAACTACCACGGATGAGACTAACCTCTTAACCGCGTCAAAGAGTGCCGTGAGCGATGCCCAAGCCAATTATTCGTTTTTACAAAATATGAGTGAGCTGTCTTTTGGTGAAGACGGATTTGGCTTAAATGAATTTTTTGATACGGTAAATATTGCACAGCACGTGCCAATTGTTTCTAGTCTTTACCAAGATATGACGGGTGAAGCGATGAGTGCGGCGGCAAGTTTGGCGGGTGGTTTTTTATATGGCGGGCCGACAGGATTAGCCTTATCAGCTGCTGATTTGGTCGTCAAAGGCGTAACTGGCACAACGGTCAGTGATGCGATTGTCGACTTCGATTATGCAGGTACATTCTTCGGCGACAACATAGAGGCGTCCGCCGCTCAAGAAGCATTGAAGACCAAAGAAGAGCCAATTGAAGAATCGGCGAATGCCTATCAGTTTGTGTCTCGTCTTTTCTAGAAGCGCTATCTTCAGCAGTCTTATTTAAAAGCGACCCAAGCTTAAATTAAAAATACGCATGATGATTGCATAGGCAAAAAGACTACAATTTTCTTTCGCGCTAAAAAGTTGGAGTCTCTATGCCTAACACCGAACCATCTGCTCATGCGTCCAATTTAACTGCTCATCAGCCCCAGACACCGGTGAAGATCCAAGCGCCAAACTGGTGCAAAGATGCGGTTATCTATGAAATCAATTTACGCCAATTTACACAAGAGGGTACGTTTAGAGCGGCCGAGGCGCACCTGCCACGGTTGAAGCAACTCGGTGTGAGCATTTTATGGCTTATGCCTATTCATCCTATTGGACTAAAAAATCGTAAGGGCACCCTGGGTAGCCCTTATGCTGTGCAAGATTATTTTTCACTAAATTCCGAGTTTGGCAATCTCGATGATATGCGCCATTTTGTCGATATTGCACATGAGCTGGGCTTTCACATCATTATTGACTGGGTGGCAAATCACAGTGCTTGGGACAATGTCCTAGTCGAGCAACACCCCGACTGGTACGCCAAAAATCACGAGGGTGATTTCACGCCCACACCTTGGTGGGACTGGGATGATATTATCGACTTTGACTATTCTGTGCCTGAGCTTCGTGCCTACATGGCTAGGGCTATGTGTTATTGGCTTAAGGAAACCGATATCGATGGCTACCGCTGCGATGTCGCTGGCTTCGTACCTCAAGACTTTTGGGCTCAAGTACGTGAGGAGTTATGTGACATTAAGCCGGTGTTTATGCTGGCTGAATGGGAAGCCCGGGATGTGCACTACGACGCATTTGATATGAGTTACGCGTGGTCGTGGAATGAAGCCATGCACGGTATCGCCTTGGGAAAGCTACCCCTGAGTAAGCTTTACAAATATTATTCTTGGAATGAAAAAACCTATCCCAAAGCCTCCATGCGAATGACCTTTGTCAGTAATCATGACAAAAACGCTTGGGACGGCACCCAATTCGAGCAATTTGGCGAAGCTTTAGAATGCGCCATCGTGCTGTCAGTCCTGGGAGAGGGAATGCCGCTGATCTACAATGGTCAAGAAGCCGGTAACCCTAAACGTTTGGCTTTTTTTGAGCGCTCCCCTATCAATTGGCGTACCCACAATATAGGTGATTTGTATAC
>Ga0114916_1002237_pt1 | contig 10268 bp, 11 predicted proteins | sample MalvirAntarct_66_FD_83501 | JGI IMG/M metagenome (GOLD analysis project Ga0114916, IMG submission 83501) | Marine viral communities from the Global Malaspina Expedition - Malaspina viral metaG Antarct_66 | ecosystem: Environmental > Aquatic > Marine > Oceanic | place: West Anvers Island... | reverse complement strand
GTCCGTCAGCGAGAGGACGTGCTGGGCGAGGTCCAGGATCTCGGCACGCGCCAGGATCCCGTCGCCGAACACCGGCATCGCCGACGTGCGGGTGTTCGGATCGTCGAAGCGGACGCCGTGCAGCAGGGTGGCGTGGATGTCCTGCAGCGTCCCGCCCCAGATCCACGAGTCGTCGGCGAGCGACGGATAGCCGACGCGCCCGCCGCCGCCCTGGCCGTGACAGGGCACACAGTTGTCGGCGAAGGCGGCGCGGCCGCCCGCCGTCGCGAACGAGCGCAGGTCGGGATCGGCCTGGATCGCCGCGAGATCCATCGAGGCGAGCCGGTCGAACGTGCCGGCCTGGCCGGCGCGCACCTCCGCCAGATGGTTCTCAAGTTCGACCCGCTGGGAGAAACCGGCCAGGCCCTTGGTGTAGCCGCTCAGGCTCGGCCATGCCGGGTAGATGAAGTAATAGCCGATCGACCAGACGATCGTCGCGTAGAAGACGTACAGCCACCATTTCGGCAGCGGGTTGTTGTACTCCTCGATCCCGTCCCACTCGTGGCCGGTGGTCTCGACGGTCCGGCCGGTGTCCTTCTCGTTTCTCGTCGGCATGACTCAGCCCTTTCCGCTCGTCCGATCGCGGCCGCTGCCTTCCGGCCGGTCGTCGCGCAGAGGAATTTCGGCGTCTCGTTCGAAGCGTTTGCGGTTGCGCGGCCAGAAGGCCCAGGCCGCGATGCCGAGGAAGATCAGCATCATCCAGACGACCCAGAGCGACCGCGCCAGTTCGGAAAGTTCGGCGAGGCTCATTGCTGGAGGTCCTCCGCCCGGTACTTGGAAAAGTCGACCATCCGGCCGAGCATCTGCAGGTAGGAGACGAGAGCGTCCATCTCGGTGATCCGCCCGGGCTTGCCGTCGAAGTCGCCGACGGCCGCCTTCGGATAGCGCGCCAGAACGTCCGTCGTGTCGGCATCCGCCGTCGCCTGCGCGACGAGGTCCTTGCGCGCGTTCTCGATCTGCTCGTCGCTGTAGGGGACACCGACGGTACGGTTCGCCCGCAGATGGTCGGCGATGTCCGCATAGCGCAGTTCGCGCTCGGCCAGGAAGGCATAGCCCGGCATGATCGATTCCGGCACGACCGCGCGCGGGTCGATCAGATGCGCGACGTGCCAGTCGTTCGAATACTTGCCGCCGACCCGGGCCAGATCGGGCCCCGTCCGCTTCGAGCCCCACTGGAACGGGTGGTCGAACATGCTCTCGGCCGCGAGACTGTAGTGGCCGTAGCGCTCGACCTCGTCTCGGAACGGCCGGACCTGCTGGCTGTGGCAGTTGTAGCAGCCCTCGCGGATGTAGATGTTGCGGCCCATGAGCTCGAGCGGCGAATAGGGGCGCACGCCCTCGACCTTCTCGATGGTCGATTCGATCGTGAAGAGCGGCACGATCTCGACGAGCCCGCCGATGGCGACCGTGACGAGCGACAGCACGAGAAGCAGAATGCTGTTCTTCTCGATCAACTGGTGCTTGCGGAAGATCTTCGCGGAAAGGGACATCTCGGCTCACTCCCCGGCGACGGCGACGGCGGGGCCGCGCAGCGGCTGCATGGCGCTGGGCGCCATCTCCTCCGCTTCGCCGACGATCGTCCGGTAAAGGTTGTAGGCCATCATCAGCGCGCCGATCAGGAACAGAACCCCACCGAGCGCACGGATCAGATAGAAGGGATGCATCGCCTCCACCGTCTCGACGAACGAGTACTGGAGGAAGCCGAGGCTGTCGTACGCCCGCCACATCAGGCCCTGCATGATCCCGGAGACCCACATCGAGGTGATGTAGAGGACGATGCCGATCGTCGCGGTCCAGAAGTGCCAGCTGACCAGCCGCAGCGACCAGAGTTCGCGCTTGCCCCACAGCACCGGGACCAGGTGGTAGACGGCGCCGAAGGAGATGAAGGCGACCCAGCCGAGCGCGCCGGAATGGACGTGGCCGATCGTCCAGTCGGTGTAGTGCGACAGGCCGTTCACGGCCTTGATCGACATCACCGGCCCCTCGAACGTGCTCATGCCGTAGAAGCCGACGGAAACCACGAGGAAGCGCAGGACGGGGTCGGTGCGCAGCTTGTCCCAGGCGCCCGACAGGGTCATCAGGCCGTTGATCATCCCGCCCCAGGACGGCATCCACAGCATGATCGAGAAGGTCATGCCGAGGGTCTGCGACCAGTCGGGCAGCGCCGTATAGTGCAGGTGATGCGGGCCCGCCCAGATGTAGAGGAAGATCAGCGCCCAGAAATGGATGATCGACAGGCGGTACGAGTAGACGGGCCGGTTCGCGCGCTTCGGGATGAAGTAGTACATGATCCCGAGGAAGCCGGCGGTGAGGAAGAACCCGACCGCGTTATGGCCGTACCACCACTGGGTCAGCGCGTCCTGCACGCCGGCAAAGGCCGAATAGCTCTTCGCGCCGAAGAAGGACACCGGCACCGACAGGTTGTTCACGATGTGCAGCATCGCGACGGTGACGATGAAGGCGAGGAAGAACCAGTTCGCCACGTAGATGTGCGGCTCGCGCCGCTTCATCAGCGTGCCCATGAAGATGACCAGGTAGAGGACCCAGACGACCGTCAGCCAGAGGTCCACATACCATTCGGGCTCGGCGTACTCCTTGCTCTGGGTGATGCCCAGCACGTAGCCGGTCGCGGCCAGCACGATGAAGAACTGGTAGCCCCAGAACAGGAAGTTCGCGACCGTCCGGCCGCCGAACAGCTCCGCCCGGCAGGTGCGCTGCACCGTGTAGAGGGAGGTGGCGAACAGCGCGTTGCCGCCGAAGGCGAAGATCGCCGCCGACGTATGCAGTGGCCGGAGACGCCCGAAGGTCGTGTACTCCAACCCCAGGTCGAGTACCGGGAACGCGAGTTGCAGCGCGATGAACACGCCGGCCGCGAAGGCGACGATGCCCCAGAACATCGTGGCCAGCGTGAACAGGCGGATGACGTCCTCGTCGTAGTCGGGCGAATCCAGAGGTCGCGCGCCGTGCGCGACGGCTTCTGCTGCCATGATGCCGATCTCCCCCTGCGGCAATCCTGCCGCTTCAGTGCAGGGGGAACCTCGCTGCGAACGGGGCCGTCGGCATTGACGCAGATCAAGGCGGGCGGACCCGCGTGGACGCATGGTCGCCTACGTTGCCGAAGCGTCACGGGCGGTCGTCGCGCGTGACGGGCGGCGGAACACGGATTTCGGAGCGAGCGATGAACGACCACGGCCTCGGCGTGCTTTTACTCTCGGTGATCGTCGTCCTGCTGGCGCTCGTCGGCCTGTTCCTCGCCAGTCGCGCGGTGGACGGCGGCGTGGAACTTGCGGGCTTCCTGCTTTTCGGCTTCATGACCCTGTTCGGGTTCAGCCTGATCGCGCGCAACACCGGTCATCCGCCGAAGGCCGACTGAGCGTCGGATTCGACGCGCGGATCCCGGTCACGCCGCCGCCTTGCCGCGACGGCCGAATCGACGGACGATGCCGCCCCATCCAATCAGGGAGCCCGGCATGTCCAAGGTCGCGATCGCCGTCGAATTCCATGTGAAGCCCGAACACCGCACCGCCTTCGAAGCCATCATCCGCGAGCATGCCCGCCTGAGCCGCGAGACGGAGCCCGGCTGCGTGCGCTTCGACGTGCTGGTCCCGAAGAAGGACGACGGGCGGATCCTCCTGTTCGAGCTCTACGCCGACGAGAAGGCCTTCCAGGATCACTCGGCACTGCCGCGCCTGGCGGAGACCCGCGAGCGCTACAAGGACATGATCACCGAGCGCCGCATCACCGTCTGCTCGACCGACTGACCCCTCGTCCCGAGGGCTTAACCTCAATTTAAGTCGAACCGCCGTTCTCTTGTCAGCAGAGCCCGTCCGTTGGAACGGTTCCGACGGAACTTCGGGAGCGAGGGAATGACGCCTGCCGACTTCGCATCGCTCTGCGTCCTCCTGGTGGACGACAACCGCCATACCCGTGCGGTCGTCCGGACCATCCTGGAGGCGCTGGGCGTCACCAAGCTCCGTGAGGCCGTCGACGGGACCGACGGCATCCAGAAGTTTCAGCTCTTCCCCGCCGACATCATCATCTGCGACAGGGTGATGGAGCCGATGGACGGGTTGGAGTTCGTGCGCCGCGTGCGCACCGGGAACGAGAGCCCGAATCCCTATGTGCCCATCATCATGCTGACGGCGCACACCGAGTTGAACAAGATCGTCGAAGCCCGCAATGCCGGCGTGCACGAAGTGCTCGCCAAGCCGATCTCGGCCAAGGCTCTGGCTGACCGCATCATCACGATCCTGCGCAACCCGCGGCCGTTCGTGCGGCGTGGCGAGTATTTCGGGCCGGTGCAGCGGCGCGATCTGCCGACGGCGGCGGCGGGCTCATGAGGTATGCCCCCATGGCCGGGAACGCCCGGGAGACCGACGACGACCACGGCATCGGCACGGACGCCGGGGACTCCGACGTCGCCTTTGACGGCGATTTCGATCTGGGCGCCCTCGAACGCGCCCAGGCCGCCGTCGACCGCCTGAAGGAAGTCTACATCGCCGACTGGGGCCCCGCGGCCCTCGCCGACATGTACGAGGCCCTCGCCCGTATCGGCCGTCCCGGAGCCGCGAACGAGGCCAATTTCCAGGCCTTCTACAGGCTCGCCCACGACATGAAGGGCCAGGGCGGCACGTTCGGCTTCCCGCTGCTGACCCATATCGGCGAGGTGCTCTGCCGCATGACGGCCGACCGCAACGACGCCGGCGAAACGGAAGTCGGGGTGCTGCGCGCACATCTGGACGCGGCGCGGCACATCATGACCGACCGTCTCGAAGGCGACGGCGGCGCGGAGGGCGACCGGCTGGTGCGCGACCTGCAGACGCTGGCCCGGCTTCACCTGCATTGACGGTCTGCCGCCGCGGCCCATAGCCTGCGGCGATGGCCACGGCACCGACTGCACAATCCGAGAGAGACGACAGATCGCGGCTGCCGTCGGTCGACCGGCTGCTCCGCGCCGACCGCGCCGCGGCCCTGATGGACCGGCATGGCAGAGCGGCGACGACCGCGGCGATCCGCGCCATACTCGACGACCACCGCCGCACACCCGATGCCACCCCACCCACCGATGAAGCGCTCATCGAGTCGGCCTCGGGCCGGCTGGAACATCGCGCCCGGTCGTCGCTGCGCCCGGTATTCAACCTGACGGGAACCGTCCTCCACACCAACCTCGGCCGCGCGCCGCTGCCGCCGGAGGCCATCGCCGCGATGACCGCCGCAGCAGGCGCCTGCAGCATCGAGTTCGACCTGGACACCGGCCGCCGCGGCGACCGCGACGACCATGTCGAGCCGCTGCTCTGCCGGCTGACCGGTGCCGAGGCGGCGACCGTGGTGAACAACAACGCGGCGGCCGTGCTGCTCGTCCTCAACGCCCTCGCGGCGCGCCGGGAGGTTCCCGTCTCGCGCGGCGAACTGGTGGAGATCGGCGGCGCCTTCCGCGTACCCGACATCATGAACCGCGCCGGATGCCGCCTGCGCGAGGTCGGCACCACCAACCGCACTCACCCGCGCGATTTCGCCGATGCGATCGGTCCGGCCACCGCGCTGCTGATGAAGGTCCACACCAGCAACTACGCCGTCGAGGGCTTCACCGCCACGGTCGACGAGCGCACGATGGCCGATCTCGCCCATGCGCACGGCCTGCCGTTCGTGATCGACCTCGGCGCCGGACAGCTCGCCGACCTGCGCCGGTGGGGACTGCCGCGCGAGGCGACCCCCGCCGAGGCGATCGCCGCGGGTGCCGACATCGTCACCTTCAGCGGCGACAAGCTCCTCGGCGGGCCGCAGGCGGGGCTGATCGTCGGCCGGGCCGACCTGATCGCCAGGATCAAGCGCAACCCGCTGAAGCGGGCGATGCGGCTGGACAAGGTGACCATCGCGGCCCTGGAAGCGGTGCTGCGGCTCTACGAGGACCCGGACCGCTTGGTCGAGCGGCTGCCGGCGCTGCGGCTCCTGACACGGTCGGCGGCGGATATCGCGGCGGCGGCGGAGCGGCTCCGGCCGGAGGTGGCCGCGGCCCTGGGCGAGACGGCGGAGGTCACGGTCGTCGCCTGCCGCAGCCAGATCGGCAGCGGCGCCCTCCCCGTCGACCTGCTGGAGAGTGCCGCCCTGCGGATCGCACCGCGCGGCAAGCGCGGCACCGGCCGGTTCCTCAAGGGGCTCGCAGCCGCCTTCCGGGCTCTCGACCGTCCGGTGATCGGCCGGATCGCCGACGACGCGCTCCTGCTCGACCTGCGCTGCCTGGAGGACGAAGCGGCCTTTCGTGCGCAATTGGGAGCGTTGCCGCCGCCATGATCGTCGCCACCGCCGGCCACATCGACCACGGCAAGACGAGCCTCGTCCGCGCCCTCACCGGCGTCGATGCCGACCGCTTGCCCGAGGAGAAGCGCCGGGGGCTCACCATCGACCTGGGCTTCGCCTACCTGCCCCTGCCCGACGGGACGATCCTGGGCTTCGTCGACGTTCCCGGCCACGAGAAGTTCGTGCGCAACATGCTGGCCGGCGTCGGCGGGATCGACTTCGGCCTGCTGGTCGTCGCCGCGGACGACGGCGTCATGCCGCAGACGCGCGAGCATCTGGCGATCCTCGACCTTCTCCAGGTGCCGCGGGGGGCCGTCGCCATCACGAAGGTGGACCGGGTTCCCGAGGAACGGCGCCGCGCGGTCGAGAACGAGGTCGCGGCACTCCTGAAGCCGACGGTGCTGGCGGAGGCGCCGCTGTTCCCGCTCTCCTCCACGACGGGAGCGGGCGTACCCGAACTCGCGGCCCATCTGACCCGCACCGCCAGGGCAATGCGGCGCGCCGCCGCCGGTGGCGGCTTCAGGCTCGCCGTCGACCGCTGCTTCACGCTGCACGGCACCGGTATCGTGGTGACCGGTACCGCCTTCGCCGGGTCGGTCAAGGTGGGCGACCGCCTCCTGCTCTCGCCTGCCGGGCACGAGGTCCGCGTGCGCGGCATCCATGCCCAGAACCGCGAGACGCACGCCGCACGCGCGGGCGAGCGCTGCGCCCTCAACATCGCCGGCACCGGACTGTCGAAGGATGCCGTGCACCGCGGCGACTGGCTGCTGGCGGCAGACCTGCACGCCCCGACGGATCGCCTGGACGCGGTCGTTCGCCTGCTGCCGGATGCGCCGGCACCGCTGCGCGACCGGACGCCGATGCATCTGCATCTCGGGGCGGCTGACGTCACGGCGCGCGTATCGCCGCTGGCCGGCCGGCGCCTCGAGGCGGGAGAGCGTGGCCTCGTCCGCCTGCAGCTGGACCGGCCGATCGGTGCGCTCGCCGGCGACCGCTTCGTCCTGCGCGACCAGTCGGCGCAGCATACGGTCGGCGGCGGCTATATCCTGGACCCGGCCCCGCCGCTGCGCGGCGCGCGTCGCCCGGAGCGTCTGGCGCTGCTCGGGGCCTTCGAGACGAACGACGCGGCGGCGGCCCTGGCAGGGGCGCTCGGCATTCTGGTCCACGGGCTGGCCTTGGCGCCCTTCCTGACGGCGCGGAACCTGTCCGAATCCGACAGGGGCGCCCTCCTCACCCGCGTGCCGCTGGTCCGGGTCGGCGAGGGCGATGCGGCGGTCGGCTTCGCGCCGGCGCACTGGGAGGTGCTGCGATCCGAGATCCTGCGGGCGCTCGCCGCCTGGCACGAACGGCATCCCGACTCGCCCGGCCCCGATCCGCGCCGGCTGCGCATCGCCATGACCGGCCGCCCACCGGTGGCGACGTTCGACGCCGCGCTGGCGGCACTCGTGAAGGCCGGCGAAGTCCGCCGCGAGGCCGGCTGGGTCAGGCTGCCCGGGCATGAAGCCCAGCTGTCGTCCGCCGACGCGAAGCTGTGGACGCGGATCGAACCGCTGCTCGACGCCGCGGGTCTGCGGCCGCCGCGCGTGCGCGAGATCGCCGAAGCGCTGGGCCTGGACCACGAGCCGGTGACCGCCGCACTGCGGCGGCTGGCGCGCATGGGGATCGTCATGCCGGTCGCCGACAACCGCTTCTTCCCGCCCCGCGCGCTCGTCGCGCTGGCTCAACTGGCGCGTGAGGCCGCCGAAGCGGACGGCGGGAGCTTCACCGCGGCGCAGTTCAAGGACCGCACCGGCATCGGCCGCAACGTGACGATCCAGCTGCTGGAATTCTTCGACGCGCGCGGCCTCACGCGGCGCGAAGGCGACCGGCGGCGGATCGTCGGCGCGATTCCCGACCTGTTTCCCGATCCCGACGCCCCCGCTTCCAACTCTGGCACCGAGGCAGCGGGGCCCGGACAGGCCGGTCAGCCGAGGGTGGAGACCGCGTCGGCGGAGTAGCGCATCTCACGCATCGGCCGGACCTTCGCCGTGGTATCCGCCCAGATCGGATGCGCCTTGTAGGCCTCCAGTGCCGCCGCATCCGGAAACTCCGCATAGACGACCAGGTCGATCTCGTCGGAAAGCGGATCCGTCTTGCCGTTCACCATGACTTCGAACACGTCGGAATGCGGGATGTCGCCGAGGCGCATGAGGCCGTTGCGCACGGTCTCGATGGCCACGCCGGGGCGGACGCTGAAGAAGACGATGTGACGGATCACGCTGGACATCCCGGATCTGCGAAACGAGGGGCGTTGATGCGTCGTGGACGCATGGCGGTCAAGCCGTGCGGGCGCATCATCGGTCCTTGCCGGCCGCGACGTCAGGCCGCACAAGTCTGGCATGACGAACGAACGACGAATCCTGATCGGGATGTGCGTCCTGGTCGGGGTGAACCAACTCGGCTTCGGCGGCATCGTGCCCACCCTGCCGCTCTATGCGCAGTCGTTCGGCGTTTCGGCGTCCGCCGTCGGCCTGACCATCGCGATCTACGGACTGGCGCGCTTCGCCCTGGCCGTGCCGGCGGGATATCTTTCCGACCGGCTGGGGCGCCGGCCGACGCTCGCGATCGGCTGCCTGGTTTCGGCGGCGGCCAACGTCTGGTGCGGCCTGGCGACGGGCTATCCGGAGTTCGTGATCGCCCGCTTCGCCGCAGGCGCCGGCGCCGGCCTCATCCTGACCACCGGCCAGATCGTGCTCGCCGACATCACGACGCCGGAGCGGCGCGGCCGGGTCATCGCGATCTACCAGGGCGTGTTCATCTTCTCGGTGGGCATCGGCCCCTTCCCCGGCGGCCTGCTGGCCGAGCATCTCGGCCTCGCCGCACCGTTCCTGGCCTACGGCATCGCCGGCGGCATCTCGGCGGCGGTCGCGTGGTTCGCCGTCAAGGAGACGCGCGACCTCTCCCGGATCGGCAGCGCATCAGGGGGCGCGCGCCCCGGCTTCACCGCCCAGGTGAGGCTCCTGACGCAGCAGACCGGATACATGCTCGTCTGCCTGATCATGTTCATGAATGCAGTCGCCCGCACCGGCGGCCTCTTCAACATCGTGCCGGTGATCGGCGCCGTGCGGCTCGGCCTCTCCGCCGGCCAGATCGGCGGCGGCCTCGCCGTCGGCAGCATCGTCGGCCTGCTCGCCGCCTATCCGGCAGGAATGCTGGTCGACCGGTTCGGCCGGAAGGCGGTGATCGTCCCGTCGACCGTCATCTCGGGCGCGTCGATGCTGCTGTTCGCGGCCGCGCCCGACTACACGTGGTTCGTCGCGGCCTGCGTCATCTGGGGCATCGCCAGTTCCATCGGCAGCGCCGCACCCGCCGCCTATGCCGCGGACTCCGCGCCGCCGGGCATGAACGCCCTCACCATGAGCACCTACCGGATGGTCGGCGACGCCGGCTACGTCGTCGGCCCGATCGCCCTCGGCCTCATCGTCGACCTGCAGGGGCCGAACGCGGCGCTCTTCGTCGCGGCCAGCCTGCTCGTGATCATGGGAACGCTGTTCCTGATCTTCGCGCCGGAGACCTATCGCGGCCGGCGTCAGACCTGAGGCGCGCTCCGGGGCCAGGCGGCCGGCGCGACCTCACGGAACGGCAGCGAATCGCGCATCCTGAACTGTTCCAGCACGGCGAAGTCGGAGAATACGACCGCCCGGTCGAACATCGCCGGGTCGGTGTCCGCGTAGAAGCAGACATACGCGCCGCTCGCCGCGACCTTGGGCGCGGTGGATGCGGCGCAGTATCCCCCTGCGGCGTGGGCGCGGAGCACGGCGCCCTTCGTGATGGACAGCCAATGGAACCCCGACCGGCGATACATCCCTCCGAGCAGTTCGACCTCCTTCGCCGCCGGTTCGCCGGGCGCTTCGACCGTCTCTGCCGTCTGGCATCCGCCCAGCAGCAACACC